>Ga0209536_100017438_pt1 | contig 10173 bp, 5 predicted proteins | sample DeeMarSeWOR28_12_FD_187461 | JGI IMG/M metagenome (GOLD analysis project Ga0209536, IMG submission 187461) | Marine sediment microbial communities from White Oak River estuary, North Carolina - WOR-2-8_12 (SPAdes) (version 2) | ecosystem: Environmental > Aquatic > Marine > Intertidal zone >... | reverse complement strand
CTTTGATCGCAAAGCCGCAGAAACGGTGGAGTTCAAGAAGTCCCGATGCCTTCCTGCGAAGATCATCGAGGAGGGGCGTCGCGTCTTTTGGAGCATATCCAAAGGCGATCTCCTTGATCCTCCGGCGCGCCTGTGATCCCGGAAGGCGTTGGCGGCAGCCCCCCGTACTCGATGGCGACGAGCACATCGAGCAGCTCCTTTCGCCTCTGCCTCCAATCCGAAACACTGCCGACACGGCGTCCGTCCTCGAAACCCACCCACCCGCGCAGTCAAGCCCTACGTTAGCGCCGACGTCATCCAGGATCGACTCCCGTGCGTTGTTGGCGTGCTGGACCGTAACCGGAAACGTCGCTGGGTCAACGAATGAGTTGAAGCGCTGCGTGCGCCGGAACTGCAGGAGTGACTCGGCATCGGGGTTATCGGGGTGATACCAGGCCACGACTCTTGCGCTCCCTTGCCAGTTGTTCGCACTCGGGTCGGTGTTCTGGTCAGGATACCCGTTGCCACCGAGCGATAGATTGCCGGCCGAATAGATTGAGGGTTTGTAGAATGGCGAGTCCAAGACGTCTTCGGCGCCGATGCCAAGTGGGACATAGAACCTGCGAGACATCGGCCCCTTTTGAATATGATTGTTTATGAAATCGACCACCGATGCACGCCATGCCTGGCCGCCGTCCAGGTTCCAGTTGTAAATGAGGTTGTTAACGACCTCTATATAGAGGCCCGAGGCCATCGGATTTCGGTGGCTGTTGCTGACGAGCGCATTCCGGTGTATCGAGAAGTGCGTCGTCTCCCGCCAGCCCTCTACCGTGCCGTCTTCAGCCGTTTTGGGGTTACCGCCGATCGATATGGCTGTCGGGTGAAGGGACAAGCTTTCTCCCAGAAGTGACCTTTGGATCGTCACGTAGCGGATCGGCCCCGACCTGCCGATCTGCGTGCGGTTGAAATAGAGCGCGCTGCGTGGTGACCAGCTGAGAGAAAGATGGTCGAAGACCAGGTTTGTTCCTTGCCTCACCTGTATTGCGGAGTCTTCCGAGCCGGTGTTGCCCAATCGGATACGTATAAAGCGAACGACGATATCTCGCGGGTCGCTATGAAATTCCAGCCCCCTTCCTTTGATGGTGATCCCGTCACCCGGCGCGGTCTGGCCGGCCACATAGAGGCAGTTTCCGCTGAACTCGATCACGCTATAAGTCCTGATATAGCCGGCAACATGGAACGTGATGACCTTCAGGACACCATCCGGGGCAGCTTCTGCGTCGGCCATAGCCTGGCGAAGGCTGCCGGCCCCCGCGTCGTTTAGGCTTGTCACCTTGAAGACGTACGGAGTCCGCCGGTTGCAAGTATTGAAGGCGGTGGCTCCGTACCCTTCGGCCCCGGGGAACGCCGGGATCACCGAACTTGGCGGTGGAGGCGGCAGCGTGACCGTTAGAGACGCGGAGCCGGTGTGCGCGCCGTTAGAGGCGGTGACGGCGACTTGACCGCTGGACATGCCCTCAGCCAAGCCCTGCAAGACCCGCGCAACGCTGGAATCAGACGTCGCCCAATCGAAACTCAGGCCTAGGATCGCGACTCCCGACGCGTCCTCCGCTATCGCATTGAACTGCGCTGTCTCGCCCGTCGCTATGGTGGTGTCCGATGGACTAACGCTTACAGAAGCGACGGGTGGACTTGTCCCAACAACAGTGATCCACGACGTCGCCTGTACACCCTGGACAAAGGCGTCGATGATCGTGGTTCCCTGGGAAAGCGCATCGACAGTTCCATCGTCTACGCTAGCTACGGTCGGTTCCGACGAAGACCAGGTGAAGGAAGCGTTCTCGATTTTGACGCCGTTGGAGTCGGCGGCGATCGCCCTGAGTGTGCCGTTGAAGCCCTGAGCCAACGTTGCTGCGTCAGGCAGAACCGAGGCAGACGCCGCAACTTGCCGTACAAGAACGCTGGCCGTATCTGGGATGTCGCGGCAGTCGGCGCATGCGACGACGATGAGGGCCACACCAATGCCTCGCGCTATCACTCGTCCATGCTCGTCTACGGTTGCCACCTCTGGGTTGAGGCTTCGCCACGTCACCGTGATGCCCGGCATCGCGTTGCCGTCCAGATCTTCGCGGCGGACGGACAGCTGCAACTGGTGCCCAATGGCATTAAGAGTATCCGTGCTCGCCGATACCACTAGCATGCCCGGCGTCGCGGATGACTCGCTAAACTCCGGGTCTGTCGGAGTCTGGAAGCACCCCAAAAGCATGGCGGCACAGATCACGACGGTCAATAGGAGGACGGGCGGGCGTATGGTCATCGGTCTCCTCACCGCGCGAATCGAGATCGGCGGCGGAATAAGGGCGTTGGGAAACTGATTTGGGCGACTTCTCTGGTTACATCCAGCACTGTGTGTGGCAAACCGCATTCCTATCCTGACGCTCCGGGAGCGGGGCCGGTAAGGCCTTATCATGGAGCCCCTTAGGAAATCGAAGTCAGACTGTGCGGGGCGGCCATGCGCCTCCCCAGTCTGAAAAAACTTTCCAGGTTGTACGATTAGTTGCAGTGATCACCGGATCATCATCTCCGGGTCAACAGCATGGGCGGCATCCTCAAAGACGGATAGCTGGAGGATACTCCGTGTCGTAGGAGGTTTCGGGGCCCCCGCGCCGAGTAACGAGGGGCTTTTCATCGGCTGTGGCGACAGCGCAACACCGTAGGGTGCCAACAAGGGGTTCATCGATTTAAGTGTATATATGACAATGCTTTACACGTATCAACAGGCGCAGTCCAGAAATTGCAGGGTGCCGAGGCGGCTAGCAATGTTAGTGGTGCGCATCGGGCGTACCGCAGGGTTACTTCCACAGATCGGGAGTGTCTATCTTGAGAACGAAGAGACGGCAATTAAGCTGGGTCCCGCCTCTTGCCATCGGAATTGCACTGGTAGTGTCAGCTGGATGCGGTGATGATGCCAGCGGGCCGGGCCTGGGCAATCTCGTGGTCATTACGGCTACGACGGGTGCCGACGCGGATCCGAGCGGCTACACGGTGACGGTCAACAACACGGTGAGTCAGAACATCGGAACCAACGCATCGGTGACCTTCAGCAACTTGACGTCGGGCGACTATACCGTCGAGTTGACGGGTCTCGAGGACAACTGTTCCGTGAACGGCACCAATCCGCGCACGGTGAACGTGGGCTCCAACGGGGGTACCACGACCTTTGACGTTGTATGTAACTCGCTTACTGGCAACATAGAGGTGATTACTTCAACAACCGGTGTGAGCATCGATCCCGACGGGTATACGGTCGAGGTAGACAGCGCAACCAGCGACGCCATCGGCGTGAACGATACCATCACCGTCGACGATCAGGACGTGGGCGACCATTCGGTCGAGCTGACTGGGTTGGCAGCCAACTGTACGGTCTCGGGAGACAACCCGCGCACGGTGACGGTTCCGGACGACGTGCCCGATTCGAACGGCGGCACCGTGCAGACGACTTTCGCCGTCAACTGTGTGCCGGCGCTGGGCAACCTGACCGTAGCGACGTCCACGACGGGCACGGATGTCGATCCGAATGGGTACACGGTGACGGTTGACGGGAGCATAAACCAGTCCGTAGGCACGAACGGTAACGTGACGTTCACGAATCTGGGTGTAGGCGACCACACGGTACTGCTGACGGGGATCGCGGCCAATTGCACCGTAACGGGCAGTAATCCGCGCACGGTCGGTGTGCAGTTCGGTGACAATAACGAGACCTTCGACGTGACGTGCGAGGCGCTCGGCGAGATCGTCTTTGATTCGGATCGCGACGGAAATCGTGAGATCTACATCATGCCGGCCGACGGATCCATCCAGCAGAGGCTGACGGGGGACGCGGCCACCGACCGCATGCCGGTGTTCTCTCCGGATAACTCGCAGATCGCCTTCTCGAGTGACCGTGACGGCGGGACGGACGACATCTGGGTGATGAACAAGAACGGGGCGGGCCTGGTCCAGCTGACTTCGAGCTGGAGGAACATTGAGCCGGCCTGGTCGCCGGATGGTACGCAGATCGCGTTCACCCGGAACAGGAACGACGTCATCGATGTCCATGTGATGAACACCGATGGCAGCAATGTAACGAACTTGACTAACAGTGCGTCGTCGCGCGACGATCAGGCGGAGTGGTCGCCGGACGGGTCGAAGCTCGTATTCCGATCAAACCGGGACGGCGGCTTCGGAGTCTGGGTGATGAACTCCGACGGAAGCGGCCTGTTGAAGTTGACCAACGGGACCTCCGGAAACCCCACATGGTCTCCGGATGGGACGAAGATCGCGTTCGTGAGCGACCGCAGCGGCAATCTGGACATCTGGGTCATGGACGCCAACGGAGCGAACCAGGTGAACGTGACGATGAATCCGGCCCAGGACGGTGAGCCGGCCTGGAACCCGACGAGTGGGAGGATCACGTTCTCCTCGGATCGGGATGGGAATCCGGATATCTACGCGATGGACGCGGATGGAACGAACGTGGTGCGCTTAACAAACAGCGCCGGCAACGACCTGTGGCCGAGCTGGAGCCGGCAGTGAGGATAAGTTGGGCCAGGTAAGGCCTTCGGTCGCTCAGAAGTGGGCGAGGCGAATGGCCGAGGGATAGACCATTCGGCCAGCGGAATGCCGAGCTGGCTAGAGGCGGCGGTCACGAGGTGAACTCGGGCCGCCGTCGCTGTACGAGGCCAGTTGTGCCGCACAGTAAGCGCGGAGTGTATGTCATCATGGTGGTGTTGAGATTTCGCTTTGCTTTGGCGCGTGCCCTGCTGGTGGCGGCGGCGCTGCCGATGATTTACTGGGGTTGTGGCGGTGACAGCACGGGGCCGGCTGCAGGCGATTCCGGCGAAATCGTCTTCGATTCGGACCGCGACGGGAACCGCGAAATCTACATCATGTGGGCTGACGGGTCGGACATGCGGAGGCTGACTGACGACTCGGCGACCGACCGCATGCCGGTGTTTTCACCGGACAACGCGCAGATCGCCTTCGCGAGCGACCGTGAGGGCGCGCGGGACAACATCTGGGTCATGAACCGCGATGGGACGGAGCCGGTCCAGCTCACGACGAGCTGGAAGAACCGGGAGCCGGCCTGGTCGCCGGACGGTACGCAGATCGCGTTCGCGCGCGACAGGAACGACGTCATCGATGTCTATGTGATGGACGCCGACGGCAGTGATGTCAGAAACCTGACCAACAGTACGTCTCGGGACGACCAGCCTGAATGGTCGCCGGACGGGTCGTGGCTCGCGTTCCGGTCGGACCGGGACGGCGGCTTTGGGGTCTTCGTGATGAACGTCGATGGCAGCGGTGTGACGAAGCTCACCAACGGGTTCGCCGGCAATCCCGCGTGGTCCCCGGACGGGACGAAGATCGCGTTCGTCAGCGACCGCTCCGGCAGTCTGGATATCTGGGTCATGGACGCCGACGGATCGAATCAGGTGAATCTGACGGAAAGTCCGAGCCAGGACGGTGAGCCGGCTTGGAGCCCGGCGGGATCCCAGATCGTGTTCTCATCGGATCGGGACGGGAGCGCGAATATCTACGTGATGAGGGCGGACGGACAGGGTGTGGAACGCTTGACATCCAGCTCCGGCAATGACCTGTGGCCAAGCTGGAGCCGGCGGTGAAGTAGTGTGGGGCGGCCCTCCATCTCCAGAGGTCGCGTGAATCCTTATTCCGTTTGGAGATCTATATGTGCGGTATCTTCGGCATCCTACTTCACGCCGACCATTCAATCCCTGACCACGACAAACTCAGATCCACGGTAGGGCTTCTCGCTCATCGAGGCCCCGATTACTCCGAAGTCTTTGCAGCTCCCGGGATCGGACTGGCTCACACACGCCTCTCGCTCCTGGACCTATCTCCCAGGAGCCATCAACCGTTCTGGGATCGCGCACGGCGTTACTGTCTGGTCTACAACGGGGAGATATACAACTTCCGGGAACTGCGACAGGAATTGGAGTCGGAGGGGGTGGGCTTCAGAACGAGCAGTGACACCGAGGTACTGCTCGAAGGACTGATCAGGTGGGGTGCCGACCACACGCTCCGTCGTCTGGAAGGGATGTTCGCTTTTGGACTCTACGACACTGCAGAGCGTTCGCTGTTATTGGCTCGAGACCGTTTCGGGATAAAGCCGCTACACTTCTACGAGGGATCTGATCGCCTCGTTTTCGCTTCGGAAGTCCAGGCCTTGCGGCCCTGGATACCTTGGGAGCCCGACGTCATATCAATCTCGGCCTTCGTCAATGGCCACGGTGGCCCGATGACGGGTCCCGGATTCCTCAAGGGCGTTCGGACACCGCTGCCGGGGTCTATCATCACCGTTCGGCATGGTGGTGCTGTCGAATCGCGCCGTTTCTTCTCCCTGAGCGAACTTTGGGATCCCGAGGAGAGCCGCAGGCTGAAATCGCTCCGCCCGGAAGATGCGGTCGAGGAAACGGACCGCCTGCTCTGTGAAAGCGTTCGACTGCAGCTGATAGCGGATGCTCCAGTCGGTGCACTGTGTAGCGGAGGTGTCGACTCGTCGTTGATCATGGCAATAGCGGCTCGCAATCACAAAGACCTCGCGATCTTTCATGCGAACGTCGTCGGAAAGAGCAGTGAATTGAAGGCCGCGGTGGCGCTTGCCAGACACCTAGACCTGCATCTCGAGACCGTGGACGTGGTCGACGCCGACTTCATCGAGCGGCTTCCCGAGGTTACGAGGCACTACGGGCTGCCGTTTACCTACCATCCCAACTCGGTCCCGTTCCTGATGGTGTCCAAGTTGGTGCGGAAGAACGGGGTAAAAGCGGTGCTGTCTGGAGAAGGGTCCGACGAGTGCTTCCTGGGCTACAGCTGGACGATGCAGAACCCCGTGGACTTTCTGACCGCGCTTCCGCGACGTCCTCTGGCCACGTTGCGGAAGTTGGCGCGCTCGCTCATGGCAGCGAGGCGACCGTCGCCGCACAAGGACGGTGTGGCTGAGGCGCTGGGTAAGCGGTTCGAGAGCGACGCCGAAGTGGCGGAGGTCCGTGCGGCGGTCGAGGAGAGGTTCGATCGTTCTTTGGACGATACGGAACTGTTGTCGGCCTCCTGGATGACCTATCATCTACGCACTTTGCTGCACCGGAACGACGCCCTCGGAATGGCCGCTAGCATCGAGGCGCGCTTCCCCTATCTAGACAGCAACGTGGCCAGGTTGGCCGCAAATCTACCCTATGAATACAAGGTGAGATACTCACGGTCCGTATCTCGCGATGTCGACCTGCAGCGGGATCGGCATCTGCTGCGAGACAAATGGGTCATCAGGCAGGTCGCTGATCGCTACTTGCCGGCCCACCTTGCCCGGCGCCCCAAGCAGGGTTTTCCGACCTCTGCTTTCGGCCGCATGAAGGTATCCGGAGAGTTTCTGCATGGATCGTTCGTGAGCGAGCTCTTCGGGCTCGGGGATTCGCAGGTCTCGTATTTCGATCGACACGCAGATCGGGGCATCCGTCTCCGCTTGCTGCAACTCGAAGTGTGGGCGCGAGTGGTGCTGCTAGATCAGCCTGCCGACGCTGTGGTTAGCTGGATTCGCCAGCACGCGACTATCCAGCCCGAACAGCCCGCGAAAGGAAAGGCGGCGTCGTAAGGCAGGTAGGCGCCGTGCATGGAGCAGAAGGAGGGGACGTTGAGGCCGGATGCGAAGATCGACACGCTGGCACGTAGATGCCAGTTCATACTTGGGCCGAGGTATGTCGAAAGCTTGGAGTCATGGACAAAGCTAGCGATCCATGACTCTCTGCGAGTGACCGTACATCCGCATCTCACCCACTGCTCTATACATCGGGGCGACAAGTCGCTCACCCTCCTGGGATTCATCGTCGATCCGGGCCATCCAGAGGCTGACGATAGCGAAATAGTCGAGGGGCTGTTGACGAAAGCTCGGACTGGTGATGACCTTCCGGAGCTTACAGCGGGCTTGGCAGGTAGATGGATCCTGATCTATCGGGACGGAGATGACGCCGCACTGTTCCATGACGCGCTGGGATTGCGACAAGTTGTGTACACAGACGTGTCCTCGACGAAGGATCTGTGGTGTGCGTCACAGCCAGAGTTGCTCGCCGAGACCTTGGGTCTACGGATCAGTGAGAGTGCGAAGGACTTCATCGATTCATACGAGTTGAGGAAGAACGATGAAAGGTGGTGGCCAGGAGAGAGCACTCCGTATTCCGAGGTCAAGCGTTTATTACCCAACCACACTCTCAGTTTAACGACGGGAACCACGCGACGATATTGGCCCGACGCCGAGTTGCCGCTACTAACGTTGGAACGGGCTCGAGACGAAATCGCTCCCGTTTTAGAGGGCCTAATGCGCTCTGCGAGCCATCGCTTTGATACGGCGGCTGTTTCGCTCACGGCAGGGTGGGATAGCAGACTGATTCTTGCCGCGAGTAGGGACGTTAAGAACGAACTGACCTTTATGACGGTCCGGCAGCTCAAGATGTCGGACGATCACCCAGATCTGTATATACCTTCGAGATTGGCCTCCAGCCTGGAACTCGAGTATCGTATCGTGAAAAGCGCGGTGCTCGCGGACCCTGAGTTTCTCCGTCAGTACAAGATGAACGCGCCGTTGGCACATGACGTCTGGGCGCCAGATGCAAAGGCCATATTGGACTGTTATGGTCTATCGAAAGTCGCGATTTCGGGCAGTGGGGGCGAAATCGGTAGATGTTTCTACAGACGGCCAAGCTTGGACAGAAAGACTCTGTCCGGTAAGCGACTCTCGTCGTTAGCCCACATGGGAGCCCATCCCTTTAGCGTCGGTTGGCTCGAGAAGTGGCTTGCCGGCGCAAGGTCTTCATACAATGTCGACATCCTGGACTTGTTCTATTGGGAGCAGCGAGCTGGGAGTTGGATGGCGATGGCCCAGTTGGAGTTCGGGATGGTCTGGAAGGAGATCTTCACACCATATAACTGCAGGCTTGTACTGAGCACGATGTTATGTGTGGATGGAAAACATAGAAGGGGCCCCGCCTACAAGCTCTTTGACGAATTGCTGAAAGCGCTTTGGCCAGAGGTCCTGCGTGAGCCCATCAACCCCCATACGAACGGGAGGCCCACTCGTCGAGGGAGAGTCAAGAAGCTGGCACGTAATATTGTTCAGCGAACCCGGTGGCTCATCGGGACAGCGACCTAGCAACAGCGTGCAAATCGTGTGGACTCGGAAAGAGTTCCGTGTCGTAAGAATGCTCCAGCTACCACGGGCAGCAGAGGCCGGGATGTCTCTAGCGATTACCGGTTTCTCGATCGCCGCTGCCTCGCGGTCCATGTGATGAACGCCGACGGTAGTGGCGAGAAGAGGCTTACCAACAGCGCCGCGTTAACCCCACTTGGTCCCCGACCGGCTCGCAGATCGAGTCTTCCTCAGGTCGGGCTGAGACCTTGGATATCTATGTGATGAGACCGGACCGTGCGGGGGTGGAGCGCTTTACAGACAACTCCGGCAACGGGCTCGTGGCCGAACTGGAGCAGGCAGTGACCAGGGCTCAATATCTTACACCGACCCGCCACCGTCTTGGGGCTCCGTGCGGCCTAGCTGCTGCTTGGCCTGCTCCTCGCCATCACCTTCTGGCTCCCCCTTTCCGGGATTCCATCGGCCCTTGCAGCTTGGGGATGAGGTCGTACTCTGCGCTAACCCAGTCGCTCCGCTCATAATTAGCCAAAAGCAATTCTTGGAGCCTCGGTGTCTCCATTTCTTGAGCCCGATGAGGGTGACTAGTTGTTGATGTATCCCAGAGCCCTCAGGCGCTCCAACGCCTCTGGATCGATCGTAATCGTCTCACTGTATCCCTCCCTTGTCCAGCTTCTCCACGCCTCAAAGTTGTTGGCTTGCACTTCACATATGACGCGTTTGTGTCTGACCCAAGCGAGATAGTTCGCGAGCACAGAGAGTCTCGGACTGCCCTCCCCTTGATATGTTTGGTAGTTATACGCCCTCCTGTCGACGAGGCGTGGCACCCCGTGCAGGTATCTGGAGGCAATGAAGTGCCATCCGCGGAAGAAGAGAGATCCTGACGGACAAGGCTCGTCCTTCGGCGCCCCTACCGGCTCCTCGGACACTGTCATTCGGTCGTCCCAGTACGCGGGTCTACGGTCCTCGATGAGGTCGACGAGGGAGGTGCCCTCGATCAG
>Ga0209536_100017437_pt1 | contig 10173 bp, 5 predicted proteins | sample DeeMarSeWOR28_12_FD_187461 | JGI IMG/M metagenome (GOLD analysis project Ga0209536, IMG submission 187461) | Marine sediment microbial communities from White Oak River estuary, North Carolina - WOR-2-8_12 (SPAdes) (version 2) | ecosystem: Environmental > Aquatic > Marine > Intertidal zone >... | reverse complement strand
TACTGTATAAATTTAATTTATTTATTTAAAGGTATCTAAAATGAAAAGTATTTTGATTTCCCTCATGCTGTTCTTTTCCAGTTTAAATTTTTCTCAAACCCTGGTTCAGACTATAAATCTTCCCGGCGGAACGTTCTATAATTATGCTTACGGAATGGGTTACAACAACTCTAAATACTGGTTATCATCAGGCTCTTCTTCTGCAGGAAATGGGGTATTGAATGCAGTAGACGATTCTGGGATCCAAGTTGATCAGATTAATATTAATTACCCAACAATGAGATATTCACAGGGACTTACATTCGATGGAACAAATTTTTGGTATGTTGAAAGAAAAACTGCACGCTGTGATATATTCAAAATTACACCAGACGGAACAGTATTAGATTCTATGACAACTGCACAATTATTCGGATCTTCGAAATATCTGGGCGGTGCCGGATGGGATGGAACACATCTTTGGATCTCGGTATATTATCCCAATAATGATGCTGCTCTTTACAGAATTGATGTGAGTACGAAAACAGTTATTGATACAATTTCAACATATGGCACTCAACCTCAGGGTATAACTTTTAAAGGGGACACACTGTTTTATGTTATGGACGATAACGAAGGTGATGATGAAAGAGTTTATGCTGTTGATATTACAACTGAAGATACATTATTTTCATTTCATGTTCCGGACCAATCCAGCCAAAGTCCAAGAGGATTAGCCTGGGATGGTACATATTTTTGGTTACTAGCGGAGCCTGTTGGTGGCAGTATAAATCAAAGACAATTATTTAAATATGATTTGAGCGGAAGTGGCACGCCCGGAATTAATGTTCCTATTACAAATGTGTTTTTTCCTAACACTACGGTAGGAAATACTTCAGACTATAATTTGACAATATACAGCAATGGGTCGGCTGCCTTAACAATTGATTCTATAAAAATTGTCGGAAACGAATTTTCATTTGATCCTATTTCATTTCCAATTCAAATCCCTGCCGGGAACTCGAGTGATGTAACGTTGAATTTTACTCCAGCAAACTATGCTGTTTATAACGGAACCGTTAACATCTACTCAAACGATCCTGTTGATCCTGTTGTTGAGGTTTCCCTTAAAGGGCAGGGAGTACTCAGTGGTGCAAGGATCGGACTGACAGCTACCTCACATAACTTTGGAAGCGTTTGGGTCGGTGAAGGAATTACTTACTGGGATTTTTCAATTTTTAATATGGGAGATCAAAACCTGAATGTAACAAATATGCAATTTGTAATTCCGGAATTTTCTATCGAATCACCGGCTTTGCCATTCCAGATTTTTCCTACTGACACCGTTGATCTGAGAATTTATTTTTACCCTGCACAAGTTGCATCTTATGAGGATACACTAAAAATCAGTACTAATGATGCTACTAATCCCATTGCAGGAGTTTTTGTTGAAGGTGCTGGAGTTTTTAATTTTTACAATTACGGATACACTTTTTGGCAATACGACGTTCCCCTGAATCCTTACGGCGGTAATTCATGGCAATGGGTGGAAGGGCTTAAACCGATTAATGATGTAACAGATGATGGAATTCCTGATGTAATTGTTTGTACAGAAAATGGTTGGACAATGTGCCTTGATGGTGCTGCTTCCGGCAGTTCTTTTCCAATATGGACTTTTAATACTCATATTGATAACAACAATTCAGGTTCGATTGGTGCAAATGGTGAATATGGAGTTCAGGATGCGGTTCAGATTGCAGATGATTTAAATGGAGACGGTTTTAACGATGTGGTATTAGCACTCGGCGGCGGAAATGAGCACGTTTATGTTTTGGACGGGACGAATGGAGAAATAATTTGGAAATTTGGAGATGAAATAAATTACGGCCTTGGTAATTTTGAAGCTGTTGATGTTCAAAGAGATTTTAACAATGATAATGTAAAGGATGTTCTTGCGATAGCAGATGGAAATACAGGCGGAACAGGTTATAAGCGTGCTTTCCTCTTTAACGGAATAAATGGAAATATTATCTGGGAACATTTTTACCCGGGACTAAATCCTGCTTTTGGTAAAACAATTATTTCTGTAGATGATTTTACTGGTGATAATATTCCCGATGCTGTTATTGCGTATGGAAATAACGGAAACACGGATTTATCTGTAAGGGCTCTGAATGGATCTAATGGTCAGACAATATGGACCCAGGATATGATTGAGGATAAACCAAAGGAATTACTTGCGCTTCCTTTACCCGGCGGCGGAACAGATATAATTGCTGCAGAATATTCTAACAGGATACACAGGCTGGAAGGAACTACCGGCAACGTAACATGGACTTATCCACTTGGTAGTTCTGCAAGTGTAATTCAAATGGCTTTGATTGAAGATATTGATAACGACCAGATACCTGATGTGCTTGTAGCATCATTTGCAGGTAATGGTTTCAATTGCCTTAGCGGTGGAGCCGGAACACAGTTGTGGGCTTACCAAATGGCGTATCAGTTCGGTGTCGCTGCGGTTCCTGATTTAGATAACGATGGGTATGAAGATGTTGTTGTTGGATGTCAAGATTCATTATTATATTGTATCAATGGAAAAGGTGATTCATTAATCTTCAGAAATCAATTTAGTGATAGAGTATATGCAGTGAATGTTATGCCTTCTATTGATGGAAATGATAGTTATGAATTATTAGCAGGGACCCGGGACAGCAAGGTTATTTGCCTGTCAGGTGGAGCTGATGTTATAACTGTTACGAAGACTGAAAAATTACCAACCGATTTCACACTGCTTCAGAATTATCCAAATCCTTTTAATCCAAGCACAAAGATTGAATTTCAAATTCCTGTATCCAGATTAGTAAATCTGAAAGTATATGATGTGCTGGGAAGAGAAGTAAAAACTCTGATTATTGAAGAAATGCAGCCAGGAAATTATACGATAGACTTTGATGCTTCCGGTCTTTCCAGTGGAATATATTTTTATTCACTTAATGCAGGAGATTTTGTTTCAACAAAGAAGATGATCCTTTTGAAGTGATGGTTTTATAATTATCCTGAGAAAAGAGAATTATCTTATCATTAACCCCCGTCTGGTGAAGATGGGATTTTCTATGGAATTAAAATTGTGTTAGTATCTGTTAAAATGAATCTCTAAATTTAAATGTATATTTAATAAATAAATCATTTCCCTGACAGGTATTAGATTACTCGAGTGCTGTTAACAGAAAAAGCTGCAATAGGATTTCCATCCCGATTTTTCTATAACCTTTAAATTTTTTCTTTGAGGTATAAAATGAAATTTTCCGTGTTCTTTGTTTTACTTTGTGTGCTCTTTCTCAATAATATTTATTCACAAGAATTTGATTACTACGTAGCTTTATTGCCGATTGACGACGATCACATCAACAATCAAATCGAAAAATTAAATCTGCCAGTACTTTATATGGATGAAGATGAACTTGTAACTATTATTAATTCAGAAAGTCTGGAAACGCTTAAACATCGAAAGATTAACTATTTAATACTTGATGATTACTCTTCCGGGGATAAGTTCTTTATTATCAGCTCAAAAGTTGATGAGGATATCGCAAATAAATTTCAGGGTCAAAGTATCATTTATAAACAATTCAATTCTGTTTTAGTTAAGAATACATCACTTAATCCTGAACAAGCTATACAATTAGGAGTTAGTGTAACCGAATGTAATTTAAATAATAATTTTAAGAATCTAAGAAGGATCTGGAGGCCTGAATTAATAACTTTAAACGACTCAACGATTACGAAAATAACTTCTTCGGTAGATCCTGATAGCGTCAGATTTTTTATTCAGAGCCTGCAGGATTTTCAAACCAGGTTTCTTTTTGCTAATACCCGTGATTCTGTTGCTTTATGGATTAAAAATCAATTCTTACAAATGGGTTTCACAGATGTAGCTATAGACTCATTTCAGTATCAGGGCACATGGCAAAAAAATGTTGTAGCTACTTTAACAGGTATTTATGAACCTGAAGTTTATAACATTGTTGGAGGGCATCATGATTCTTATTCATCAGATGATCCAATGATATTTGCACCCGGGGCTGATGATAATGCAAGTGGTACGGCTGCTGTACTGGAAATTGCTAGAGTATTAATGGCTAATAATTATCAGTCTGAGTCAACAATCAAATTTATAACTTTTGCAGCTGAGGAATATGGATTGTGGGGTAGTAAAGATTTTGCTGAGAAGGCTTTAATTGCAGGAATGAATATAAAAATAATGATCAATCATGATATGATAAGTCATACTTACTATCCTGCAAACCAAAGCGACGTAGATATAAACAGGTACAGCGGCTACGATTATTTACGTGATCTTGCTTTTTATTGTATTGAAAACTATTCTGTACTTGATCCAAGTAACGGAAGTCTTAATAGTAGTGGATCGGATAGTTATTCATTCTGGGAGCGTGGTTTCCCGTCAGTATATTTTGAAGAAACAAATTTCAGTCCTCATTACCATTCGCCTGCGGATACTATTGGTAATTATAATATGGAATATTGTGCAGAAGTGATCAAATCATCCTGTGCGACATTGTTATTGAATATTGTTATGCCAACAATGGTTCAGAATTATGAACTGATAGATGCCGGCACCGGAAACTCTCTTCTGCTTATGTGGAGTCCTAATAATTCACCTGATTTTGATAGTTATAAGATTCATTTGGGCAGTGAATCTGGTGTTTATGACACGGTATTTACAACCTTAGATACAGTATATAACGTTAAGAATTTAATCGAGGGAAATTTGTATTATGTCGGAATTTCGGTTTTGGATCAGGATGGATATGAAAGCTTGAAACTTGAGAGATCAGCAACACCACTTGAAATTCCATTAGCACCAAAGGAATTTACCGCAACACCCTCGTGGCATCAAGTGGATCTATCATGGCGCCAAAATAAAGAGTATGATTTATGTGGATATAATATTTACCGTTCGGATACCGAGGGTCAGCTTGGTGAAAAAGTAAACCAGTCTGCTTACCAGGACACAGTCTATTTTGATAATACTGCTTCTAGCGGAATATATTATTACTATACAGTAAAAGCAGTTGATTCTCTGCTGAATGAAAGTCTGAACAATACAACTTTGAGGTCGAGAATAGTCACGCTTGACCACGGGATTCTTATTGTTGATGAAACAGCGGACGGTGATGGGACACCTATGAATCCTACGGATGAGGAGGTAGATGATTTTTATGATGATTTACTAGTTCACTTTAAAAGTGAGCAATATGATATGATACAGGAAACAGAGATTAGTTTAGCTGATCTGGGCGCATTTTCTACGGTTATCTGGCACGGAAATGATGTATCGGATATGAATGCACCATATAATTATAAAGGTGAAATAATTAAATACCTGAATTATGGAGGAAATTTTCTTTACGCGGGGATAAGACCGGTAAGGGCATTTGAACAAAAATTTGGAAATCCGGTGGCTTTTGGTAATGGAGATTTCATACATGACTATTTGAAGATTGATACTGCATATTATACTTCGGTAACTTTATTCAGCGGAGCACTCTCATTGGAGAGTGGTTATAACTCAATATTTGTCGATTCTTCAAAAACTTTACCGGACAATGAATATCATTTAAAATTTATTGAAGGTATATCATCTTATTCAGAAGGGGTAAAAATCTTTTCCTATGATTCTAATTTTGATAGCACCTCTCCTCAGGGAAGTTTTAAGAGTAAACCTGTGGGAGTTGAGTATATAGGAAATGATTTTAAAACAATAACTTTTAGTTTCCCATTGTATTATTTGAATAAAGAGAGCGCAAAAGAATTGGTAGAATTTATTTTAATTAATAAATTTGACGAACCAATGCCCGTTGAAGATAATCTTCAAAATATCCCGACTAAATATGCACTTGAACAAAACTATCCAAATCCGTTCAATCCCAGTACGAAGATTGAATTTCAAATTCCGGCATCCGGATTAGTACATCTCAAAGTGTACGACATACTTGGAAGGGAAGTGGCAACCTTGCTTAATGAAGAATTACAGCCGGGAAATTATAAGATAGATTTTGATGCCTCTGATTTTGCAAGTGGAATTTATTTTTATACTATGAATGCCGGTAGCTTTGTTTCTACTAAGAAGATGATTTTAGTTAAGTGATCAAGTTTTTAGAATTGATTTAGCGTCTTTCAGTTTCTCTTCAGGGATAAGAATTTTTTCTTTTCCATTTGAAGAGAGTTTTGATTTAATACCGCTTTTTTCCAGCTGTTTAATAGCAGTCTGGGCAATACTTTCATTTTCAAACTGCAGTTCGATAAGCGGGATTTTGGTCCCTAAATAAGCATCAGAATATTCAATTCCGCAAATAGGACATATCTCCGAATCAAATTTTGGAACAGAATTAAATTCTGATAAATAATCTTCAAATTCTTTTAAATCAGTATCCAGCATATTTTTCTCAAATTACTGAATTGCAAACCTTCCGCTGTAATTATATACAATCGATTTTTTTTGATTGCTGACTTTAAACAAATAATGATTTGAGAACTCAATGTCATCCGGAATTACCCATTCATATATTCCGTTGTTTTCGATGTTCACTGCTATTGTAAGCTTATAAGTGCTCTTTCTGTATAACTGAATTTTTATATTTTCAATTGTAGGGGCAATCCATTTTATTTTTATCACATCACCTTTCTTCCAGATTGAACCATGTACCGGCGAAGTAATTATTATTTTCTCAGCTTCATCCGGCGGTTGAACTATTAATTCTGGTTGTTCGCGATCTCCAAAAATTTGTCTGCATCCGGCGATTGATAAGGCAAAAAATAAAAATAATATGATTCTAATGCTGTTCATTGGTTTGGTTGCCTACAGCAAAAAAAGTAATTTTAGGTTTAAATAACAAGCTATAGAGTGTGTTATGATTTAAAACACTGTATTAAAAGATTATCAATTAATCTCATTTTTATTCATTATCTTGATTTAATAACATATAAAGTATCTAATTTTTTACGAAAACAAAAGTTTTTTAGTGGCATAGTAGTTGGGTTTTTTAAAGAGCATCATATGTTCTCTCCTTATACCCCTAAATTCATCCTAATGAATTTGGGGGTTTCTTTTTAAAGTTGATTAACAATTTTTGGGAGAATATTCGCTGTCAAGTACTTTTTATGATTAGGCTAAACTTAATTTGAAACTAAAGCAGCTTCCTTGCCCAAGCTCACTTTCTACTTTCAATTCGCTGCCATGCTTCTCTGCGATTTCTCTGCATAGCAATAAACCTAATCCTGTACCTTTTTCTTTATTTGTGCCCTGAGTAGAATAACTCTCATCAATTCTAAATAACTTTGGAATGTTATACTTGCTTATTCCAACACCATTATCATGAACAAATATTTCTATATAACCTTCATCGGCGGGATCATAGTAAAGCTCTATTTTACCGTTTTCGTGTGTAAATTTTATTGCATTGGAGAGCAGGTTATGCAATAGAGATCGGATCATTGATTCATCACCTTCTACCAGTAGGTCTTCTTCATTAAATTCATTTTTGATTACTATTGACTTAAGACCAGCATTATATTTCAGTACCGATTCAATATCGTGTACTAGTTTAGTTATACTGAATTTCTTCTGTTTGAAATTGTATTTTCCCGTCTGGATTCTGCTCCAATCCAACAGGTTTTCAATCAAATTAAATAAGTTAGAAGTTGCACTGTCAATTTCGTTAATATATGCTTTAATTTCTTCCATGGATAAGCTTTCAATTTCAGATTTTAAAATGGATGCCAGACCCTGCAATCCATGGAACGGACTTCTTAAATCGTGAGCCAAAATAGAAAAAAATTTGTCTTTGCTGGCATTTAATTCCTTTAATTCTTCCGAATATTTCTTAAGTGCAGCCACATCCATTTTTTTATTTATTGCTGTCGCTATCTGCTCGGACACATATGTTAGTAGCTGCTTTTCTTCTTCGCCGTAGGTTGATCGATCTTTATAATCCTGTACAACAATAACTCCGATAGTTTTGTTTTTTACTTTTAGCGAAACACCAAGCCATATTTCTGTAGGGGGACCGATCAGATCGGTTAAACCTTGATTTCGTAGCTTTAGATCCAAATCAGCATCAACCAGCATATTTTGCCCGGTCTTCAGCACATATTCCGTTAACCCTCTCCCTAATTTACAGGGTTCCGGTGGACTGTCGAATTCATCAACAAAATATGGGAATGAAATCATCTCATTAACTTCGTCGTAAAGTGCTATATAAAAATTATCGGCTTTCATTAATTTGCTTACAATTTGATGAATCTCTTCGTATAGCTGATTAATATCATCAATAGTGTGTACCAATTCGGAAATATGATAGAGTGCACCTTGTATTTTTTGAGATTTTACATTTTCTGTAATATCCTCCACAAACGAAGATACGCCAATCACCTTACCATATTCATTTATCAGCGGTGTATTAAACCAATTGCATAGAATAATTTTACCATCTTTTCTGATATTTTCATTCGTGTTACGTGTACTACCCTTAGAGGCAAGCAGTTTTTTCCAAATTTCAGATACAAGACTTTTTGCAGAATGCGGCACTATAAGTTCAATAGCCGTTTTTCCGATTGCTTCGGATTGTCTGTAGCCAAATATTCTTTCGGCAGCAGGATTCCAGCGAATAGCACGGAACTCAGTATCCCATTCAATAATTCCTAAAGGAGCTTGGATAAACTGAAGTTCCTGTCTGAGCAAATTTTCATCAATTTTATCCACAGATGGAATTATTTTATTTTTTTCTGAATCGTACAAGGAAATTTTTATTTTTGTTATTCTTCAGCTATCATTTGTTAAAATAATTCAACCGTCTAATTCATTTACCATAAGAATGCCAGATAAAATTCCATCAAATAATAAATGAGGATAAAGTTGTGTTACGCAACAGTGAATATTTGACACAAAAATGTAATTTTTACTCATAAAATGCTTTCTATTCGGAATTCGTTTATATATATTTGCACTTCAATTTTTGAGGAAAAATAAGGAAAAATGGTAGATTTAAAGCAATTAAATGATGAGCAGCGTAAAGCTGTTGAATTTGTTGGTACCCAGCAAATGATTTTAGCTGGTGCCGGATCAGGTAAAACAAAAGTTGTAGTTTACAAATTAGCATATCTAATTAAAAAAGGTTTCAAACCGGATTCTATCTTAGCACTGACTTTTACCAATAAAGCTGCAAAAGAAATGCAGGAAAGAATTAAAGAGCTTCTTGGTAGAAGGGCTGAATCAATTTGGATCGGTACTTTTTATTCAATTTTTGCTAAAATTTTAAGAAGCGAAGCTAAAAATATAAACTATAGTAACAACTTTTCTATTTACGATCTTGAAGATTCGCTCTCACTGGTAAACAATGTTATGACTGCATTGGGAATAGAAATTGAAGGACTTACGCCTAATAGTGTCAGACATAGAATTAGTTACTTGAAAAATCATATGGTTACTCCCGATGAATACAGGAAGAACATTGCGAAAACTAAAAAAGATAGTATTATAGCCAATATTTTTGAAGAGTATCAAAACAGACTTGTCGCGAACAATGCAATGGATTTTGAAGATTTACTTCTTGAACCAATTCACTTATTCAATTCTAAAAAACAGGTTCTTCAAAAGTATAAGAAAAAATTTAAATACATCATCATCGATGAATTCCAGGATACAAATAAAGCCCAGTACGAAATTATTAAATTATTAGTCTCTCGAGGTTGTAAAATTGCCGTGGTTGGAGATGATGCACAGGGAATTTATAGCTGGAAAGGTGCTAATCTTGCTAATATGCAGGCTTTTAAAAAGGATTTTAAAAATCATAAGTTATTTAAGCTGGAACAAAATTATCGTTCTACCCAGACTATTTTAACCGCTGCAGAGTCTGTAATTAAAAATAATAAAGACCAAAATATTAAGACTCTCTGGACAGAGAATAACAACGGCGAGCAACTGACACTTATTAAATGCGCCGACGAAAAAGATGAGGCTTTTCAGCTGGCAAAATATATTAAAAAAGAAATCAACAAAAAGAAATTATCTTACAAGGATTTTGCAATTCTCTACAGAACAAATGCACAAAGCCGTGCATTGGAGGATATTTTTAGAAAAGAAAAAATTCCCTATACAATTATTGGCGGACTCGA
>Ga0209536_100017436_pt1 | contig 10174 bp, 10 predicted proteins | sample DeeMarSeWOR28_12_FD_187461 | JGI IMG/M metagenome (GOLD analysis project Ga0209536, IMG submission 187461) | Marine sediment microbial communities from White Oak River estuary, North Carolina - WOR-2-8_12 (SPAdes) (version 2) | ecosystem: Environmental > Aquatic > Marine > Intertidal zone >... | reverse complement strand
TTGAAACCAGTCGACTCGGTATCGTTGCTTCAATTCTCAATACTCTCCTGCTGCTCTTTTTTCTGTTCGGGGGACTCATCATCGTCTATGACGGCTGGATTGCTTCTCTTTCGGGATCCTTTGTAACGAGGGGTGTATTTTTCGTGCTGGGACTCCTTTACGTAGAGACCATTTTCAGTATTCCATTCAGCCTTTACAGAAACTTCAACATTGAAAGTCGCTACGGCTTCAATACTATGACTGGGCGGCTTTGGCTGAGCGACCTGCTAAAATCCACTGCCATTTCAACAATTTTACTGGCGGGCCTGGTTGCGGTCGCCCTCGCCTTGGTTAGCTACAGCCCAGGATGGTGGTGGCTCTGGGTGTGGGGTGTTTTTCTACTCTTCAGCATTTTCCTCATGTACATCTCACCCTATCTAATCGAACCGCTCTTCTTCAAATTTGAACCGGTGCGGACCGACGGTCTCGAGGAAGAAATTAGGGCTCTGGTGGAAAAAGCAGGGCTCAAGGTGAACAAAGTTTTCCAGGTGGATGCTTCCAGACGAAGCCGCCATTCTAATGCCTACTTTTCAGGCATTGGCAGGGTGAAGAGGATCGTGCTCTTCGACACGCTGCTGGAGACTATGAGCAACTCGGAAATTCTGGCGGTGCTTGCCCATGAGCTTGGTCATTGGAAGAAGAAGCACGTGGTAAAACGGATCATTCTGACTGAAGTGGTAGCACTGGGAGTTATCTTTTTAGCTTTTAAGTTGCTTTCCTGGCAGGGATTGCTCGCCATGGTTGGTCTGGAGCAGGGGTCTTTCTACGTGCGAGTTACCATCCTGGGTTTCCTGGGATCTTTGTTGATGTTTCCATTCACACCGGTGTTGAGCTTCTTTTCTCGCAAGCATGAATGGCAGGCAGACAGGTTTGCCTGTAAGCTTACTGGACAGCCATCAGATCTGGCCCGGGCTTTAGTCAAGTTGTCCAAGGAGAATCTGGCAAATCTCCATCCCCATCCCCTTTATGCCGCCTTCTACTACAGCCATCCTCCCGTGGTGGAGCGCGTACGCCACCTGCAGAATCAAGAGGCGTCCGGCCACTCCTCTCAACTCGCCTCGTGCTGATAAGCCTCTCCTAGGTCAGTAAACGAGAAGCTATAAAATATCTTATGCCCGTCGAAATCCAGCACTCTCAAGTCATCGGTCTGTTTGACGTCCTTCATTATCATGTCATATTGTTGACCATATTTCTGTTGTACCAGATCCAACGGGACTTCGTAGGCCATAAATTTTTTGATTCCCTTGTGACCAAGCTTTTCAACCAGCTTGCCATCCGCAAAAGATTCGTAGGTTGTCAGTATTAGAATAGGCCCGGTTCCAGTGAAAATAATGCCTGCCTTCATGGCCCACCTCCTTTAGTTTTATTCAAACAAAACATATGTGAAGGGCCCGATAGTTATCTATGGCCCGTTTTCTTAACCACGGTGCAAACCAACAACGACTCCAGTTGGAACTAGCCAAACCGAATCATTCTCTCCTAATCATTCCCTTGGTGAAACAGAGCGTGGGAAGTTTGGGCTCCTCGTAGATCAGCTTTTCGCGCTCTTTTTTGGCTTCTATCGCTTCAGCTAGTCGTTCAGGATTACTGAGGGTGGCTTCGTAACCGTGTGTGTTTTTCAGCATCGCCTCAAAGCCCTCAGTTACATGCATGACCGCATGGTCAAAAAACCTAACCAATAAGAAAGAGGCTTCAACAATCTGGTTTAGATTTAAAGCTGAATCAACTTCTCTACTGGCGGCAATAAATTCCCAAAGACGTCTTTTGGTGAGATAAAGAGCGCTGATCACTTCAGGAAGCTGGAAGTTTTGCTCGAATCGGTCTTTTCCTAAATTCTGGTAGTGCTGCGCTACCTCGCCTTCATCTTTATCCTCTTCAAGCCAATAACTGAAGCGACTGCAGACATCATAAATCCAATCATGTAACATCTGTTCATCGATATTCCGATAGGATTGGGTTGATGGGTGAGAAAGCAGTCTTTCTTGGATCTCCTCGGATAGTCGCAGCGCATTGGCTTCTATCAGATCAACTATTTTTTTTGTGAGCATGATGTGTCTCCTTCCAACCTTTTATAGTAACTCCAATGCTTTGCGGCAGTCTCACTAGCTTGGGCTCTTAAAATTTAACGCTCCATAGTAGCCAAGCGTGGTGTAATAGATGGCCATGTCAAAGAAGCGGTTCAGATAAGTGACAAAATCGACCGCAGAATCAAGCTCTTTTGCTGTTTGCATGATTCCCTTTTCCACGATTGTATCCCAAATGTGTCGTTTGGTCGCAACCAGTGCCTGGACTATCTCATGGAGTGGGAAGCCTTCCTCAAAACGCTGCGCCCCAATATCGGAATAGTGTGTTCGCACCTCCCCTTTTTCAGGATCCCGCAGTAGCCAGTGACCTAAACGGCTATAAACTTCTAAAATGTTTTCGTAACAAGTTTTGTCATCCAGAGTTTGATAAGATGAAGTGGCTGGGTCGCTCAGCAGCTTGTTCTTGAGATCCTCGGCCATACTTTCTGCGTTGTTTTCTATCATTTCAATGAGTCTAATCAGCATGATTTCTCTCCTCTATTCGTCTCCATTGTTCAGCAATCGCCTACTTCGACCATAGATATGGACGTCCTTTCGATTATTCTCAGACAGGACTTTCTTCTTTGCATGAACTTGTCTAAAAAGAATTGCAGCAGGGCAAGCTCAGCAGTCCCCAAATAGGCCTTTGTCGTCCGGTTGTTGACAAGCTCATCTTAACGGTCTAGCGCCACCGTTTGGTGAATGACCCGGGCTACAGTTCATTGAGCTATCTGTAACTTACTCTTCGCGAAATCGCTTGATTCGGTGGGGGTTATTCCCAGTTTGTTCAATATGAGCTCGGGAAAAAAACGGTTCGTACGAGACAAAACACTGGATGGGAAAATCTAGCCCTACGTGGATAATCTAACTTTCGCCAGGGTTGATTCGGGGATAGCAGGAGTAAAGGAAGTGTAGGATCATGATCTTTGGAAGTAGTGATACCGGAAGCTGTTTCCAGAATCGTTGGCAACGGTGTTGCGAAAAGGTCTTACCGTAGTTTATTGCTGGGACTCATCAGACCGTCGCAATTCACATCCGTATCTACAACCGTGAGCCGAGCAGTCAGGCCTCACCATTTTGATCGTGGTGACTCCCAGTAGAACGCAAAAAATTTTACTGGGAGCCTAACAGGCACACCTTGAGTTTCATTCTGCCCCCAATGTCCGCTAAATCTTGGTTTAGCTCAAAAGAAAACCTACCTTTAATTATCCTATGACCAATGTCGAAATTCTGTCAAAGAGAAAAAAAGCACGATTTGACTTTTTTTGTCCTGGTAGGGGTGCTGTACACGGCGTAACTTCCGTTAAAATTCCGGAAATAGCAGGAGAATTTATATACCCATTTTGTAGCCGTAGCATTTTGAATTTATTATAAAACAATGAGAAAGATACTATTTGGCTGGGCCCTGTGCATCCAGTCAAAGGTTGACAAACACCTCACAGCCCGCTATACGGTGAAAGTTAAACCGCCGCAATGTCTTCAGCAAAGGAGGACGAAATGAACAAGGCCGATTTGATCAATGAGGTAGCCAAGGTAGTCAAAACAAAAAAAGAGGCCCAGGCTGCAGTAGACTGTGTTTTGTCAACCGTTGCCAATGCATTGAGAAGGGGTGATGCGGTTACACTGGTGGGGTTTGGAACCTTCAAAGTCTCCGAAAGGAAGGCCAGAAGAGGGAGAAATCCTCAAACTGGAGCGGTAATCCAAATCCCAGCCGCGAGGGTACCCAAGTTTGTCGCGGGCAAGGCTTTGAAAAATGCGGTGAAATAGCTTTACTAGGATTTCCTGGCAAAGAGCACCTTTGGCAGGAGGATAAATGGTAGCCTCTTGGAGCTAGTCATCTCCAAGGGGCTTTTTTATGCAGGCCACGGCCGTCAACCGTTGATAAGGTAGATTTAAGAATGCAGATTTAAGATTGTAGATTTAGGGTGCATAGTTCTTCTGATTCCGAACCGCTGAGCTTTTAAATCTACAATCTTAAATCTTAAATCTGAGCTGGCGTGGATGCTCAAATGATTTGGGATTGGTCTTGCCTGAACCCTGCTAGGGTGAGGATATATACTCCAGTTTAGAGAAGTCAGAGTTGGTGTTCACCGTTGCCTTTCTTGCTCCGCGGGCAGGAATCGGCTTGCCTGCAAAAGAAAATGACTCCTTGAATGCAGTCTCACCAGAATCGTAACCTATTATGGTCACCGTCCCGCTGAATGAGGATTTACCGGTGTTGCGGATGTCAAAAATGTGGCTGTAGATCCCGCCCGCATTTCTGGTGTGGGTATGAACCACAAAAATTTGTTGTTTCTCCTCTGCGGTTACCAAACGCACATCGGCCAAAGGCACCCAGCCAATTTTTCCCTGGTACTCAACTTTTACCCAATAGCCCCGTTTGTCTAGTTGCCTTAGGCGCGCTCGAGCTGGAATAGTAGTAAGCACCCTGCCGTTAATCTGGGGGCGGTCGGTCAACCTTACGCCTCTTTTCAACGGTGTCCAGGTTTCACCATATGACAGTTGTGCGCTGAGAGCTAGAGTAACATACACCGTAATGGCGAACATTCTCTTGCGCATCTACACCCTTTCCAATCTTGGCGGATAGGTCCACAGAACCCGGATTCTTTACTTGATGGTTAATCAGTAGGAAAAGTAAGTATCAAAGTCAAGGTTGTTAAAACAATCTACTTGACCAGAAATAGGCTCAACTCAGGCACGAAGGTGATGATGGCAAGGGCCACCAGGAGGATACCCAGAAAAGGCAGGGAAGCGATGCCAAGGCGCAATATGGATTCCTCGAATCTGAGGCTGGCAATGAAAAGATTCATCCCTATGGGTGGGGTGGAGTAGCCGATCTGTAGATTTGTTAGGAAAATGACGCCCAAATGGAGAAGGTTGATGTCATAGCCCTGGGCAATGGGGACGATGAGGGGCGCTACTATGACCAGGGCTGAATAAATATCCAGGACACATCCCACGATGAGGAGAAAAATGTTCAAAATAATGAGGAAAACTATCTTGCTCTCCACATGGGACTGGATCCAGAGCAAAATCTTGGCTGGGACCTGCTGGTCAACCAGAAAGCTGTTAAACGCCAGAGCTGCGCCCAGGATTACGATAATACCGCCCACCATCAGCACAGACCTGATAATGATTAAACCCATCTGTTTGAACTTCACGTCTCGATTGATGAAAAGGGCCACCACGATGACGTAGAGAACAGTGATGGCGGCGGCCTCGCTCAAGGCCAGGAAACCGCTGAAAATCCCGCCAAAGACCACCACAGGAAGCAATATCTCCCAAATTGCCTTCCGGGAAGTCTTATAGAGTTCACCAAAAGAGAAGGTGATAATCGCGCAGTCACTGCGGACTCCTTTGTACATGCTGTAAATGGAGAGCAGGAGGACCAGAAAGATACCCGGTAGCAATCCGGCCAGGAAAAGCTGAGGGATGCTGGCGCCTACGACGACCCCGTAGATAATCATAGGTAGACTGGGCGGAAAGAGGAGCCCGAGACTGCCGGAGCTGGTGAGGAGCCCGAGAGAAAAGTCCTCCGGATACTTTTCGTCCAGCAGAGCGGGGAGCAGCAACCCCCCCAGGGCGACTATGGTGATCCCGGAAGCACCTGTAAGCGCGGTGAAAAAGGCGCAGGAAAGGAGGGAGACCACAGCGAGACCCCCAGGCAGACAACCAAATACTGCCGTAGAAAGTCTTACCAGCCTTTTGCCCGCACCACTTTCAGTCAATACGTAGCCAGCGAAGGCGAAGAAAAGAAGGGCGATGAGGAGGGGATTGGCGGCCAACCGGTACATTTCGATGATTACGATAGAAAGGTCGACCCCCAGAAGATAAAAGCTAAGGAGTGCAGCCGCGGAAATGACAATAAAAAGCGGAGCTCCGGAAAGCGCCAAAACTATGAGCAGCAGAGCCAGGAGCGCTTTCATGTCTCAACCCCTTCCGGTCCTTTGGAGATTCTCCGGATCGAATTGAGGCCAAATCTAAGAGCCATCAAAGCGAAGGCGAAAGGAAAAATCAACTCCAGCCACCAGTATGGGATGAAGGCGAAGGCGATATCGCCGAAGAACCGTTCACCCTGGACGAAGGTCCAGGAGGCATAGAGCAGAACTAGGCATAATGCACAGGCGAAGGCAGCGGAGACCAGATCAACCACAAACTTGCCCCGGGCGGAGAGCAGCCGGGGCAAAAGGTCTATTCTGATATGCTTGTTTTCGGCGGTGGCCCGAGCTGCCCCCAAGAAGCTGATCCAGAGAACGCCGTGTCTGAGCAGATCGTCGCCCCAGACCACCCCGGTGGCGAAAAAATTTCGCAGGACAATCTGCAAAAGGGAGAAGATGACCAGAAAGGCCACGAGCAATATGAGCACCCATCTTTCCAGGTGTCCCAGGAAGTGGCTGACCTTCTTCACAGCACCAGAGAAGGTTGCGCTCACAACTTTCCCTCCTGACGGGTCCGATACTCCCCCACCGTTTCCCTGACCTTCTGGAGGTAATCTCTTGGGAGAAACTTTGGATCGATCTCAGCCATGGCCTGGTTCAACAGATCCTTGAAGTTCAGGACCGCTGCCGGTTCCGGGGTTATCTTCTTTACGCCGCGCTTGTAGATCAGCTGTATCGCCTGCTCATTGTCTTTTCTAGTTTTTTCTGTAAGTTGACGCAGATACTTGCTGCAGACTTGTTTCAAGGTCTGCTGGTATTCGGGCGGCAGCTGTGAAAAAGCTTTGTCGTTTATAATCAAGGCGCCACCGAGGTAGAACAGGGGCAAATCAATGACATAATTGACCCGGCTGTACCATTGAGTTATCAGGGCATAATAAGGCGAGTTGAATACGATTTCCACGAGATTAGTTTGCAGAGCTACCAGTACATCAGGGGCACCGATGGTCACAGGCGAAACCTGGGCTTTATTGAAAACGGCATTGGCCATTGGCGAATTCGCGTTGGTCCAGACCTTCTTTCCCTTCAGGTCATCCACATTATCTATCGCCACGGTTGACATGATGTAAATGAAACCCACTTCCGTCCAGCCCAAGATGTGGTAACCGCGCTTGGCGACACTGCTGTAGATGTCATCGGACACCCTCTCCAAAACATAATCCACCTCCTGGTAGTTATCGAAGAGGAAAGGAACCTGGAGAACACGGATTTCGGGACTGAGGTCGTTCAAAAAGGTGGAAGTGAAGGTCGCGGCTTGAACAAGGCCGATTCGCATCTTCCTAAACACATCACGCTCATCTCCAAGGGCGAACCCAGCGAAAAAGGTAAATCCCACACGCCCCCCGGTCTCCCGGCGGAGCTCAGCGTCCATTTCCCTGAAAATCTGCATCAGCGTACTGTTATCTGGTGCCAGAGTTGCAAGCTTTATCTCATACTGTGGCTTGGCAGCATGAAGCTTGGACTGCCACGGGGGTATCAAGAAAAGCAGACAAAAGAGCAGCCCATAAATGGTACACTTGTAAAGCTGTGGAAACCGCTGAGTGGGGCAACTATAGATTTTCTCCAAAATACTCATCCGCTTTCTCCATTAGCTTTTTGGCCTTTTCTTTGGCCAGAACGTTCGAGAGGGTTAGTTCCGGTTCAGTGTCTGCCGGTGCGGCCAGCACTTCTTCGAGGGTTGCTGCATAGAGGTCGCGATCTCCGACACCACGGGCGTAATATCTGGCGAAAAGTACTTTGGCCATGAGGAGCTTGCCCTCTCCCAAGGCGAGGGCCCGATCAAAGTGCTCTTTGGCTTTATTCATATCACCCCCAATAATCTCGGGTCTGGCCGCCAGGTATACAGCCATGAGAAGATGAGGGCTCCCAAAGTAGAAAGCGTCATCCAGTTCCAACACCCGGAGCATGGTGGCCTCGAGCATCGGGAGATCAGCCAATGCCTCCAGGTTGTCCAAATTGAGACTGATCCAACTGGCCCACGAGCTGGCGGTCCAAAAGAGAGCCGGCACGTCCTTCTTGCCGTATTGTTCAAGCAAGGCAGTGAACTCTTCCAATCCTCCTGAGGCGGCCTGCTGAAAATCTGCCTTTTTCGAAAGAGCCCTGAAGCCGTAACTCTTTGCGGTGGCGTAAAGGGATGCAGCTTTTTCCTGGTCTGTATCCTCCAGGAAGGCGGAAGCGTATGAAGCATACGCCTTACAAGCCGCGACAAGTAAGTCACTATTTTCCGGGTAAGCTTCGATGAGACCGTCGATGAGCATGAGATACGCGGGGCTACCGGCGCGAACGATGGTTGGATCAGATTGCTTTGCAGCTGCTCGGGCCACGTCCTCCGCTGTAAATGCCACTGCAGCCACGCGGGCCTGTTTCACCGGCAGGCAGCCGAAGCAAAGAAAGACAAAACACAGAGACCAGAGAGTAAAGAGACTGTTACGCGTATCGAACATGAAGACCTACTTGTCGCTGAATGTGAGCTGGATTTGGCAGCACGAGGGAAAGACTGCCCGCGCCTGGAAGTCATAAAGATCTAAAAATATCCGTTGAGTGACCCTCCTGTCAAGGATCATAACGAAGAACAACTGAATTGTAACGGTAAAAAATGTGAAAGCACTACTTAGGAAAAGATCAACGAACAGTTTTGTCGAGAAAAAAAGTTTGACCACACATTTTCAATCTGGAAAGATAACTCAAAGATTGGAAAGAGGCTACGGTTTTTCTACTTCAACTCAGAGGTGGAGATTTGATGCGGAATCGGTTCGTTGTGCAGGAACACCACGCCTCCCGGTTGCATTTTGACTTCAGACTAGAGCTGGAAGGTGTTCTAAAATCCTGGGCCATTCCCAAAGGGCCTTCCATGAATCCGGCAGAAAAAAGGCTGGCCGTAGCGGTTGAGGATCACCCCTTGGAGTACGTTAGCTTTGAAGGCATCATTCCAGCGGGTAACTACGGCGCTGGAGCAGTAGTCATTTGGGACGCGGGTGAATTCGAACTGTTAGAAATGACCGAAAAAAAGATTTCTTTTGTGCTCCATGGAAAACGGTTGCAGGGTGGTTTCGTTTTGAGCAGGCTCAAACCCAGGGGCAAGGGGGCAGCCAAGGACTGGCTTCTCATCAAGAAAACTGATGAATACGCCAATCGGAAATGGCAAATAGAGCTGGCCCTAACAGATAAAAAAAGGAAACAGCTAGAAGAACGTGTTCCACCATGCGAGACATCTTGACTGTCCGTGGTCCGTTGTCAGTTGTGTGGACGGCGGAGGGCATGGGGCATGGCGTCATGCTGACTAGGCACTATGCACTAGGGACTAAGCACCAAGGGGGAGAAGGCGGGAGAGGAACGCTCAATATCAAATTCGGAAACCTAAGCACGAAGCTGATTATAGGCAGCAGATGTGGGATGTGCGACATGTGATCTGAGAGTCAATATTTTTTTGACATTTAATATCTCATATCTCAGATCTCCCATCTCACATCCAGCTTGAATTGTTTCGGATCTATCTGCAAGTTCCGTGTTCCGAGTTGTAGTGCCTAGTGCCTACTGCTTAGTGCGTAGTTTTCCAGGTGCTCTGCGTTCTTTGGAGTTCATTCATGCCACATACAGCAGTGGGTGACATTGAGATCTATTGGGAAAGTAAAGGGCAGGGGAAGCCTTTACTTCTCATAAGCGGTGTCAGCGGGGGCACATGGTCGTTTGAAGAGAGCATAGTCGCGTGGTCGCCGTACTTCCGGGTAATTGCCTTCGATAATATGGGCGCTGGTCGTTCCAGCAAACCCGATCGTCCCTACCGGATCGCAGAGATGGCTGATCATGCCGCAGCTGTTCTGGATGCGGCCCAAGAGGGGCAAGCCTTCGTCTTGGGTTTATCCATGGGCGGCATGATTGCCCAAGAGTTGGCTCTGCATCACCCAAATCGGGTTTCTGGCCTGGTGCTAGGCTGCACCCACTGCGGCGGCAGCGAGCGTATTCCGCCGAATCCGGAAGTGATTCAGAGATTTGGCGATAACGAGGGTCTTTCACCTGAGGAGATCATTGATAAGAACCTGGAGCTCTTGGTCACTCCTGCATTTTTAAAAAGTGGTCAAGACTCCTTGCACCGTTACAGGGAAAGACAGCTAAAGGCGCCTTCCCAACCAAATTATG
>Ga0209536_100017435_pt1 | contig 10174 bp, 7 predicted proteins | sample DeeMarSeWOR28_12_FD_187461 | JGI IMG/M metagenome (GOLD analysis project Ga0209536, IMG submission 187461) | Marine sediment microbial communities from White Oak River estuary, North Carolina - WOR-2-8_12 (SPAdes) (version 2) | ecosystem: Environmental > Aquatic > Marine > Intertidal zone >... | reverse complement strand
GGGCCGGCGGCAGTCAGCAGGCTATTCAGCGATGCGCAGGCACCGTAAAATCAGGAGATCAGGGTCTGGATTGGCGGTGGGTTGAGGTCGGTGTTCAGGTTTCAGGTGTCAGGTGTCAGGTGTCAGTATTTGCGTTTATAATTCATATTCTAAAAATTAAATGGTAAGAGCACTGAATCGCAGAATGTCAAAAAGTAAAATTGCTTAAGTCAGCTTTTTTTAAATAGGACCGCTCGACAGAAAGGCTCGCGGCGGGCAGAATACATTATTTCATTTTACGCTTACTTGTAGCTATAACCTGAGATAGGCCGCAGACTCTTTCTTGACCAAACCGGCTTTGGAGGCAACCCGCGACGGCACTGAAACCTGACACCTGACACCTTACTCTTTAGGAACGAAATATTATGGAAACTACCGACCCTAGCGGACCGAAAAATCGCGGCAAGGCCATGCTGAAGGCCGCCGCCTTACTCGTTTTTATCCTGGCGGCCATTATTTTGGTGCGCAACACACCGATCAAAGAATACTTGAATGTCGAGGCGCTGGGGCGTTTTCTGGCGACGGCCGGTTTTTGGGCGCCGGTTGTTTTCATGGCGATTTACGCGGTCGGGGTGTGCCTGTTCGTGCCGGGTACGCTGCTGACCGGGCTGGGGGCCGCGATTTTCGGCGCCTACTGGGGGTTTGTTTATGTGTGGTTCGGTGCCATGGTTGGCGCCGGTGCGGCTTTTTGGATCGGACGAACGCTGGGCCGGGATTTTGCGGCCTCATTGATAGGAGACCGCCTGCAAAAATATGACGACGCCATCGAGCGCAACGGGTTTGCGACCGTCCTGTACCTGCGGCTGGTGTATTTCCCCTTTACGCCTTTGAATTTCGGTATGGGCTTGACTAAAGTCCATTTCTGGGATTATGTGTTCGGCACCGGTCTGGGCATCATTGTGGGAACGTTTATATTCACGTTTTTCATCGGAACATTGAAAGAAGTCTGGGCATCCGGCAACTGGATAGGATTGCTGTCTTTTAAAGTCTTCTTTTCGATTGGTCTTTTTATATTCTCCTTTTTCATTCCCAAGATCATAAAAAAGATCAAAGGCCGGAGAAGAGACCAATGAGCACCGAAGCATTTTATTATTCCATGATTACATCGAAAAATTGCCTGTTCGTTTAAGTCACAAACAGACACCACGGAAGCGTTATGTATGAAAAATATCCTCGCTGCTGATATCGGTGGAACCAACAGCCGCTTTGCACATTTTACCATAGATGAAGCGGGCGAGCTGACGCTTGCCGCCGCCCGGTGGCTTGAAACCCGCAAATCAAATTCTCTTTCTCATCTGTTGCAGCTGCTGAACCAATCAGAATTTTCCCTGGCCGTTGACCAAAGCGACTTCGCGGTCTTGGCCGTCGCCGGACCGGTAAGCAACGGAGTTTACAGCAATCCTCCCAATATCCCATGGGATATTGATTTATCCGGCGAGCTGGAGAGTTTTGATCCGATGCGCTGTCTGCTCGTCAACGACTTCGTCGCCCAGGCCTACGCCTGCCGCTCGCCGATCATCCAATCGGCCCGGCAGATAATCCCGGGGCAGATCGATCCCGGCGCAGCGCTGGCCGTTATCGGTGCCGGGACCGGCCTGGGAATGGCGGCGCTGGCCCCGGATGGCGACGGGGGATATGTGGCAGTTCCGTCCGAGGGGGGGCACTGTGTTTTCCCGTTTGAGTCCCGGGCGGAGTTTGACTTCATGCAATTTGTGATGGATGAACTCGATGCGCCCTATGTCGAAACGGAATTCATCGTCTCCGGCCGCGGCCTGAGTCTGATACACCAATACCTTGCGGGGGAGAAATTAACACCGGCCGAGGTCAGTGCCGCTGTGGCGCACGATTCTGAAACCCTCGAGTGGGCGGCCCGCTTTTACGGCAGGGCCTGCCGCAACTACGCCCTGCAGGTACTGGCGCGCGGCGGCGTTTATATTGCCGGGGGCGTGGCGGCAAAAATGCCGCTGCTGGTCACGCACCCGGCCTTTGAGCGGCAGTTTACCCACTCAAAAACCATGGCCTCCCTGCTGCGGAAAATCCCGGTCTATCTGAACGCCAATGAAGAAAGCGGGCTGTGGGGGGCGGCTTTTCTGGCGGCCCAAAAATTGAAGCAGTAGGTCGAGGGGTGGACGATCTGCGATATTGATGCTATAGCACACGCATGATTGGTCAAATATAGACATTACCGGCAGGAAAGCGAACCATGGCAACTCAAGATGAATTAAAGCAGAAAGCAGCCCACCGGGCGGCGGAATTTGTCGAATCCGGCATGGTTGTCGGCCTCGGCAGCGGCAGCACATCGAACTTTGCCGTTCAGCGGATCGCAGAGCGGCTAAAATCCGGCGAATTAAAAAACATCGTGGGAATTCCCAGTTCCACGCGCACCGAGAAACTGGCAACTGAACTGGGAATACCATTGGTCGGCTTCGATGAAAAACAACAAATTGACATCACGATTGATGGGGCCGATGAAGTCGACCCGGAGTTGAATCTGATTAAAGGCGGCGGCGGCGCTTTGCTGCGCGAAAAAGTCGTCGCCCAGGCCAGCCGCAAAAACGTCATTATCGTAGACGACAGCAAGCTTTCGGCCCGCCTCGGTACAAAGTGGGCGCTGCCGGTGGAGGTCATCCCCTTTGCCGCTAAACCGGTCGCATCTTTTTTAGAATTATTAGGCGCGGCGGTGTCCTATCGTTGCCGGGGCGACGGCGAATATATTAAAACCGACCAAAACAACCTGATTCTGGATGCCGATTTCGGCCCGATAACGGATCTCGCAAAGTTAGCGGCCCAGCTCAATGAACGGGCCGGAATTGTCGAACACGGGCTTTTTCTGGAACTGGCCAGCGATGTGATCGTCGCCGAAACGACGGGCATTCGACATCTTAAACGCCATGAAAAGTAAACGGGCAACAACACCATCGACCGCCACCCGCCGGCATTTTATAAAAAAAACGATCCGCTTTGGGGCCGGAATTTTTCTTTTAGCCGGCTCGGGCTCGGCTGCCTTGCGGCGCGCCTGGGCCGAAACCAAGCGCATCATCCTGCCCAAAGGCAAGAAAATGTCCAGTCTGATACACCTCAACCCCGCCGCGCTGGATGCCCGCAACCTGGACGTCATTGCCTTGGAAGATTTCGAGACCATGGGGTTGACGGACCACCGGGTAAATCTGGACCAATGGCGCCTGGAAGTAACCGGCGCAGTTAAAAAACCGTTATCGCTGAGCTATGCCCAACTTCTTAAATTGCCGTCCATCGAAAGAAAGGTTCTTTTGATTTGCCCGGGTTTTTTTGCCAATCACGGACGTTGGCAGGGCATTTCGGTCACGGGGCTGCTTGAAATGGCCGAAGCCGAAGAAGGAATCAGCCACGTCAGCTTTAGGGGGCCGGCCGGGCGCTATGCCAAAGCTGAGCGATTTTCAATCGATGAAATTGCCGCCGATAAAATATTTTTGGCCTATCGGGTGAACGGCAAGGTACTTCCCGTGCAACACGGGCATCCGTTGCGGGTAGTGGCCGAAGATCACTACGGCTCGGAATGGGTGAAATATGTCCACCGAATCGAAGCCCACGGGAAGTAAAGATCCGGGAATATAAATCATCACAAAAAGCGAGGGAGCTGCCATGGATAAAACCGATTTCATCAAGCATCTCAAGGTTCAGGGCAACGAATATCAAATATTTGATATAAACAAGCTGGAAGAAAAAGGAATCGCGGCCGTCCGCCAACTGCCCTATTCCATCAAAATCCTGGTTGAAAACCTGTTGCGTAAATTAGACGGCCGGGTGGTTCGGGAAGCGGACCTGCTCAATATTGTAAAATGGCAAAAACGCTATGATGCACCGGTGGAGATACCGTATCATCCGGCGCGGGTATTGATGCAGGATTTTACGGGGGTGCCGGCGGTGGTGGATCTGGCGGCCATGCGCGATGCGGTCAAAGATCTGGGCGGCGATCCGGCGAAGATTAATCCCCTGGTGCCGGTGGACTTGGTCGTCGATCATTCCGTGCAGGTGGATTACTTTGGCACCTCCGATGCCCTGACTAAAAATGTTGCCAAGGAATACGAAAGAAATTCGGAGAGATATGCGCTGCTTAAATGGGCCCAGAAAAGTTTTGACAATTTCAACGTCGTCCCGCCGAATTCCGGCATCTGCCACCAGGTCAACCTCGAATACCTGGGACAGATCGTCATCGCCCAAGACAATGGAAACGGTTTCACGGCCTATCCGGACACCCTGGTCGGCACGGACTCCCATACCACCATGATCAACGGCATCGGCGTGATGGGCTGGGGCGTCGGCGGCATCGAAGCCGAAGCCGTCATGCTGGGACAGCCCTATTACATGTCGATCCCCGAAGTCATCGGGGTCAGGCTGGTGGGTGAACTGGCCGAAGGGGTGACGGCCACGGACCTGGTGCTGCGAATCACCGAAATGCTCAGAAACCACGGAGTGGTCGAGAAATTCGTCGAATACTTCGGCCCCGGCATGAAAAAACTGACCGTGCCGGACCGGGCCACCCTGTCGAACATGACCCCGGAATACGGCGCCACGATGGGTTTCTTCCCGGTCGATGAAAAGACCATCGACTATCTTCAAATAACGAACCGGGAGCGGCAGGCTGAAATTGTAGAACATTGCGCCAAGGCGCTGGGGCTGTTCTATACCGGAGAGCAAGACCCCGACTACACCGAGGTGCTCGAACTGGATCTGGCGCAGGTTTCGCCGGCCGTTGCCGGACCGGCCAGGCCCCAGGACCGAATCAGCCTGCCCGATCTTAAAAACAACTTTGCCACGATTCTCGGTTGTGATTATGAAAGAGACACCGATGTCGAACATATTTCAAAATACCATGACGAATCCGGCAGCCGCACGACCCGGCCCGCAGCATGCGCGCCCAAAAAAAAGGTCTGCGACATTGTATATAACGGGCAGCCGGTCAGGCTTTGTGACGGCAACATCGTGATTGCCGCCATCACCTCCTGCACCAATACGTCGAATCCGTTTGTCCTGCTGGGAGCCGGCCTGGTGGCCAAAAAAGCGGTCGAAAAAGGGCTGCAGGTCCCGATTTTCGTAAAAACCTCGCTGGCGCCCGGTTCGAAGGTGGTCATTGATTACCTGAATGACGCCGGTCTGTTGTCTTCCCTCGAAACCCTGGGCTTTAATCTGGCGGCTTTTGGCTGCACCACCTGCATCGGCAACAGCGGCCCCTTGCCGCCTGAAATTGATGCGGCCGTCGCTAAAAATGACCTGACGGTGGCCGCGGTTCTTTCCGGCAACCGCAATTTCGAAGCCCGCATCCACCAGCGCGTAAAGGCCAATTTTCTGGCATCCCCCATGCTGGTGGTAGCCTTTGCCCTGGCCGGCAGAGTCGATATTGATCTGACCAGCGAACCGCTGGCCATGGGGCCCAATGGCGAGCCGGTGTACCTCAAAGATATCTGGCCCGGCACGCAAGAAATTGAACAGCTGGCCAGGGCCCATGTCAAGCAGCAGTTTTACAAAAGCGAGTATGAAAAAATATTCGAAGGCGACGAATTCTGGCGCAACCTGCAGGTCACCGAAAGCACCACCTTTGACTGGGATGACAACTCCACCTACATCAAAAAGCCGCCTTATTTCGACGGGTTCAACCTGCAGCTGGACCGGGCCGAAGATATCAAGGATGCCCGGGCCCTGCTGGTTCTGGGGAACTCGGTTACCACCGACCACATATCACCGGCCGGCGCCATTCCGCAGGAATATCCGGCCGGCAAGTACTTGATCGATAACCATGTCGCCCCGCTGGATTTTAACTCCTACGGATCCAGAAGAGGCAACCACGAGGTTATGATGCGCGGAACTTTCGGCAACATCCGAATTAAAAATCAGATGATGGGACACAAAGAGGGCAGCTATACCCTCAAGTATCCGGGCGGCGAAGAAAAGTTCATCTACGATGCGGCCATGGGATACCTGGCGGAATCGATACCGCTGGTGGTTCTGGCAGGCAAGGAATACGGCACCGGCTCCTCGCGGGATTGGGCTGCCAAAGGAACCAACCTGCTGGGCATTAAAGCCGTTATCGCCGAGTCCTACGAACGGATCCACCGCAGCAACCTGGTCGGCATGGGCGCCCTGCCGCTGGTATTTATGGCGGGCCAAAGCTGGGCCAGCCTCGGGCTGGACGGGTCCGAAACATTTTCGATCAGCGGCGTCGAGAATATGCAGCCGCGCAAAGTGCTGCAGGTTAACGCCGTCAAAGATGACGGCCGGCAGACGGACTTTGAGGTCATCGCCCGCCTGGACACCGAAGTGGATGTGGCCTACTTTGAAAACAACGGCATCCTGCCCTATGTGTTGCGCAAGGTGATGGCTGAAAAATAGGTTGCGGGGTTCGTGTTGCGAGGTGCGGGTTGCGGGTTACGGGGCGCGGGGTGCGAGGACTGGATTCTCGATGCTGGATTCTCGATGCTGGATACCTGATGCGGGGCCCGTTACGGGTTGCGGGGTGCGCGTCGCGGGGAGCGAGTTGCTGAACGGCCCTAGGGTCGGCCACCGCTTGGCGCGGCGAAGCTTAAGCGAAGACGGCTGCCGACCGGATAAAGGGGCGACGAAGGGCGGCCCATAAGTTCCAAAGTTATGATGAAAATTTTTGAACGTTATTTTAAGAGGATTTAAAAAAATGGCCAATGAAGGAATAATAACGAAAAATGACGCTGGTTCCCTGGATGTACCCGACAATCCGGTCATTCCCTTTATCGAAGGCGACGGCATCGGACCGGACATCTGGCGGGCGGCCCGGCTGGTAATGGACAGCGCCGTTGAGACGGCCTACGCCGGCAAGCGCAAAATAAACTGGCTCGAAGTGATGGCCGGGGAAAAAAGCTTTCAGCACAGCGGCACCTGGCTGCCGGATGAAACCCTGGACATCATCGAAAAGCATGTCGTCGCCATAAAAGGACCGATGACGACACCGGTGGGCAAGGGCATCAGAAGCCTCAATGTTGCGATCCGGCAAAAACTGGATCTTTATGCCTGCGTGCGCCCGGTTAAGTATATCGAGGCCGTGCCCAGCCCCATGAAGCATCCTGAAAAAATCGACATGGTCGTTTTTCGGGAAAACACGGAAGACCTGTATGCCGGCATCGAGTTTGAGGCCGGCAGCTCGGCCGCCGCAAAGGTCAGAAGTTTTCTAAACGATCAGATGGGTACCGCCCTGACGGATGACACCGGTCTGGGAATTAAGCCGATCAGCGCCCGAAACACGAAACGACTGGTGGCAAGCGCTATCGCCCACGCACTTGAAAACAATCGTAAAAGTGTCACGTTGATGCACAAAGGCAATATTATGAAATTTACCGAGGGCGCCTTCGCCAGGTGGGGTTATGAAGTCGCCCGGGAAAAATTCGGCCGCCAAACGATTACCGAAAAAGAACTCTACGACGACTATGGCGGTCAAGGCCCGGAAGGAAAAGTGCTAATCAAGGATCGCATCGCCGATATGCTTTTTCAGCAGGTCCTGTTGCGACCCGATGAGTTTGATGTGATCGCCACGCCAAATTTAAACGGCGACTACATATCGGATGCCCTGGCGGCCCAGGTCGGCGGATTGGGAATGGCCCCGGGCGCCAATATCGGCGATCGCTGTGCGGTCTTCGAGGCCACCCATGGAACGGCACCCAAATATGCCGGTCTCGACAAAGTCAACCCGAGTTCCGTCATCCTGTCCGGTGCCATGATGCTGGACTATATGGGCTGGCGGGAAGCTTCCGAAGCAATCCGCACGGCCCTTCAGGCCACGATCAAGTCCCGCATCGTCACCTACGATCTGGCACGCCAGATAGACGGAGCCACCGAAGTCAAATGTTCGGAGTTTGCACGGAAGATTGTGACGCATATGGCCTGATTGCGGTACGTACATTTGGGTTCGCCTGGCTTATTACGGGAACAGTGGGATGTTGCAGGATAGGATAGCGTGTTGTCCGTTTTTGGTACCCGCTTATTCCAACATTGCACGATTCCGGCATTCCGTTTTTAAAAATTTTCAATAATCGCACCATAAAAAGCGGCCATATTCGAATTCGAATGTAAGGCCGGGGCATTTGTTGCGACCGGATATTTATAATAGGAGCGATCTTACAGCACCATCTTCTATGCAAAATAGTCTGGAGGAAGATAAATGGCAGCAAATAAACAATATGCAAGACGGCTGCTTCGAATCAGTGTTCCGGTCTTGATGACCGCTTTCATCTTGGCTTCACAGGCGTATGCGACTGCCTGGCCGGAGGTTCTGGAACGCGCCCGCGGCCAGACCGTCGACTGGTACATGTATGGCGGCTTCTCATCGGCCAATGAGTACGTCAACGGTTATCTGGCCCCACGGATCGAGGACCTGTACGGTATTAAACTGCGCCAGGTGCCGGTTAAAGACATCGCCGAGGTGGTCAGCAAAATTCTGGTTGAAAAGCAGGCCGGCAAAGCCGCAGGGGGCCAGGTCGATTTAATGTGGATCAATGGCGAGAACTTTCGCACCTGCAAGCGCAACGATTTGCTGCATGGACCGTTTGCCGATCGCCTGCCCAATCAAAAACTGGTGGATTGGAGCCGCCCATCGGTGGCCAACGACTTCGGTGAACCCGTGCAGGGCCTGGAATCGCCCTGGGGAAGCGCCCAGGTGGTCATGATATACGATTCCAAACGCACCCCTTTCCCGCCGCAGACCGTCGGCGATCTGCTAAACTGGATCCGGCAAAACCCGGGGCGTTTTACCTACCCGGCGCCGCCGGATTTCACCGGTTCCGTGTTCGTGCGGCATGTGTTCTACCATGTGGCCGGCGATGTAAATTCCTGGCAGGGCGACTATTCCGAACAGGCGTTTGAAACAGCCGCCAATAAAACCTATCAGGTCCTGGCTGACCTGGCGCCGAGTCTGTGGCGACAGGGCCAAACCTATCCCCAAAGCCCGGTCCAACTGCATCAGCTGCTGGCCGACGGGCAAGTGGATTTTGCCATGAGCTACCACCCGGGTAAAGCATCCGAGATGATCCACGACGGCCTCTATCCCGCCACGGTGCGCACCTTCGTGTTTCAAGAAGGCACCATCAGCAACACTCATTTTGTTGCGATCCCGTTTAACGCCGCAGACAAGGAAGGGGCCATGGTCGTGGCCGATTTTCTGATTTCACCGGAAGCTCAATTGCAAAAAGCCAAGATCGAAGTCTGGGGCGACATGCCGGCCATCGATATCCGGCGCCTGGACCCGGACTGGCAGGCAAAATTCAAGAACCTGCCCCGGGGTGTCGCCACCCTGTCAGATAATGAACTGCAAAGCCATCAACTCCCGGAACCGCCGTCGAATATTTTAATCCGCCTGGAAAAAGGCTGGGATCAACATGTGCTTAAGGGACGATGACCGTTCAGGGTTCATCGGTTCAGGCTTCAAAGGTTCAAGGTTAATGTCGATTTTGCGCCCGTGATTTAAAATTGGCAGACTGAAAACCGTGACCCGCAAAGGACGCAAAGATAAATTTTCTTTTTATTTGCCTTCGAGAGGCCCCGCTGAAGCGCAATGCAAGCAAGGGCAAACGAGAAACAATCAGCATCCGGCGGAATGCCTGAAACTGAATTTATCCGTAAACCTCGACCCCTGAATCAATTGACTCAGGCCCCCTGTGCATTAGAACGCAGCGTCCTGAACCTATGAACCTTGAACCCAGAACCCTGAACCTTTGAACCTGAAACATCTAAATCCATGAGCCAGGAACACATAGCTTCTAATATTTTGAATTCTGATGCAAGGCGTCCATTACCGGCGGCCGACGCCCGGACACGCATCAGCCCGGGCTTTTGGACCATCGGCAAAATGGTGGCACCGGCGCTGAGCGTCGTGGCGGCTTTGTTCGGCGGTGGTCTGGCGCTGGGCCTGATTCAAAGCCTGGGGTATCTGCCGGCCGCGGGGCTGAAATCTTTGTCCCTCGAACATTTCAGCAATATCCTGGGCGACCCGGATTTTTTGCAGAGTCTGATGTTAACGCTGTACGTTGCACTGTCGTCGACGGCAATTGCAGGGGCCATCAGCATTGCCATGGCAATTTTTCTGCTTTCGTTATCTGAAAAAAACCGCCTGGTTCATTTTATTTTCCAGATTCCACTG
>Ga0209536_100017433_pt1 | contig 10174 bp, 11 predicted proteins | sample DeeMarSeWOR28_12_FD_187461 | JGI IMG/M metagenome (GOLD analysis project Ga0209536, IMG submission 187461) | Marine sediment microbial communities from White Oak River estuary, North Carolina - WOR-2-8_12 (SPAdes) (version 2) | ecosystem: Environmental > Aquatic > Marine > Intertidal zone >... | reverse complement strand
CGCAGCTTGTTCCGTTTTTCCCCCTGCTGATTCTCCCACTGGTCCAGCTGCAGGCGGCCTTCCGTATCAGCTCCAATCCCGTGGAACTGGATGACCAGGGACACATCATCATGCGGGGTGAGGTGGGAACCGCCAATGCTATCGGCGATGTCAGCGTCATCGAACTGCTCTCACCGGGTGAATCCAACAACGTGATCGAAGCCTCGTTCTCGTTCGTCCAGACCCAGGCGGCACGGGATGAAAAGAGCTTCTCCGTCGCCACCACGGTCTACGATTCTCTCGGCACCGAGCACATCGTGAATTTCACCTTCCAGAAGGTTTCGGGATTGAATGAATGGATATGGTCGGCCGAGATGGAGGGTGGTGAGGAAATCATGCTGGGTGGTTCAGGCCGTGCCCGGTTCAGCGAGACCGGGTCGATCACCAACTTCACCTTCGACGACGGATCGAGCGGACTCACCTTCCGCCCCCAGCCGTCGTCCGAGGAGGGCGCCGACCTGGTGACTCTGACCATCGATCCCGGCGACATCGGCGGCACCAACGGTCTGACCCAGTTCGACGGACGGGGCAGCCTCTACTCCGTCGCCGACGGCTTCACCGCCGGCACCCTGGTCGATTTCGACATCGATCAGAACGGATTGATCATCGGCCAGTTTTCGAACGACACCGTCCGGAACCTGGCCCGCATCGGCATTGCCATGTTCAGCAATCCGGAGGGTCTGAGCCGTCTGGAGGACAATACCTACCGGCGGAGCGGCAACTCGGGTCAGGCCCTTGACACCTTTGCCGGCGAGGAGCATGGCACCACCATCGTGCCCGGAACTCTCGAAACATCAAATGTCGACATGGCCGAGCAATTCACCCGGTTGGTGATCGCCCAGCGGTCCTTCCAGGCGAATGCGCGCGTGATCACCACCGGTGACCAGATCATGCAAGAGATGGTCTCGCTCATCCGGTAGCAGCCGGCCCGGCACGCAAGGAGCTAAAGTCAATGATTAATGTAACGAAATTGAATGGGAGCGAACTGGTGGTGAACGCCGACCTCATCGAATTCGTCGAGGCCACGCCGGACACGCTGATCAGCATGACCACCGGCCGCAAGGTGATGGTACTCGAACCTCTCGACGAGGTTGTGCAGAAGGCCATTGGCTATCGCAGCACCTCACGCTGCTACCCTGTTCCGGCCGGTGGCACGGGATCGGTGTTCGAAGGTTGATTCCCGGTCGGACCGGGAGGGAAGTTAAGAGGTACGAGCGTGGATATCGCCACCATGGTGGGCATTGTGCTCGCTTTCGGCCTCATTGTCTGGGCGATCAGTCTGGGAGGTAGCCTGAGCGGGTTCATCAACATGCCGTCGATCGCCATCGTGCTGGGCGGCACCATGGCGGCGATCCTGGCCAACTTCCCCATGGCCAAGGTTGTGGGCATGATCAAGGTGGTCAAGAAGACGGTCATGTTCGCGGCACCTGAGCCTGACACGGTCATCGCCAAGTTGGTCACCTATGCCGAGCGCGCACGACGCGAGGGAATGCTGGCGCTCGAGGAAGATTCCGAATCGGAAGAGGATGGATTCCTGCGCAAAGGGCTGCGGCTGGCAGTGGACGGAACCGATCCTCAGCTGCTCGAAAAGATCATGGCCACCGACATCGCTCAGATCAGTGCGCGGCATCGCGAGGGCAAGAAGATACTCGAGGCGGGCGGCACATTTGCTCCCGCCTTCGGCATGATCGGCACCCTCGTGGGACTGGTGAACATGCTGGCCTCGCTGGATGATCCGACCTCCATCGGCGCTGGCATGGCCACGGCCCTCATCACGACCTTCTACGGGGCGGTGCTCGCCAATGCCTTCTTCCTGCCTCTGGCGGGGAAGTTGGAATCGCGATCCGAGGAGGAGATCCTCATCAAGGAGATGATCATCGATGGCATCATGGCCATCCAGAGTGGCGACTCCCCTCGCATCGTCGAAGAAAAACTACGCTCCTTCCTGTCCCCGGCCCTGCGCCGCAAATTGGACGCAACCAAAGAAAAGCAGGCTGCCTAGCCGGGTGGGTTATCATGGCCAGACGGACCAAGCGTCCTCCCGAGAAAAAAGGCGGCGACGCCTGGATCATGACCTACGCGGATATGATGAGTCTGCTGCTCACCTTTTTCGTGCTCATCGTCAGTTTTTCATCCATCCAGGAATCGAAGTTCGAGGAAGCCGCACTATCCCTGAGCGACGCTTTCGGCGTGATGCAGAGGCCGCCCACGGTCATCGAGTTGCGTGAAGAAGTGGTCACTCCGGTCAACAAGATCAATCAAAAGGATCTGCTGTATGAGGTCCAGCAGATGGAACAGAGCCTGCTGGACATCGGGCTGGACCAGGAAGTCGACATCAAGGTGACTGACAAGGGCATCGCCTTCCGCATCGAGGCACCGTTCCTCTTCGATTCTGGGCAGGCCAGGCTGAAGACATCGACCCAAACGGTTCTCAACACCCTGGCCAGTTTCATCAAGAAAGTACCCTATCCCTTGCGAATCGAAGGGCATACTGATTCGGTCCCCATTGCCACCCAGCAGTTTCCCTCGAACTGGGAACTGTCGGCGGCCCGGGCAGTGAGTGTGGCCAGGTATTTCCAGTCCCGGGGCGTGCTACCCCAGCGCATGGAGGCGGTCGGTTACGGAGAATACCACCCGCTGACCGCGAACGACACGGCTGAGGGTCGTGGCAAGAATCGCCGGGTCGAGATCTTCATGAAGGTCGATCCGGAACAGGGCTTGCCTCAGGAACTGCCATTGCAGAGCGAGGAGACGTCTCATGACGGATGACAACAAGGAAGCCGCGGCCGCGGCGGCCAAGGCCAGTAAGTCCCGTAAATTGTTGGACAACAAGGTGGTACTGCTGGGGGTTATTGTAATCATGCAGGCGGTCATGGCCATTGCGGTCACCCAGCTGGTGATCGTGCCCAAGCTGGGAGTGCAGGCTGCAGGTATGAACGGTGGCGTGGCAGAAGGAGAGAACAGCTTGACTCCGGACCTGGGAATCATCGTCGGGCTGGAGGAGATCATCGTCACTCTCCAGAGCAAGGGCAAGGTTCCCAATTACTTGCGGATCAATGTCAATCTCGAGGTCGACAGTCAGCAGACCGCCGATCTGGTGGTGGCGCGTCTGCCCCAGTTACGGGATATCGTCATCGTCACCCTGTCTACCAAGAGTGCCCAGGAACTGAGCGATCCGGATGGAACGCAGGTCTTGCGGGCAGAGATTTTCCGGCGCCTGGCCGAGAAACTGCCGCCCGACTCCCTGAAGAACATCTATTTCTCCGACCTGGTCATCCAGTAGAGACGGCCCGGTGACGTCCGGGTGAGCGCGGACAAGGAACAGAGCTTGGAATCGACAATACCGACCCAGGAAAACGAGATTCCGCAGGCCACGGCGGATATAGATCCAGCCGGGACCGGTTTCGCGACCGACCAGGACCTTGTGGGCTCCGACCCTTTGCACGACGCGATCGACGATGTCCTGCTCGATGAGCTGGAGGGGACTTCCGCCCCGGAGATCGAGGTTTTCGATTTCAACCGGCCGCATAGCATCTCCCGGAACTTCGAGCAGCAGCTGTGCAACCTGGCCGAGAATTTTGCCAAGTCGGCCACGATCAACTTCACGAATATCTTCCGGGTGAATACGGTTCTGGAATTTCGCGAAATGCGGCTGCTGACCTGCAGCGATTACCTCGCAAACCTGGGCAACCCCTCGTTCGTGGCCAACCTCACACTCGCACCGTTGAAGGGCCAGGCCTTGCTGCATCTCGACCTGGGTCTGTGTTTCACCATGCTGAAGAAATTGATGGGGGGGGTGGCCGAGTCGGAGGAAAGGACTCGGGAATTCACCGAGATAGAGCGCAGCATCTTTCGCAGTCTGGTCCTGAAGATCCTGGCCAATCTACGCGAAGCCAGTTCGCGCCTGATGGACATGAAGCCCGAATTCGTCTCGCTGGAAAACAATCCCGAATACGTGCGCGGGGTGGCTGTCGGGGATTCAATGCTCGTGATGGCGTTTCGTTTCAAGCTGGACGTCGTCGAGGGCGCCCTGGAATTTGCCATTCCCATGCCTGCCTTCGAGCCGGTCCGCTCCCTTTTCGATCCCGAGGAAAAGCCGGAGCTACGCTCCCACGCCGAGCAGCAACAGGACCAGCAACAGATCCTGGATCTGATCCAGGGTACCCGGGGTGAGATCGTGGCCCTGCTCGGCCAACTGGAGACGAATCTGGACACCATCATGCAGTGGTCGGAGGGGGATCTCATTCATCTGCCCCAGCCGGTCGACGCTCCACTGGTGGTCGAGGTCCAGGGCAAGTCCATGTTCAGAGCCGAGGCCGGTCGTGTCCGTCAGAACCGCGCCGTGAAATTGACCGAGAAGCTGAACGAGGAGTCTAGCAATGCCGACTGATGACATCACCACCGTGATGGATCAGGATCAGACCACCCCGACCCCAGGATCCGACGCTGTCCCGTCTGCAGCTCCATCACCGAATAGCGAGCGGCCAAGCCCGGCGCCGGGTGACACCGGACCGGGAGCCGGGGCCCCGGCCCGGTCACCATCCCTGCCCAGTGACCTGGCAGAAGACCTGGCCCAGATCGTGCCGGATGCCAAGAACCTGGCTATGCTCCTGGATGTCAGCCTGAAGGTGACCATCGAGCTTGGCCGCACGCGGATGAAGTTTCGCGATGTTCTGAACCTGCACAACGGGTCCATCATCGAGCTCACCAAGCAGACGAGCGAGCCGGTGGACATCCTCGTCAACGGCGCCCTGCTGGCGACGGGTGAGGTCGTGGTGGTCGACGATCACTTCGCTGTGCGCATCACCAAGTTATTGAGCCGGGTCGAACGGCTGAGGAAGGTGCTCTAGGATGGGGGCAAGCTCCGACAGTCTGGCGGCGACGGCCGGCGGTATGGTCGGCCAAGCAGGAGATTTCTCCTGGTGGCAGACGATTGGGGGGAGCCTCGTTGTCTTCGTCTTGCTGTTGCTCTGCCTGAGGCTGCTCGTCCGCTGGCACCGCCCCGGCGGTCGGCAGCGCGCGTCGATACTCGAGGTGTGGCCCCTGGGGCCACGCCGGGAGATCCAGATCGTGCGTCTGCAGGATGACGTGCATTACATCTACCGCCACGAAAACGCCATGGTGCTTCTGAAGCGCCAGGATCATGCCGCCTATCTGGCCGAGCGGCCCGTCCCCGCAGACGTTAGGGGGGGCTCTCTCCGGGACCGCTGGCTGGGCAGGGGAATCCTGTCGCGCTGGTTGCCATCCGCGCGTGCCCGGGGCGGTTTCCCGACCTCGGTTTCCGAGGAGTCGGGTGCCTGATCCGAAGCTGGCCACTCATTGGCCGGTTCCCTGACGTCTTGCCCCCTCATGCCAGCACGCTTCAGACGGTGAGCCGCACTGCCCGCGGGTACATTAAGGTAAATCATTATATAACAGATGATTGGCGCGTATGGGGGCCCGGGCCAGGTGCGTTGACACAAACTCCGCCATCCCCAGCGCCTGGCATGTGCGTTGCGATTCCGCCCCGCAGGTCATCCTAAGTGGAGAAAAGGATACGGGAGCACGAAATGCAGCGAGGTCCCGCGAGACGCTCAGTGGCGATCGGGCTGTGGCTGGTCATGTGGACCTTGGCCATGCCGGTGGTGGCACAGAACGACAGTGCCGCAGCTGGAGCGACCAGCATCGAGACGCAGGCGGGCGGCGACCCGTCCGAGCGTCCGGCCCTGACCCTGAAGATCGAAGGGGTCGAATCGCCAGCGTCGATGGATGTTGCCCTGAAGATTGTACTCTTCATGACGGTGGTATCGCTCGCCCCCGCCGTGCTCATCCTGCTGACCAGCTTCACGCGTATCGTCATCGTGCTCGGCTTCTTGCGACAGGCCATCGGGGCCAACCAGGCACCGAGTAACCAGATAATCATCGGATTGGCTCTGTTCCTGACCTGCGTCATCATGGCGCCGGTCTTTCATCAGCTCAATACGGAGGCCATTCAGCCCTTTCTGAATAACGAGCTGACCCAGAGTGAAGCCCTGGCCAAGGCCAAGGAGCCGCTCAAGGAATTCATGCTGACCCAGGTCCGGGAGAAGGATGTGGCGCTCTTCCTGGACCTGACCGGCGGCGAGACTCCCGCGGAGCCCAAAGACCTCTCCATGCTGGTGGTCGTCCCCAGTTTTGTCATCAGCGAGCTGAAGACGGCGTTCCAGATGGGCTTCATCTTGTTCATCCCGTTTCTGATCATCGACATGGTGGTGGCTTCGGTCCTGATGTCCATGGGCATGATGATGCTGCCGCCCATCCTGATCAGCTTGCCTTTCAAGATCCTGCTCTTCGTCCTCGTTGACGGTTGGTTCCTGGTGGTCCGCTCCCTCGTCACGGCGTTCCAGTAACCGCGGCAGAGAAAGGAATATCATGACTCCGGAGTCAGTCATCGAGATCGGCCAGGCGGCCATGCGGACCGTGTTTTTCGTGGCCGGCCCCATGCTGGTGGCCGGCATGGTGGTCGGACTGACCATCAGCATCATCCAGGCCGCCACCCAAGTGAACGAGATGACAATGACCTTCGTGCCCAAGATCATTGCGGTCTTCGTGGTTCTGGTGCTCTCCCTGCCGTGGTCCATCAACAACCTGACCAGTTTCGCCACCGAGATGTTCAACCGGATCGCTGGCATGTGAGGGGGCAAAGGTGACCTTTCGCATCGACATGGCTTACCTGGCGGTCGTGGGCGCCGTGGGACTGCGCTGCGCGGTCCTGACCGCCATGTTGCCCCTGTTTGATCAGCGCAGTGTGCCGGTGATCTGGCGTCTGGTCCTGGCGGTGGCAATGGCCCTGGCTGTCAGCCCTTTGGTCGCCCAGGCCATTGATCTGGAGAGCCTGCAGCTGGGCTGGTCGCTGCTCGTGGGCGAGGCAGCCCGGTCGTTGCTGGTGGGAGCCCTGCTCGCTTTCGCGGTCGGGCTGATGTTCGCCGCCGTGCGATATGCCGGGCAGGTGGTGGGAATGCAGATCGGGTTCGCGATCGTGAACACTATCGATCCGCAGAACGGGCTGCAGATCTCGGTCCTGTCTCAGCTCTATTATCTGCTTGCTGTCCTGCTGTTCTTCGCTGTGGACGGTCATCACACCTTGCTGACGGCTCTCGTGCAATCCTGCCACGTATTACCGCTGTTCGGGCCGATCAGTTTCGACAGCGGGATCTGGTATCTGTTGCGGGAGTCCAGCCAGGTCTTCCGGATCGGTCTGAAGATCGCTGCCCCCTGCGTTGTCGTTCTGTTGCTGGTGAGCGCCACCATGGGGGTCGTGGTACGGACTGTGCCCCAGCTCAACGTCCTCGTGGTTGGTTTTCCCGTGAAGATAGCAGCCGGTCTGCTGGTGATCGGGCTGTCGCTGACCTTTTTCCGCGATGTGTTTCTGCTTTTGCTTGGTGATCTGGACGTACGCCTCGAGGAACTGTTGATCGCATTGCTCTAATGCAGAAACACCGGCGGGACAGCCGTGGGGAGGTGAGTCATGGCAGAGGGACAGTCAGGAGATCGCACCGAGAAAGCGACACCGAAGCGGCGTGAACAGGCGCGCAAGAAGGGCCAGGTTGCCCGCAGCATGGAACTGAACGGCGCCGTGGTGCTGCTGACCGGCATCTCCGTCCTTCTACTCTCCAGCGGGTACATGGCGCGTCTTCTGGGGGAGAACGCCTCCTATCTGTTCAGTCAGTCCCATGTTCTGCGCACAGACACCATTTTCGGACTCCAGGCGGTGCTGGCGGGAAACCTGGGCCTGCTGCTGAAGGTCATGGCGCCACTCGTCGCGGCCCTGCTGCTGGCGGGTCTTCTGGTCAGCGTGCTACAGGTGGGGATTCACGCCAGTGCGGAAGCCGTCGCCTTCAAGCTCGACAAGCTAAATCCAGTCAACGGATTCAAACGCTTTTTCAGCAAGCGCACCTTCTTCGACCTGGTCAAGCACATGCTCAAGATTGGCCTGATCGCCTGGATCGCCGCCACCACCTTGCGCGGCCGGATGGACGATCTGCTCGAGGCGCCCGTGCTGTCTCTGCCCGGCATCGTGGATCTGAGTCGGTCCTCCTTCGCGGTGCTCATGTTCAAGTTGCTGGTCCTGATGTTTCTCCTCGCCCTGATCGACTGGGCGTTCCAGAAGTGGCAGTACGAGGAGAACCTGAAGATGACCAAGACCGAAGTCAAGCAGGAGTTCAAGGACCTGGAGGGCGATCCGCAGATCAAGGCTCGTGTGCGGGCCATCCAGCTGGAGACAGCACGCAAGCGCATGCTGGCTGACATACCCACCGCGGACGTCGTGATCAGCAACCCGGACCACCTGGCCATCGCTCTCAGATACGATCGTCACGAGGCGGCGCCCAAGGTCGTGGCCAAGGGCCGCAATCACCTGGCCGAGAAGATCAAGTCGATCGCCCGTCGCACCAGGGTGCCGGTCATCGAGAACAAACCCCTGGCCAGATTACTGTTTCCTCTGGTGAAGGTGGGCGGATTCATTCCGGAGAACTTGTACCAAGCCGTGGCCGAGGTGCTGGCCTACGTGTACCGGTTGCGCAAGGCGTAACCTGAGCCAAGGAAGTCACCGGTGGACCAAGAGAAGGGTATCGACCGCGACCTGATGCTGGCCAACAGCAACATCATGAGTGCGGTCGCGGTGGTTGTCATCATCGGTCTGATGGTGGTGCCGGTTCCGGGTACGGTCCTGGACCTGCTGTTGACCTTCAGTATCGCCTTCGCGGTGGTCATCCTGCTCGTCTCACTCTATCTGAAAGAGCCCCTTCAGTTTTCGAGCTTTCCGTCTCTGCTGCTGATCGTCACCCTGTACCGGTTGTCACTGAATGTGGCCTCGACCCGTCTGATCCTGAGTAAGGGTTCGGCCGGCACGGTCATCGACAGCTTTGGCAGCTTCGTGGTCGGTGGCAACTACGTCATCGGGGTCATCGTCTTCGTCATCCTCGTCATCGTGAATTTCTTGGTCATCACCAAGGGGTCGGGTCGCATCGCCGAGGTTGCCGCCCGCTTCACGCTGGATGCAATGCCTGGCAAGCAGATGGCCATCGATGCCGACCTGAACGCTGGACTCATCAACGAGGCCGAAGCACGCCGTCGTCGCGCCAAGATCGCGACCGAGGCAGAATTCTTTGGTGCCATGGATGGCGCTAGCAAGTTCGTCCGCGGCGATGCCATCGCTGGCATCATCATCACCGTCGTGAACATCGCTGGTGGCTTCGTGGTCGGCATGCTCCAGATGGGCATGACAGCTGGCGAAGCCCTGGGCCGATTCACGGTGCTGACCGTTGGCGACGGTCTGGTCAGTCAGATCCCGGCATTGCTGGTATCGACCAGTGCCGGTCTTGTGGTGACCCGCCAATCGGGATCCCTCAACCTGGGACAGACTCTAGTCTTGCAGATATTCCGCCAGGTGCACGCTGTGCATCTGGCCTCCCTGGCCCTTGTCCTGTTCGGCCTGGTGCCGGGATTGCCCACGGTGCCCTTCCTGACTCTCGCACTGGTCACTGCCATTGCGGGAACCTGGCTGGGCCGGCGAGTGAAGCGCATCGATGCGGCAAACGAGGCCCAGGCCCTTGCTGCCGAGCAAGAGCCCGAGCCGGGACCCGAGGGTATCCGGGGAGAGGATCTGTTCGTACTGGACCGGCTCGAGCTGGAGATCGGTTATGGGTTGATTCCCCTGGTTGATGAATCGCGGCAGGGCGATCTGTTGCTGAGGATCAGCAATATCCGGCGGCAGGTCGGCAACGAGCTGGGCGTGCTCATTCATCCAATCCGGGTGCGGGACAATCTGCAGCTGGGGGCCAACGAATACCTGATCAAGCTTAAAGGTGTCGAGATCTCGCGGGCCGAGCTGCTACCCGAGAAACTCTGGTACCGGCGTAAAGATCTCGCTAGGCTGAAAAACCTACCGATCAGCGCCTTTTATCAGCGGCCGTGGTTGTTGCCTCCGAACGTTCGCCGGCAGGGGGGCGTTGGGGGCGTCGCGCGAGACCAGGAAGAAGTGCACGTGCGGCGCCACCAGCTGCAGCACGACCGCGCTCGCCACGAACCCGACCAACGCACCCACCGCCCCCGCCCGACGACTGAACACCGCGAGCGCGAACAGCCCGGCGAGCCCGCGCCCGAACAGCCCGATGAT
>Ga0209536_100017432_pt1 | contig 10174 bp, 10 predicted proteins | sample DeeMarSeWOR28_12_FD_187461 | JGI IMG/M metagenome (GOLD analysis project Ga0209536, IMG submission 187461) | Marine sediment microbial communities from White Oak River estuary, North Carolina - WOR-2-8_12 (SPAdes) (version 2) | ecosystem: Environmental > Aquatic > Marine > Intertidal zone >... | reverse complement strand
CCCATAGGGTGATGACAGAAGTTATCCCGATAATGTCGGGTCTGAAATCACCGATGATCCCCGGCAGTTCGCTCGTGGTCTGCTCTGACAACGACATATCCACAACCTTGACGTCATGGTCAGCTTCCAAATGACTGGCCAGATAGAGCAGGCCTAAAGTCACCAGATTGTTGCGAGCATGGGCAGATATAGTTGCCTTTATCTCGTCGACTTCAGGAGGGTTTACCAACAATACTCTCATACAGTTCCTTTTGTGTTCGATCGCCTATACTCGGAAAATGGATTTCAGGGTCGGCCTGCTCCTGGCCCGGAGAATCCGTATCTTGCGGCTAATTAATTCGTTCCTGTCTTCGACGCCAACAGATCGCATCAAGTCGGCTACCATTATCTCATCATGATGGTCACTCATCAACATCAGAGCGGCAAGCGCGACACGGATTACCTGGTCGGCAGAGCCGCCCTTGGACTCAATTGTGCCGGCCAGTGAGGAAAATACTCGGCCGATCTCGTGGATCTTACGGTCGCCCTCATGAGTGAGTACAATACCAGCAATACTCCTGCCCAGGTCTTCCCAGCCCGTGCCTGTTGACGTTTGCTGGGTGTTCTCCTGCTGTGGCGAGGCCAGTATACTCTCCAAAAGATCAGCTTTGGAGGCAGCTATTGCTTTTCTCTTGCCGGAAGGGATCTTGTCCAAGACCCTTGTCGCCTTCGTGTGCTGCTGTCGCGACTCGGTGAGCATCAAACCCGCAAAGGCAAGACGTATTATTTGATCGCTGCTGCCCTGCTGCTTGAGTAATCTGCGGGCCATGCTCGAGATGCGGTTTCCTACGGCTTCGGCCCTGAGATGCTCGGGTGCCATGCGCGCAACCACTTCAATCTGCGGCCCGAGCCATTTGCAGATATTCACGCTGGTGTTCTGCCCGTGCGTCCGGCTGGTCCAAAGTGGACCTTCTACAAATCCCACCCTGTATCGCTCGAACAGACGTATGTTGACAGGCCAGTCATCCAGAAGATAATCCCGCCAGATGCCAATGACATCATTTTCAAAGACCGAGCGTTTCGCCAGAAGACCCTGCATGGAAATACACGGCAGATTCTGATGTTTCAGCCTTTCGGCGGCAGTGCCTGATTCGACTATTTCCTTCGTCCTGGCCGTATTACGGTTGCGGAACTGCCCGCTGTTGTGATCGAGAACATCACCGGCGGCGTAGACAGCATCCAAATCGTTGGTCGTCAGCTCGTCCAGTTGTCTCTCAATCTTCTCGGGTTTGTAGAGATCGTCCTGGGACAGCTCTGCTATAAAATCTCCGCTTGACGCTTCGACTGCATCGGCAAGCGTACGGCCGATGCCCTTGTTGGCCGAGTGTCTAATCAGTTTGAAGCCGAGCTCATCGGCGAGTTTTCCTATGTAATCAGAATCTTCCTTGTCGGGAGATGCGTCGTCAACCACGACAATCTCGATGCTATCGTGCGTCTGGTCCAGGACCGACTGGACAGCCTCCCTGACGAACCTGCGGCCGTTGTAGTAAGGGATGATGACGGATACAAGAGGTCGCTCATTTCCAGTCACTGACGATCCTCGCAACTCGTTGGACATCTTCTTCGCTCATTACAGGTGACATTGGAAGACTCAGCACCTCGTTCGCCAGACGCTCGGCAATCGGCAGAGACAGGCTGTTGTAATCGCGGTAGCATTGCTGCTTATGGGGCGGGACAGGGTAGTGTATATGGCTCTGGATTTCGTTGTCGAGGAGATACTGCTTCAATCTGTCACGTTCTTTGGTGGTTATGACAAACAGATGCCACACATGGTCCTGGGGATTCTCAGGAGGTTTTGGCAGGATGATTCTATCGTTATTTATTGTCTCAAGATAGCATTGAGCGATCTTGCGCCGGCTGGCATTGTCTTTGTCCAGACTTCTCAATTTGATGCTCAGCACAGCGGCCTGAAATTCATCCATCCTGCTGTTGACGCCCGCGTACTTGTTGAAATACCTTTCACCAGATCCGTAGTTCCTGAGTGCTCGAATCTTCTCAGCAAGCTCGCCGTCGTTGGTGGCAACGGCGCCGGCATCGGCCATGGCGCCCAGGTTCTTGGCGGGATAGAAGCTAAATGCAATTGCACGGTTCTCGGAGCCTGATCCAGCAGGCTCCTTCTCGCGTACGGACCCATGCGCCTGAGCGGCGTCGTCGATGACTTTGAGCCGATGCCTGGCGGCAAGCTTGCAGATTGCGGTCATCTCGCAACTCTGGCCGTACAGATGAACAGGCATGACTGCTTTGGTCCTCTCGGTAAGCTTCTGCTCAATGCCCGTAGCATCTATAAGGTAGGTCCGCGGGTCCGGCTCGACAAAGACAGGTTCGGCGCCGCACGCGGTTATGGCAAGAACAGAGGCAATATATGTATTCGATGGAACGATAATCTCATCACCTCGGCCGAAGCCGTACGCCCGAATAGTGAGGATCAGGGCGTCAAAGCCACTACCGACTCCCACCGCGTGTTTGGTCCGGCAATACGAGGCAAACTCCGATTCGAAGTTCGCGAGTTCCTCGCCCAGAAGATACCAGCCGCTGTCCAGAACTCGATTGAATGCAGCTCGAAAGTCTTCCGCATGTCGCTCGTTTACAGCCTTTAAGTCAAGAAACTTGATCATTCCAGAACCCTGACTACCTTGGCCGGATTCCCAGCAACCACTGCGTTGGGCGGCACGTTCTTGGTAACAACAGCTCCGGCTGCAACCATCGCGTTTTCGCCGATTTCAATTCCTGAGAGGATCGCCGCATTTGCCCCTATCGAGGCGTTTCTTTTCACCAATGTCTTCTCAGGTTCTTTGTAGTCCTTGGAGCGCGGAAACTTGTCGTTGGTGAAGGTCACATTCGGACCTACGAAGACATCGTCCTCTATGGTGACACCATCCCATACCATGACCCCGCACTTGACAGTGACTCTGTTGCCTATCAACACGTCATTCTCGATAAAAGAATGTGAGCAGATGTTGCAGTCGTCCCCAATAACCGCGTCGCGAAGAATCACGACGTATTGCCACACACGGGTATTTCTGCCTATCTTTGTGGTCTGCACATCCGACAACGGATGGATTGTCGCAGGGCAGTCATCTTTGCTTTGCTTGTTCATGGTATTCTGCACAGAAACCGACGCCTGTCACTCGATACTTAACCATATGCGTCCGTCTACCATGTACCAGTCCGCACTCATCTACACGGTATTACGATCCGTCCAAAGCCCTTCTCTATTGGCCGACAATGTTCTGATCACTGCTCTGCCGCCCATCTTCCAGGGCCTGCTTGTTGGCGATTCTCTTGAATCTTTCGTAGTCCCTTATATAGTCGTTTTCATCAAAGAGTTCGGAAACGAGACACAAACTCACAGAACCGGAGGAGAAATTGTCCAGTTCACGCCATACCATTCTGGGGATGTACAGCCCGTAGTAAGATCGATTCAGGTGATACCGCTTTCTCTCAAATCCGTCGTCCAGGATAACATCAAAGCTGCCCATCGCCGCTATTATAAACTGCTTTAATTCTCTGTGCGCATGGCCGCCCCTGACCGCCCCTCCCGGAACGTCATACAGGTAATAAACCCTTTTGATTTCAAAAGGTACGTGCTCATTTGCCTCGATAAAGGTAAGGTTACCTCTACTGTCCACAATCTTGGGAAGGTCGATTATCGTGCATTCCGCCAAGCTCATACTGATTTCCTACTTTACGCTCCGTTGGTTGACCTGCGCACAAACGCCCCAACACTCAATCTTTAGTCAATCGGTGCAAACACCAAGGGTATTCTAACGGCCCTTGCAACTGGCTTCAAGCTCGCTCTCGTACAGTTTTCTGAGTTTCTCCCTCACAACATCATGAGAGTAGAGCCTGCGGACTCTATCGCTGGCCTTCTCAGCAACCTTTTGGAGTTGGTCGCCCGTTGCTTCGGCAAGTTCGACCATCGCGCGGGCGAGATCTAGCGGATCTTTAGGCCGGACCAAGAGGCCCACTTCCGGGCTGTTGATAATCTCCGGAATTCCTCCCACCTCCGTGGCGATGCAGGGCACGCCAGCCGCCATTGCCTCTAGTATAGCTCGTGGCATACCCTCGGCAATCGACGAAAGGACAAAGACATCCATAGCCCTGTACAGTTGCTCGATATTGTCTTTGTGGCCAAGAAAATGTATCGAATCACCGCACGACGTCTCCAAAGCCTGCCGCTCGAGTTGTGCCCGGGACAGGCCGTCGCCCAGCAGCACCAATTGGGCCGATGGGACGTGCTCTTTCGTTCGGGAGAATGCTTCAATCAGAAATCCAAGCCCCTTCGTCGGGGCAAGCCGCCCTACCGTACCGAAGACGAATGCTCCGGGCGAGAGTCCCAGCATCCGCCTTGCCTCTGATTTTTCGACCGATACCCCGGCAAAACGCGCGTAGTCCACGGAGTTTTCGAGAACAGCAACTTTCTCTGCCGGCATATGCCAGTTGTTTCTCAACACATCGGCTTTGACACCGTTTGCAACGGAGATTATCCTGCTGCACCTTCGAGACAGGAGAAAGTTTGTCAGCCTTCTCCTGAAATTTCCGCTTCTGCCCAATCCGTGCACGTGCGAGAGGACAACCGGCGTCCCGGCAAACCTTGCCGCCATGACGCCGTATACGGTAGGTTTATGAGCGTGGCAGTGGAGCACATCTATCTGATGGCCCTTGAGAATCTTGATCAGCTTGAACAGAATCGAAAGACGAAACGCATTGATCAGCTCTATGTTCGAAAGATAGAAAACCTTGTATCCCGACTCTTCTCTCAGGTTTCTATCGACGCCATGACCGCTCAGGTAAATGAAGATTACGTTGAATCGCTCCTTCTCCAGTCCAAGGACAAGATCACTAACGGAGGTTGTCTTGCCTTCGTACTCAGGCCACAACAAAGCTAAATTTATCTTGTCCTTTCCCAAAAATGAGCATTCCTTTGCCGACTCAACGGTTTCCGTACATTGATTCATAATACTTCCGATAATCACCGGAGACGACACTATCGAGCCACTGATGGCTCTCAAGATACCAATCGATTGTTCTGTTAATACCTTCTTCAAAAGCCAGCGAAGGGTGCCAATCAAGCTCATTGATTATCTTGCCTGCATCAATGGCGTATCGCCTGTCGTGGCCCGGCCTGTCGGTAACATGCTTTATCAATGATCTTGGCTTGCCCAGACGGCTGAGCATCAACTCAACTACTTCCAGATTTGTCTTTTCGTTGCAGCCACCGATGTTGTAGATTTCACCAGCCGGCGCCCTTTCCAAGACCCGCCATATCGCAGTGCAATGGTCATACACATACAACCAGTCCCTAACCTGCAGGCCGTCCCCATAGACAGGCAGCTCTCTGTCATTGAGAGCGTTGTTGATCATCAGCGGGATCAACTTTTCCGGGAATTGGTATGGGCCGTAATTGTTGGAACATCTGGTGATGTTGTATTTCACGCCCCAGGTATGGCCGAAGGCCTGGACCAGAAGATCGGCCCCGGCCTTGCTGGCCGAGTAGGGTGAATTCGGACACAGCGGCGTCTGCTCGGTGAATTTGCCTTCCGAGCCAAGTGAGCCGTAGACTTCGTCGGTCGAAATCTGAACGAAGCGGGCCAGATTCTTGTCGCGGGCGGCCTCGAGCAGGGTCAGCGTGCCGGTGATATTGGCTTCTATGAAAGCCTTGGGATCGGTGATTGAACGGTCCACGTGGCTCTCGGCAGCGAAATTCACGATCGTATCGATCCGGCATTCGTCGATTATTCTTTCAACCAGCGGCCCGTCACAGATATCGCCTTTGACGAATCTGTGATTTTCGTGCTGCATGAATTCCGCCAGATTCTCGAGATTGCCAGCATACGTGAGCTTGTCGAGATTGGCGACAAAACAATCCGGGTGCTCCGACAGCACCATTCGCACAAAGTTGCTTCCAATGAATCCTGCGCCGCCCGTAACAAGGACTCTTCTCATATAGTGTTCCTGATTGAAAACTCCCGTTTTTGCGTGGGCAAGTGACTTCAGAACAACAGGTTACGGTTTTCCCCGCGGGGATTTACTGCCTTTCAAGGGTATAACTGCTTCAAAAAATGTTCCAACGGCATCTGCCAGGGCTCGATTGGCGCACCGAGCAGCGCCGCAATCTTACTGCAATCGAACCGGCTGTTCAAGGGTCTTCTGGCCGGGCTGGAAAAATCACTGCTCTTGCAAGCCAGCGGATCAATATCCACCGAGAGTTTGTCGAATACGAATTTTGCCATTTCGTACCTGCTGACATAACCCGAACTCGCAAAGTGAAACGTTCCCACAGGCCTCTTTCGCAGCAATTCACAGATCGCCTTGGCAGCTTCTTTTGTGGCAGTTGGCGAGCCTATCTGATCGTCAACCACCCGTATTTGCTGGCCCGATTTGGCACGCCGGAGCAATTTGGTTACGAAGTTGTCCCCCGCAGAACCATAGGTCCACTCCAAGCGCATTATGCAACATCTGCAGCCGCTTTGGGCCAGTAGCTGCTCGCCTTCCAGCTTGGTCCTTCCATACGTATTTATAGGATTTGTCAAGTCGGTTTCGACATAAGGTCTGTCGCCGCAGCCATCAAAGACAAAATCAGTGCTGATGTGCAATATCCATTTGCCAGTCTTCCTAGCGAGGGCACCGAGACGCCCCGCCGCTTCGGCGTTGACCTGGCGGGCAAGCTCGGCCTCGCTTTCGGCGCCATCGACATTCGTATAGGCGGCACAGTTGACTATCACATCAGAGCATGCGACGGCCCGCTCCAGTTGCTCGGCATCGGTGATATCAAACTCAGGCAGATCGAGGACGACCGGCTCCAGGCCCTGCCGGCGAGCCGCCAAAGACAGATCGGACCCGAGCATACCTTTGCCGCCCAGAATCGCGAGACTCTGCAGATCCTTTGCCATCAGGGCCCTCCGAAAGTTGGCAACTTATCTGGCGGAATATCTTTCAATCTTGGGTGGCCCGCATCTTTGGGCGACAGGACCGGTTCGTCCACCGGCCAGTCAATGCCGAGATCGGGATCATTCCAGATAATGCCGCCTTCGGTTGCCGGGTTATAGAAATCGTTGCACTTGTATGAAAAGAGCGCCGTTTCGCTCGCAACACAGTATCCGTGCGCAAAGCCGGGCGGGACGTACATCTGCCTGTGGTTCGTCCCGGAGAGTACCTCGCTGATCCACTGACCGAAGGTCGGCGAGCCCGCTCTAATATCGACAGCGACATCCACAACTTCGCCCGAGAGAACCTGAACCAGCTTGCCCTGCGCTTGCGGGTGCTGAAAGTGCAGGCCTCTCAGGATGCCTTTGACCGAGAACGAAGCATTGTCTTGAACAAAGGCCCCCGGGATGCCGGCCTGCTCGTAACGTGTGGCGTTCCAGGTCTCCAGAAAGAATCCCCTGCTGTCGGCGAACACATCGGGCTCTAGTATCAACACCCCCGGGAGTTTAGTCTTTTTCACATTCATTCTTGTGCCAATCTCTCAACTCGTGATGTAAAAGGCAATTGTCTGACCCCTCATTTCACGCATGTGCGATCGAAGTTGCTTCGGCCTACAGAGGCGGCTCGGCTGCCACCAGCTCATTGGCTCGATTTAGCGATTCGAACGTTCCTGCATCCGTCCACCAGCCGTCGATAACGTCGTAGCTCAATTGGCCCCTTGCGATATAGGCCTCATTGACGTGCGTGATCTCAAGCTCGCCCCGGGCCGAAGGTTTGAGCGAGCGTATTATGTCAAAGACGCAGGAGTCGTAAAAGTATATGCCTGTTACGGCATAATCCGATTTGGGTTGCTCGGGTTTTTCCTCAATGCGAACGACCTTGCCGTCGGCCAGCTCGGCAACGCCGAAACGCTGTGGGTACGCCACCTGCTTGAGGAGTATCCTCGCGCCGAGTCCCTGAGCGATGAATTTGTCTGCATAGCTCTTTAGGTTGGCGCGGAAGATGTTGTCGCCGAGTATGACGCTGATGGGGTGGTCGTCAGCGAAATTCTCTGCCAGCGCCAGAGCCTGCGCAATGCCACCGGCCTCGTCCTGGACCTTATATGTGAACCGACAGCCGAAGTCCTTGCCCGAACCTAACAGGCTGACAACGTCACCCATGTGTTCGACGCCGGTTACGATGAGGATTTCCTCGATGCCGATGCCGGTCAGTCTTTCGATGGGGTAATATATCATCGGCTTTTGCCCTACTGGTAGCAAATGCTTGTTCGTAACCTTAGTCAGCGGCCGCAGCCGCGATCCGGTCCCGCCTGCGAGGACAACGCCTCTCAAATCCATCTTAAGCTCCCTGCTCTCAAATTGCCTTTGTTGCTCCGGTCGTGAAGCCGCCATCGACCAGGATTATCTGGCCCGTCACGTACGCCGAAGCATCGGAAGCCAGGAATATTACGGTGCCATCAAGATCGTTCGGCTGACCGGGTCGTCCCAGAGGTATGCGACTCTTTACACTCTTGATCCATTCCGGCTTTTCGTACAAAGCTGCATTTTGCGCGGTCTTGAACCATCCGGGTGCGAGCACGTTGGCCGTGATTCCGAACTTACCCCATTCTGCGGCCAGTGCCCTGGTCATCATTAAGACGCCGCCCCTGCTCGCACAATAAGGCGCGATCCCTTCCATGCCGAAGACACAGGTACACGAGCCCATATTTATTATTCTGCCGTACTTGCGTTTAATCATCTCTTTTCCGACCGCCTGGGCACAGAAGAAGTTGCCCTTGAGATTCGTCTGCAAAACCGTGTCCCAGTCTTCCCAGGAAAAATCGGCGGCGGGACTTCTTATGTTCAGCCCGGCGTTATTGACGAGTATGTCAATCTTGCCGTACTCGGCTATGGCTTTTTGCACCATTTTCTGGATATCGTTTTCTGAAAGAACATCCATCTGGACGGCCAGAACCTTTCTACCCAATGACTCTATCTCCTGCTTGAACTCGGTCAGGCTCGACAAGGTTCGGCTCGTAATCACCAGATCAGCCCCGGCCTTGGCGAGCGCCCTGGAGAAATACTGACCCAGGCCACGGCTGGCGCCGGTTACAATCGCCACTTTGCCGGAAAGGTCAAACAACTCCTGCATATTCAACTCCTCGGATTCTATGGCTCCAAAACGATTTTGAGCAAATTTTCCTCGGCCTTGAGCAACCTCTCGAATGCTCCGGGCCCTTGTTCCAACGGTAAGACCTCGCTGATCAGCGGCTCGACATTGATCCTGCCCGAAGCGACCAGATCTATGCACTGGCTGAATTCACCCGAGCTTGCATACGAACCAGTGAAAGTAAGCTCTCGGGCGATAAATTGCTGCAGGTCGAACTCGGCCTCCTTTTCCAGATTGCCCACAGCGACGACGTATCCTCCAACCTTTGCCAGCGAGATCGCATCGGCGAAGGTCTTTGCGTACCCGACCGCCTCAAGAGTGACATCCGCTCCTTTGCCTTCTGTTTCGGCAAGAACGATCTGGCTCAGATCGGATTCGAGAGGATTGACGACTATGTCAGCGCCGAGTCGCCTGGCCAGATCAAGACGAAACTCGTTTATGTCGGCCACGATGATTTTGGCCGCACCCCTCAGTCTGGCTCCCTGCAAGATAAAGAGGCCAATTGTCCCGGCCCCGATGACTACTACGGTATCGTCGGCCGTGATAGGGGCCCTGTTGGCGGCGTGCGTGCCTATTGACGCCGGCTCCAGAAGGGCCGCATTCACAAAGGACAGCTCATCCGGGATCTTGAAGACACTCCACGAAGGGACCGCGACGCGTTCGGCGAACGTCCCATTTCTCTTGAACGACGGCACGGAAACGCCCAGCACCTGCCGCTCTTCACAGTGATTGTACCGGCCGTTGACGCAGGCCTCGCATTTGTTGCAGTAGACAGTCGAATCGAAGCAGACTCTGTCGCCCTTCGCGAAGCCTTCCACATTCTTACCCATTTTTTCAACCACGCCGGCCGCCTCGTGGCCCATGATCAAGGGAGGCAGTCGCCTGCCGGTCTTTCCCGTGAAACCGTGGACGTCGGAGCCACAAATGCCCGAGGCCTTGATACGAACAAGTACATCGTCATCACCGACCGCCGGATCGGGGACGTCAGTGTATTCAAAAGTGTACGGCTTCGTATAGAGTAGCGCCTTCAAATAAGTACTCCCTTCAAAAGAATCAAAAA
>Ga0209536_100017431_pt1 | contig 10175 bp, 8 predicted proteins | sample DeeMarSeWOR28_12_FD_187461 | JGI IMG/M metagenome (GOLD analysis project Ga0209536, IMG submission 187461) | Marine sediment microbial communities from White Oak River estuary, North Carolina - WOR-2-8_12 (SPAdes) (version 2) | ecosystem: Environmental > Aquatic > Marine > Intertidal zone >... | reverse complement strand
TTTTGCTACTTTTGGTATTTTTACTCCCTTTTTACGTTCATAATCTGCAAGGAATCTCTCAAGACGGCCAATTGCTACTGGCTCACCAATTTTAATTAGGGTACATTCTCCTTCGCATTGATTTTCATAAGGACAAACCCGTCCACAAACAGCAGGAAGACTTGTTTTTGACTTTAGAACTTCAACTGCTTTATCGATATTGCCTTCTGCAATTTCTTTTATAAAATCAGGAATGTCTATTTCTACAGGACATCCATCAACACAAGGTCTTTTTTTACATTGGAGACAACGTTTTGCTTCTTCAATTGCTGTTTTTTCATCATAACCATAAGGAACTTCATTAAAATTTTTTATTCGATCTTTTGGCTTTTGTTCAGGCATTTCGTATTTTTCTTTTTTCACTGCCATATTACTCACCTGCTAGTTTACATGCATCTTCTTCTTCACAAATAAATCGACGATTACGCAGCATCAAGTTATCATAATCTACTAAATGACCGTCAAACTCAGGTCCATCCACACAGGCAAACTTTGTTTCACCACCAACAGATACCCTACAACCACCGCACATACCCGTTCCATCAACCATTATTGGATTTAGGGAAACTATTGTTTTAAGGCCATATTTTTTTGTAAGATTTGCAACAACCTTCATCATAATAACCGGGCCAATTGCCCAAACAATATTGATTTTTTTACCATCATCAATTAATTTTTGTAGGACGTCGCTCACAAATCCTTTCTGTCCCTTTGAACCATCATCTGTACAAATATGAAGTTCGTCACTATATTCCTCGATTTCTTTTTCAAGCATCAACAATTTTTCGTTTCGAGCACCAAGAATTGAAATAATGTAATTTCCGGCCTGTTTTAATTCTCTAATAATAGGAAAAAGAGGCGCGATTCCAACACCTCCTCCAATACAAACAACAGTTCCGAATTTTTCGATTTCTGAAGGTTGACCTAAAGGGCCTGCAAAATTTAAAAGTGAGTCCCCGACCTTGAGAGTTCCTAGTTGCTTTGTTGTTTTACCTACTTCCATAAAAATTACTGTAACGGTTCCTTCTTTTCTATCATAATCTGCTATTGTTAAAGGGATTCTTTCCCCTTTTTCATCTATCCTTAGAATTATGAATTGACCTGCTACTGCTTTCTTTGCTACAAGTGGTGCTTTTATTTTCATTAATTTTACAGTTTCTGACATTACCTTTTTTTCAAGTATTTTATACATAGTTAACACATCTCTAAGAAGGTTTTTTGTGATGACCTGTATATAAGATAGTTTTTAAAAGTTATTGATAGGAGAATTCCTATTCTGGCTTCAAAATTAAAGCTCGACCATTTATTCCATCAAGTTTTATTAACAAAGGGGAAGTAAGAGAAATATGTTTGACATAATTTAATTTCTGTTTTGATTTTATACTATCTAACCACCCCCAATCCAAAAAACTGTCATTTTTATTTAGTTTGACATTAATATAACCAATTCCCCTTGATATAATATTTTGAAAAAAATGGGTGCCCTGCGAGGGTTTTATATTATAATCCTCTAATGCTGTTTCAACCATTGTTTTAACATTGGAAATTTCACTCCAATATACAGGTATACCTAACCACCTATCTTGTGTACCCCATCTACCTGGTCCAATCAAAATATAGGGAGAATCTTTTAATTTTTCGTTAATAATTCCGATTTCTCTAGCGATATCTATGGTTTTTGCTGAATTAAAAGTATCAGGAGGGACATATACTATATCTTTGATATTTTCAAATACACCATTTCCAAGTGCTTCATTTGATTTAAGCATTATTTTATCTTGTGGGAAATCTTTTTCATCCCAACTTATCTGCGACTGTTCCTGTGAAATAACAATGGGTCTGATTTGTATGAATGCAAAAATCGGAGGTTTCTTGTTTTTCACATCAAAGTTTACTGCAAATTCAATTTCAACTGGTGAACCCATACTTTTTTGACCAGCGTCTAGGATATCCCTCAAAATACTTGCGAGTGGAAAAACATCATATTTTAAAATGCTTGCAAAAGTCACAAGAGGAGGCCCTTCTTCGGAGAACCCGTCTCTTATCATTCCATCGTTTTTATCAAATGTACTTGCAACATATTCGAGAGTACCATCTTTTGCTATATCTGTAATATTTACTTTTTTTAAAGTTGTTTCTTCTTTTTCTGAAAGGTCTATTTTTGATTTTTTTGTATCTAGGATATAAAGTTCTTTTTGAGTGTTTTTAAGAATCGAATCAATGTTTGAAAAATCAGTAATAATATTAGGATATTTTGGTGAAAAACGTATTACTTGTTCACCACCTACTACCGAGTACCCAAGACCCACAGCAAGACTTACTATACCGTCTTCCCTTTTTTGATGGGAAATTGGATAATAATTATATGATTGTGCAACACCTGAAAAAGTAGGATAAAATCTTCCGTTATGGTCATCTCCAATTAATTCTTGTATTATTACAGCCATTTTTTCTTCTTCAAGTTTTGCAGAAGTTGACTCAATGTATGCTTTTGCATCAAGATAAAATACCGATGCATAAACTAATTTAATTGCTTGACAAAGTTGTTCAAGTCTTATTTTTTCATCTTTATTATTATTTGGTAGCATATATGTTGAGTACATCCCTGCAAAAGGATAGTTTTGTGAGTCCTCTAAAAGACTTGACGATCTTACTGCAAGAGGGTTTTTCATGTTTTTTAAAATTACTGTTAGTTTTTTCTGTAATTTTTCAGATAAATTCCCTTTTAAGAATTCTTTTGCAATTTTTGAATCTGAGATATTTACCTTATTGTCTAAGAATTTTTGAAGATTATTTTCTTGAATGAATTTATCAAATTCATCTGTCCCAATTGCAACAGTACTAGGAACTGTAATTTTCACATCTGGATATTTTTGATCAAAATTATATCTTGCCAGAAGAGTCCTAATAAATGCAATCCCGCGACCTTTCCCACCAAGAGAATCTCCACCAATCTTTGTGTAAGATGCATCGAATTCGAATTTCTGCTGAGAAAAATCAGTCATTACTCCTAATTGTCTTTCCTTTCTACTCTCGTTAAATACATTGATTAAATATTTTCTCATCTCATCTAGAGTTTTAAAATCTGATACCTTTTGAGGTCGTAACTTTGTTGCAAGTTTGAATTCGCATCTCGCCATTAACCAATTTGATAAATCATTTCTGTTTGTATGATATCGTATTGATTCAAGTGGTATTTTTTGCAAAGCATCTTCAAACTCTTTCAAATTTGATGCTCTTGCGATTTCTTCAAGCTCTTGGTGATGTTTATTATCAGTCTCTCCTTTTTTATGTTTTATTTTGGGTGAATAAAAAACAAAATCTCCAAATCCTAAGTGTTTTAAAAGAAAATGACTGAAATCCTGCATAAGTGTTGGTGAGTTTTTATGAATAAAAAATGTTCCAATTTCTTCTGCACGTTTTTTATTTTTAATATCTGTTGATTGAAGCATTGTTGGAATAAAAGGATTGTCTTTTTTGATATGTGAGATAAAATCATGTCCAGCTTGAAGGTTCAATTTTCCTTTCCGTGGGAATTTTACATCTGATATAATTCCAAGAATGTTATTTCTATATTTTTTATATAGAGATATTCCTTCCTCATAATTATGTGCGAGCAAAATTTTTGGTCTTGCTCTTCTTCTTAATAGTCTTTGCATCTCGTTAAGATCTTCTGATATCGATCTTTGCGTTTGATTTACAATTTCACTGTAGATTAATGGTAACAGCATTGAATAATCTCTAATCGAGTCTTCGATTACAATTATTATTTGGACATTGCCATTCTCTGTATCATATGGTGAATTTACAATATCTTCAATTGATTTTATTATTGCTAAAAATAGACCAGTATCCCCATACCAAAAAAATGCTTTATCAATTCCTGTTTCATCAATATGCTCTTGACAAAAATGTAAATCTGCTGCATCTGTTGCAAGTATTAACACAGGAAGGTCAGGGCATTCTTTCTTAATTTTTCTTCCAAAATCGTAAGGATCCATGCCAATGTTTTTTGACATTGTAATTACTAAATCGTAATTTTTTGTTTTTACTTTTGATAATGCTTCCTTTCCAGAAGTAACATGAGTAACTCTTGGAGGGCTTGATAGAAGTAAATGTCTATATTCCCAAATAACCATTTCAGAAATTAGTCCTTCTTCCTCGACAATAAATGCATCATATAAGCTAGAAACCAAAAGTATTTCTCTTACCTTGAATGGCATTAAATTATGGAATGCTTGAAAAGCAGGTTCAAATTCATCCTCTGTACTTTTTTTAATTTTTGGAAAATCTAAACAGGAATCATCATTCATATTAATTAAAATTGAATAGAAACATTTGATAATAACCTTTTTACAAGAAAAAAAGAGAAGATTGGGACTTGTTTAAACAAATCCTTGGTCAAGCATTGCATCGGCAACTTTTACAAAACCAGCAATGTTTGCACCATTTACATAGTTGATGAACTTGTTTTCCTTTCCATATTTTACGCAGTTTTCATGGATATTTTTCATAATCCACTGGAGTTTTTCATCAACTTCTTCTCGACACCAGGCTAACCTTTGACTGTTTTGTGACATCTCAAGAGCACTTGTTGCTACTCCTCCAGCGTTTGCTGCTTTTCCTGGACCATATAGTATCTTTGCATCTAGATAGACCTCAATGCCTTCTGGTTCTGTTGGCATATTAGCACCTTCAGAAACACAGACACATCCGTTATCAATGAGTCTCTTAGCTTCGTTTTTATTAATTTCATTTTGTGTAGCTGATGGGAAGGCCATATCACATTTAATATCCCATGGACGTTTACCTGCTTCATAATCAACATTATATTCTTCTGCATACTCTTTGATTCTGCCACGTTTTATGTTTTTTAATTCCATTACATATGCTAGTTTTTTATCATCAATTCCTTCAGGATCATATATCATTCCAGAAGAATCAGATAGGGTTACAGGTTTAGCTCCTAGTTGATTTAATTTTTCAACAGTATATTGAGCAACGTTTCCTGAACCAGATACTGTACATATTTTACCTTTTAATGCTTCTTTTTTTGTCTTCATCATTTCTTCAGCAAAATATACACAACCATATCCAGTTGCCTCTGGTCTAATTAGACTACCTCCCCAGTTTAGGGCTTTGCCTGTCAAAATACCTGAAAATTCATTACGTATTTTTCTGTACTGTCCAAATAGGTAACCAATTTCTCGACCCCCAACACCAATATCTCCAGCAGGAACGTCTGTATCTGGACCGATATGACGTTGAAGTTCTGTCATGAAGCTTTGACAAAATTTCATTACTTCGTTATCAGATTTTCCTTTTGGATCAAAATTTGACCCTCCTTTTCCACCTCCGATTGGAAGTGTTGTAAGACTATTTTTGAAAACCTGTTCAAATGCTAAAAACTTTAGAATGCTTAAATTGACGCTTGGATGCAATCTAAGGCCTCCCTTATAAGGACCAATAGCACTATTCATTTGAATACGATATCCTTTGTTTATTTGAATTTCCCCCGCATCATCTAGCCAAGGGACACGAAACATAATCACTCGTTCTGGTTCGGCTATTCTTTCTAAAATTTTTGCCTTTTTATATTTTGGATTTTTATCTATATAAGGCATTATGCTTTCAGCAACTTCCTGGACTGCTTGGTGGAATTCTTTTTCACCAGGATTTTTTGCAATAATATCTTCCATAAATTCATCAACACTTTTCATTAACAATCCTCCCATTGTTGGGTGCTCACCGTATCATTAACCCCTATTAAAAGCTTATGGAGAATGAAAATACTAAGTTATCTAAAAATTTTTAATTTAGAATTCTTTTTTCATCCTTGACAATATTTAATGCCACTTGTGTATTTGTTCTTTCTATGTGTTCCATTGCAAGAATTTTTTTTATAAATCTATTTAAATCAGTTCTATCTTTAAAATGAGCAATTATTACAGAATCCCATTCACCTGTTATGTCATATATTGCAGAAATATGACTGTCTTTGGATATCTTTTTCTGTGTTTCAATTAGTTTTCCATGTGTAATTTTTAAATTTATTACAGCAGTTAAATCTAAACCAGTTTTTTCAAGGGAAATTATAGGAATAAACCCTAAAATAATTCCTTCCTGTTCAAGTCTTCTTAGTCTATTTGAAACTGTTGATAATGAAATTTTCAATTCTTTTGAAATTGTTCTTAAGCTTTTTCGTCCGTTTTGATTAAGTGATTTAATAATACCGTGGTCAATTTTATCCATGTTATCAATTAGTATTTATGGGTGTACAAGTTTATAAATATATCGTAAAAAATTCAATAAATATTGTACAATGTTCAATATTTTTACAAATTTTTATTCAATTGTATGTAAAATTTAGCAAATAGTATATATTATAGTAAAACAAATACTATTTAAGGTTTAAAAAATTATAAAAAAGGGATATTTATGACGGCAAAAAAAATTACACATGAAGATATTATTAATATAGCAAAAAAAGAAAAGATATTGTTTGTTAGATTACAGTTTATTGATATTTTTGGAGTACCAAAAAATATCGTTATTCCTCCAAGTAGATTAGAAGAAGCCCTGGACAAGGGTATACCCTTCGATGGTTCTTCAATTGCAGGATATGCAACAATTGAAGAATCAGATAAAATTGCGATGCCAGATGCTAAAAGTTTTGTAATTCTCCCAGAAGATATAGAAAAGAGAAAAACAGCAAAGCTTAATTGTGACATTTATGAACCAAATGGTAAAAGATTTGAGGGTGACTCAAAATTTATTTTAGAAAGAGTAGTGAATAAAGCTAGAAAAATGGGATACGTTTACAACACTGGACCTGAATGTGAATTCTTTTTATTCAAAAAAGATGGGGACGAATCCACGTTAATTCCAAATGATGCTGCAGGTTATTTTGATTTATCTCATAGAGATCTTGCAGAGGGTGTTCGTGCAGATATTACTCTTGCTTTAGAAAAACTTGGAGTAAAAACATATACTTCTCATCATGAGGTTTCCTCCGGTCAACATGAAATTAATTTTAATTATGATGATGCACTTACCACGGCAGACCGAGTTATAACATTAAAATATGTTACAAAAGTAATTGCAAGAATGCATGGTCTCCATGCCTCATTTATGCCAAAACCATTGTTTGGATTAAATGGCTCTGGTATGCATACACATCTATCTCTTTTTACATTAAATGGAAATAATGCATTTCATGATTCAAAGGATAAAAATCAATTAAGTAAACTTGCAAAATACTTTATCGCAGGTTTACTTGCATATGTTAAAGAAATCACCCCTATTTTGAATCCTACAGTAAATTCTTACAAGAGACTTGTTCCAGGTTTCGAGGCTCCAACATATATTTCTTGGGCCAATAGGAATAGAAGTGCTCTAATTCGCATACCAACAGGACGAGGTAACAGCGCTCGTTGTGAGTTGAGAAGTCCAGATCTTTCTGGTAATCCCTATTTACAATTTGCAGTTATGCTTGCCGCAGGTTTAAAGGGCATTGAAGATAAATTAGTACCCCCAGATCCAGTTGAAAAAAACATTTATGAATTATCTACTAAGGAAAAGGAAAAATATAACATCCATAATCTCCCAGAAAGTCTTGGTCATGCTCTCGCGTTTATGGAAGAAAGCGAATTGTTAAAAGAAACTCTTGGAGATCATATCTATAACAATTTCTTACATGTAAAACACAATGAGTGGGTGCAATATAGAAAACATGTTTCTCCATGGGAAATTGAAAGATACCTTCAAGTTTTATAATTTTAAGTTGTTTTGTATACAGATTTGCTCTCAAAACTTTTCATAGTTAAATAAATGTTATAAATTGGTTATTATATTCCCCTTTGAGGTGGTTAGTATCGGTTTTGAAATGCAAGTTGTAAGTAATACTCCTTTAGTTGGCGAGGATGATCCAGACATTGTTGCCAAGACTTTTTTTGAACAAATTGGATATCTGTCAAAAGGATCTGACCCAGATATTCCTTATAAACTTTTTAATGATTTTTTCTTAAAACATCCTACAAAAGCTTGGTATGTTGATGAAATTTCTGCAAAGCTTAAGACTTCCAAACCAACTGTTTATAGACATTTGAATAAGCTCAAAGGGTTTGATATTCTTGAAGAAGTCCAGGTTGTCGACGAACACACTAAACAAACAAAAAAGGCATATCGCTTGAGATATGGAAATATTCAAAAAGCATGGAACTTTGTCGAGGCTCACTTAAAAGTTGCAATTGAAAATTATAGTAAGACAGTTGAACATTTACAGATGCTAATTGATAAACAGGGGAGTGTAAGTAATGAAAGATGAAAAAAAGATGGAATTGACAGAAGGTTCTATTTACAAAGTAACTTCTTTGGGAGCAAGAGATGTTGTTCTTGAAACAGAGGGTGCATTCAAAGGATTTATTTCAATTGGTGTTGACGAAACAGGACTTTTAATGGAGCTTAATAAAACTCACGGAGATTTAGCAGGAAAGATAAGAATTGTTCCTTTACATGTTATCCTTTTAATTGATGTTTTAGACGCAAAAGAAAATGAAAAGAAAGATGATGAAAAAGGAATGTCTCATTATGTTGGGTAAAATTTTTCCCAATTTTTTTTAAATTAATAATTTTTAAAAATAATTATTTATATAAGTATTTTATTTTTTTCTGGAAGTTATGCCACAAAAAAGGACTCCCATAATTAAATTAGATAATATATCTAAAAATTATAATGAGTATGGCGTTGTAGTAAATGCTTTAGATAAGGTTTCCTTGAAAATATATCCCGGGGAGTTTGTCTCAATCGTTGGTCCTTCAGGCAGTGGCAAATCTACACTTTTACATTGTATGGGATTACTAGATCGTCCTTCAGCTGGAACAGTTTTTATTGATGGGAAAAATACTACAGAGATTACTGGAAAAGAAATAGCCTCATTTAGAGGTGGAAAACTTGGTTTTGTCTTTCAAAATTATAATCTTATTCCTCGTTTAACTGTTTTAGAAAATGTTATTCTCCCAGGCCTTATAATGGAAAAGCCTCAAGAGAAACTTGAAAAAAAAGCAAAGATTTTGTTAAGAGAAGTTGGAATTCGTCACCGTATCAATCATAAGGGAATACATCTATCAGGAGGCGAACAACAGAGAGTCGCTATTGCTCGTGCCCTTATTAATGATCCTGTTCTTGTCCTCGCTGATGAACCTACAGGTGCTTTAGATACAGATAGCAGCGAAGAAATAATGGACCTGCTCGCTGAATTGAATAAAAATCGAAATGTAACTTCTGTTTTTGTATCTCATGACACCCATATCGCAAGTTATGGTAAAAGAACCATTGTAATAAAAGACGGAAGGATTGTTGGTGATTCTAATGGAAAAATTCGCGAGTTCAAAAAAGTTTTAAAGCATCTTGATAAACATGTTTCTGGAGGTAATAGGCGTGGGAATTAGTCGACGACTTGCGATTGGTGAATTAAAGGATCACAAAAGAATCTATACCATAATTATTCTTGTCATCGCCCTTACTATGACCTCATTTATGCTTGAGAATGCATATCTCAATTATATGACACAAGTTGTTGATGATACTACAAAGCTTATTACATCTGATGCAGCTATTGTAGATGATGACAGCAATATTAGAGATTTATACGGAACGGCTGTTGAATTAAAAAATGCAGGAGAAATAGCACGAAGAGTTGAAAAGAATCTTCCAGGATATAAGACCAGTATCAGGGTGACGGCTCAAGGAACATATGGTTTGGATTTTGAAGGCGAAGCTGTTGAAGGGTGCACTATTCAAGGAATTGATCCTGAAAAGGATAATGAAATCTCTGGAATTGCAAGTAAAATTATAAAAGGCAGGTTTTTCAGAAAAACTGACCCAATTTTAAGAGGACATACTCCTCTCTACATTGAAATTAAGGGGCCGGGAAATCTACCAGATTTTACGTATGGTACCGGTGAAAAAATAAGACAATATGAGGATCCATATCCTGTAATTGTTGGTGCTACTTCTGCAAGAACCCACCCTTCAGTGGATGTAGGATCAATATTTGATCTCACATTAAGCGTTTCTGGAAGAGAAACAAATAATGCAAGTGTATCAGTAAAAGTAATTGGTCTCTATGAAAGTG
>Ga0209536_100017430_pt1 | contig 10175 bp, 7 predicted proteins | sample DeeMarSeWOR28_12_FD_187461 | JGI IMG/M metagenome (GOLD analysis project Ga0209536, IMG submission 187461) | Marine sediment microbial communities from White Oak River estuary, North Carolina - WOR-2-8_12 (SPAdes) (version 2) | ecosystem: Environmental > Aquatic > Marine > Intertidal zone >... | reverse complement strand
GCCTTGCACCGCCTTGACTTCGAGCCACGGCGTGAGCTGCTCGGGCGGGTAGTAGTCGTATTCGATCGCGTAGCCGGCGCGGGTCATCTCGACCCGCTCCAAGCCCGGTACCGCGCGCAGGAATTCGAGCTGCGTCTGCACGGGAAGCGACGTAGAAAGGCCGTTGACGTACAGCTCGGCGGTCTCCAGCCCTTCGGGCTCGAGGAAGATCTGGTGCCGCTCCGCGTCGGGGAACTTCACGATCTTGTCTTCGATCGAGGGGCAGTAGCGGGGCCCGCGGCCGGCGATAGCGCCTCCGTAGAGCGCGGACTCGTGGATCTGCCGCTGGATGATCTCCTTCACCTCCGCACCGGCCCAGGTTGTCCAGCAGGGCCGCTGCTCCGGCCGCTCTGCAACCTCGAAGTGGGAGAACCTGAAGTGCGGTGACTCACCTTCCTGCCGCGCGATCCGCTGGTAATCGACGGTGCGTCCGTCCACGCGCGGGGGGGTGCCGGTCTTGAACCGCTCGACCGTCAATCCCATCGCCTCGAGCTGCTCGGCGAGGTCGACTGCCGCCGGGTCTCCCGCCCTGCCACCGTCCACCTGCATCGTCGTGCCTATGTGAATGCGGCCCCGCAGGAAGGTGCCGGCCGTCAGGACCACTGAGCGCGCGCGAATCCGCTGTCCGCCGGACGTGACCACACCGGTCACCCGCTCGCCCTCCAACAAGAGGGCGGCCACCATTGCCTGACGAAACTCCAGCTTGGGCCTTTGCTCGAGCAGCGCTCTCATGGCACGGCGGTAGAGACCGCGGTCGCACTGGGCGCGAGGCGCCCACACCGCCGGGCCCTTGGACCGATTGAGCATGCGGAACTGAATGGTCGCCCTGTCGGCCGCCCGCCCCATGACCCCACCCAGAGCATCCACCTCCCGCACCACGGTACCCTTGGCCACCCCGCCGATCGCGGGGTTGCAGGACATCTGTCCGATGGTCTCGAGGTTGCTCGTAACGAGGAGGGTGCGCGCGCCGAGCCGCGCGGCCGCGTTGGCGGCCTCGGCGCCGGCGTGTCCGCCCCCCACCACGATCAGGTCGTAGTGCATAGGAAGTGAAGATAGTGGGGCGGGTTGCCTACTGCCTCACCCAGTGCAGCAGCTCCCGGATGCCCGGCCGCTTCCCATACATCAGTATCCCAACCCGGTAGATCCTGCCCGCGACCCAGGTTACCGCCCAGAGCGCAATCGCAAGGAAGGCGATCGACGCAACTACCTCGTGTATCGGAACCGCCGCACCCGCCCAGCGCACCGGCATCGCGATCGGGGCGGTGAACGGGATCAGCGAGAACGCGACCGCCATGCCGCCACCGGGCTGTTGCAGTATCCCCAGCATCAGTATGGAGGGTATCACGAACAGCATCACCACGGGTGTCTGAGCCTGGCGAGCCTCAGCCTCCGAGTTGGACATGGCCGCTACTGCCGCGAACATGGCGGCGTACAGGAAATACCCCAGCACGAAGTACGTGAGGAAGATCGCTACCGTGGCCCCCGAGACCTCCGGCATCGGGATCGCCTGCGCGGCGCCCGCGTCGACGCCGAACTGCTCCAGTATCACGTCGCGCCGCATCACGATGAACCAACCGGCCACTCCCCACACGAGCATCTGGAACAGGCCCACGGCCCCCACGCCCAACACCTTTCCGGCGAGCAGCTGGAACGGCTTGAGACTGGATATCAGCACCTCGACCACTCGCGTGGTCTTCTCTTCCACCACGGATCCCATCACCTGCAGACCGTACAGCAGAATGGCGATGTACAGCACGATCCACATCACGTAGGCCAAGAGGAACACCGACTCCGCAGACTCCTCCGTCTCCCGCCCGTCGCGTATCGACACGGTCCGCATTCTGACCGGGAGCTGCGCCTCGGACACCAGCCGCGGATCCACGCCGACGCGATCCAGGCGCGCGATCATGAGTCCCTGCTGCAGCAGCCGCTGCAGCACCTCCATGTCCGTCAGCGACGAGACGTTCGAGCCCCGGTACTCGAGGGTTCCGCTCTCGATCGCATCGTCCGTCACCACCAGGTAACCGTCGAGCTCCTCGAGCCCAACCGCCCGGGTCAGTGAGTCGGTGACGCGCTCCAGCGCCGCGGGTTCGTACTCCATCAGCCGTACTTCCCACTGCTCCGGCGCGCTCACCACGCGCCACAGCTGCTCCCCCAAGCCGCCGCTGCCGACGTCCACCACCGCGATGCGGCGCTGTGCGACCCCGCCCTCCGCCATCATGATCGACACTGCGATGAAGCCGAGCATGAGCGTAGGGCCGAGAACCGTAGAGATGATGAACCACTTCGTGCGGACCTTCTCGAGGAACTCCCGCCGGATCACCACCCAGATCTTACGCATCGGCGCTCTCCCCCTCGGCCCGGGCCGTAGCCGCCTCCGGTCCCACGATGTCGATGAAGATCTTGTTGAGCGTGGGCTCCGCGATCTCGAAGCGGGTCACGCGCGCCCCCGCACCGAGAACCAGCTCTAATACCCGTTGCGGGTCCGCTCCCTCCGCCAGCTCCAGCTCCGCGTATTGGCCGTAGTTGTCGGCTGCCGCCACGAGGGACGAGTCCCGGAACACGCGATCGACCGAGGCCATCCCCTGTTCCACCGCCACGATCACGTGCTTTCCACCGTGCGTCCGCTTCACCTCGGCCAGCGGACCGTCCAGCACCTTCTCGCCGCGCGCGATGATGCACACGGAATCGCACAGCTTCTCCGCCTGCTCCATGATGTGGGTCGAGAACAGCACCGTCGTTCCACCCCGCGCCAGCTCGAGCACGACGTCCTTCATGAGCTGCGTGTTCACCGGATCGAAGCCCGAGAACGGCTCGTCCAGGATCAGCAGCTCCGGCCCGTGCAGCAGTGTGGATATGAACTGGACCTTCTGCTGCATTCCCTTCGAGAGCTGATCGACCTTCTGCTGCGCCCAGTCGGAGAGTCCGAGCCGGTCGAGCCAGGCTTGGGCGTCATGCTTGGCCTTCGCATGACCCACCCCCTTGGTCTCCGCGAGGAACACCAGGAGATCCATGACCTTCATCTTCCGGTAGAGCCCGCGCTCCTCCGGCAGGTATCCAATGCGCTCGCTGAGGTCGCGTCCCGTGCGCGACAAACCGAACAGCCGCACCGATCCCGCATCGGGCACGATGATGTTCATGATCATGCGGATGGTCGTGGTCTTGCCGGCCCCGTTCGGACCCAGCAGACCGTACACCGCGCCGCGCTCGACCTTCAGTGTCAGCTCACGCACTGCGGTGTGGCCAGCGAACCGCTTGGTGATGCAATCGATGTCGACGACTGCGTCGTTGGGCATCGCCCGCTCCCGAATGGCAGAGTGCGTAGGATAAGCGTCGGGGGCGTGGCTCTCCAACCCCGCACTCCAGTTCCGTAGGCCGCGCGGACAGGCTGGGCCGCGCTGCGACGGCGACCACTTCTACCCCGGCAGGCGGGGAACCACACGCCCCCGGGGGACCGTTTCCGGATTGTGAGCGCCGATCCACAAACCGACTGCACCACGGCCCGCCGGCAACTGGGGTTGGACCCCGAGGAGCGCCCCGGCGACTCCCGGTCCGAGCGGGCCTACGTGCACTACTCCAGCTGCGAGTCCTGCCGGCGCTACTACCAGTCGCAGCGAGCGCTGGGCCGGCGGCTGCGCCGTCTGGCTCTCGCAGTCGGAGGCGCACCCCCCTGGTTGGCGGGGCGGGTGAGTGCCGCACTCGACCGGGGAGACGCGCCGCCTCGTAACACGAGCCGCCGCCCAGCAGGGCGCTAGGTCAGGTGCCGCGCACCCGGTGGAAGGCTCGCTGCGCCAGGCGCAATACCACTCCGGCAGCCAGCACCACCAGTCCGGTGACGATCGTCTCCCACGGAAGGGCCGCCGCCAGGATGGCGCAGGCCGCCAGTCCGACCGTCGGAACTGCCCTAGGGTAGAGCCTCGCCTCTCCCCGTAGGCGCAGCGCGGCGAGGTTAGCGATTCCATAGTAGACGAGGATCGTGAAGGCAGCGGCGGCGGCCACACCGCTCAGCGTTCCGGTGGCGGCAATCAGTGCCGCAACGAACCCCACGAGTAGAATCGCGGACCGGGGGACCCCATGCCGCGGGTCGACGCGTGAGAGATTCGCCGGGAGGTCTCCCCTGCGCGCCATCGCGAACACCATGCGGCTGAGACCAAGTATCTGAGACAGCATCACGCCCAGCATCGCCACGACGCCGCCCAGCGATACGAGCGGTGCCACGAATGCAGGCCGCAGAGCCTCGGCGGTCGCTTGCAGCGGCGCGTCGCCGGCGGATAGCCCGGGCGTGCCGATCACACCCACGCCGATCACCAACACCGCGGCATACAGCAGACCCGTCACCGTGAGGCTCAGCACTATGGCGCGTGGGATAGTGCGCCGCGGATCCTTCACCTCCTCCCCCAGGGTGGCGATCCGCGCATACCCCGTGTACGCGAAGAACAGGAGCGCGGCAGCCTGGAGCACACCTTCCCATCCCGTTGGTGCGAAGGGAGTGAAGTTCGCACTGCTCAAGGCCGGCAATCCAGCCACTACGAGCAGTACCAGAGAGCCGACAGAGAAGGTGACTATCGCGAGGTTGACGCGGCTGGTTCGCCTGACGCCGAACGCGTTCAGGACGGTGAACAGAACCACGGCCGTGACCGCAAGCGCGCGAGGCGGCACTCCGGGTGCGACTGCCTCGAGATACGCCGCCAGCCCCAGCGCGACCGTACCCGCCGCAGCGCTCTTGCTGGCCAGGAACATCCAGCCGGCCGTATACCCCAGCCAAGGATGCAGCAGCCGGTAGCCGTACTCGTAAGTGCCGCCCGACTGGGGGAAGCTCGCGGCCAGCTGTGCGGAGCTGAGCGCGTTGGCGGTGGCCGGGACGCCGGCGATCAGGATCGCCAGGACCACCGCCGGCCCTGCCATGCCGGCCGCGATTCCGCTCACGACGAAGATGCCCGCGCCCACGATCGCCCCGATGCCGATGCCCACCGCATCGGCCAGGCCAATCGCTCGCCGCAGCTCGGTCATTCGGTGGAGACCGGCTCCCCGGTTCCCGTGAGGGCCGCGTGCAAAGTGTGCCACGGGAGGTTGGCACACTTCACGCGCGCTGGGAACTGCCTCACTCCGGCCAGTGCCGCGAGCTTCCCGAGTGCCTTCCTGTCGGCGGCTGATCCCTCGGGGCCCGTGACCATCTCGTGAAACGCCTCGAACAGACGCTCGGCGTCCTCTACTCCCTTGCCCTTCACGGCCGAGGTCATGAGCGACGCCGAGGCCTGGGAGATCGCGCAGCCCGATCCCTGGAAGCCCACGTCCTCGATGACATCGCCCGCTACCTTCACGGACACCGAGATCTTGTCACCGCACAGGGGGTTGGTGCCCTCGGCGCTGTGGCTCGCGTCGGGGACCTGCTTGAAGTTGCGGGGACTGCGGTTGTGATCGAGGATGATTTGCTGGTAGAGCTCTCTCAAGTCGGCCATCAGCCGAACACCTCGCGCACTTTGGCGATCGCGCTCGCCAGTGCATCCACCTCTTCCCGCGTGTTGTAGAAGGCGAACGACGCCCGCGCGGTGGCCGGCACTCCCAGCCGCTCCATCACCGGCTGGGTACAGTGGTGGCCCGTGCGGATGGCGACACCTTCCTGATCGACTATCGTGCCGATGTCGTGCGCGTGGATCCCGTCCAGCACGAACGACACGACCGCGGCCTTGTTCCTGGCCTCTCCCAGAATGTGCAGCCCGGCGATCTGCTCCAGCGATGCCGTGGCGTACTCGAGCAGATCCATCTCGTGCGCGTAGATCGCCTCCCAAGAGAGGCCACTCAGGTAGTCTACCGCGGCGCCGAGTCCGACCGCGCCTGCAATGTGAGGGGTGCCGGCCTCGAACTTGGTCGGCAGCGGCGCATAAGTTGTCTTCTCGAAGCAGACCGAACGTATCATCTCGCCGCCGCCCTGATAGGGCGGCATCGCCTCCAGCAGCTCGGCCCTCCCGTACAGGACTCCGATACCGGTGGGGCCGAACATCTTGTGGCCCGACAGCGCGTAGAAGTCGCAGTCCAGGTCCTGCACGTCTATCGGCATGTGCGGCGCGGCCTGCGCTCCGTCCACCAGCACCGGGATGCCGCGGTCGTGCGCCAACTCGGTCATCCGCTTCACCGGATTGACCGTCCCGAGCGAGTTGGAGACGTGCACGACCCCCACCAGCTTGGTCTGGGGGCTCAGTAGCCGATCGTACTCCTCCAACATCAGCTCGCCTTCGTCGGTCATGGGGATCACCCGCAAGTGGGCTCCCGTGGCCTCCGCCACAAGCTGCCAGGGCACGATGTTGGAGTGGTGCTCCATCTGGGACAGCAGTATCTCGTCGCCGGGGCCGAGCGCCGTCTGGCCGTAGCTGTGCGCTACCAGGTTCACTGCCTCAGTAGCGCCCCTCACGAACACGATCTCCCGGGACTCAGCCGCGTTGATGAACCGCTGCAGTTTGGAGCGGGCCCCCTCGTACGCAGCGGTGGACTCCTCCGACAGCTTGTACACCCCGCGATGGATGTTCGCATTCTCGGTGGTGTAGTAGTGCTGCAGGGCATCCACTACCTGCTGCGGCTTCTGGCTGGTGGCCGCGTTGTCGAGATACACCAGGGGCTTCCCACGCACGGTCTGCCGCAGCAGCGGGAAGTCCGCGCGCACGCGCTCCACGTCCAGCTGCTGGCTGGGCGCAGGTGCGGCGGAGGCCTGGCGAATCACCACGCCTACCCCGTGACGCTCCCACCGGCGCGGCCGGCGAGCCAGCCGCGCACCCGGGCGTCGAGATCGCTCTTGAGCGCATCGAGCGACACCGCGTTGAGGATCTCGGACGCGAACCCGTACGTCAGCAGGGCACGCGCGTCATCTCGGGTGAGCCCGCGGCTCTGGATGTAGTAGAGGTGGTCCTCGTCGATGGGGCCCAGAGTAGCCCCGTGCGTGCACTTCACGTCGTCCGCGTAGATCTCCAACTGGGGCTGGCTGTCGGCGCGCGCCTGCTCGGTGAGCAGCAGGTTGTTGTTGGTCTGCTTGGAGTCGGTCTTCTGCGCACCCGGGCGCACGATGATCCGGCCCGTGAACACGCCGCGCGACTTGGCGTCGAACACCCCGTTGAAGTACTCCCAGCTGGTACAGTTGGGCTGGGCGTGCTCCAGGGTCGTGTGGTGGTCCGTGTGCTGCTCGGTGCCGAGCAACGAGAGGCCGTCCAGCGTGCAGTCCGCGCCCTCTCCGTCCAGCACCGCTGTTATGTCATGCCGCGACAGGCGTGCGCCGAACGTGAACGTCACCAGCGAGTACTTGCTGTCCCGTCCCTGCTGCGAATGGGTGGTGGCGGTGTGGTAGGCACCGTTGCCCTCCCGCTGCACACGGTAGGTGTCGAAGTTCGCGGCTTCGCCGACCACCACCTCGGTGACCGCGTTGGTCCAGTACGCGCCCTCGCCGAGCCCGGCGTAGTTCTCCACCAGCGTCGCCCGCGCCCCGTCCTCGACTACGGCGAGAATGCGCGGGTGCCACAGGTAGCTGTCACCCTCTCCGGGCACCGCCAGGAACACCAGCTGCAGAGGCTCGTCGAGCTGAACGCCCTGCGCGACGTGCACCAGCGCGCCGTCGCTCGTGAACGCGGTGCCCAGCGCGGTGAACGGACTGCGCTCGTCGGCGGCATGGCGCCCGAGGTGCTCCTGCACCAGGTCGGGCTGCCGCTCCAGCGCGCCGCGCAGGCTGTCGAGCGTCACGCCGGCGGGAAGCCGGTCCAGGCTCGACAGCTCGGGAGCGAAGTGGCCGTTCACGAACACGGCAGCGTGTCCCGGCTTGCCCCCCACCAGGTGAGGCTGCACCGCCTCGGCGGTGATGCCGTGCGCCTCCGGAGCGGGTGCGAGGGTGAACGGCACCCGCGCTATGGGCTTCACGTCGGTGAAGCGCCATTCCTCCTGTCGCCCGCTGGGGAACCCGACGTCTGCAAACCGGGCCATGGCACGCTCGCGCCGCTCCTTGAGCCACGCAGGCGCCGACCCCGCCCCGTTGTTGGCGAAGGCCTCGAAGGCCGCAGCGTACCGCTCGGCTGCGCTCCCTACATCCAGAGCCTGCGTCATACGGCGGCCGCCTCCGTGATCCAGTCGTAGCCCTTCTTCTCCAGCTCGAGCGCCAGCTGCATGTCGCCGGACATCACGATCTTGCCGCCGGCCAGTACGTGCACGAAGTCGGGAGTGAAGTAGTTGAGTATCCGCTCGTAGTGCGTCACCACGACGAACGCGCGCTCCGGGCTGCGGAACTTCTCGACTGCGGCGGCCACGTCCTTGACCGCGTCGATGTCGAGGCCCGAGTCGGTCTCGTCCAGGATGGCCAGCTTGGGTTCCAGCACGGCCAACTGCAGGATCTCGTTCTTCTTCTTCTCGCCGCCCGAGAAGCCGTCGTTCACGGCGCGGTGGATCAGGCTGTCGTCCCAGCCGATCTCCTCCAGCTTGCGCTCGAGCATCTCGGCGAAGTCCAGCGTGTCCAGCTCATCCAGGCCCTGCTCCTTACGGCGCGCGTTGAGCGCCGACTGCAGGAAGTAGGCGTTGGTGATGCCGCGGATGGCCACCGGATACTGGAACGCCAGGAACACGCCGGCCCGCGCGCGCTCATCGGCATCCATCTCGAGCAGGTCGCTGCCCTCGAACGTCACGCTGCCGCCGGTCACCTCGTATCCGGGATGTCCCGCCAGCACCTGGGCGAACGTGCTCTTGCCGGAGCCGTTGGGGCCCATGATGGCGTGCACCTCACCCGGCTTCACCACCAGGTCCAGGCCCTTCAAGATCTCGGCACCCTCGATGCCGGCCTGCAGGTTCTTCACTTCGAGCATCTGTATGCGTCTCCAACTCTGGTTGTGTATGGTCTGGTCCGGCTACCCTACGCTGCCCTCGAGGCTCACCGCCAGCAGCCGCGTGGCCTCCACCGCGAACTCCATGGGGAGCTCACGGAACACTTCCTTGCAGAATCCGTTCACGATCAGCGAGACCGCGTCTTCCTCGGTGATCCCCCGCTGCTTGCAGTAGAAGATCTGATCCTCACCCACCTTCGAGGTGGTCGCCTCGTGCTCCATGATCGCGGAGTTGTTGCGCACGTCGATGTAGGGGAAGGTGTGCGCGCCGCACTTGTCCCCGATGAGCATCGAGTCGCACTGGGAGTAGTTCCGTGCGTTCTCCGCGTTCTTCAGGATCTTCACCTGGCCGCGGTACGTGTTTTGGCTGACCCCTGCCGAGATCCCCTTCGATACGATCGTGCTCCGCGTGTTGTTGCCGATGTGGATCATCTTCGTGCCGGTGTCGGCCTGCTGGTGGTTATTGGTCACCGCAACCGAGTAGAACTCACCGACCGAGTTGTCGCCCTCGAGAATGCAGCTGGGGTACTTCCAGGTGACCGCGGACCCGGTCTCGACCTGCGTCCACGAGATCTTGGAGTTCGCGCCCTCGCAGCGGCCCCGCTTGGTCACGAAGTTGTAGATTCCGCCCTTGCCGTCGTCGTCGCCCGGATACCAGTTCTGGATCGTCGAGTACTTGATCTGCGCATTCTCGTGCGCCACGAGCTCGACGACCGCGGCATGCAGCTGGTTCTCGTCGCGCATCGGCGCCGAGCACCCCTCCATGTAGCTGACGTAGCTGCCCTCGTCCGCCACGATCAGCGTGCGCTCGAACTGGCCGGTCGAGAGCGCGTTGATCCGGAAGTAGGTCGAGAGCTCCAGCGGGCACTTCACGCCCTTCGGCACGTACACGAAGGAGCCGTCCGTGAACACGGCCGAGTTGAGCGCCGCGAAGAAGTTGTCGGTCGTCGGCACCACGGAGCCGATGTATTTCTTGACGAGGTCCGGGTGCTCCTGGATGGCCTCCGAAATGGGCAGGAAGATCACGCCGTACTTCTTGAGCTCTTCCTTGAAAGTCGTGGCCACGGAGACGCTGTCGAACACGGCGTCGACCGCAACGCCGGTGAGGCGCTTCTGCTCCTCCAGGGGAATGCCCAGCTTCTCGAAGGTCTCGAGCAGCTTGGGGTCCACCTCGTCGAGGCTCTCGAGCTTCTTCTGTTGCTTGGGCGCCGCGTAGTAGTGGATCGCCTGGTAGTCGATCGGGTCGTACGTGACGTTGGCCCAGTCCGGCTCCTTCATCTTGAGCCAGCT
>Ga0209536_100017429_pt1 | contig 10175 bp, 9 predicted proteins | sample DeeMarSeWOR28_12_FD_187461 | JGI IMG/M metagenome (GOLD analysis project Ga0209536, IMG submission 187461) | Marine sediment microbial communities from White Oak River estuary, North Carolina - WOR-2-8_12 (SPAdes) (version 2) | ecosystem: Environmental > Aquatic > Marine > Intertidal zone >... | reverse complement strand
AAACGGCGGATATAGTAAAGCAAACGCGCACTATAGTGATCCACCAATTTCATGAACGCATCATCATCTCCCAGCTGAGCTTGAATGACATATATGCGATCATCGATTCGTTCGTTTTTTTTCATGGCTCAATAATAAGGACACCGGTGAGAAAGAAAAGTTCAAATTATATTATTTTACGTAGTGCGGTAAATCCGGCGATAGATATTTTGGATACCTGATTAGGGCTTTCCTGTTGATATTTTTTCTTAAAACAAGTTAGATTTTTGTCCTTTGAATGGGATTTTCTTCGCTAATGTGACCATTCGCCTTTATGATTGCTCTGCCTACTGCTGCATGGAGAGCGGTAATATACAAGCTCTAATCGTCCTGGGGATTCGTATTGATAAGGTACTTTGCAGTAACGGTATCAAGGGCGGGAGCGACCGGGGTATTCTGACTTTGCGAACGCAGTATTTCCAAATCAGACCGCCAGACCACATTGCCGGGGGCAAGCAGACAGACACTATCCGGCTCGTAGGTGTCACAAAGATCACCGTGTCTGAGATAATAGTGTTCTTCACATACGTCCGTGGGGTAGACACGCATCAGGGGCGGGATATCGCACGGCTTGAACCAGAGTTTGATTTCCCGCTCAGCATCAGCATGTGTAGCCGAAGCGTGGATGAGATTGTCCAGACGCTCGCCGATCACATTTCCCGCCTCATCTTTGATGGGGACTACCGTGCCCAACGCGCGAATGCATCCCGGCTTTTCAACTCGCGCGACGTGAGGATTGGTCGGCCCGGCAACATTCCGTATCTTCTGTAAGACATTCGGACCATGGTAGACAATGGCAATAACTCTGCGCTTCCATGCGTCATCGGGGTAGTGAGCAATTCCCATGATATAATCGACGAGTGAAGGATAGAATGCTTTGCCGCGGTGTTCGGCATAGTGTTCTTCGGCGAGCATTCTGTTGACCTGTACTATCTTGGCCGCTGCAAATCGTGAACCGGTGTGGAATTCCGACAGTTGGGAGAGCAGAAAACCGGTCACGGAATTCTTCAATGCATCCGGTTTTATGAGGACTAATGTCTGTTCAACTTCTTTTTGGGGCATGTCGCAATTCCTTTGCCAAGATATACACTCTGGTAGAATACCTATAACGAGTACAAACGTACAGGACTAAGTATACTCATAACCGTCCTGTTTAGCAAGCAGAGAAAGAATCCATTTGCATATACAAGAACAAAACAGGCTGAGTCCTACACATCCAAGCAGAAACCAGTCGTGAGGATGCACCGGGCAATAATAGGTGCTCGCGAGGGTGAAATTGTGGAACATATAAACCATAACGGGCTGGATAATCGCATTGCGAGTTTGCGGATCGCTGCACCGCGACAGAATAACTGGAATGTACGAAAGCAAAAGGGTAATTGCAGCTCGAAATATAAGGGTATTCACTGGTCGCCAATCAGGCGAAAGTGACGGGCAAGGATTCAATTCAACGGCAGGTCGATATTAATTGGAGATTATGATAGTGAAATAGAAGCGGCGAAGGCTGTAGATAGCAAGGCAAGGGAGCTTTTCGGGGAGTTTGCATGTATGAATTTTCCGGCGGTGTCGGGTGTTGACCAGCGAAAAAAACAGCGAAATTGCATAAAAAACGGCTGATTATTTACCTTAAATAAGCTGAAAGGATGCAATTGTTTGAACATTTGTTATTCAGCGGGTATAATAGTTATAGTATAAGTTTATTTTTGGGGATTAATGTAAAGTGGTTCAGAAAAAAGACCAGACGAAGACATCATCTTTTGAAACAGTAGAGCCAATAGGCAGCCGGGTTCTGATTCGCAAGGATGAGGACAAGAAAGAGACCAAGGGTGGTATCCGTCTGCCGGACAATATCGAGATACCGACGATAACGGGTCGAATCGTGGCGATCTCGGCGGAGGTCGAGAACTCGGAAGACATTCCACTGGCGCAATACGATAAGGTGTTGTTCAATCCCAAAGGCGCGATACCCGTCGATTTCGAAGGCGACAATCGCCTTTTCGTCGTCGAGGTCGAGAACGTCGTGGCGGTCTTTAGAAAATCATAAGAATTTTCGGCTGTACCGGCCCTTGACAACCTTCATAATCACCTTTTTCCTGAAGATTTGTCCTTGGTGTTTTGGCGAGATTTTTGCTATTTTTGTGGAATTGCGGGAACTTTTTCGCGCATTTGGGCGACCTGTAGTATGGATAGAACGAATGAGAAGCGTACTGAAGATGGAATTTGACCGGCTGTGGGGCCAGACAGCCGCGAAAGTGCGGGCGTATATGTTTTGTGCCTGCGGCAGTTGGACGGACGCCGATGATATGGTGCAGAACTGCTACCTGCGTGCGCTGCGCGGCTGGGAGAAGTTTGATAGAAGAGGGAGCAGGCAGGCGTGGCTTTTTGGGATTGCCAAAAGGACGTGCGCGGATTGGTTCAGGACGGAGAGGCGTAACAGTGCTAAGGTCGGTTTGGCAAATTTGGATGACTTAGAAGGTGGTTTGCATGAGCGGGCGGATGTCGAAAGGATCGAGGCGGTGTGGGCGGCGGTCAAGCAACTCGGGGTCGAGCAGGGCGAAGTTGTTCACTTGAGGTTTGCGGCAGGTTTGAGTTATGCCGAGATAGCCGGGGCCCTTGATATACCTGTTGGAACGGTTAGGTCGCGGCTGCACAGGGGATTAAAAGCAATACGGGAAAAGGTTAAGGGATACGAAGATGAAACGTGAGGTAATAGAAAGGTTGGCGATAGATTCGGCGGCCGGGGAATTAAACGAAGATATTCTTGTGTTGTTCGAGGCCTATCTTGCCGAGCATCCGCAGGCTGGTCAGTGGGCCGAGGATATGGCGGGAATTTATAAAGAGACGGAGGCGGCAATAGACGAGAAGGTAAGCGATGCTGATGCTGATGCAGGAAGTGCGATGTTGGTCGTTAAGAGAAAACCGTTATTACGGGTGAATTGGTGGGGGATAGGGCGTGCGGCGGCGGGTTTGATTGTCGCGGCAGTTATCGGTTTTGCGGGGGGACGCTGGACAATAAACGGCGAAACAGGTATAGTTGCTTTTATAAAACCTGACCGGCCTGCGGAGCAGATCAAAACTATATCTGATTTGAAAGAACAGTACGCGGGGACTTTTTGGGGGGATAAAGTGCTGGCTTTGGTGGAGCATACCTCATCTGAACGATATAAGGCTGGTTTTCAGGATTCAATCTTCCGGCAAATATATAGACAATATATAAAGGAGAAACCTGATGAGTAATCGGATTAAGAGTTTCGGATTGGCGGCTTTCTATTTAGCTGTGATTTTTCTGGTTGGCTGTATTCCAGAAGATTCGCTCCAGTGGTCGAAGGATGGCTCAAGAGGATTGTTGAGGATAGAAAAAGAATTGTACCTTGTGGATGGAGAGAGCGGTGAACTGACGAAGGTCGCAGAGGAGATTATGCCTTGGCCGGATATCTCAGATGACGGCAAGTTGGTGGCATACTGCCGGGGAGTTAGGTGTTCGAATATTTCTGAGGGTTTGAAGATGCTGCCGGCGGGGCAGGTGAAAATGATAAAGTATTATGCGGAGCTGACTAAGAAAAATATATTGGATGCGGGCGGGCTGACGGATGGGCGGTTTCCCTTTCCTGAAGAGGGATTATTGCTGCCTAATGACTATCGGAACTGGTCGATACAATATTTGTGTGCAAATGCGGACGGCAAGCTTTTGGAAGTGTTGGGGAAAGAAGGAATTGAAAAAGGTAAAGAAGAGGAGTTCGGGTACTTCCGGATTATTGTAGGATCGGCCGTGGAACCGAATAAAGTCCGCGTTGTGGCCAACAGTGTATTTAGTGTGATGTGGATGAAGTTGTCGCCCAATAATAAATTTCTTGCCTATTTGATGCACACGCAGGAGGGCGAGGTGAGTAACTCGTTCGAGGAATATGGCTTGTATGTGGCTTCTCTTGAGGGCGATGCAAAAATGGTTCGGGTGAGTCATCCTGTCACTCTTGGCTTCGACTGGCGGCCGGACAGCAAGGCGGTTGCATATATAAAAGCGAGATCGAAAAATTTGCGTCATGATGATTTTGTTGTTTGTACGCTCGAAGAGGAAATTGTTGCCGATGCGAATGATAATCTTCTTGTCAAATCGATTGAATCAGGCGAAAAAGGTGTAGCCGGGCAGCACCAGTGTACGGGGGAGAATTCGGAGCTTGCGGGGTTGATTTTTAATCCCTGGCTGAAGGTTGTGTACGGTGCGGGGGAGAGGTTGTTCTTTTCAGGCACTCACCTTTCGGTTCCGGCAAGTACAAAGGACGAGCCGAGGTGGTCGGTATTCTGTTATGATCCGATTACGGCAACTGTGACGGATGTGCTTGGAACTGGTGTATCGAATTACAGCGGCGAAGCTATAGGCACGTCGCAGTTTGACCTTTCGCCGGACGGGAAGAAAGTGCTGCTGCCGATTGGTAAGAACAGGTTTTTGATTTACAGGTTCAGCGACGGTTCGACGATATTTCCAATTAAAGAGGACGAGGGATTTGGCGAGGATAATATCTCGGCATTATTACCTGCCTGGAAGGGAAATGACGAGATATCGTGCGTGGTATCCGAGAATAGTCATTTCCTGAAAAAAGATGACGAGGAAAAACATCATCGTAAAGAGATAGTGGTTCTTGGTGCTGATGGTAAGCTTCGGCGGGTATTGAGCGAGAGCTGGCCGGATGATATTTTGAAGTAGGAAAGAAACAATTAGTCGATAGGCCCAGTTAGAAAGTAAACAGGTGCCTTCAGCGACCTACTTCTAACAGGCTAAATCGTTGGTATATAGTATTTAGCCGAATAAGGCCGGGAGGACCGGGCGGGTGTTTCTGGTAAATTAAACTGGCAAAGAAAAAGGGACGGCCGAATTGGTTCAGCCGTCCCGTAAAGCAACTTAATCATACTTTAGTTAAATATTTTAGTGGGTCCAGAATTTGAAAGTCCTGTGGTATATGGCGACTAATCACAGATTTCGCAGATAGGGACATCATCCTCGAACATGTTAAAGTACAGTCTGAGGATGTTCAGGTCTGGAATCCCCACGCGGAATGGGCCGTTCCTAATATGGTCAAGGTCAGCACAGATACCACCCTCAGGCAAATCTAAGTCAATTTTGTTGAATGCAGCCCTCAAGAGATTCAAATCAGGAATACCAACCCAGAAGGGACCGTTTTTGATACCATCTATATCTCCACGGCATTGTCTCGGGTTGCACCAACAAGAGGGCTTGCCCCAGGCTACCCAATCAGCATTATCAGAACAATCGCTGAGTATGCAGGATGAGGTTGGTTTGAGAGTCAACTGCACACCCGCAGCAAGATCGGTCGAGGTTAAACTGTGATTCCAGTTGGCGACGACCAGAAGGTTTGATCCAGTAGTTAGCAGGTCGTAAAAATCGCTGATGTTCACAGTTGTGTAGACAGGCTCAGCAAGGCCTTGACCCGCCGCTTGATGCGATACGGTAGCCAGTTGGTCAAATTCGTTCGTGGCAGGTGCATTCTCGCTGGCATAAATCTCGATGCCATTCAGCCACACACGAATTGCGTCGTCGTAATCAAAGCCTAACTGCAGCCAAGGGAAATTATCAAGAAATTCTTGGCTGGGAATCTCGAAAGGAATCCTCGTGAAGACGGCATAAACTCCCCCGGCTTTTTCAATAATGCTTGTATTCATCCACGGCCAGTCGCCATCTGTGTCATAGCCGACCGCCAGGATTCCAGTTTCCCACCCTGCTCCTGTATCTTCTGACGCATCAAAAGCGTTCTCCCACCACCGGCCTTCATTGTTGCTCGACCAGTCTGGATTATTCCCGTTGTCGTCCACCCAGTATTTTAAATCGGTGCCTGAGTGCTCGAAAGTGTCGATAAGAACGATGTGTTCGCGGTCCGTGGCGCTCAGGTCTGTGTAATTGACCGTACCTGACCAATTACGGCCACTCGCTGGCTGGGCACGACGATGCAGGCAGAGGCCGCCGGATGTCACAAGTGTATAGATGAGCGTAGGAACAGGTTCGTTATTGCCGCCGACCATTAGACCGCCACAACCAGCATCTATCTCAAAGATGCCCTGCATACCTTTTGCTGCTTGTCCTATATCCTCCATATCCGACCAGTGAGTGTGCCCAACGTAAGTGCCTGTCACACCGCGTATAGTAAGCAAATCCCAGAACTCGTCGCATCTGGCATCATCATCCAGCGAGTTTCCAACGTGGCGCACATCAGGGAAAACTGGCTCATGATAGAAGACAAATTTCACCGGCTTGTTCGTTTGATCCAGCGCGTTGGTAACAAAGTCGTCCATCACCCGGTCATACAGAACCCCCTTTGGATCCCAATCCTCCAAATCGTCATCGTAGTAAATGTCGAGAGTGATAAAGGCGGCGTTCTCATACTCAATCATGAACATTGTTTTATCCGTCGGTGTCGGGCTGTTCATTGTCACAGATGCACCAGTTGGCAGAGAAGCGACCATTGGAGTGTAATGGGTTTGTAATTCACCGATGCAGTCCTGATCAACCTCGTGATTGCCGGGAATGAAAACATGACAAAGCCCGGAAACCTCTGAGTTCAGGTAGGCTTGTTCTGTCACGGAAGGATCGTCAATATCTCCTACGTAGAAAACAAACTCCGGAGGAGGCCAGCCCGCGGGCAGATTATCGTTAATTTGATTGAGGTCCTCGGTTAGAGCATCTCGACCGGTGTCTCCTGTAAAAATGCTTGGTCGTGGATCACAGACTGTTACAAAACTGAAGCCATCGATAGCATTGACCGGAGTAACTGCAATAGCTAACAAAACTGCTAATGCCGCGAAAAAAGTCAATCTCGTTTTCATAATAATCTCCTTTCCCTTAAAAAATAATACTTTTCTTCACAAAACATAATTTAGTAGCAAATAATGGTTTATTGTATCGCAAGAACATCCTTTCACTTTGAATTCAAGGATTTGACTAATAAGTAACGGTTTATAACTAAACATTTAATAACCACATCTTTCCTGACTCTAAGTCCGCGCGTATACTCCTCGTAACCAATTGTCGCCGGGTTAACTGTCGCCAATCTCGTCCGGCGCAACCCGTGCAAACACAGTAAAATCAACAATTAATCTTTAATGCCCGAGCATCAACCATGTAAAATACGAAATCTCCAAATTCTCTCTGAATCGAGTGACTCCGCAGAATCAAATCAATTTCTTTGCCTCGCAATCAATCGGCCCTGTAACATTCCTTAAAAAGGTTAAGAATTACAAGTATTTGCAAAGATACTTTCTCTGAACCAAAAAGGATTGATACTTCTCAATAAGTTTTTCAAAAGCACTAAATTCTCGTAACAAACTTTATAGTATCAAGAAAGTGCCGAAGAAAAAGTGAACGTTTAGTAAATCTTTTTGTGTGCATTTTTGCTACGCGTTGCTTATCGCTAGTTACCCGTTGCTCGGGATTTGTGGATGAGGGGATGGGATTTTTTATTTGGAAATTTTATAGGATAGGCTTTTATCTATTTGTTATTTGTGAGGACTATCTGCAGTAGTAGAGACTTTCGGTTTCTTTTTTTTGATGTGTTTATAGGCGACTATTGAGGCACTGAACGGCACGACACACAACATGGCCATTTCAGCTTTTTCTGTTATATTTGCGGGGTCAATTAACATGTAATCGTCCGGGATGTTCGGATCAAAAATGCTGGCGTCGATTTGTACATCATATTCAATGCTGTGCATGACTTCTTTATATCTGCATTCTTTGAACAGGGTCATAAGCCCGGTAAAAAAGCCCTCGCCCTCGACTTCTACGGGCAGCAAAGTTTCCTCATCCACCCACATACGTATGTTAATATCTTCAACGCGAAGAAGAAGCGGGGGAACGTGTGAGAAAATCTTCACGTCTTTTACTTCAAATCCCTGTGTCATCACCCCATCAATTTCCCTCCTGCCTAATTTTACGCACCTTTCAGAACCAAATTCCTTCGTTATTCCTTCGGTATTGGCAGGATTGAAGTATTCGACCACCGACAGCAATTCATCATTCAAATCAAAACGACAATACATTTTAAGTGGAGGAGGAAAAACGATTAGGGACGCCTGTTCGGCAATCGAACAGTAAGCGAGCATGACTAATTTGCCGTCTTCATACGACTCTTCCACAGAGCCATGATCCGGTGAGAAGTATCTCAGGATATCACCTTCAAAAAAAGGTTCCTCCCGGCCCACCTCAGTAAGTACACGGCGTGCCTTGGCCTTATAAGAACGGACTTTTCCCAATCTCTCGGCCACATCGGCCCAGGCTACGCTTGTGCCTCTAATTGAACTGTTGATTTCATGTAAGCCAATTAATGCAATTATAAAGACCGCGGCGGCGGCGAATTTCGTTATTTTACTTTTCATGATTGTTCTCAATAAGCTGATCTTAGGTCCGGCCAAACCTGTAGTCTTAGACTTCTGCAGTTCGGTAATAAGTTCCTTGAGCGCGGACTTTTTAACGTCCGGATTAATTTTTATTCTCGCATTTTTAATTGATTGTTTTATGTTTTCTGCCGGTCTCATTTTTCCACCTCACTATTTAGAATTGACCGCAGTTTTTTGAGTCCGTAACTATACCTGCTCATGGTAGTCTTGATTGAAGTTTGTTGCAATTTAGCTATCTGTCTGAATTTCATTTTTCCCTGTATATGCAAAATCACAGCCTCTTTTTGTTCGTGGGGCAACTGAGTCATAGCCTTGTACAGGTGCTGAAATTCTTCGTCGCATACGACACACTGGTCAGGCGCTTTGGAATTCGAAGCTGCCGGCTCAACATCATCCAAACTTACGGGATTCCGTGAACTTTTTGTTCTGTACAAATTGCGTACTTTGTTGGCAACGCAGGATGTCAAATATCCCCTGAGGCTCTTTTTTATTTCGTATCTGTGCTTAGAATGGACGAGTGTAAGAAAAACATCCTGTACGACGTCTTCGGCAGCACTTACATTGTTCAAGAGCCCGGCTGCGATTCGCACCAGATCATCTCTGTACTTTTCATAGATACGGCAGAGGGCGTCCTCACTACCGCGATTTAATTTCCGGATAAGCAGCTTATCTTCCAGGGCTTGTGTACCTTTTTAAACAGAATCAATGATCATTGTCATATATAGGAAACAGCAAATAGCAATTTTACCTTAAAGAAAAGTCATGTTTGCAAGATATTTCACAATTTTACCCAATTTTTCGTCAAAAAACAAACAAAAGACTTAAAGTGACATATCTGTTGTATACTGAATCGCATCCACGGAGATTTCCTGTCATGACAGTACATTGGGTATCGAGTTTTGGTGAACAATTCTTAAATTCGTCCTTGCGGTCTTTGGCGGATTCTGTTATCCTGTGGCAACTATCAGGCAAATGTGAATTTATTTAGGAGAGCCATATCATGGAAGAACAAACACAGGCCCCGGCGGAACCAACCCCGAGTCAGTCACAAACAGAGCAGCCGCTTGCGCCTCATCGCGGTACTCTCATCCTGGTGTTTGGGATACTCAGCATCGTCTGCTGCTTAATTTTCGGCATCGTTGCGTGGGTGATGGCAAGTAAGGATTTGAAAGAGATGGCCGCCGGGAGGATGGATCCGTCCGGTCAGGGAATGACCAAGGCGGGTATGATTTGCGGTATAATCGGTATCGTATTGCAATCCCTGTATATTGTCATCCAGTTGATTTTATGTGCCCTGGGAGCCGGATTTGCATTGACCGCCTAATCAGGCCCGGTTTGTCTTGGTAATCAGCGTTTACCGGTGTCCACGACGGCTATTGGCGGTTGTGTTGCCAGTATTTATATGTCCTATTGTAGGCGTTGTTGCAGTTTGGTCTTGTGGATTCGCAGAATTGGGCTGTTATATATTGCAATGCGCTCGCTTTATTTTATAGATTAATAAGTCAAAGCCAAGGTTTTTAGGAGAAACTTATCGTGGAAGAGCAAACTCAGGGGCCCGCGGAAGTTCAGCGTGTCGCTCAGCAACCACTTGCGCCTCATCGAGGTGTTGTCGTTCTTGTCCTTGGGATACTGGGCCTGGTGGTGTGCTTTATTTGCGGGATCATCGCATGGGTAATGGGTAACAATGACCTAAGGCAGATGGCGGCAGGAGCTATGGATCCGTCGGGCAGGGG
>Ga0209536_100017428_pt1 | contig 10175 bp, 4 predicted proteins | sample DeeMarSeWOR28_12_FD_187461 | JGI IMG/M metagenome (GOLD analysis project Ga0209536, IMG submission 187461) | Marine sediment microbial communities from White Oak River estuary, North Carolina - WOR-2-8_12 (SPAdes) (version 2) | ecosystem: Environmental > Aquatic > Marine > Intertidal zone >... | reverse complement strand
CGCGCCTCTTCCCGACTTTGCTGCAGGTGTGACGACTCGGCCTGAAAACTGACCTCCACATCCGAACTGGTCACGATAGCGCTCAAGAACTCGTCGAAGCGATCCAAATCCCGCTGGCGAATCATGATGGTGCGGTGCACTACGAAATGCTTGAAATCTCCTCTTTCGCCGTGTCCCAATCGCTCGTACTCACGTTCGATCCTGATGCTGCCACTTTCCATGTCCTCTCGAGCGATCCCGAGCTCGGAACGCAGAGTCAATATCGCGTCTATGCTCTCATCGCAACGGCGTTTCGCCTCGTTCAAATTTGGATCGATCTCCGTCAAGGTGACGCTCCAGTTGATCAGGTCCGGAGCGACTTGTGTCTCGGCCGTACCAGTCACGGAGATCCGACGGTCCAGAGAGGTTTCGCTGGCCAGTGATGGGGTCGCCAGAACCAGACAGAGGCCAATTGCGAGCATTCCAAAGAATTTCATGCCAGCTCCTTTCAGCGGGAAGATCTCAACGGCGACACTTTCGTGAACCAGACCAGAACGAAACAGTTCCCAGTGGAATAGTTTTAAACAGTCAGGGGACCCAGTCCTAAGACCGGATCCCCTGTTGGCATGAGTTGGTCTGAAGTAGCACAAGCCTGTTTCAGTGATACTCTCAACCCAGCAAGCGCTCACTGAAACGGCGTGCCGTAGAACCGCCTACTTCATGAGCATCATCTTACGAGTCAAAACTTCACCATCGGCTTCCAGGCGATAGAAATAGATCCCACTGGAAACCTGGCGGCCGGCAGTATCACTCCCTCGCCACACGATTTCATGTCGACCCGCTGTCATATTGTCGTGCACCAGGGTCGTAATTCTGCGACCTTTCAGGTCGTACACTGCCAGGTCAACCGCCGTTGCGCGCGGCAACGAGTAAACGATCCTGGTGGCGGGGTTGAACGGATTGGGATAGTTCCCCTCCAGTGTCAGAGCAGTTGGTACATTGATCCGCTCGTCCGTGTCACTGACAACATCGGGGGCCACAATCCGTAGACACCACTCGTTCAGGACTCCCTGGTTTCCAACCCCGTAATCGTAAATGTATAACACCCAATCACCAGCGACGTCCTCCAAGAGAAAATCGTTCAAATCGCCGTAGGGGATCAGATCGTACGGATACCAGCCGTAAAGGCCCTCGGGCGGACCAGGTTCGCGACTATGCAGCCGAACTGTGGTGCCCATGGGCGAGGTCAGCTCTATGATCAAGTCGCTGACGTCGCTGTGGGAGATGTCCACGAATACTTCAAGAGAGTAAATCTCAGAGTCCAGAGATAAGTTGATGGTATCTCTAAAGGCAGAAAAGAACGGGATAGAAACGGCCTCACTTCGGCACGGTTGCAGGTGTGCCAAGGGTGCTTCGACCAGCACCAAGATCAGGTCGTTAGGCCCGTAGGAGAGAAAGATCTCCTGACTGTTCTCCAGGTAACCGATCTTGTCTACGTAGATGTCGTAGGAACCTACCGGCAACTCTTCCGCAACAGCGAAGGTACCCATTCCATCGGTCAACTCGTCGAACAGGGGATTTTGTTCCGTTGTATCCGCCCCCGCCGAGTAACCGAAGACCCGCGCACCTGGGATGGGTTCTTGAGAGTCCGCGTCAAGGACTGTTCCTGCGAGGCCGCCAAAGGCCGGTACCACAGGGATGTAAGTAGTGAAGACTTCGTAGCCGTCCTTAGCCAGAGTCGCTATAACCTCGCCCGTTTCGGTAGGTGTCACATTGATTGAGACCACGTTGGCAGGATCACTGGTTGAACTATCAATCCCGGGACCGGAAACGAATAAGGTCAATCCGTACTCCGCAGCCTGTCCGGTCACAGTTCCCTCATAGTGGGGAGTCAAAGCATCGACCATGCCGATAGCAGATACCTCGGCCGTAATGATCGGATCAGTGAACGCTGAGGCGCCGCTCACTGGTAACATTTCATTGAAGAGATCGTAGGCCGCGGCGTTTTCGCGGCCTCGCACCACGAGGTTCTCGCCATAAAGAGGACTCACGTCGAAGAAGGCCTGGCCGCTCTCGTCGGTGAGCTGTTCCAGCTCGGCTTGCCCGTATCCCGAGATCCATACCGTTACATCAGCCAGACCGACTCCCAGAGTATCCGTCACGGTAACCGTCACCGGCGTCGTGACGCCCACAGGTAAGATGGCAGGATCGATACTGACCAGAGCCGGCACGATAGCCATCAAGGTCGTTTGGTAAGTCACATAATTATAGGCGGTAACTGTCAGAGTGACTTCCCCAGGTTCCAGGATCGGTTCGCTCAACTCAAACTCGACATGTCCAGTGGCATCGGTCACACCGACACCATGGATGACTCCATCCCGATACAGACAGGCAGTTGCTCCTTCAACTCCCGGTATGTCCACTGTGAAACTCGGTGATCCCAGCGGCACCACGGGGATGTGACTGATTGGCATTTCTGCGGCTGTCTTGGTACGCACCGCCAACGATGGATCCCCGAAAATCGTCCAGTTCCGGAACTCCTCTTGGCCGATGGAACCCGTCATGTCCATCATCTCGCACGATCCGTTGAACCACAAACCCCCTACCGTTCGCATCACATCAGCAATCAGCAGATCCACCGCCTCGTCCTGGGCGTACATAGGCGGATCCCAACTCTGGCTGATGTACGACATGTAGCACGCAATCGCTCCTGTCGGTGCTCCGTTGTGCGTCGCGCGCATCCAGGACTCAGCGAAACAGGTCCCATTCGTGAACGTCCCGTTGTTACAGGCCACACTGGCGATGAAGGGGAGCAATCCGTCGTTCACCAAAGCGTTCACGTTACTGTTGTTGAAACCCGTAGTCGACCAAGCCGTCGTACTGCCATGACCACAGTAATTCACGATCCCCCGACCAGCATTGATTGCACTGGTCACCATCGCTGCAGATGCTGAAGGATCGTAGATCCGGTCCACTTCCGTGAACCCGTAACCCAATAGATCCTCTCGGATGAAGTCCATGTGCTCGTTGTCGTACTCACCGTAATGTCCCGGGCCCTGGTTCGAGGCAATGCCTGTTCCCGCCTGCAACCATTGAGAATCGCTACCAGCGGTTGTATCGCGTTCGTAAACGATGGTACGCATGACCTGAGTTTGGACATGTTCTGGTGACTCCGCCGAGAAGCGGCCTACGAAAATTTCGGGGTAGCTGTCGCTGCCCGCCAGCAACGAGTAACCCGGATCCGAATCGGACCCGTACTTAGGTACATGCTGCGCATCACCGACTAACAGCACGTAAGCAAGATCACTACTCTCATACTCAGCCAAGATATAGTTGTATATTTGAGTGTAGCTCGGCCCGGTGTCGGCTAAGGTCACCAACCGAGTCGACAGGCCTTTCTGATTTTTCCACTCGACCAATGGTATCATGTAACTCGCGTAGGAGTCATAGGCGATGATCAACAGACTACCGTTTTCATATAACGGATTGTAACGTTTGTTTATTCCGTAGTTCAAAAAGTGGTTCTGGTAAAGCTGCGCAAATTGAGGGTCCAGGTGTGTCACCGGTGTCGTACGCTCCAACACGTTCACAATACCCGGTCCCACCGCAGCCATTTCGATCACCATGCGGGTATAAACGCGGAGGGTTTGCGTCGAGGCATTGTACTGAAACACATTCGCGTCCACTACCATTCCCCGGTAGTCGCGCAGGATGTATGGCGCATCCGACTCCGCCAACCGGTCCGGATAAGTTCCTCCGCTTGCGTAGAAATCATCGAACTGGTAGGCCACCATGGCGGGATCCACGGTACGTGGTAGGTAACCCTTCGAAGGCGCCACCGGCATCCCCGTCAGATCAACGTGTTCGGACTCAAGCACCTTCACCTGCATCTGTCTATCGCCAGGGATGATCAAGCTACGACGGATGTTGGGCAGCTGAGGTAGTCCGACTTCTTTCTGCAGCCCTTCGCGCGGAATGCTGATCAGGTAGTATTCGTTTCCTTCGATGTCGACCGGTTGTGCCTCGAAACCACCAATTGTGATCTCGACCACGCTCCGGTCGTCGTTGTCCTCCAGCAGCTGTACCGTCGCGGCATGACCGCCGAGATCGATCCACCGCGCTTCCGCTGTCGCGTAACTACTTAGCAGAAATAAAAGACCCAATCCCCAACAGACGCCTGACAGTATCTTCCTGTTCATCGCTTCCTCCAGGTTGGTGCTGCACGTCGACGAGCTACAATATTAACAGGTATGAGCCTATTTTGGCAGTTCTTTCGCATGAAACTGTAATTTCAAGTCGATTTGAGGCCTCGAATCACCTGGCCAGCATCAATTTTTGAGTTTTCACTCCGTCGGCTGTCTCCAAGCGGACGACATACACAGCGGAGGCAACTGACGAGCCCTGCTGATCACGGCCATCCCAAACCACCGATCCGATCCCGGCAGGCCTGGACTCGTCGAGCAGAACCACGATTCTCCGCCCAAGCAGGTCGTAGACCTCCAGACGGACTCGGCCGCTGCGCCTCAACTCGAAGGTGATATTCGTCTGGGGATTGAAGGGATTCGGCCACGACCGGACGAGATCGCTGCGGATGCCTGAGTTCAAATCATCCAACGCAGAACTCACGGTTTCGACTGTGATAGTGAAAGTATCGGCATCAGCCAACCCGCACGGATCCGTAGCAGTGATCACGACACCTGGATAAATTCCGGCATCCCCAACTTGAGGATCAAGTGTGAGAGCGCCGGTCCCATCTCCATTGTCCGCGAACGAAACGAAAGACGGCAAGTTGCTGCTGGCGAGCAGGATGGGATCATCATTGGGATCTGTGGCTATCACTGTCACTGTTTCGAGGACTCCCTCGACAGCGATTTGATCGTCGATCGGTACGATCTCCGGGGGCAAGAAACTGTCCCCATCTTCAGGATCAATGGGCGAAGCATTGTTGAAGAAATAATCCACAACAGCCGTGTGAGCTGGTGATTCGCCCCCATTCTCACTGTTGCCGGCGAATACACCCACTGATGAGACAACCAGGTCGAAAGAGAAATTCACATGAGTCGCAGACCAACTCGATCCATCCAACGAATGCCAAACGGTAAATTCGTCGCCGACTCGCTTGACACGTAAATAATGGGGTTCGGTCGCAGCTGGCGCCACACTAACGGTTGGTAGCAGTGTCGCGATCCCGTCGTCAAACCACGCGACAAAGACCGATGTCAAGCCGCCAGAGTATGTGAGCTCGATACGGATCAAATCATTCCCATCTTGTTGAATCAGGATGCCCTGTTGTTGGAATGATTGATCGACACCCGATTCGTACTTTGCTTCGACCTCGAAATCCGTATTATTGGTTGGCTGCATAATGCGCAATGTGTTGTTCACAAAATTGCTCGGGGTCGTACCCCAGACGTTGTGTTCCTCTCCCTCTGGAACTGACAATAATACTTGCGTACCATTCACCATGATGGAACCATCGTTGAGGGGATCCTCTATTGTCCACAGCGAGGTATTGAGAGCGCAGGAATTGAAATCGTCGGATACTGTGGTCGAATAGATTGGTTCGATCAGAACATCGCCTATTGTAATATCCGTGTGGTGGGCTACGAAAATCAGAGAACCGTTGGGCTCATCACTTGCCGGCCGTTGACGTGTCATCACCCATTCAGTCGGCTCCGGCTGCCCTTGTGGCCAAACCTTCAGGCTGTAGAAACCGCCTTGCTGGGGAAACGGCGTTTCGACACGTAACTTCCACATGTACGTCTGGCCCAAGTTCATGGTGTAACTCAGATTACTGCCACTCAGCCGCAGCACATCGAGCCCAAAGATATACCATGCGTCTCCACCACTGGGTTTCCACCCAGACTTGGGCTGCCAACCGGCAACGGGGTCGTCCGTGTGGCCCTTCCAACGGGTAATCATTCCCACACCTGGACAACATCCACTCAAAGGGCCAACCGGTTCGAGATCATTGACAGTCATGGGAACCGTGATTTCATAATTGCGCCAACTCATGTCACCCACAGCCAAAACACGATCGTAATCAATTTGGGTTGTCCTGACTGCGCCGTTTTCGATTTCCCATTTCCCGTCGACGGGCTGAGCCGCGTCCTGAATATCGGTCACTGTTTCCCAATCGATGGTGTAGGGCAACGGCCAGACATTACCCGCCGCATACGCGAGAATGACTGTCTCCTGCGAAATATTATTCAACATATCGGTTGCTGTGATAATGACTGTGTTGGCTCCATCATTGAGTGTATCTATATCGAGATCGATATTGAAGTCACCGGGATCCGCCAGCCTACGGTCGTCCGGCCCGAGGGACAATGTCGAATCCGGTTCGCCGTTGAGCGAGTAAACAAGGGATTGAATACCGTCGGGGTCGGTAACATTGCCGAGGATATTCACCCATTTCTGCGGATTACCAATGAACCCGAAGGATTGGTCGAGGCCATACCAAACGTCGATGACCGGTGGATCAGCGAGTACAGGGGCGTGAAGCAGCCCAATCAAGAAAGCCACCCCCCACACCATAAGGAAGATCGCTCTTGTAACCGAAAACAAATTCCGACTCATAAAAATATCCCCCCAGTCAAGGTGCCGATAGGCCGCGGATCAAAACGAGCATTTCGGCTAGAGCGGCAGGATTGGGAGCGGTGACCGCCCAACGTCCGCTCAGTTTGCCGTCACGAGCAAAAACGAACACGTTGCTGTGGTCCTCGGTGCAATCGTAGGCCTTGTCGAACTCGCCATCCCAGTCCATCAACACCCATTCCTCCGGATCCTTCGAGAAGTAACCTTTGATCTTGCCCTTGAGGAAGAACGGCACGCCCTTCACGTGCGCGACGTCGACGTGCCTGACTCGAAAGCCCTGGATCTCGGCAGCGAGGGAGTCGTCCAGTACTGGGCCCCAGTTTTCCATGTAATCGCTGCCCTTGCGGTCAGCCCAGGTTACGAGGATCACAGAGCCGCGGTAGCGAGCATCGGTGTGCAAGTGATCGAATTGATCCTTGATCTTGAAGGAAATGAATGTGTTCTGGGTGTTCTGGGATTTCCTGGTGACTTTGTTGTCCTGAGTGGTCTGGGTGGCCTTGGTGCCCGCTGTATCTTCATCTTCGAACGCACCGGCAAACGGCGCCAAGCTGAACCAACCCAGCAGCACGATGGCCAAGGTTGCTGAAACAACTTGGGCTGATGTTTTGGCTAGGTCAGCGACTTTGACCAAAGGCCACCATAAATGGTACGCCCTGTATCGACTGAGCATGCTGCTTCTCCGCAGATTACAGGTTCTGAGACACTTATTTTAGTGGCTTCCCAACAATTCCATGATGCCTTAATATTCTATCGACATAGAAGGAGTTTCTGGTGACGACTATCCCAGCCGAGTTGAGCTTCATCCATGTTTCGGGTCCGGAGCCCCATGTCCGCCGGACACGAAAAATTCTCAAGGGACATCCCGAGATCCGAGAACTCTTCGGCCGCAACCCCTGGACAGCTGCCATTACTCTGGGCATCGTTGGGGGTCAATTCGTTGTGGCCTACCTTCTGCGTGAAAGTGCCTGGTGGGTGGTGTTGGTTGCGTCGTGGTTCCTGGGTGCGTTCGCCATTCACGCGTTGTTCGCAATCATTCATGAGTGTGCGCATAATCTCGTTTTTACGCGCAGTTCTTGGAACAAGGCACTGTCCATTGTTGCCAATCTCCCCAGCATTTTCCCCTCGGCCATGGGATTTCGCAATTACCACCTGATCCATCACCGCTACCAAGGTGAGTCTGGTTGGGATGCTGACCTGGCTGGCGAAACCGAGGCTAGTTGGGTCGGGCGCAGCACCCCACGTAAACTGATTTGGATGTTCTTCTTCATCATAGTCGAGGGTATTCTGCGACCTGCACGGGTCAAGAAAGTCATGCTCTACGAGCCGTGGGCCTTGGCCAACGCAGCTGCAGGTCTTTTCGTGGCTGTGCTGGTTGCCTGGCTCTGGGGTTGGGCCTCATTGGTATATCTGGTGCTGTCGCTCGTCTTCGCAGTCGGCCTGCATCCGCTCGGGGCGCGGTGGATCCAAGAACACTACGTTTTCAAGGCTGATCAGGAAACCTATTCGTACTACGGACCACTGAATCGGGTATCCCTGAACGTCGGTCACCACAACGAACACCACGACTTCATGGTGGTACCGTGGAATCGCTTGCCCAAGGTGCGGGCGTTGGCTCCGGAGTATTATAACACACTCCATTTCCACCGATCATGGACAAAGCTCTGGTTGCGGTTTCTCTTTGATCCGAAGGTGACACTTTTCGATCGGGTTGTCCGGCCAGATCACGACGATGTCAGGCGGCAACGTCTTACCTCGCGCGAAACCCAGCAGATTCAGGATGATGCGGTCGCACCGGATAAACCGCACGCGACCGATGAATAATTCACCCTAGGTTACTTTAGAAGGCGGCCCATACCTGAACGTCGCCCTATCACTCCCCTGCAGCACGGGCATGAATTTTCCGTACCATGTCTTCGAACTCCGGATCCCCATGCAGGGAGCTGAGATCCGGATCTTGTGTGATGACGACATTGGCAAAACCGCCGTCCACAGCGTCACGCAGGAATCCCAGGGCTTGCTCGCGATTTTCTTTCAAGGCCGATAAGCAGGCCAGATTGTAGAGATTGTCGATCAGCTCGGGATGATCGCCAGGTAAGTACCGCCTGCGTATGGCAAGAGAACGCTCGAAAAGCGCCTGTGCTTTCACGTGATTGCCACTGAAATATTGTAACAGGGCCAGGTCACTGAGGCAGGTGGCAACGTCGGGGTGTTCGGGTCCAAAGGTCTTTTCCTGAATGACGAGGGAGCGTTCTAAAAGTGGGCTGGCACCCGCCAAATCCCCCATTTCACGGAGCAGATTACCCAGACTTTGCAACCCCTGGGCAACATCGGGATGATCGGGACCGAGGGTTTCTTCCCAGATTGCGATACTTCGCTGGTAATTACGCTGGGCGTTTTCGTAATCACCCATGTAGCTTTGAGCAATGCCAATGTTGTTCAACGTACGAGCCACTTCGGGATGTTTGGTTCCAAAATTTTCTTCTTGAATAATCCTGGCGCGTTCGAGATGGGGAACCGCCCTGGTAAATTCGCCCATGTTAACCAACGCGATACCCAGAGTATTCAAACCTGTCGCCACATCGATATGGTTGGGTCCGCGGGCCTGTTCCCAAATGGAAAGGGCACGCTCCAAGAGTTGTGGTGTGCTTTCGTAGTCGCCTCTACGCGTGTAAAAGTTGGCCAGATTGTTCAAGCTTCCGGCCACATCGGGATGATCCGGTCCGAGCGCTTTCTCTCTGATTTCCAAGGCCCGTTCATATTGCCGCTGGGCCTGGTCGTATTCCCCCGCATCTTCGAGGAGAATGGCGAAGTCGTTCAGGCTGCTCGCCACGATGGGATGTTCGGGGCCAAACACCTTCTCCCGGATGGCCAGGGCACGCTCATAAAACGGTCGTGCTTCCTCGAATTCGCCCATCGCGTAGTGGAGTTTTCCCAAATTGATCAGGGAACGTGCTACATCTGGATGGTCTAAACCCAGGCTCTTCTCTCGGATCGCCAAGGCCCGTTCGAAGTAGATGTGGGCCCCTTGGTAATCCCCGGCTTGCATGCGTAATCCGCCCAAATTGTTCAAGGTGATCGCCACATCGGGGTGTTCGGAACCGAGGCTCTTCTCGCGGATGATCAAAGCGCGCGAATAGAGTTGCTCGGCTTGATCGTACTCACCGATTTGCCAGAGCAAGTTCGCATAACTATTGAGGCTCTGGGCGACATCCGGGTGATCGGAACCGAGGTTGAGTTCCCGGATGGCCAGGGCGGTTTCGAGATGCCGGCGTGCCCCCTCGTAGTCGCCCGATACCCGGAGCAGGCCACCGAGGTCGTTCAAAACCACGGCCGTATTGGGATCGCTTCCGCTATCGTGGTCTCGCAAAGTCGCGAGAGATTTCTCCAGCAACGGCCGCGCCTCCTGGTACAACCCCAACTCTTTGTACACGCGACCCATGGTGTTCATGAGGCGCGCTTGGGTGAGTGGCTGTTCTTCGAGTTCACTCTCGATTCTGTCGACACCCTTGTCCAATATCTCACGGGCGGTGATCGTGTTCCCTCGCGCTTCGCTCGGATCGGCAACTCCAAACAGACCCACGAGAAACTCGGAAACCTGA
>Ga0209536_100017427_pt1 | contig 10175 bp, 7 predicted proteins | sample DeeMarSeWOR28_12_FD_187461 | JGI IMG/M metagenome (GOLD analysis project Ga0209536, IMG submission 187461) | Marine sediment microbial communities from White Oak River estuary, North Carolina - WOR-2-8_12 (SPAdes) (version 2) | ecosystem: Environmental > Aquatic > Marine > Intertidal zone >... | reverse complement strand
GGTTCAAATGTTCAGTTTGCCGTCAATCCCAAAAACGGAGAATTGATCGTCATCGAAATGAACCCCCGGGTTTCGCGCAGCTCTGCCCTCGCGTCAAAAGCCACTGGATTTCCCATTGCCAAAATCGCCGCCAAATTGGCTGTGGGATATACGCTGGATGAAATCCCCAATGATATCACCGGAGAAACCTTTGCATCCTTTGAACCGACACTCGATTACTGTGTGGTTAAAATACCACGCTGGACATTTGAAAAATTCCCGGAAACACAGGATTATCTAACGACGGCCATGAAATCCGTAGGTGAAACCATGGCCATTGGGCGAACATTTAAAGAGTCGCTGCAAAAGGGTTTGAGATCTCTTGAGATCGGACGTTTTGGACTGGGTTCTGATGGAAAGGACCTTCTCGATCCAAAGAACGATAAAGCAAAAACCTTATCGCTACCCGAAATTGAGCAGAAACTGGCAACACCAAATTCCCAGCGAATTTTTTATTTACGCTATGCCTTACTTAAGGGAATGTCCATTCAATACATTTATGAATTGACCGGCATCGACCCGTGGTTTTTGCATCAAATCAAACAGATTGTAGAACTGGAACATCACCTTAAGTCCGCCGAAATCGATTTGCCTGAAACACTTTTAAAAAAAGCAAAATCCTGGGGGTTTTCAGATGTTCAGCTTGCCCATTTAACCGGATCAACCGAGGAAGCCATAGAACAAACCCGAAAAACTTTTGACATACGTCCGGTTTACAAGCTCGTGGATACATGCGCTGCGGAATTCAAGGCGGCAACACCCTATTACTACTCCACCTATGAAATGGAAAATGAAGCCAGGATCTCTGATCGAAAAAAGGTGATGATCCTGGGTGGCGGTCCCAACCGGATCGGCCAGGGGATCGAGTTCGATTACTGCTGTGTCCATGCCTCTTTTGCACTTCGTGAAGAAGGCGTTGAAAGCATCATGGTCAACAGCAACCCGGAAACCGTCAGCACGGATTATGACACTTCCGATAAACTTTATTTTGAGCCGCTCACCAAAGAAGACGTGCTCCACATTGTGGAAACCGAAAAACCAATGGGCGTCATCGTTCAATTCGGAGGTCAGACACCCCTCAATCTTTCAGAGTCTCTTCATGAGGCCGGAGTCCCTATATTGGGCACCCAACCTGAAAGTATCAACCGAGCGGAAGACAGACAAGAGTTTCAGGCACTTTTAAAAAAGTTGGGGCTTGTTCAGCCGGATAACGGCACCGCATTGTCTATAGAAGAAGCTGCGACGGTTGCAGAAAAAATCGGTTACCCTGTCGTTGTTCGCCCATCCTATGTGTTGGGGGGTCGGGCCATGAAAATTGTTTATGATCGTCGGGAGCTTGAAAACTTCACAAGACTCGCCATTTTGGAATCTTCCGGCCATCCCGTGCTCATCGATAAATTCTTAGAGGATGCCATTGAAGTTGATGTGGATGCTGTTTCAGATGGAAAGATGACCGTCATCGGTGGAATCATGGAACACATTGAAGAGGCTGGAATCCATTCGGGAGATTCCGCATGTGTCCTGCCCCCTTACACCATTTCTTCCTCTATGCTCGACGAAATTATCAATGCTACAAAAGCCATGGCATTGGAACTTAATGTTGTGGGTTTAATGAATGTTCAATATGCCATAAAAAACAACCGCCTTTTTGTGCTTGAAGTGAATCCCAGAGCATCTAGAACTATCCCTTTTGTGAGTAAAGCGACCGGCATTCCTCTAGCCAAAATCGCAACAAAGGTAATGCTTGGCAACACATTGAAAGATCTGGGGATCGTCAATGAAAGAATTCCATCCCATATTTCTGTCAAGGAAGCTGTTTTGCCGTTTAGCCGGTTCCCGGATGTGGATACCCTTCTCGGACCAGAGATGAAATCCACCGGAGAAGTCATGGGTATCGATTCGGATTTCGGTTCTGCATATGCAAAGTCTCAATTCGGCGCAGGTCAGTTTTTGCCTGACAAAGGAACCATCTTTATCAGTGTAAAAGACAAAGATAAGCAAGCAATTCTTCCTGTAGCATCTCAATTTAATGATATGGGTTTTACGATCATGGCAACCCGGGGAACCTCATCGTTTTTAAATCATCAGGGCATCGCGAACAAATTGGTCAATAAGGTTTCCATTGGCCGCCCCCATGTGGTGGATGCCATAATGAACAAAGAAATACAGCTGATAATTAATACACCCTCAGGCGGTGATACCAAGCGGGACGGGTATGTCATCAGACGTGCGGCCATAAAATTCAATATTCCATATACGACGACCATTGCCGGTGCCATGGCCATGTGCAAAGGAATTGAAGCGCTTAAGAAAAAACATCTTTCAGTAAAAACCATACAGGAATATAATCGTATATTCTAAAGAAGATTAGAAATAAAAGTTTAATTTGATTCATCAAGGAGCCCTATGGATTATTTAGAAAAACCCCGTGAAGCCTGTGGCCTTTTCGGTATTTACGGCCATCCTGAAGCCGCAAGGCTGACCTACTTTGGGTTGTATGCGCTTCAACACCGAGGGCAGGAGAGTGCCGGAATTGCTGTTTTCCGAAACCACAATATTGTCGAACACAGAGGGATGGGCCTTGTCCCTGATGTTTTTGACGTAACCCACCTGGAGCATTTGGACGGAGAAAGCGCCATCGGACATGTACGCTATTCCACGACAGGAAGCTCGATTCTAAGCAATGCCCAGCCGTTTGTTGTCCATCATAAAAAGAAGGCTTATGCAATCGCCCACAACGGAAATCTTGTCAATGCGCACCATCTGAAAAGAGAACTCGAGGAAACGGGTTCCATTTTCCAGACCACTATGGATAGCGAAATTTTTCTCCATTTTTTTGTTAAAAGCTTGAAATTGGGATTCGAGGGCGCTCTGGTAGAAACAGTATCACGACTCAAAGGGGCGTTTTCTTTTGTGATGCTGTCCAGTAAAGGAGAAGTTATTGGCATAAAGGATCCTTTTGGTTTCCGGCCCTTATGCTTGGGCAAACTCAATGGTCATTATGTTCTGGCCTCGGAAACATGTGCACTGGATTTGGTCCAGGCTGAATTCATCCGTGAACTTGATCCTGGGGAAATCGTGATTATCAATGAGGACGGCATTCGGAGCATCAAAACCTCGACGTTTGAAAGGAGCGCGTTTTGCATCTTTGAATTCATCTATTTTGCAAGACCGGACAGCACCATTTATGGTCAGAATGTGTATTTAACCCGAAAGGCTCACGGGCGTCGGCTTGCTCAAGAGGCCCCTGTGGAAGCTGATCTGGTCATGCCCTTTCCCGATTCCGGGACGTATGCAGCCTTGGGCTATTCGGAAGCCTCTGGAATTCCTTTTGAGATGGCCATGATCCGAAATCACTATGTAGGGAGAACTTTTATCCAACCCACCCAGAGTATGCGTGATTTTGGTGTTCGGGTGAAGTTAAATCCTGTTAAAAAACTTCTTGAAGGAAAAAATATTGTCATCATCGAAGACTCGATCATCAGGGGTACTACGGTTAAAACCAGAGTCAAAGCGCTTCGCGGACTCGGTGTAAACCGAATCCATTTACGTGTAAGTGGTCCCCCTCACCGCTTTCCATGTCATTACGGAATCGATTTTTCCACAAGGGGGGAACTGATTGCAGCCAATATGTCTATTGAAAAATTAAAAGATTTTCTCGGTCTGGACTCGCTGAATTACCTCAGTCTTGAGGGGCTTTTGAGGTCAACTGGTATTGAGCATCCGGAAAACAACTTTTGCAAAGCATGTTTTGACGGCTGTTATCCGGTCAGTTTTGACGAGGACCTTTCCAAGCACTGTCTAGAACACTAACCCCTCATTTTTCATATCTTCTAGACAAAGAGATACGCACCAAAACATGAAGAATACCGTCGCCTTTTCCAAAAATGCCACCAATGTTTTCTTTCACATCCTGACCCAATGTAACCTCAGGTGTAGACATTGTTATATCAACAAAAAACAGCACGGAAAAAACACCCTTCCTTTGGAGACGATTAACGCCTGGCTCAAAGTATTTGTATCAAAAAACAAAGAAGCAAATGTCATCTTTTTGGGTGGAGAACCCACCCTTCATTCGGATCTTCCCGGAGCCGTTAACAAAGCCAAGTCCATCGGATACAGTTCCGTCACCATTGACACCAATGGATATCTGTTTCATAACATTCTTTCTGAAGTCAGCCCCGATGTTGTCGATTTTTTCAGTTTCAGTCTGGATGGCGCCACCCGAAAAACAAACGATATGATTCGGGGAAAAGGATCATTTGATACCTGTATCCAAGGCATCAAAGATGCAATTTTAAAAGGTTTTAGTACCAGCCTGATCTACACCGTAAGCACGATAAATTTACATGAACTTGACAAAATCATACCGCTTTTGAAAGATTTAAAGGTTGACCGTTTTTTTATACAAGTTATTGGAATTAGAGGAAAAGCCGCTGAAAACAAACAGGATAAACTACAGGTTTCTCGAAAGGATTGGCTAAAAATTATTCCTCAAGCGGCCCAAAAAATCGCCCGTCTCGGTATTGTTGTTTCCTACCCGAAAGTATTTTTGCCCCTTGAAGAACCGTTCGAATGCGCCGGTCTGGTAGCGGACAACTATTTTATATTCCCCAACGGCAGAGTTTACCGCTGCCCGCTGTGTGAGGACTATCCGCTGCATGGCCTGGTATTCAAAGATAACGCACTAGCGAAGACCCCGAAGATTAACGAAACCGATTTTTTTGCCCTTAACATTCCTGAAGGATGCGTGATGAACAAACTTATTCAGCCAGATAACCTGAGTTACAACCCCGACGGGACGTGCAGATATAAAATTGCCTGCTGCATGTTAAAAGAAGAAATCAGGATTAACCTATAGAAATTCGTCCTGTTTGAATATAATTCTAAACCCAAGATCCCTAATTTCTTCATTATATTTTCGACAACCTGTCAAAAATATGCCACTTCATGCGTTGTCCTCTTGCCAAATTATCAAAGAATCAGCACGCTCATAAAACAATATCCTATTGAAATATATAAGCATTTTAATTCGCCCAATATGATCCATTCTTGTTTGGTACGGGTATTGCTTTATTGGAATAATGGTTAAAGAAAAAATGAATACATCAATATATTAATTTTAGACAGCTTTTTCGAATACGAAAATAGAAAAGTTACACGAATCATTTTATTTTGAATATTTTTCCAGGAGATCAAAATGGAAAACACATCTGATAAACTTGAGAATCAATCACCAGGCAAACAGAAAATCGGTGAAATTCTTGTCAAATCTGGTCTTATTAATCAATCACATCTCGAACAGGTTCTAAAAAGGCAAACCCAAGTAGGTGGCCATTTGGGATCTATTTTAATTGAAATGGGGTTTATTACTATCAATGACTTAATTCATTGCTTAAGTAAAAAGCTGGGTGTTCCCGGTGTTAACCTTTTTGATCAAGATATCAAACCCGAATTACTCAACCTATTGCCTGTCGAAAAAATGAAATCCATGAAAATTCTGCCTGTTGCGGCAAATAACACAAAGATATCATTGGCAATGGCAAATCCACAAGATTTCATGGCTGTGAGTGAAATTGAATTTGCCCTCGGGAGAAAAATTCGCCCCATGGTGGCACCTTCTTTTATGATAGATGCGGCTTTAAATTGTCTACCGTTAAAGCCCGGCCAAGAATTAAAGGGTGAAGCGATATCAAAAACATGTAATATGGAAAGTGCTAGGGTAAAAGAAGTGCTTGATTTGGAAGCATTGCTTGGAAAATTAATGAAATACAATGTCAGTGATATTCTTTTAACACCTGGTGCACCACCATCCATTCGTATTGATAACAAATTGACACGCCCTGCGATACCAGCCCTATTACCGGTTAATTGTGAGATGTATGCCAGAGAAATTATTCCTTATTCCGAATGGGATGAATTCTTACGTAAAAACGAGTATGATTTGGCTACTTCATTTAAAAATATTGGTAGATTTAGGATAAATATATACAGACAAAGAAATTCTATTTCAATTGCCATGCGTCCAATCAGGGATGGAATCCCTACTTTTGAAGAGCTGAATTTGCCGGCGTGGTTAAAAGATTTTGCTTTTAAACCTCAAGGTTTAATTTTAGTTTCCGGCCCTGCCGGGCACGGCAAAACCACAACCCTCAACGCACTTATTGATGTTATCAATAATAACCAACAAAGAAACATCATTACCCTTGAAGATCCTATTGAGTTTATGCATAAACACAAAAAGAGTAACATTAATCAAAGGGAAGTTGGCACGGATACAGAATCTTTTGCCTCAGGACTCAGAACCGTGTTCCGACAATCACCTGATGTTATCGTTGTTGGAGAAATGAGGGATAAAGAGACCTTTGAAATTGGATTACAGGCCGCCGATACTGGGCACCTGGTTATCAGTTCAGTCCATGCAAGTAATGCAACTTCTATTTTTGATAGAGTTATCAATATGTTCGAACCTCATATGCAACCCCTTATCCGGACAAAACTTGCTGACTGTTTACAACTCGTTCTATCACAACGACTTATCCCCTTAAAAAATGGTGAAGGCAGAATACTCGCTCTTGAAAAATTGATCAATTCGTACCGAGTTAAAAAATTTATTAAAGATTCCACCACAAATCGAATCCGATCACAGATGCAAGCCGGAACTGAAGAGTTTGAATCCATAGATATGGCAATTGCAAAACTGTATCAAAGAGGCTTAATAACCTTCAACGATGGGATTATATACGTGGAAGACAAACAGTTCTATCGCGAATTAACCGGCGTAGAAAAATAAAGGGATCAATCGCAAGATGCTGGTTGTATTACCAATAGATTAAAACCATGAAAATGGCATTCTGTGGGGACAGTTAGTTTTTATTCTTTCTTTTTTCTTTTTTCTAATTCATTTAAGTAGGATTTTTCAACCCGCTTATTATATTCTTCAACTTCCGCATTAAACGCTTGTTTTCTTCTTTCATAATCTTCTATTTTCTCATTAAATTCCAGTATAACATTGTTATATTTCTTGGCGCGGCTTTTTGATCGATATTTATTTTTGTTTTCCGCGATTTCTTGTTTTTCCTCCATCAGCGCTCTGTATTCCATTTCCAATTTTTCCTTTTCCTGGTCAAGACGCTTTTTGATTTCAGAAAAATCATTTATGTTTGGCGTATCTTCTACCTGTTCCTTATCAGATATAGCCTGTGATGTTTCGGGTTTTTGCTCATCTTTTTGCTGATCAAACGGATCACTTTGAAACCCGGTATATTCATGAATATCCGTTCGTTGATTTTCGGGAACGTTCGTCAAATCATCTGTGTAATGTACGTTTCCGTCTTTATCAATGTATCGGTAATATTCTGCTGAAACCGGCATCGAAAACAACAACAACGATAATGATATTAATAACCATCGTTCAAAATTCATAAGCCCGTCCTTTCTGTTATCTTAACATGATCAGGTTTCGCACCCAATGCACAGAAAAAAGCGTTTAAGATGTTATATATTTTAATATTATTCATTCTAAAGGTCAATCTTTTATTGCCGGTTTACTAAGGGTAATAAACAAAATTTTTTGCTTTAACAATATGTTAACCCCAACAAGGCTGTGAATAGATGATCTTTGCAACTTGATTGACATAAAATTTTCGATTTTATATGATTGCTCAAGCCTCTCACTCCTAATTTTAACCAACACCCGTATCCGGGGAGTGGACGGAAAAACTTTTCGATATAAATGAAAGGATGGTGTCAATGTGAAACGAAGATATGTTGTTTGTCTCTTGGCGATCTTAATTATTATAGGTTGTTTCGCCCAGGGCCTCGCTTTTGTTGAATGGAATATTTATAAAACTTTAAAATTGGACACGCACCCTCTTGACTTTGCAATATCCAAAAATGGAAATTCGATTTTCGTTCTTACCAAATCGGGCAAGATTTTAATCTATTCGTCTGACGGTAAATTAAAAGACAAGATCGATGTTGGAAATCATTTTGACCAAATTAAGTCAGGCCCAACAGAAGAATGGCTTTTTTTGAGCAGCCGCAAAAACAAAACGGTGGAAATCCTTCATGTTGATTTTGTCCAGCATATCGATATTTCCGGATCACCATTCAAAGGGGTGGAGAACGCCCCGGTAGCAATCGCTGTTTTCAGCGATTTCCAATGACCATACTGTGCGAGGATTGTATCTCTACTGGAGCAGGTGCTCGAGAATAATACAGGAAAAGTCAAATTGGTTTTTAAAAATTTTCCTCTTAGAAGGCATAAATATGCTATGGAAGCCGCTATTGCAGCTCTTGCGGCCGACAAACATGGAAAATTTTGGAAGTTTCATGATCAGCTTTTTCTTGAACACAACAAATTGAGCGATCAAAAAATCAGAGAGATCGCTCGTAATCTTGGGTTCAATAGTGAAGAATTCGAAAAAATGATGAAAAATCAAAAAGTTATGGCCAAAATACAGAAGGATATTCTAGACGGACAACAGGCCGGTGTCACGGGGACTCCAACGATATTTGTTAATGGCCGGCGTTTGAGAGACTGGAGCCTCAACGGGCTTCAGATGTTAATCGACAAGGCGTTGGAAAAAATGTAACTCTTCCTGGATTCTATTCAATGGGACTACAAATTTTAGTGCCCGGATGAATGCTCTGGTCCGATTGTGTTATTAAAACTGTCGATGTGGTTGGCTCGGTATGCAAGACAAGCAGCGATCCATGAATAACAGGCGTCAAAGGAATATCCTCTTTGATTTTCTTATTAAGCTTTTCTTTTTCCTGATAATAAATACTGTATGACTGGCCGATCTCCACACCGTCTTGATCACCTTTGTCGATGAAAGCAACCGTATGATCTCCCATGTTTTTTTCATGCTCCTCTGATGCAATGATTTTTCCATTCAAACCATCTTTGCTTTGGGTCAAGGCAATTCTGGGGGACCGCTTTTGATACGGCATTAAAAGATCGTTCACAGCCATAGACCGAAAGGATTTAACAACCCTGGCCACAACAAAACTGGATTCTTTTTTCGTAATTTCAACAACTCCCGTAAGATAGTGCTGAATTCCGATGGGTTCTTTCGTTTTTTCATCTACCATAGGCTTTAAAGTTCTATAAACCGTGTATTTGGTTCCTGGTTGAAGAGAATGATCAACATTTGGACGAACATAGACGAGATCCCCAACGCCGACCAATTTTTTATCATCTTTGGCTTTGAAGATAGTGCCGTGTGGGGTGAGAGCTTGTTTTTTGATGAATCCGATACTGTTAATGGGAGAATAGTAATAATACAAAGTCTCTTTTGTTGGTTCTTGTTCTTTGGATTGATTCTCTTCAACGTTTTTTTCGATGAAAGTATCAAATCCCTTTACATGAAAAAGTCGAATACGCTCACCCGGATAAATCCAGTGAGGATTGGAAATCTGACTGTTCTCACTCCATAAATTTGGCCATAGCCATGGATTATCAGAAAATTGAGTGGATAGATCCCAGAGTGTGTCCCCTTTTTGAACGGTATAATAAAAACCTGCCTCATGTTCCACGGTTTCCGCAGCTTCTTGTGCAAAAAGATGAACCGGGAAAATCAGTATCGCAATTAGAATACACAAGGACATCATTAACTGGCATTTTCTCTTATAAACCATGGGACACTCCGAATTTTTTATATTATTTTTTATTTAGCTGAGATATTATAAACCAAAATTTAGCAAGATGTCAAGAATTTCGATCTTTTTCGAACTAGAGATCATCAACAAAAAACCCCCATGCAAATTGAGCATGAGGGTTTTTAAATTAGATATTAAAACGGACTTGGGGTTACATCATTCCACCCATTCCGCCCATTCCACCGCCCATTCCGCCTCCCATTCCACCAGCGCCACCGGGCATCATATCGGCTTTTTCTTCGGGTTTATCTGCCACCATTGCTTCTGTTGTCAGCATCAATGAGGCAACGCTTCCCGCATTTTGAAGTGCAAAACGAACGACTTTAGTGGGATCGATTACACCGGCTGCCATCAGATCTTCATATTTATTGGTTTCGGCATTAAAACCATAAGCACCAGCATGCCGTTTAACCTTATCGATAACCACGGATCCTTCAAAACCGGCATTGTTTGCTATTTGTCTTAAAGGT
>Ga0209536_100017426_pt1 | contig 10175 bp, 6 predicted proteins | sample DeeMarSeWOR28_12_FD_187461 | JGI IMG/M metagenome (GOLD analysis project Ga0209536, IMG submission 187461) | Marine sediment microbial communities from White Oak River estuary, North Carolina - WOR-2-8_12 (SPAdes) (version 2) | ecosystem: Environmental > Aquatic > Marine > Intertidal zone >... | reverse complement strand
TGACTCTGGATTTTCTCGAGGGCGGTGCGCAATCGCACCCCTACCTCGCGGGCGCGGGCGAGGAAGGCGTCGCTGGCGATCTCGTCGATCGCCACCAGGGCGGCGGCGCAGGCCAGCGGGTTGCCGCTGTAGGTGCCTCCGAGTCCGCCGGGATGGGCGGAGTCGACGATCTCGGCGCGCCCGGTCACTGCCGCCAGGGGCATGCCCGCACCCAGGGACTTGCCGGTCACGACCAGGTCCGGAACCACGCCGGAGTGCTCGATCGCGAGCAGACGGCCGGTGCGGCCGAAGCCGCATTGCACCTCGTCCGCGACCAGCACGATGCCGTGCTGGTCGCACAGCTCGCGCAGGCGCACCAGCCAGGCGAAGGGCGCCGGGTGGAAGCCCCCCTCTCCGAGCACGGGCTCGATCACGACCGCGGCCACGTGGGAGGGATCGACGATCGCGGTGAAGCAGTGCTCGAGCCGGGCGATCTGCCAGTCGAGCAGGGCCTCTTCCGAGAGGCCGTCGGGCCGGCGGTAGAGGTCGGGGAAGGGGAAGCGGTAGACCTCGGGAGAGAAGGGCCCGAAGCCCTTCTTGAACAGCCCGAACTTCGAGGTCATGGCCATCGTCAGGTTCGTGCGGCCGTGGTAGGCCCCCTCGAAGACCACGACTCCCTGACGCTTGGTGAACACGCGGGCCAGGTTCACCGTGGTCTCGACCGCCTCCGCGCCGGTGTTCGTCAGCACGGTCTTCTTGGCGAAGTCGCCGGGAGTGAGGGCGTTCAGGCGTTCGGCCACCGCCACGTAGGACTCGTAGCTGGCGACGATCGCGCACATGTGCACGAGCTTCTCGGCCTGCTCGCGCAGTGCCGAGACCACCGCGGGCGGACAGTGCCCGACCGCCAGTGCGCCGATGCCCCCGGCCAGATCGAGCAGCCGGTTCCCGTCGACGTCGGTCACCACCGCCCCTTCGGCGCGCTCGACCGCGATCGGCGTGAGCTTCGCCACGCCCTGGGCGGTGGCTGCCTCGCGGCGGCGTACGATCTCGAGGCTCCTCGGCCCCGGCACCTCGGTCACGAGCTGGATCGCGCGGGCGTTCGGGTCGGTCATGGCGGGCTCCGGTGGGCGGGGAGTCGGGAGTCTACCTCCCGGCCTCCCTGCGCCGCACCACCCAGCTCGAGATCCCGACCCCGGTCGCCACCAGCACGATGATCACGCTCGCCAGGGCGTTGACGTCGGGGGTCACCCCCAGGCGGATCTTCGAGAAGATCAGCATGGGCAGCGTGGTGGCGCCGGGACCCGACACGAAGCTCGCGATCACGAGGTCGTCCAGCGAGAGCGTGAACGACAGCAGCCAGCCGGTCAGCATGGCCGGGAAGATCAGCGGCAGGGTCACGTCGAAGAGCACGCGCAGCGGCCGGGCGCCCAGGTCCATCGCCGCTTCCTCGAGCGACTGGTCCATGCCGGCGAGACGCGCGCGGACCACGATCGCCACGTAGGCGGTCGAGAAGGTGATGTGCGCGATGGTGATCGTCGTGGCGCCCCGGGCGCTCGGCCAGCCGATCCACTGCTGCAGGCTCACCAGCAGCACGAGCAGCGAGAGGCCGGTGATCACCTCGGGCATCACCAGCGGGGCGAGGATCATCCCGTGGAAGAGCATCCGGCCGCGGAAGCGCGGCAGCCGTGCCAGCGCCAGGCCCGCGAGCGTGCCGAGGGCGGTGGCGGCGGACGCGCTCACCGCGGCGATCCGGAGACTCAGCAACGCAGATCGCAGGATGTCGTCGCTGCGCAGCAGCTCACCGTACCAGCGCAGGGAGAAGCCGCCCCAGACCGTCACCAGCCGCGAGTCGTTGAACGAGTAGAGCAGCACCAGGACGATCGGGATGTAGAGGAAGGCGAAGCCGAAGGCCATCACCGTGAGCACGACCGGGCCCCGCTGTCTCACAGCTCGCCCTCCGGGCGCCGCGACTCGAAGTACTGGAACAATCCGATCGGCGCGATCAGGATGGCCAGCAGCAGCACCGCGTCGGCGGCGGCCACCGGCCAGTCGCGATTGGAGAAGAACTCGTCGTAGAGCACGCGCCCGATCATCAGCGAGTCCGGTCCGCCCAGCAGGGCCGGGATCACGAACTCGCCCATCGCCGGGATGAAGACCAGCAGGCAGCCCGCGACGATGCCGGGAAACGACAGCGGCAGTGTCACGTCGACGAACACCTGGCGGGGGCGCCCTCCCAGATCGGAGGCGGCCTCGAGCAGCGCCGGATCGAGCCGCTCGAGGGTCGCGTAGAGCGGCAGGATCATGAAGGGCAGGTACGAGTAGACCATGCCCACGAAGATCGCGCCCTCGGTGTAGAGCATCTGCAGGGGCTCGTCGATGATGCCCGCCCACAGCAGCAGGCCGTTGATCGTGCCGTGCGTTCCCAGCAGACCCATCCACGCGTAGACGCGCAGCAGGAAGGAGATCCAGAACGGCAGCACCACCAGCATCAGCAGCAGGTTGCGATTGGCGGGCCGGGCGCGCGCGATGCCGTAGGCCATCGGGTAGCCGATCAGCAGGCACAGCGCGGTCGAGACGGCGGCCAGCTGGAGCGAGTTCAGATAGGTGTAGAGGTAGAGATCGTCGCCCAGCACGAAGCGGTAGTTGTCGAGGGTCACGTAGATGCGATGGGTCGCATCCGCCGCCCAGTCGAACAGCGGCGTGTAGGGCGGCAGGGCGACGATCGGGTCCGCCAGGCTGATCCTGAGCACGATCAGGAAGGGCGCGAGCAGGAAGAGCAGCAGCCAGCCGTAGGGCAGGGCGAGGCCGATGCGCAGCCATGCCCGGGGGCCGCGCCACGAGCGCTGCTTGCCGGGCGGGGCGCTCGCGCCCACGTCAGTCGACCAGCAGGATCGTGCTCGAGGCCTCCCAGGAGAGGTAGACCTCGTCGTCCCATTCGGGACGGCCGCGGGCGGCGCGTTGGCGGTTCTGGGCGCTCACTTCGATCACCGGACCGCACTCGCTCTTGACGCGATAGAGCGATAGCCCGCCGAAGTAGCCGAGGTCGAGGACGACGCCGCGCATCGCCACGCGCCCGTTCTCTTCGGGCTGCTTGGCGATGAAGATCTTCTCGGGCCGGACCGCGAGTGCGACCGGTTGGCCTGCGGGGGGACGGGCTTCGCCGGGCACCGTGAGCTCGCGGTCCAGTGCGTCGCAGCGCACCCGCACGTTCTCGCCGTCGCTGGCGACCACCACGCCTTCGAACAGGTTGATCTTGCCGACGAAGTCGGCCGTGAAGCGATTGCGGGGATGCTCGTAGATGTCGGCCGGCGTGCCGATCTGCGTGAATCGGCCCTCGTTCATCACGGCCAGACGGGTGGACAGCGCCATCGCCTCCTCCTGGTCGTGGGTCACGACCACGAAGGTGACGCCCAGCTGGTCCTGGATGCCCGCCAGCTCGAACTGGGTGTGTTCGCGCAGCTTCTTGTCGAGGGCGGCCAGCGGCTCGTCGAGCAGCAGCACCTTCGGCCGCTTGATCAGCGCCCGGGCGAGTGCCACGCGCTGCGACTGTCCGCCGGAGATCTGGTCCGGCTTGGCGTCGGCGCACGGGGTGAGCTTCACGAGCTCGAGCATCTCGGCGACCCGCTGGCGGATCTCGCCGCCGGGTCTGCGGTCCTTCTTGAGTCCGTAGGCGACGTTCTGCGCGACCGTCATGTGGGGAAAGAGCGCGTAGGACTGGAACATCATGTTCAACGGGCGCTCGTAGGGCGGCACGTCGGTCATGTCGATGCCATCGATCTCGATGCGGCCGGCCGTGAGGGTCTCGAGCCCGGCCAGCATGCGCAGCAGCGTGCTCTTGCCGCAGCCCGAGGGGCCGAGGATCGAGAACAGCTCCGCCTTGTAGATGTCGAGGTCGACGGCGTCGACGGCGACGAAGTCCCCGAAGCGCTTGGTCACGCCCATGATGCGCACGAAGGGCTTCGCTTCGGGGTCGAGCCAGGCCGTGTTCGGTTCGGGTCGTTCCACGATCGCGCTAGAGACCCGATTTGGCGCGCGCAAATGCGCGGGTGCGCATGCGCTGCGCCTTCGGGGGCAGCGCATAGGTGAGGCGGAGACGCGCGAGCACCGGCCTGGGCGGGTAGACGGCCGGGTCGTCGAGCACGGCCGGATCGATGTACTCGCGCGACGCGGCGACGGCGTTGGCGTAGTTCACCTCGTTGGTGATCGCAGCGATCACCCGAGGCCGCAGGATGAAGTCGATGAAGCGATGGGCCTCGTCCGGGTGGGGCGCGTCGGAGGGGATGTACATGCCGTCGTACCAGAAGAGCGAGCCCTCCCGGGGCACGCTGTAGGCGAGCTCCATCGCGAGGCCGGCCTCGGCCGCGCGGCGCCGTGCCGTCGCGTAGTCGCCGGACCAGCTCATCGCGATGCAGATCTCGCGGTTCGGCAGGTCGATCAGCATGCGCGCGGAGTCGTAGTAGCGGACGTTGCTGTGGACGCGGCGCACGGTCTCTTCGGCGCGTGCGATCTGCTCGGGATCGGTGCTGTTCGGGTCCTGGCCCAGGTAGACGAGCGCCATGCCGAGCACGTCGGCGGGCGAGTCGAGGAACGACACGCCGCAATCGGCGAACTTCGCGATCACCTCGGGGTCGAAGAGCATCGCGGCGCTATCGACCGGTGCATCCGGCATGCGCTCGCGGATCTTCTCGACGTCGTAGGCGAAGCCGGTGGAGCCCCACATGTAGGGGGCCGAGTAGCGGTTCCCTTCGTCGTAGCCGGCCATCGTGCGCAGCAGGTCCGGATCCAGGTACTTCCAGCTGGAGATCTTTGCGTGGTCGAGCGGCAGGAAGGTGCCCAGGGGGATCAGCCGCGCCGCATAGTCGCCGGCGTGGAAGATCACGTCGTAACCGGTCGAGCCGGCCAGCAGCTTCGCCTCGACCATCTCGGAGGAGGTGTAGGTGTCGTAGTTGATGCGGATGCCGGTCTCGGCCTCGAAGTCCGCGATCGTGGTCGGCCCGATGTAGTCGGCCCAGTTGTAGACGTTGAGGACCCGCGGCTCATCGGCCCGCGCGCCCGGGGCGAGCAGGACCGCCAGCAGCGAGGCGGCGAGGCAGATCCGCTGGGATTCGCGCATTCGGATGCGGCATTCTACCTCGGCCGCGGCCAGGTAGAATATGGGCCGCCAATGGGACCCTCGCAGGCGACGGTCCGTTCGGCCCAACGCGAGGGATCAATGGACTTCGAACTGTCGAGGGAGCTGCGAGAGCTGCAGGAGCGGACCCGGGGCTTCGTGGATCAGCATCTGCTGCCGCACGAGCTGGAGGTGGACGAGCACGAGGCGCTGCCCCAGGCCACCCGGGATCGGATCCGGGCCAGTGCCCGGGACCACGGCCTGTGGCCGATGAACATCCCCCGGGAGTTCGGGGGGCTCGGCTCCTCGGTGCTCGAGCAGGTCGTGGCCCAGGAGCAGGCCGGCCGCGCGACCAACGGGCTGTGGACGTACGTGGGCGGCCCGTACAACGCGTTGATCCGCTGCAACGAGGCGCAGCGCGCCAAGTACCTGGCGCCGGCCCTGCGCGGCGAGTGGACCGTCTCCTATGCGGTCACCGAGCCCGGCGCCGGCTCGGACACGACCAACCTCCAGACCACCGCGGTGAAGAAGGGCGATCGCTGGGTCATCAACGGAGAGAAGTGGTTCGTCTCCGGGGGGCACGAGGGCATCGGGCTGCTGGTGCACGCGCGTACCGGAGAGGACGAGGAGACGCTCTTCCTGGTGGACCACGGCACCCCCGGCATGCGCCTCGAGCGGGTTCCGCGCTTCATGCACCGCCAGGAGGATCGCCACCCGGAGTTCGTGTTCGAGGACTGCGAGGTGCACGAGGACCAGATGCTCGGCAAGCGGGGAGAGGCGAACGCGATCAGCAAGGCCTGGTTCCGCGAGGAGCGCCTCCATATCGCGGCGCGTTGTCTGGGGGCCGCCCAGCGCCTGCTCGAGGAGGCGAAGGCCTGGTGTGCCGAGCGCGAGTCGTTCGGGCGCAAGCTCTACGAGCACCAGGGGATCGGCTGGATGCTCGCCGACTCGGCCACCGAGCTCTACGCCGCGCGCCTGATGACCTACAAGACCGCCTGGGAGGAGGACGCCGAGCGGGCCGACCCGAAGGAGCTCCATACCAAGGCGTCGATGTGCAAGCTCTACGCGGCCGAGATGGCCGGGCGCGTCGCCGATCGGGTGGTGCAGGTCTTCGGCGGTCGGGGCTACTGTGCGGACTCCGCGGCCGAGCGGCTCTACCGCGACGTCCGGGTAGACCGCATCTGGGAAGGTACCTCGGAGATCATGCGAACCATCATCCTGAACGGCGTGATGAAGCGCGATCTCGCCCGCCTGCTGGGCTGAGGGGGGTAGGCGATGACGGAGCCCGTGAAGCCGATGGGAGCGGTGCGCGTACCCAGCGACATCGAGATCGCCCAGTCCGCGCGGATGAAGCCGATCGAGCAGGTGGCGGCGGAGGTGGGGCTCGATCCCTCCGATCTGGAGCTGCACGGTCGGTACATCGCCAAGCTCACCCGCGAGAGCAGCGCGCGGCTGCTGGCCAGCGATCGGCCGGACGGCAAGCTCGTGCTGGTGACGGCCATGAGCCCGACGCCGGCTGGCGAGGGCAAGACCACCACCTCGGTGGGTCTCGCCGACGCGCTCCGGGTGCTCGGCAAGCGCACCATGCTGTGCCTGCGCGAGCCCTCGCTCGGACCCTGCTTCGGGATGAAGGGGGGTGCCGCGGGCGGCGGCTACGCCCAGGTGCTCCCGATGGAGGAGATCAACCTCCACTTCACGGGCGACTTCCACGCGATCGGGCTCGCCAACAACCTGCTGGCGGCGGTGCTCGACAACCACATCCACCAGGGCAACGAACTGGGCATCGATCCGCGCCGCGTCACCTGGCCGCGCGTGGTCGACATGAACGACCGCGCCCTGCGCGAGGTGGTGGTCGGCCTCGGCGGCCCCGCGAACTCGATGCCCCGCCAGGACGCCTTCCAGATCACCGTCGCGTCGGAGGTGATGGCCTGCTTCTGCCTGTGTCGCGACCTCGCCGACCTGAAGCGCCGTCTCGGAAACATCGTGGTCGCCTATCGCTTCGACCGGCGGCCGGTATTCGCCCGCGAGCTCAAGGTGCACGGGGCGATGACGGCGCTGCTCAAGGACGCGATCCGTCCGAACCTCGTCCAGAGCCTCGAGCACACGCCGAGCTTCGTGCACGGGGGGCCGTTCGGGAACATCGCCCACGGGGCAAACTCGCTGATCGCGACGCGGGCGGCCCTGAAGCTGGCGGACTACGTGGTCACCGAGGCCGGCTTCGGCTCGGATCTGGGCGCCGAGAAGTTCATGAACATCGTCTGCCGCAAGGCGGGCTTCGCGCCGTCGCTGGCGGTGGTCGTCGCGACCATTCGTTCGCTCAAGATGAACGGCGGAACGGCGAAGGAGGCGCTCGCGCAGCAGGACCTGAATGCGCTCGGCAAGGGCCTCGGAAACCTGAAGCGCCATATCCAGAACGTGCGCGGCTTCGGCGTGCCGGTGGTAGTCGCGCTGAACCGCTTCGTTCAGGACACGCCGGACGAGGTGGCGCTGACGATGGAGAAGTGCGCCCACCTGGGTGTCGACGTGATCGAGAGCAACGTGTGGGAGCGCGGCGGCGAAGGTGGCAAGGCCCTGGCCCAGGTCGTGGTCGACACGCTCGCGAACGTGCCCGCGGACTTCCAGTACCTCTATGCGGACGAGCTGCCGCTCTGGCAGAAGGTCGAGGTGATCGCGCGCAACGTCTACGGCGCGCGCGAGGTGCTGGCCGACAAGCAGGTGCGCAACCAGTTCCGCAAGCTCGAGGCCGACGGCTACGGTCATCTGCCGATCTGCATGGCCAAGACCCAGTACTCGTTCTCGTCGGACCCGAAGCTGCTCGGCGCGCCGAGCAACTTCGACCTGCCGATCCGCGGCGTGCGGCTGGCCGCCGGTGCCGAGTTCGTGATCGTCTACTGCGGCGACATCATGACGATGCCCGGCCTGCCCCGCGTGCCAGCGGCGGAGCAGATCGACGTGGACGACCAGGGTCGCATCACAGGGCTCTTCTAGTGGCGCCGCGTCAGGACCTGACCCCGCTGCTGCACGCGAAGTCCGTGGCGGTGGTGGGCGTGAGTCGCCCGGGCCGCTTCGGCGGCATCCTCTACGACAACCTGGTGAAGTTCGGCTATCCCGGGCGGATCCTGCCGGTGAACCCGCGCTACGAGACGATCGGCGACCAGCCCTGCTACCCGTCGCTCTCCGACCTGCCCGAGCGGCCCGACTGTGCGCTGCTCGCGGTGCCCAACGATCGCCTCGTGCCGGCGCTCGAGGAGGTGGCGGCCTGCGGCATTCCGGCGGCGGCGATCTTCGCGAGCGCGTACTCCGAGCCCGCCGAGGGCGAGCCCTCGCTCCAGGCGCGCTTGACCGGGATCGCGCGAGAGCACGGCATCGTGCTGTGCGGGCCCAATTGCATGGGCTTCGTGTCGCTGGCCGGGCGCCTGCCGGTGACCGGCTATCCCACCAATCCCGAGACCCCGGCCGGAAACATCACCCTGATCACCCACAGCGGATCGGTCTGGGACGCGTTCCTCCAGAACCGGCGCGGACTCGCCTTCAACTACATCGTGTCGTCGGGCAACGAGGCGGTGACGACCGTGGCCGACTTCCTGCAGTTCGCGCTGGCGGAGGGCGGCACCCGAGCGATCGGGCTCTATCTCGAGACGGTGCGCGACCCGGAGACCTTCCGCGCGGCGCTGGCCGAGGCGGCGGAGCGGGACGTGCCGGTGGTGGTGCTCAAGACCGGGCGCAGCGAACGCGGCGCTCAGCTCGCGCAGGCCCACAGCGGAGCGCTGGCTGGCGTGGATGCGGTCTACGAGGCGCTCTTCAGCCACTACGGGGTGCGTCGCGCGACCTCGATCGACGAGCTGATGGATACGCTCGAGCTGTTCGCGTCGGGCGCTCGGGCGCCGACCCGCTATCTGGCCGCGATCCACGATTCGGGTGGGCAGCGGGCGCTGACGGTCGATCTGGCCGAGGGACTGGGTGTCGAGTTCGCGGACATCTCCGAGGTCACCCGGGCGCGCATCGCGGCCCGGCTCGAGCCCGGGCTGGAGGCGATCAATCCGCTCGACGCATGGGGCACGGGCAACGGCGCCGAGGAGATCTTCGCCGAGAGCCTGCTGGCCCTCGATGCCGACCCCGCCACCGGTCTCGTGCTGTTCGCCACCGATCTCTACCCGCTCGACGATTCCACGTCGTCCTATCCGCGCATCGCGGCCACGGTGCGCGACCGACTGACCAAGCCGCTCGCCTGGATGGTGCACCTGACCTCGGCCGCGAGCGAGCTGCAGACGGAGAAGCTGCGCGCGCTCGGCATTCCCGTGTTGATGGGCAGCGAGACCGGCCTGCGCGCGGCGCGGCACCTGCTCGAGTACAGCGACTTCCAGCGCCGGCGCCGGCAGGCGCAGCCGATGCCCCACGAGCCGGCGCCGCACCCCGATCGCGCCGGCCTGGCCGAGCGGCTGGCGGAGGCGTCGGGCCCGCTCGGGGAGTACGACAGCAAGCAGCTGCTGGCGGCCTACGGCCTGGTGCCGACCCGGGAGGAGCGGGCGGACGACCCGGCCGGAGTGCTGCGGGCGGCCGAGCGGATCGGCTACCCGGTCGTGCTGAAGACCGCCGCGGGGGACCTGCACAAGACCGAGCGCGGCGGGGTGGTGCTCGACCTGCGGGACGCCGACGCACTGGCGGCCGCCTACGGTGAGCTGTCGGCCCGGCTGGGCCCGCGCGTGCTGGTCCAGCAGCAGGTACCGGCCGGGGTCGAGCTACTGCTCGGAATCGTGAACGACCCGCAGTTCGGGCCGCTGCTGTCACTCGGAAGCGGCGGCATCTTCGTCGAGGTGCTGCGGGACGTGCGCCTGCTGATGCTTCCGACCACGCGGGCGGCCGTGCAGGATGCACTCGCCTCCCTGCGCGCGGCCGCGCTGCTGCGGGGCGTGCGCGGTCGTCCTCCGGCCGACCTGGAAGCAGTCGTCGAGGCGGCGCTCGGGCTCGCCCGCCTGGCGCTCGAGCTGGGTGACGGGATCCGCGAGGTCGACGTGAACCCGCTGATCGCGCTGCCCGAGGGCGCGGTCGTCGTGGCTGAGCGCTGTGTCGGCGGCCGAGCTTTTGG
>Ga0209536_100017424_pt1 | contig 10175 bp, 15 predicted proteins | sample DeeMarSeWOR28_12_FD_187461 | JGI IMG/M metagenome (GOLD analysis project Ga0209536, IMG submission 187461) | Marine sediment microbial communities from White Oak River estuary, North Carolina - WOR-2-8_12 (SPAdes) (version 2) | ecosystem: Environmental > Aquatic > Marine > Intertidal zone >... | reverse complement strand
TGATTTAAATTTCATTTAGATAGAATTTATGTGGTATTAAAATAGTTGTTCAAAAATAATCAACATATACGTATCAGAAAAATGATAATAAGTTTTCTCATTAAATTTTTAGAGAGACTTTCCTTAAAGAAAATAATGAAACCAGAAGCACTAAAATCGGTCCGGTAGCGAATAGTATTAGCAAATACTCAACATGATTTTCCGTTACTATTTTCGTAAATATTCTAATATTTGAAAAATATTGATAAATAAATTTAACGAAAATAAATGCGAGTGCTCCGGAAATTATTCCAGCAATCAGTCCATTTAACAGCACCGGTATTTTTATTGTTGACAGTTTCGCTCCAACAAGTTTCATCGTTTCAAAATCAATCAAACGTGAGTTTATTATCAAACGAATGGTAGCATAAACGAGGTAAATCGCAATCAGACAGAATATACCTGTAATCAGGAAGAGATATATTTTGATAGTATCTACATAATTCAACAATCTGTAAACAAACCCTTCCTTAAAAACAACTTCATCAACATTTTGAAGATCTGCAAGATCCTTAATTATTTTATTTAAAGAATCACTATAAGCATAGTTTTCAGAAATACTAATAACAAATGATGCAGGTAAAGGATTATAATCTAAAATAGACCTGAAATCTTCACCTGTTTCTCTAATAAATTTATCCGCTGCTTCATCTTTGCTAATAAACTTCACTTCATTTGAGTATGGTTTATCTTTTAATTCATCGAATAGTTTTCCTTGTTCGGTTTTTGTAACCACATCACTAATGAAAATATTTATTTTAATATTCAGCTTTAAATAAGAGGCGTAGTAATTAGAAACATTTATAGTAATGTAACTAAATAAAACAAGTAGAACACTTATAGTCAAACTAATAGTTGTAAGGAAAAAAGAAGTTTTGGCGGATTTTATTGATCTTATGGCTTCAGAGAAATAAAAAAATATCATCAGAATATTTTTGTAATTAATTTAAAAATTTGATTCATCGATCCATCTATTCATATACCATTTCTTGCTGACGGGGTCCTGCACCAGCGAAACATTAACACGACCATCTATTCTTACAACATCAGTTGGATTAAATGTAATGTTTAAATTAAACGATCTTATGATTGAAGCATTTAATGAATCAACCGTACTTAACACAATATTATTCCAGATAAGGTCAAGTCTTTGAGCACTTCGGAATAAACCGTCTGTGGTTCTCATTTCTTCATCTCTCCCCCAATTAACATCGTAACCCTGCTCATAATCACGATATGTAAATGTGAAATCCTGAGTAATCAAATTACCATATATTAGAGTATCTTTAAATGAATACGCATATTGAAAATTCTGGAAAAGACCTTCAATGGTAGTTTGATCTGAAATTGGGGGACCACCGCCGTCAATATTTTCATCAAGTTTTGGAGCGAATGGATTTGTACAGGTATACGCAACAATGCCTGTGAATAAAATCATTGAAACTATTTTTAATTTGGAATTAAAATTCAATTTTTAATTGACTCCAGCTATCAAAACCTTGTTTTGCAATATCTTCCCAATAATAAACTACCCAGGCGGAATTTATATCCGTTATCATCACAAATCTAAGATTACCTTCGTAAACTGCTGGTGTTGAATTTAGTACGGGAACGTTGATTGAATATTCGGCTGAATAGATGGCACTGTCAGCTTGTATATCGTATTCCTCATTGGTCAAACTTAATTGAATGGGAAATTCACTTGGCACCCTTGTCACCATACTATTAAAGTATTGAAATTCCTGATTTATTGTCCATGGTATGGGAAAAATAGGAAGAACATTACTTGCCGGTATAAAAATAAAATTCCTGTCAACTAACGGTGAGCCTGATGAAAAATTCTTTTTATAGTCATTTGAATTTTTATCCTTGAAAGAATTTTTCAGGTTCTCAATTACATCAGTTGGTTCAACAGGAACTCTGTAGCTTGACTTTGTTTCAGTCGGACTCTCAGGTTCCCTGGATTCAAATAAATCACATGCTTGAAAAATCAAAAAAACTGGTATTAAAAATATTTTTATTAAAGATTTCATTTAAGAGCAAAAATAATCAATCTCGGTGCTGTATCAACGCTAAAATTTTTTCTGAATAAACATTTCTGGCACTAACTCACAACGAACTTCTATTTAATATTGCACGACCAATCGTAGCATCATCAGCAAATTCAAGGTCTCCGCCGATTGGTAAACCCCTGGCTATTCTTGTAACCGATATACTTAACGGATTAAGTAACTTGGCAAGATAAAGCGAAGTAGTTTCACCTTCTGTATCAGGATTCAAAGCAAGAATAACTTCTCTGATATCTTCCGTTTCAAATCTTTTTAATAACTCTTTAATATGAAGCGAATCTGGTGTTATACCTGAAAGAGGTGAAAGAACACCACCGAGAACGTGATACAGGCCCTTGTATTCATGAGTTTTTTCTATTGCCATTACATCACTTGCCTCTTCAACCACACAAATAATTGATTTATCACGTTTATCACTTTTGCAAACGCTGCATAATTCTTCTTCTGAAAGATTAAAACATCTTGTGCAAAATCTCAATTTTAATTTTAGGTCATTAACAGCTTTTAACAGGTTATCTACCTGTTGCTGCTCAGATTTAAGTAAAAAAATTGCTAGCCGCTGAGCGGTTTTCTTCCCTATTCCGGGAAGTTTACTCAGTTCCTCAATTGCAATCAAAAGCGGTTCTGCAACCTGCACTTTAAAGTCCCGGAATATTCATACCTGGAGGGAGCATGCCTTTAGTCACCTTAGCCATTTCTTCCTCAGCCATCTTTGATGCTGAAGCAATAGCTTTGTTCACCGCAGCAACAACAAGATCTTCAAGAATTTCTTTTTCATCTTTGTTAATTACCTGTGGATCAATCTCTAAAGAAATAATTTCTTTATTTCCGTTTGCAATTGCTTTTATCATTCCACCGCCAGCTTCCTCTGACACAGTTAAATTGCCAAGCTCACCCTGTACACGCTGCATCTCTTCCTGCATTTTCTGTACCTGTTTAAGCATTGCCTGCATTCCGCCTTTCATATTATCCTCCTGAATTGAAGCATTAAATATTTATTTTTCGTCAACTTTTTCTTCAAATATACTACAATTGATTGACTTTAAATAAGTAAAATTCCTAACTTCAATACTGAAATAATAAATGTGAAAAGTAATTTTTAACAAGATGACTGCTGAGAAAAAGAATAATTCAAAAGCCTCTGAAACGTCACCGGATATTAAAATAATTGAATATCACGACTACTTCATTAATCAAAAAAATAAAAAAGTTAACTCAAAAAATCTCGGAGAAAAGACCGCTGAACTTACAAGTTATTTTTTTGAATATGTAAACGGCTACAATATCGCTTCAGCATACGTTAGAAGAGATGGTAAAAAAAGTATTGCGTTTAATACTGTCCAAGAATTTCCATTTATAATAAAAATAATTAACGCCGCCGATACAAGAACAGCAAAAATATTTTCTGTTAAAAACGGATCAACACTTCAACTACCAATCATAGAATATCATTATGGTCACTCAAAAGAATCGGTTATAGGCGAAAGCCACATTATCAGTTTTGATCTTTGTACTTATGACGAATTAAAATTTATTAACAGGGTATGCTCTAAGTTAAATGCCATTGTAAAATCTTTTTTTGAAAGAAGAAATGTTTCACTGCTTGAACTAACCTGCAGGTTTGGTAAATTTGAAGGTAAGATTTTATTGATTGATAATTTTTCACCACAAAGTATTAAGATTGCAAGTAATAATTCAAGTGACAGATTACCTGATGCATATAAAATTGAGACAGCAGCACAAATGAATAAATACTCTGACTTTCTCCTAAAATTAATTAAAGGAGAATAGATGTTCACAAAATATGGTTACACAACAATTGGTGTTGTAGCAGTTATTACTCTCCTGCTCATTACGTTAAGCTTCTTTGTCCAGAATAATCCTCTGAAAATTGTAATCTTAATTGTTGCCGCTGTTCTACTTTTTTTGACATTGAATTTTTTCAGGGATCCTGAACGAAAGACTCCACAAAAGGATGGTACAATTGTAGCGCCTGCCGATGGGAAAGTAATCGTAATCAGAAAAAATTTAACCAACTTCTTTGTCGGAGAAAATTGTAACCAGATTTCAATTTTTATGTCTCCACTAAACGTTCATGTAAACAGAATTCCGGTTAGTGGAAAAGTTGAATACTTAAAATACCACGAGGGAAAATTTATTGCTGCATTTGAGGATAAAGCATCTGAAAATAATGAAAGAATGGAAACAGGTATTGCTACCGGGAAAGGTAAAATACTGTTTACACAGATAGCGGGTTTTCTGGCAAGAAGAATTGTAAACGAATTGAAAGTTGGTGATTCGGTAACTATCGGAGAGCGTTTTGGCATGATAAAATTTGGGAGCAGGGTTGACATTATTGTTCCTCATGAATGGGAACCTGTAGTTAAAATGGATGAGACTATTACTGCCGGCGAAACAATTTTATTTGAACTGAAAGATTAATGAGCCGACCACGTCTGACGCCCTCAGTTATTCCTAACTTGTTTACCTCGCTGAATATGTTCTGCGGTTTTCTTTCAATACTTAATGCCTCTGAAGGAAATTTTATTTATTCAGCATGGCTGATTTTTACTGCTGCAATTTTCGATGCACTTGATGGTTTGGTTGCACGCTTAACGAATTCATCAAGTGAAATTGGTATAGAACTCGATTCACTTTCTGATGTAATTAGTTTCGGTGCCGCCCCTTCCTTTTTGCTTTACAAATCTTTTTTTTACTCAATGAATACCTGGGGTATAATTATAAGTGCAATACCGTTGATCGCAGGTGGATTCAGACTTGCGAGGTTTAACGTGCAGCTTGTTGGATTTTCGAAATCATTTTTCCTTGGATTGCCAATCCCCTCTTCAGCATTAACAATTGCTTCATTCGTTCTTGCGTTTTACAATAACGGTTTCCCAGAACCCATTTCGGATTTTATAGCACCGATGATACTTGTGATCTCATACCTAATGGTAAGCAATATAAGGTATGAGACAATTCCAAAATTTTCATTGCAAGGAATAAAGGAAAAACCATATCATTTTATTTTTTTGATTTTATCGATAGTACTTGTTGTGCTTATGTACAAGAAAGGATTGTTCCTCGTATTTGTTTTCATGATTGCCATTGGTATTTTTCGGCACATCTATAAATTGATTACAAAATCATCTAATACTTAATAAAGTTAGTTTATGTTCAAAGCAAAAGTTCTAATAAAAAGAAGAAAAACAATCCTTGATCCTCAAGGTAAAGCAGTTGAAATAGGAGCAAAACATCTTGGTCTGAAAAATATTAATAGCACTCGTATAGATAAGTACATTGAGTTTAATGTTGATACATCTGACAAAAAAACTGCCGAGGAAGAAGTAACCGAGTATTGCAAAAAACTGCTCGCTAATCCAATTATGGAAGATTTCGAATTCACTCTGGAAGAGATATAGTGTTAAACGGAAAGAAACCAAAATTCGGTGTTGTTGTATTTCCCGGGTCAAATTGTGATCACGATACTTATTATGTACTCAGAAAAATTATTGACGTCGACGTAGTTTTTCTATGGCATAAACAGTCAAGTTTGGATGATTGTGACGTGATTATTCTTCCAGGTGGATTTTCTTACGGAGATTATTTAAGGACCGGAGCAGTTGCAAGGTTCTCCCCAATTATGAATGAAGTTATAAACTTCGCCAATAAGGGAGGAATTGTTTTTGGTATTTGTAACGGATTCCAGATTTTGCTTGAAGCTGGACTTCTTCCCGGAGTGATGATTAGAAATGAGTCGCTCAACTTTGTGTGTAAAGACATCTATTTAAAAATTGAAAATCAAGATTCAGTTTTTACAAAAGGAATAAACAGTAAAGCCTCATTGAAAATTCCTATAGCTCACGGTGAAGGAAACTATTTTGCTGATGAAAAAACTTTAAATGAACTCGAAGAAAACAGCCAGATAGTTTTCAAGTATTGTACTGGTGATGGATCAATTATAAAAGAGGCAAACCCAAACGGTTCTGTTATGAACATAGCCGGAATAATTAATAAAAATGGCAATGTTATGGGTATGATGCCGCACCCCGAGAGGAGCAGCGATTCTGTATTGGGAAAGACAGACGGAAGTCTTATTTTCAAAGCATTAGTTAATAACATTTTTAACTGAGAGGAACTATTATGTTTGGAAATTTAGGAGCAGGCGAAATAATCATTATTGTTTTGGTTGTCCTTTTATTATTCGGTGCTAAAAAGATACCTGAACTAGCTCGCGGAATTGGTAAAGGAATGAGTGAATTCAAAAAAGGACTAAAGGATGTTGAGAGCGAAATAAAATCTGCGGACGATGAATCAAAAAAAATTGATGAGAAGAAAAAATAATACTAATTAAATATTCACTCACCTGCTTTTGCGATAGAGGTTAGCAGCTTTAATTATCCCCTTTCACTCACTTCATTTAGGACGAGTCTATTCATTTTCTTAAATTTACCAATCAATTTTTCAATCGCATTTTCAAATCAGGGATAAATCTTAATGAGCATACTCGTAAACAAACAAACCAGGCTTGTCGTTCAGGGAATAACCGGTGGTGAAGGTTCTTTCCACGCACAACAAATGATAGAATACGGAACTAAAGTTGTCGCCGGAGTTACACCGGGAAAAGGAGGAACTAAACATCTAGGCGTTCCGGTTTTTAACACAGTACAGGAAGCTGTTGATGTTGCCAAAGCAAACACTTCAGTAATTTTTGTTCCACCAGCATTTGCTGCTGATGCTATTCTTGAATCAGCAAACTCAGGAATAAAAGTCATCATCTGCATAACTGAAGGTATACCTGCTGCAGATATGATTAAAGTATACACAGCAATTAAATCTAAAGGAGTTGTTTTAGTTGGACCGAATTGTCCGGGAGTCATTTCTCCGGGACAGGCAAAAGTTGGAATTATGCCGGGCTTCATTCACAAAAAAGGAAACATTGGTATTGTATCCCGAAGCGGAACCTTGACCTATGAAGCAGTCAAACAAATCGTTGATGTTGGAATGGGACAATCGACAGCGGTTGGAATTGGCGGCGATCCAATCATAGGTTCAAAGTTCATCGACATAATAAAATTGTTCAACCAAGATCCCGACACAAAAGGCATCGTGATGATCGGAGAAATTGGCGGCAGTGCTGAAGAAGAAGCCGCAGAATTTATTAAGAAGAATGTGAAGAAACCTGTAGTTGGATTTATTGCCGGAAGAACTGCTCCTCCGGGGAGAAGAATGGGACACGCAGGTGCAATCATTTCCGGTGGTAAAGGAACCGCAGCGGAAAAAATGACTGCAATGAAAAAAGCCGGCATTCACGTTGTTGAAAATCCAGCTGAGATCGGTATAACAATGTTGAAAGCTTTTAAGAAAAAGAAGAAAAAAGCTGTAACTAAAAAGACTGCACCAAAGAAAAAGAAAGCTGTTAAAAAATCAACAACAAAAAAGAAGAAGAGATAATCTTTCAAAATAAATTATAGATAAGCCCTGGATTCGGGCTTAAATTTTAATTTGAGATTTAGCCAAACAGGAGAACATTGTGAGCAATAAAACACTAGCAATAATTAAACCCGATGCAGTTCAAAAAGGATATACTGGTGAAATTATTTCGATGATTATAAAAGCAGGCTTTAAAATTAAAGCAATGAAAATGACACATCTAACCAAATCATCTGCCGAAGGATTTTATGCCATTCATAGAGAAAGACCATTCTTTAATGACCTTGTAACCTATATGACTTCGGGACCTTGCATTCCAATCGCTCTGGAACGGGAGAATGCTGTTGAGGAGTACAGAAAACTTATCGGTGCAACCGATCCGAAAAAAGCTGCTGAAGGAACAGTGAGAAAATTGTTTGCAGTTGATATTCAACTCAACGCTGTTCACGGTTCAGACTCTGATGAAAATGCTGAAAAAGAAATCTCCCATTTCTTTTCTAAAGATGAACTTTTAAATAATTACAAATATTAATTTTCCTCGATAGTTATTAACGAACAAAAAAAATTAAACCGACCACTAATATTTTATTTTTAAGGAAAGCAATGAAAAAAATCTTAATGCTGTTAATGATGTCAGTTCTCATATTCACTTCTTGTCAAAAAGAGAAAAGCGAAGAAGAGAATAAAACAACAACAGATGTAACAGCGACTTTCGACACCACATCTCTTGAGACAACTACAGTTGAAACAGACGAACAGAAACCAATTTTTCTGAGGTATAAATTTGTGCCCGGTGAAACAGTGAAATATCGTTTAACAACTATTTCAAAAACTGAGCAGACTGTTATTTCCGATTCAACGATATACGAAAGCTTTGACCAAACACTAATATTCATAATTAATTTTAAAACATTATCTCTCGACGAAGACAGTATTGCAGAGATAGAATGCACTTTTACTTCCATAAATCTTAATGCCAAAGCAAGAGGACAGGAATATAAGTATCAGTCGGCGGCACAAATAGATTCAGCAAAGCGGGATCAGTTTGCCGAATATGAAGCACTGGTAAATAACCCTTTCAATCTAAGAGTCAGCAAGCTGGGAGCCATAATTGATATTTATAAAGCTGACAAAATTTTAAATAAATTTCTTGACATAAAAAACCTTTCCGATTCAGTCGACGCACAGCAGAAAATCCTGGCAGCACAGGATTTGACTAACAGGAATATCAAACCTTTGTTCACACAAATTTTCCGTGAATTGCCAGGGAAAAAGATAGAGATTGATTCAAGCTGGAGTTACAAAAGAGAATCATTACCTGTCATGGTTTTCCAGGTTGATTATGAAAATATTTATAAGCTTACAAATCTTGAACTTCTTGGAGATGACGAACTGGCTGTAATTACTGGTTCAGTAAAAACAAAAGTTACGGGCGAGCAAAAGCGTACGGAAAGAGGAATTAATTACAATTTTGATAAACCAATTTCAAAAGCAACCGGGAAAATTTATTTTAATATAACTAAAGGTATGATTCAGAGGAGCAGGACTGAGGCCAGTGTTCAAAATGGTTATTCAATGGAAATGCCGGCTCCTCAAGGTACGCAAAAAGCAACTGCGACTGAGATCACAACGAATTCAAATATTGTAGAGCTCTTATAATTTGTTAGTATAAACTTTTCGGCACTTTTTAATTGCCGGTAAGGATGTTTTACTAATTGCTACTTCATAAAGGAATATTTTTCAATATTCCTTTTTTTATTTCCTCAATTATCTTTCAATTTTGAACGTTTTCAATATCATTTGATTGGTTAAATATTTGATATAACTACCAATTATAATTTTTAGGGAGATTAAAGTGAAAAAACTTTTGGTATTTATTATTTTGATTGCAGGCGGTTACTTTGCATATCAATATCTTTTAAAAGATAAAACTGTGCTTGAAATCAACGCAGATAAATCAATCAATACTCAAAACTCAATGGATATTGATGCACCTGCTTTGTCATCTTCCAGATTCGGTAAAGTACAGGGAACAGTTACAAATGTTAGCGATAATACTGTAACGAATATTGTTTTAAATTATAAATTGAATGCACAGCCTGTTGAAGCAAGAATTGATCAGTTGGAACCGGGTGAGACAAAAAATTTCTCTACTACAAGTGTTAGACTCTCGCACCAAGAGGTTACTTTCTTTCTTGAAAATATGAGTTATGAGTAAGGTCATCCTGAACTTGTTTCAGGATCTATTTTCGCTAAAGATTCCGAAACAAGTTCGGAATGACACAGATAACTACTTTTTCTCACGCACAACAACACGCATACCTTCAACGGCAGTTACAACGATTGGCTTGCCATTTTGAATGTATTCAGAATCAGCTACCACGTCAACTCTCCTTCCGTTAAAATCACCGGTGCCTGCCGGTCGTAATGTTGTAAGTGCAATTCCTTCCAATCCGACAAGCTCAGATAAATTTGTTCTTGATGTATAGCCAGCGTCAGCTTTTTCTTCTTCAGACAAAATAAATCTTTTGAAGATATTTGATTTGGGAAGAAATCGCACAAGAAGAAAAATAAAAATTAACGCAAACAGAAATCCAACTGATAACCTGATTATTGCATAAGACACAGCTTCGG
>Ga0209536_100017423_pt1 | contig 10176 bp, 6 predicted proteins | sample DeeMarSeWOR28_12_FD_187461 | JGI IMG/M metagenome (GOLD analysis project Ga0209536, IMG submission 187461) | Marine sediment microbial communities from White Oak River estuary, North Carolina - WOR-2-8_12 (SPAdes) (version 2) | ecosystem: Environmental > Aquatic > Marine > Intertidal zone >... | reverse complement strand
GCCTTCTTTGTGGATCTCATCAACGCGCTCGGCCGTGGTAACATCGTTGCCTACAACACGAGCGATATCGGAAGGCTGGCCTGGGAGAAGGATGGTGATCCGCAGGGTGGCGCAACCATCAACATGCCCGTCGGAGATGACAATTCGTTTGTCTACGACGTGCCCCGTGAAATCTTCTTTGGTGTGAACTTCACCTTCTAAGAGAACGGGATTATTCGTTTCAGGAACTTTACGAGAAGGATACGATTTATGACACTCACACGAATGAGCAATGTCTGGCGACTGGGTATCGTGCTGCTAGTGCTTGCTTTCCTGGGCACAGGCAGCGATATCATCGCGCAGTCGCGTCCTGCCGGGGCTGACACGCTGGACTTCATGCTGGCGAAGCCTGATGCGCTGGCAAGACCGGCAGAGGGTTGGGGCATCTTTGTTGCCGGCGACTTCTGGGAGTCTTACATGCCGGCCAATACGGGGCCCTACTACGGTGAAAATTCCGTGCCCACCATCACGACCTTCATCAGGTTGGGTAACTTCGACCGCCTCTGGTCAGAGCCGACGCATATCTGGCCCGGCGGCTGGAACACGACTGCCTTCTGGGCGAAGTGGATATACATGACGGAGTTCAATCCTGATGATACGTTGAACCCCGAGACGGTCGGAGGGAATCCGAACCCCTCGTATGATGCGAACTCGGGCCCCAATTACGCTGCAGCAGCGTATGCCCCCAACCCGTTCTCACCGGGTGCGAGAGTGGCAGGCGCGGATGACCCGACAAGGAACTACGCAATTGAGACCAAATTCGTGGACGGCAATCGCCACAAGGCTGTCTACGAAGCAGGGTGGCCCACCAACCTGGGGATCGATGTGAAGCTGAAGGTCCACCAGTGGACGCTCAAGTGGAACAGCTTCAATGATTTCCACATTCTGGAGATCCAGCTCACCAACACGGGAAACGTCGATATCAACTGCGACGGGACTGTGGAGCGGACAAACAACGAGATCCGTGCCCTGACGATGTTTATCGGGGGCGAAGTGGCTATGTCGGCGCTGATCAATACGGCTGGCAACCGGAGCTCGCACTGGGGAACTGGCCGTACCTCCGGCTATGTGGGTGACCCTGATCCAACGGGGGCCCCTTGGGCCATTCATGCGGTCTATCCCGGCGAGGGGACCGATGGTGTGGGTGACTTCGGGAACAACTCCGGACGACTGCTTCAGTACACCGATATCTGGAGCGGGTGGACCTGGCTGGGTGCCGTCCAGGGGACGGATCCGACAGGTCCTGCAAAGCAGACCATCTTTGGAACGCACCCGGTTGGCGAGGGAGCGGAGCGTGGCTGGTACTGGACATCCGGCGATGCGACCGGTCTCTCCGCAGGGACGAGCAATCCAAGGAGCCTGCATACGTGCTCAATGGGCACGTGGTACACAGACGGTGGAAAGAGCCGGGATCAGGCCAAGTATGATCTGAATCCCAACCCCAACTTCTTCGAGAGCGGAACGGAGGGGGATCCGACAACGTTCGTTCCCAAGGCCAGTCCGAGCCGCCCGAACGGTACCCGTATGATGCTCTCCAACGACATAGGTGCTGCTGCGTTTGAGAGGACCGTGTTCGAGCCAGGGTGGACGATGGGTTACAGCTCCTCCCAGAACTTCGACGCGGCCAGCTACGCCGGTTTCGGTCCCATTGGCATGGCGGTAGGTGAGACAGTCACGATCTACCTTGCGCAGGGAGCAGGTTTCCGTCTGATGGGTCTGGCTAATGCCATGTCGGCAGCTCGCTATGCTCTGGCTGCGGGATTGCCGGATGACGGCCCTGTGGACTACCCGGCGGTTCCGAAGATGCGTGTCGATAACACCCTCAATAAGACCGTTAAAATCAGCTGGGACAATGCCTCTGCGAACCATCCGAACTTCGGTGGTTACAAGATCTACCGGGCTGACCTGGCACGGACGGTGGACTACCTAGATGAGGGTATCCGGGTTGTGGACAACTACTGGAGACAGATGGAGCCGAGCTCCGTTGTCGCCGAAGAGTTCAAGCGGCCAGTGAATCCAGCGTACGATCGTTCCCGGAGCGCAACCAAGGGCGCTCCTGATGCCTGGGGACCCTATCATCTCATGAAGGTCATCCCGGAGACCGAGCTCAGCCAGTATGCTGACAACGTGAACGCCAATTACCAGTACGCTTGGGAAGATCCGGCAATTGTGCTCGGGTTCAAGTACTGGTACTACGTCTCGGCATATACCAATACCGGGTATGACCTCGGTCCGACGTGGCTCTCCTACCCCAATGTGGACGGGACCCCGTCCAACCCGGCCACGACTTCGTTCGTCGAGACATCCAACATCAACCGGAACGGGGCAACGGCTCTTTGGGAGAATACCTATCCTTTTGCCTACCGGAACCCGTTCTACCCGACCGACGGTGCCGGGCTGCAGGCGATGGGCGCAGGCCACACCGTCCAGTCCGCCCTTGCCGATCCTAATGATCTGCTTGCGGGCGCAGCGAAGATCGGCGTGAAACCGAATCCCTACAAGAAGAAGGCACTCTTTGACAGTGCCTCGGATGCGTCGGATCACAAGGTGGTCTTCTACAACCTGCCGCCCAGGGCAACGATCACGATTCTGGATGTCTCGGGTCAGATCATAGACGAGATTGTCTTTGAATCGAACGACCCGAACGTCGGGAGTGTCTTCTGGGATCTCTTTGCCAAGAACGGCGCAGAAGTCGCAAGCGGTCTCTACATCTACGTTGTGGACTACGAGGTGGGTCGCGGAGTAACGGTAGAGCAGGGGCAGCACGTCGGCTATCTCACGATCATGCGGTGAGGCAACCGATGCGCAGACGTCTGACTCACGAAAACTTAGACGAGGCTAACTCCATGAAGAACCTGAGAACAGCATTCATCTGTGTGATTGCCCTCCTGGTGCTGGCTGACGTCGGGTCCGCACAGCGACGGAAAGCCGGGCTCACAGGGGCGGCGTTTCTAAAGGTCGGGGTGGGTGCCCGTGCCGTGGCTATGGGAACTGCGGTTACGGCCATGCCCAACGACGTGAACCAAATCTTCTACAACCCTGCCGGTATAGGGTTGAAGGATGAGAAGTTGCAGTTCGGCTTCCACTACAACAAGTGGATTGCCGACCTGAACCACAATTCTGCTGCCGTTTCCTATGACTTTGAGGGAATCGGCACGTTCGGTCTGGGGTTTATTCAGTTCGGGATAACAGGGATCGAGGCGGACAGAGATCAGCCGCTTGATCCCTTCCTCATCCCTGATCAGATCGATATGGAAACGAGCCCGACGTATGACTACTCGGACATGGCGGTCATGCTGAGCTACTCCCGGTACGTCATTGATCGTCTGGCCCTCGGTGTTACGGTTAAGGGCATCTTTCAGTCGATCGATGACCAGAGTATCAGCGCGTTTGCGTTCGACTTCGGTTCGATCTACCATGTCGGGGTCCTGGACTGGACCATCGCGGCCCGGCTGAACAATCTGGGCCGTGACATGAAGTACTACGACATCCCGTTCGGGTTGCCGCTGGAGTTCAGCATCGGTACCGCCATCGCCCCGATTGGGGACGAGGAGGGGACGAGACTCCTTCTGGCGGTCGACTTCACGAAACCCCAGGACGGGCCGCAGTACTACTTTACAGGCGGTGAGTTGACAATCGTCAAAATGTTCGCCGTCCGTGTCGGGTACAAGTTCAACTACTCTGGCACGGCCGAGGGGACGGGATCACTCGGTCGGTCAATCAACACCACGATCGAGGGGATCTCTGCCGGGGCCGGCGTTGGATTGCCCCTAGGCGATTGGATGGTCAAGCTCGACTATGCCTACACACAGATGGATATCCTGGATGCCGTCCACCGGGTCTCTGTCTCTGTCGGCATGAAGTAGTCGTCGCTCAGGCAGCTGAAGTAGCATCAACGTAGACAGGGGTAATCTCCTGACGGGGATTACCCCTGTTTTGTGCGCACCCCCAGTGCGCCAGGCGGCTTCCCCCTCCGCATGCGAACTCGAAGGGCAACACCCCCGGGCAGGAAAGGAGCAGTGTGTGAAAGAGGCACGATCTCTCCCCCTCATCCCCACGACCGTCATAGGCAGCTATGCGTTCCCCCCCTGGCTCGGACATGTCCGGAAATCCGGCGAGCGGGGAGACCTGACCCCCGGTGAGGTGGAGGAGGCTCATGACAACGCAGTTAAGTCGGCGATCAAAGATCAGGAGCTTGTCGGCGTGGACGTCATAACCGACGGGGAGCTCAGGCGCGAGACGATGGTGAACTTCTTCTCCGCACGCATCGGCGGTTTCGATATGGCAGGGAAGATGAAGCCGATCGGGAACCTGGATCCTTCCATACAGATGCCCGATCCGATTGTGAGAGATAAGATCCACCGGAGAGGCGGGCTCGGAATGGAGAGGCATTTTCAGTTTCTCAAGCACCATGCCTCACACAGGACGAAGGTCTGCGTGACCGGGCCGCAGATGCTTGCAAAGCGGGCCACAAACGAGTACTATCCCTCAGACAGAGAGCTCATATTTGATCTCACAGACGTGCTGAACGTGGAGTTGAAGGAGCTGGTGGCCGCAGGGTGTGATTTCATACAGATTGACGAACCGGTATGGGTAGGGTACCCGCAGGATATGCCCTGGCTTGTCGAGTCGTTCAACCGGCTCGTGGAAGGTGTGGATGCGAAGATCGCTCTCCATGTCTGCTACGGCAACTACCAGCTCAAGAAGCTCTTCAAAGGGCAGTATGAGGAACTCTTCCCGGCGATTCTGGAGACCAATGCGGACCAGCTCAGTCTGGAGTTTGCCGTTTCCGACGGCGTGGGTCTGGATCTCTTCAAGAAGTATCCCACGGAGAAGGAGATCGTCGTCGGCGTTACAGACGTGAAGGACAAGGCGATTGAGACGGCCGATGTGGTCGCGGCCCGTATCAGGCAGGCGATGGAGTATATCCCCGTGGAGAAGCTCTGGGTCAGCCCCGATTGCGGGATGAAGTTCATGCCCCGGGACCGCGCGTTCGGCAAGCTGAAGGCGATGGTGGAGGGGGCAGATCTGGTAAGGGAGGAGAGGCGGAAGTAAGACCATGCAGCACGCGGCAGGCCAATGTTGCTGGGCCTAGATACATACAGCCACCACCTGGCCTTCGGGCGCCATCCCGATTTCCATCCCGATAGGCCGATGGACCTCTTCGGATTCATTGAGAAGGTCTCGGAGTACGGGCTGAACGGATTTCAGATCGACCCGATGCATCTTGCCGCGACCGATGATGAGTACCTTACCACCGTTCGCGAAGAGGCCGAATCACGCGGGCTGTTTGTGGAGCACGGGATCATGAGTACCCGGGCGGCGGATATCAGGAGAGGAATAGAGATCTGCAAGAGACTCGGTTCGTCGGTTTTGAGAGCCTTCATTGGCTTCAACAGGTACGATCCTGGAACGAACGTGGGTGACGAACTGGATCGCGCTCTTGGGGAGATCGCCTCCTGCGTGCCTGACCTGGAGCGGTCCGGCGTCCGTCTGGCCGTGGAAAACCATGGGGATCTGATGAGCGATGAGCTGGTTGACCTCATCGAGGAGATAGAGAGCCCCAGCGTGGGCATCTGCCTGGATGTGGGAAACAGCCTCTGCGTGCTGGAGGAACCGCTGGCGGCAGCCAGACGCATGGTCCCGTTTGCCTTCACCGTACACTTCAAGGACTACACGATCCAGGGCACACCCTCCGGCTGCAAGATGACGGGCGTTCCCCTCGGAGAGGGAGTTCTTCCCCTCTTGGAACTCTATCGGCTCATCGAAGAAGAGGGGGTCCTGGACCGGTTGATTCTGGAGATTCCTGTTGAGCCTGGCCACGGAGAGAAGCATTCCCTCGAGAGGGAAGAAGAAGCCATCCGGCGGAGCGTTGCATTCTGCAAGGAGAACCTCTTCGTTGGCAACCCCTGAGAACCCGCCCTCCAGTCCCCGAAAAAGACCCTGATGCTACGAGACACGCTCCGTGCAATACAGAGTGTCACCTACCCGGCCGACTGGCTCCCGGTAGAAAGGACCGTAGCCGGTTGCGTGGCCGCCGAAATCAGGAGTCCCGCAGCGGCAACTCATCCACCCTCCGCCGCAAAGAAGACCTCCCGATTCCATGTTCAAGTCGAGCGCTCCGAAAAGGGGCGCGGTCAACCAGAGAACTGGATCAGGTTCACCCTTTCGCCCGGACCTTCAGCCCTTCTCACGGCATCACACGCGCACTGGCTCTATGCGGGCTTCTCTCTTCTCAAGGAGGACTGGCTCGAGAGGGAGGAGAAAGAGTTTGAGGGTGGAAAGGAGGTCGTCCCGAGGTTCCCCTGGCTGCGGAACCTGAGTGATTTCTTCGTCGGGAGTCTCCGCTACGCCAGAAATTTCGATCCTGAGGAGTATGTCCGTCAGATCGCGCGGCTGGGGTTCTCACATCTGACTGTCAACGGCCTCGGGTTTCCTCGGCCGTACGAGACCAGCCCCCCGGGAGATGTCTACCACTGGTTCTATGACTACAGTCCCGACCTGGATCAGTTCATGGACAGCCCGCTCCTGCGAGGATACTACCCCGCCGACTACCTCCAGACGAACCTGAAGAAGCTGAAGCGCAACGCCGAGCTGGCGGCCAGGTACGGCCTGACTCCCGGTCTCCACATCAACTCACCCCGCTCCATGCCCCACGGGTTCTGGGACCGGTACGGCTTCCTGAGGGGAGCTCGGGTGGACCATCCCCGGGAAACCCTCCGCCCGCGCTACACGCTGGCGATGGCACACCCGGCCGTGCAGGAGCACTACCGGGAGCTCGTCCGGAAGATAATGGAGGAAATCCCCGAGATCGGGTTCATACATGTCTGGACCAATGACAGCGGCTCCGGATTTGAATTCGTCTCCTCTCTCTACGCCGGACGGAACGGCGGTCCCTATCTCCTTCGGGAGTGGAAATCGGAGGAGGAGATCGCGCGGGTTGCCGCCCGAAATGTAATGACCTACTACCGGCTGCTCCGGGATGAGGCCCGGAAGGTCAATCCCGGCTTCCGGCTCGTCTGTGACCTTGGTCCTTTCTTCGCGGAACGGAAGCACCTTCTGCCGGAGTTGGGGAATGGAATCGATGCGGGGGAGTTCGGCTTCTTCCAGCCTCCGGAGGGTGATCAGGCAGTCGTAGAACGGCCGGGTGATATGCAGACGCACGTGAAGCTGGATCTTGCCGACAACAACGTTCCGGGTCTTCCCTTTCCAAAGCTCGTCTATGCAAGACTCATGGAGGCCGGCCGTAAGGGGACTCGGGCAATACTCTCCTCGGCCACGCCGAACTCGCTCGCACCCTTTGACATAAACGGAGAGGTGGTGCGGGCCGCTCAGCTTCAGCCCGAACGACCTGTCGAGCAGATGCTCATGGAGAAGGCGGAGGGATGGGCCGGCCCGGAGCAGGCGCGGCAGCTTCTGGATCTCTGGCTCCTCTCTGACGCAGCGGTGGGGGCCTACCCGAGGGACATCCCGATGAGCACGTTCGGGTTTCCCTGGTTCCGCCTCTGGGTACGCCCCTTCGTCCCGAACATCGAGGCAATCCCGGAAGAGGAGCGGGCCTACTACGAAGAGTTCCTCCTTGCGACATTCAACAATCCGGCCCGGGTGGACCTCAACAACGACATGATGTGGAATTTCCTGACGGTGGAAGAGGCCGCGGAAAGAAAAGCGGTTCTGGATAGGAGGGTGATCCCTCCGTTGGACAGAGCCGTGGAAACTGCCGCCGCTCTTCTCGATCAGCTGCCGGCGTCGGGCCCGGCGCATGAGGTGTTTTCCGACCTTCATGACCGGCTCCGGGTGGGTCTGTGCTTCTTCATGACGATGCGGAACATGCTGGCCTGGACGGAATCGGTCCACGGGTACCTCCAGTCGAGCGCGAATGAGGACCGGGCCCGCTACCGAAGGCTCTGCCGGGAGATGGTAGACTCCGAGCTGAAGAACACAGCGTCGCTCCTGGATCTTTGGAGGAGCAGTCGGCGAGATCTCATGCCGATCTCGACGGCCGGTGAATCGCTCCATATCTACGGAGAGAATTTTGGAGAGCTCCTGGAGAGGAGAATTGCCCTCATGGAGCGGCACAGGGATGAGGAACCGTACATCGATCCCGACTTCATGTGGCGCATGCCGGAGGAAACTCCACCGGCCCGCAAAGTCTAGTGCGACGGTCTTGTGCCGTAACGGGTTTTGTCGTAGATTGCACCTTCATTCTGACGGCGTGAAGGAGGGCTTATGACACCGGCTCAGGCTCTGCGCCTCTCTCCAGAGCAGCTGCGGGATTATCGGGAGCAGGGATATCTCGTCCTACCGGGTCTCCTCTCTGAGGAAGAGGTCGATGAGTTTCTCTCCTACGAGGCGGGCCAGGAGAAGGAATGGCGAAACCATCTGGACAATCACAAGCGTGATGAACAGTGGAGAAAGGTCGCCACCCACCCGAACATTGCAGGTGTGGCCGGGCAGATTCTGGGGGGCAGGCCGATGATCGTGCAGACGATGCTTCTTGAAAAGTGGCCGGAGGAGGAGGGGAAAGGGACCGCTCTCCATCAGGACACACACTACCTTCCGAATGAGCCCAACACGCTCATGGCCTGCTGGCTGGCGATGAGCGATACAGACGGGACAAACGGCGGACTCTGCGTCGTCCCCGGATCACACAAGAAAGGACTCCATTCCACACACAAGGCCACCAGCCTCAAGGACCACCAGGTCTGGGAGACGGAACACCTGATGCGGGACAGGTCGGGGAAGGAATGGAAACAAGGATTCTACTCTTTTGAAATCGACGGGCTGAGCCCGGAGGATATCCTCCGGCTGACCGTCCCAAAAGGCGCTGGAGTGTTCTTCTCGGGGATGACGATCCACGGGTCGTATGCCAACCTCTCCAAAGACAGGGTCCGGAGGGCTTTCGCGACACACTACGTCTCTGAGGGGACCTGGCTCTTCAGGGCGGATGTCCAGGATGTAGTCCCCGCGCGCTGAGAAGAACACCACACAGAGAGAAGACCGTTCCTATGAGCGAGATCCGTATCCGGTCCGGCAATCAACAGATTGATGCTCTCTCTCCCAGAATCCGGGGCTTTCTGGAGCAGGATCTCTCCGAGTACAACCTGATGGGAAAGAAGGTGCGCGGATATCGGTCACCCGATTCTCCCAGCATCTGGCTGCGGGACCACTCAGACATGCTGAGGGGGGGGAAGTACTGGGAGAAAGACCTGACGAGTGCGATAGAGCACTTTGCAGAAACACAGACCGAAAGGGGCTGGCTCTACGACTACTTCTCGATGATACCTGAAAAGACCCCATGCGAGCAGGAGAACTGGGCAAAGTATGTCCGCGTCCCGGTCGAAGCCGATGTGGAGTACCGGTTTGTGAAGGCGGTCTTCCTTGCCTGGCAGGCAACGGGTGATGACCGCTGGCTGAAGTCGATGCTCCCCCGGATGGAGAAGGCATTGGACTACATTCTGGCAGACGAGTGGCGATGGGACAGGAAGCATAAGCTTGTGAAGCGAGGCTACTGCATCGACACGTGGGATTTCGATTACACCGCGGGGCGACACCCGTGGCTCAACTTCCAGATCACCGACGAGACCTTCTGGGGGGTCATGCACGGGGATAATTCCGGGTACTACGAGGCCTTCCAGAAGATGAGCCTTCTCTATGATTACCTCGGCAAGAAGAACCGTGCCCGGAGGTGGGCCAGGTTTGCCGAGGGATTCCGGAAGAGGGCCAACAGGCTCTGCTTCAACGGAAGGTTCTACACGCATCACGTCCCGCTGGTTCCCGTCACGATTCCGGGGGTGGAGGAGAGCCAGCAGCTGAGCCTGAGCAACCCGATGGACATCAACCGGGGTCTGGCAACCCATGCGATGGCTGTCAAGATCCTGAACGAATACAGGGAGCGCGGGGAAGAGAAGAGAAGCTTTGCCGAGTGGTTCAGCATTGACCCCCCTTTCCCTGACGGCATATTCGGGGACAAGAAACTGGTTGCCGGTGCCTACTGTAACGGCGGCATCATGCCCCTCGTCGGGGGAGAGCTCGCCCGGGCTGCGTTCGAGCACGGGTTCAAGGAGTACGCACTCCGCCAGCTGATCCGCTACGAGGAGCTGACCAGGGGCAACGAATCGTACCTCTGGTACTTTC
>Ga0209536_100017422_pt1 | contig 10176 bp, 7 predicted proteins | sample DeeMarSeWOR28_12_FD_187461 | JGI IMG/M metagenome (GOLD analysis project Ga0209536, IMG submission 187461) | Marine sediment microbial communities from White Oak River estuary, North Carolina - WOR-2-8_12 (SPAdes) (version 2) | ecosystem: Environmental > Aquatic > Marine > Intertidal zone >... | reverse complement strand
GAGCCGCCGCCTCAGCGCAGCAGGTTGTACTTGAAGATGCACCAGCCGGCGCGCACGCCGTCGCGCCAGCCGATCTTCTTGCCCTCCGCATAGGTGCGACCGTTGTAGCTGATCGGGATCTCCCAGATCCGCGCACCGGAGGAGGCGAGGCGCGCGGTGAGTTCCGGCTCGATGCCGAAACGGTCCGCGGTCAGCGGCAGCGACTTCATCAGATCCGTGCGGACCATCTTGTAGCACGTCTCCATGTCCGAGAGGTTGAGATCGGTCAGCATGTTGGAGAGCAGGGTGAGGAACCGGTTGCCGACTTGGTGCCAGAAATAGAGCACCCGCCGGGGCCCCGACTGGAACCGCGAGCCGTAGACGGCGTCGGCGCGGTCGAGCCGGATCGGCTCGAGCAGGGCGCGGAACTCCTCCGGGTCGTACTCCAGGTCGGCGTCCTGGATCACGATGACGTGGCCGGTGGCCGCCCGGATGCCGGCGCGGACCGCCGCCCCCTTGCCCATGTTGTGCGGTTGGTGCACGACACGGTCGATCACCCCCTCGGCGTGCAGCCGATCGAGGATCTCGCCCGTCCGGTCCCGCGAGGCGTCGTTGACGGCGACGATCTCGATGCGGAGCGCGACCTCGCGGACCCGCCGCACGCTGCGCTCGATGGTCTCCGCTTCGTTGTACGCCGGCATGACCGCCGACACAACGATGTCGTCCACGCTCGCGGGCAGCGGCGACGCCTGGAACCTCCGCTCATGTCTTTTCAGTTTCATACCGGGCGAGCTTCCGATACAGGGTGGAGGGATCGATCCCGAGCACCTCGGCGGCGCGGCTCTTGTTGCCCCCCTCGGACTGCAGCACCCACACGATGTAGGCGCGCTCGATCGCCTCCAGCGTCGGGTTCTCGATGGGGCGATCGGCGATGAACGGCTCGGCCTTCGGCGACCTCACTCGCACCGGCAGCGCCAGCAGCTCGATCTCGTCTCCCGGACTCAGGACGATCGCGTGCTCGAGGGCATTCTCCAGCTCCCGCACGTTTCCCGGCCAGCCGTAGACCATGGCCGCCGTGAGCGCATCGGCGGAGAGCCGCTTCGGCTCCTCGCTCCGCTGCTCCGCCAGACGGCGGAGGAACGCATCGGCCAGCAGGGGGATGTCCTCCTGCCGCTCGCGCAGCGGCGGGAGGTGCAGGGAGATCACGTTGAGCCGGTAGTACAGGTCCGAGCGGAAGGTACCTCGCTTGATCTCATGGTCGAGGTCCTTGTTCGTCGCGGCGATCACGCGCACGTCGACGGGCACCGGCTCGGTGCCGCCCACGGGGAGCGCCTCGCGTTCCTGCAGCACGCGCAGGAGTTTGACCTGGGTCGAGGGCTGGGTCTCCGCGATCTCGTCGAGGAAGAACGTCCCGCCCTTCGCCGCCATGAACAGGCCTTCCTTGTTCCGCTCCGCGCCCGTGAACGATCCCTTGACGTGGCCGAACAGCTCCGACTCGAGCAGGCTCTCGGGCAATGCCGCACAGTTGATCGACGAGAATGGCCCCTCCGACCGCTGCGACAGCTCGTGGATGTAGCGGGCGATGACCTCCTTGCCCGTGCCGCTCTCGCCGAGGATCAGCACCGTCGACTCGGTGGGCGCCACTTGTCGGGCGAGCCCCAACACCTCCAGGAATCCCTTCGCCTTCCCGATGGGCTCGATGAAGCGCGAGCGATCCCGCTGCCGGATCTCGCGCTTCAGCGCGCGGTTCTCCGTCCTGAGCTTGCGCTGCTCGGCGGCGCGCTGGAGGATCGCCACCAACTCGTCGTTCGAGAACGGCTTCTGGATGTAGTAGAAAGCCCCCTCGTTCACGGCCTGCATCGCCGACTGCAGCGTCGCCTGGGCGGTCATGAGGATGACCGGCATCTCGGGATCGAGCTTCCGCGCCGCCTCGAGAATATCCGTACCGCTCACGCCCGGCATGCGGATGTCCGTCAGGACGATGTCGGGCGGTGAGGTCTTGAGCGCGTCGAGCCCACCCTTCCCGCCCTGCGCCGTGGCCGGCTCGAACCCGCGTTTCTTGAGCAGGATGCGCAAGGTGTCGAGGATGGCGCTCTCGTCATCGATGATCAGGACCCTCGGCTGCCGCGATTCGTTCACGCAGGGACCTCCGCTGTCTCGAACGAGGGAAGGACGACGTGGAAGGTCGTGCCGGCACCCGGCGCGGAGTCGACGAACACGACCCCGCGATGCGCCTGCACGGCCCGCTGCACGATGGCGAGCCCGAGCCCGGAGCCGCCGCGTCGGCCGCTCACGAAGGGCTCGAACAGGCGATCCCGCAGATCGGGGGGGATGCCGGATCCCGCGTCGACGACCCGCAGCAGCGCCGCGGGCCCGTCCGGCACGCCGGGCGGATGCTCGGTGACCGCCAATTCCCGGACCTCCACCGTCACCCGCGCAGCCTGACCGCGGGATGCCTGCACCGCGTTGAGCACGAGGTTGACGGCGATCCGATGGAGCAGGTCCTCGTCGCCCTCGAGCGGCGTCGGGTCCGCGCGCAGCTCTATCACCGCGTCCGGCGGGCAGTCGGGATGCTTGCGCACCACGTCGACCGCCGAGCGCGCGACGTGGCCGAGATCGAGCCGCTGCCGGCGCGTGACCCGCACGCGGGAGAAGTCGAGGAATTCCGTCAACAGCCGCGTGAGCCGATCGCTCTCCCGCAACACCAGCTCCGCCAGGACGCGCTCGTCGGCGTCCTCGCCCACCGAATCGACGATCTGCTCGATGGAGGACCGGATCGAGGCGAGCGGATTGCGGATCTCATGCGCGAGCGACGCCGAGAGTTCCGCGACCGCCTCCAGGCGCTCGGCCCGGAGGTGCAGGGCCTCGCTCCGCTTCTGCTCGGAAATGTCCGTGAAGATCGCCGTCACCGACGGCGGGACACCCTCTCCCGCCTCGATGCTGGTGGTGGTCACGCCGATCGGGAAACTGCGGCCGTCCACATGGACCTCGCCGTCCGAGCGAATCCCACGCAGCCCGGACGATTGCGTGCGTGCGATGGCCTCGAGCAGCGAGGGTGCGCGGTCGCCGACCAGATCCGCCAGCGTGCCGCCGATGCCGTCTTCGCCGATCCCGAGCAGCACCAGCGCCGCCGGGTTGGCGAACACCAGGACGCCGCTGCCGTCGACGGTGACCACGGCACTCCGGATATTGCGCAGGATGTCCGACGCCTCGAGCCGCAGTCGGCGCACCTCCCGCTGCAGCACTTGATGCTCCTCCCGCACGACGCGGATCCGGCTCGCGAGGAAGCCGGTCGCCATGAACACGGCCACGAACACGGCCACCTGGAGCCACACGGCGACCGAGAGCTCGACGGGCTGCCACCACGTGATGTCCGCGAGGTAGAGGAGGCTGGCGAGCACCGTGACCAGGAAGCTCGCGCGGAACGGCATCAGCACGCTCGCGACGGCGATCACCGGGATGTACAGCGCCGGGAACTGGCTGGCCGGGCCCTCGGTCACGTGCACCACCGTCGTGACCAACGCGAGATCGAACACCGCTTGGACGTACAGGAACGTCAGTCCGGGCTCGGCGCGCCGGAGGTGCGTGTGCCAGACCGAAAGGGCGGTGACGATGACACTGGCGATGGCCGCGATCGCGAGGATGACCAGATCCCCCGGATCGATCGCGCGGAAGGAGAACGCCGCGGCGACGAACACGACGATCGACAGGGCGACCCGCCCCACATACAGCCACTGGAGCAGGCTCCGAGCCGACGGAAATCCCGTCGGCGAGCGGGGCGCCGGACCGGCTGGCACGATCCGAGCGGAGGCCGATCGCATGCGCCAAGTATCCCGGGGCCCTTCGCAAAATGCAACACCCCGGGCCCGGGGGCTCACGCCGTCAGGGCATCCGCCAGGCGGCTGCAGACGGTCTTCAGCACCTTGACCCGGGCCCACCGCTTGTCCTCGGCCTCGACCAGGACCCACGGCGCGTGGCTCGTGCTGGTGCGCTCGATCATGTCGCAGGCGGCCGCCTCGTACGCGTCCCACTTTCGGCGGTTCCGCCAGTCCTCTTCCGTGATCTTGTACTGCTTGTACGGCGTCGTCTGGCGATCCCGGAACCGCCGCAGCTGCTCCTCCGGGCTGATCGCGAGCCAGAACTTCAGCAGCACGATGCCGAACTCGCTCAGCTGCGCCTCGAACTCGTTGATTTCGGCGTACGCGCGGCTCCACTCGTCCCGGGCCGCGAAGCCCTCGAGTCGCTCGACGAGAACGCGGCCATACCACGAGCGATCGTAGATCGTGACCCGCCCCTGCCGCGGCAGGTGCCGCCAGAATCGCCACAGATAGGGTCGGGCGGACTCTTCGTCGGTGGGGGCGCCGACCGAGATCACGCGATAGAGTCGCGGGTCCATCGCCGCGGCGAGCCGCCGTATCGCGCTCCCCTTCCCCGCCGCATCCGGCCCCTCGAACGCGAGGATCATCGACCGTCCCGCCTCGTGCAGTTGCCGAGCGAGCCGGCCGAGCTTGGCCGACTGGCGGACGAGCTGTGCCTCGTAGTCCTCCGTCTCGATGGTCACCGAGAGGTCCAGCTGGCGGATGACGTTGATCTTGGCGGGCTTCGGCGCCGCCGCCCTGCGGCGGCGTCCCTGCTGCGCCCGGGAGGAGGCCCACACCTCCTGCGCCTCTCGCAGGGCCGCGATCAGCGTGGTCGCGACGGTGAGATTGCGGTAACGGTCGTTCGCGGACTCGACCACGTGCCAGGGGGCGACGCCCGTGCTGGTGAGCCGCAGGGCGGCCTCCGCGACGCTGCGAAACCGGTCGTAGCGCTTGAAGTAGGTCCAGGCCTCCTCTCCGACGAGCCAGCGGGAGGCGGGATCGCGCTTCACCTTCGCCAGACGTTTCTTCTGAACGGACTTCGGCAGGTGAAGCCAGAACTTGATGATCGGCACGCCTTCCTGGACCAGCATGCGCTCGAAGTCCCGGATGCGCCGCATCTCGCGCTCGAAGGTCACGTCGTCCATGCGGCCGTAGACCCGGTCGACGATCGGATTCGTGTACCAGGAGCCGATGAGCACGGCCATCTGCCCCCGCGGCGGCAGGAGTCGCCAGAACCGCCAGAACCGGGGGCGCTCGCGCTCCTCGTCGGACGGCGCCGGGAGGGCGACCGACTCCACCCCCCGCGCATCGAGCCACCCGAGCAGGGTGCCGAGAGCCGACACCTTGCCGAGCTCGTCCCCGCCGCCGATGTGCACCACGGGCGCGAGCGGCGACTGCGCGATCGCCCGCTGCATTTGCAGCAGCTCCGCCCGGACCTTGGGCACGTCGCGTTTGAAGGTGGCCTTGTCGATCCGGTTGCCGACCTCGGCCGCACCGAACATGTCCCCCAGGCTGGTCACGTCGTCCTCGTCGCTGTCTCGCCGTGTGAAATACCGTCTCCGACGGGCGGGCGCAACATGGGCCGCCCGGCCCATCCGCTCCGGGTCCCCGAAGCACCGAGGGCCCCGCATCGGTCGATCCGGGGCCCTCGTCGCGCCGGCGGCGATGCCGGCGTCAGGCGGCCACGTTCACCATGTCGAAGATCGGCAGGTACATCGAGACGATCATGCCGCCGACGACCACGCCGAGCACGACGATCATGATCGGTTCCATGAGGGACAGCAGCGCGGCCACGGCCGCGTCCACCTCTTCGTCGTAGAAGTCGGCGATCTTGGTCAGCATGTCGTCGAGTCCGCCCGTCGCTTCGCCGACGGCGATCATCGACGTCACCATCGGCGGGAACACCCCCGACTCTTCGAGCGGCCCGGCCACGGTTTCCCCGCCGGCGATCGAGCCGCGGGACTGCATCACGGCGTCGTGGATCACGCGATTCCCGGCCGTGCGTGCGGTGATTTCGAGGCCGTCGAGGATGGAGACGCCGGACGACAGCAGCGTGCCGAGCGTCCGCGTGAACCGTGACACCGCCGACTTGCGGAGGAGGTCGCCGATCACCGGCATCCGCAGCAGCATCCGGTCGATGACCAGCTTGCCTCCGTCCGTCGCGTAGTAGCGGCGAATGCCGAAGGCCAGGCCGATGCCGCCCAGAATCATCGCCCACCAGTAGCTCTGGAGCATCTGGCTGAGCCAGATCACCATCCGGGTCGGCGCGGGGAGCGGGACCCCCGCCTCGTCGAACATCTGCTGGAAGGTCGGGATCACGAAGAGCAGGAGCACGACCACCGCGAGTCCGGCGACGGAGAAGATCACCGCCGGGTAGATCATCGCGCCCTTCACCTTGCGGACGATGGCGTCGTTCTTCTCGAGGAAGGTGGCCAGGCGCAGGAGAATGGTATCGAGGATACCACCGGCCTCGCCGGCCGCCACCATGTTCACGTAGAGCTGGCTGAATGCGTTGCGGTGCTTGTCGAGCGCATCCGCGAGCGTGTTGCCGCTCTCGACGTCGTACAGCACCTGCCGGGTGACCGCCGCCAGGCTCTTGTTCTCGGTCTGGCGCGCCAGAATGTCCAGCGACTGCACCAGCGGCAGGCCCGCGTTGATCATGGTGGCGAACTGGCGCGTGAAGATCACGATGTCGCGCGTGGGCACCCGCACGGTCCGCTTCTTCTTCTGCTGCTCGCGGACCCGAACCACCATGAGGCGGTTCTTCCGGAGATGCTCCCGGACCGCGTCAATCGACGGCAGATCGATCGTCCCCGTCGTCTCGTCACCGGTGACCGTCCGCGCAGTGTACTCGTAGGTGGGCATGGATACGTCTCCGCGTCGTTAGCGACGGCTGGCGGCGGACTTGGCCGCCGGGCGGTCCTCGCCGGGCACGGGCTCGCCGATCGCCCGCAGGAACTCGTTCTGGTCCGGCGCGACCCGCAGGCACTCCTCCATGGCCACCTGCCGGGTCATGTAGAGCTGGTACAGCGAATCCGTCAGCGTCTGCATTCCGTGCTTCTTGCCCGCCTGCATCGACGACTGGATCTGGTGCACCTTGTCGTCGCGGATGAGCGCGCGGATGGCGGACGTGGCCACCAGGATCTCGGCGGCCATCACGCGCCCCTTCCCCGACATCTTGGGGAGCAGCAGCTGGGTGACGACGCCCTCGAGCACGAACGCGAGCTGCGCCCGCACCTGGGACTGCTGGTGCGACGGGAACACGTCGATGATCCGGTTGATGGTCTCCGCGGCCGAGTTGGTGTGCAGGGTCGCGAAGGCAAGGTGCCCGGTTTCGGCGATCGTGAGGGCGGCCTGAATGGTCTCGAGGTCGCGCATCTCGCCGACGAGCACGATGTCCGGATCCTGCCGCAACGCGTACTTCAGGGCGTGCCCGAAGGACTGGGTGTCCGTCCCCACCTCGCGCTGGTTGACGATGCACCCCTGATGCCGGTGGATGAACTCGATCGGGTCCTCGACCGTGATGATGTGCCCGCGGCGCTCCTTGTTGATCTTGTCGATCATCGCGGCGAGCGTCGTGGACTTCCCGGAGCCGGTGGGGCCGGTCACCAGGACCAGGCCACGCGGGCGCTCGGCGAGCTTCTGGATGATGGGTGGCAGGCCGAGCTCGTCGAAGGTCTTCACGTTGAACGGGATCTGCCGGATCACCATCGACACACAGCCGCGCTGCTTGAAGCAGTTCCCACGGAACCGCGCGAGATTCTGAATGCCGAACGAGAAGTCCAGCTCGTCCTCGGTCTCGAACCGCTTCTTCTGATTCTCCGTCAGGACGGAGTAGGCGAGCGTCAGCGTCTCCTTCGGCGTGAGGGTCCGGTCTACGCGCGAATTGGTGATGTCGCCGTCGATCCGGATCTTGGGGCGTTCCCCCGCCGTAATGTGCAGATCGGACGCATCGCGCTCGATCATCTCCTCCAGCAACTGGCGCAGATTGAGCGTCTCGCCGCTCTTCTGGGCTGCATCGGTCATAGCTTACCCCGCCGCGGTTTCCTTGACGACTTCCTCGAGGGTAGTCACACCCCTCCTGATCTTCTGCAACCCATCCATCCGGAGCGTGAGCATGCCGTCGCGGACTGCCTGGTCCCGCAGCTCTTCGGTGGACGCCCCCCGCAGGATCATCCGGCGCAACTCGGACGAGAGGGCCATCACTTCGTAGAGGCCCTGCCGTCCCTTGTAGCCGGTGCCCACGCAGACATCACAGCCTTCGCCCTTGAAGAAGGTAATACCGACTGCGTCGTTCTCGGTGAATCCCAGCGCCGTGAGCTCTTCGGGTGTATAGCGATGCTCCGCCTTGCACGACTCGCAGATCCGCCGCACGAGCCGCTGCGCCACGATCAGATTGATCGCACTCGCGACGTTGAACGGCTCGATGCCCATGTCGATCATACGGGTCACCGTCGAGGGAGCGTCGTTCGTGTGCAGCGTGGACAGCACGAGGTGGCCGGTCAGCGACGCCTTGATCGCGATCCCGCCCGTCTCCAAATCCCGGATCTCGCCGACCATGATGATGTTCGGGTCCTGCCGGAGGAACGCCCGCAGGGCTGCGGCGAACGTCATGCCGATCTCGCTGCGCACCAGCACCTGGTTGATCCCGTGGATGTTGTACTCCACCGGATCCTCCGCGGTCATGATGTTGACCTCCATGGTGTTGATGCGCGACAGCGCCGAGTAGAGCGTCGTCGTCTTGCCCGAGCCCGTCGGTCCCGTCACGAGCACCATGCCGTACGGGTTCAGGATCGCCCGCATCAGGTCCTTCTCGGCCTTGGGCTCGAACCCGAACTTGGTGAGATCGAGCGTCAGGTTCCCCTTGTCGAGGATCCGGAGCACGATCTTCTCGCCGAAGATCACGGGGAGCGTGGACACGCGGAAGTCGATCACCTTCGGGCCCATCTTGAGCTTGATGCGGCCGTCCTGCGGCACCCGCCGCTCCGCGATGTTCAGGCTCGACATGATCTTCACGCGGCTGGTGAGCGCCGCCTTGAGCTTGATCGGCGGCTTCATCACTTCCAGCAGGGCGCCGTCGATGCGGTAGCGGACCCGGATCTCCTTCTCGAACGGCTCGATGTGAATGTCGGAGGCGCCGCGCCGGACCGCGTCCGTCAGGATACCGTTGATCAGCTTCACCACCGGCGCGTCGTCGGCGACCTGCGTCGGCGTATCCTCGTCGTCCGCCTCCTCGATGACCTCGAGGTCCTCCTCCGCCATGTCCTTGAGCAGCGTCTCGAGCTGGGCGTCGGTCTGCTCGTAGTACCGCTCGATCGCGGTGCGCAGAGTGTACTCGCCGGCGATGACCGGGAAGATGTCGAAGCGCGTGATGAACTTGAGATCCTCGATGACCGTGACGTTGGTCGGCTCCGCCATCGCCACGGTCAACGTCCGTCCTTCCCGCTTGAGCGGCAGCACGTCGTGCTTCACCGCGATGTCGGGCGGCACGAGCTTGATGATCTTCGGCTCCACCTCGAAGCGTGACAGGTCGACGGCCGGCACGCGGTACTGGCGCGCCAGCATCTTCGTGATCTCGATCTCCTGCACCAGACCGAGCTTCACGAGTACGTAGCCCAACCGCATCCCCGAGGCCCGCTGCTCCTCGAGCGCCTTGTGCAGCTGCTCGCGGGTGATCAGGCCTTCACGGACGAGCAAGTCGCCCAGTCGCTCGGTCCCTGCTGCCGCTGTCGCCATGCCCGCTCTGTAAGGGTAGGGTGGGAAGAAACGGTCAACTCGTTAGAGCGCAACGAGTAAGGTTATGGTTGCCCGGAGGGGTGTCAAGGGAGTTGCACGCGTAGCCGCAGCCGCTCGACCGTTCGCTCGCCGATTCCCGGCACGCGCCGAAGGTCCTCGAGGCGTCGAAACGGCCCCGTGCGCTCCCGCACTTCGACGATCGCGGCTGCCAGCGTCGGACCGATACCGGGCAAGGTCGCCAGCTCCTCCTTGGTTGCCGTATTCACCCGCACCATCGGCGCGGCATCGCCGGCTCGGGCCGTCGCGCGCCCGGAGAAGGACACGTGCGGCGCGACCGTCTCGAGCAGCACCGATCCGATGCCGGGCACGCGGTCCAGCGCGGCCAGCGAGCCGAACGGCCCGCGCGTCTCCCGGTCGCGCACGATGCGCTGCGCCAGTGCCGGGCCCACCCGCGGCAGGCGCGTAAGCTCCTCCGCCACGGCACGGTCGACGTCGATGCGCTCGCCGGGACCGAGCGGGCGCGCGAGCCGCTCCGCACGGGCGGCGACGCTGTCCCGCAGGGGGCGCCCGTCGGCTGCACCGCGCCGCGGCGCGCGAGGCC
>Ga0209536_100017421_pt1 | contig 10176 bp, 12 predicted proteins | sample DeeMarSeWOR28_12_FD_187461 | JGI IMG/M metagenome (GOLD analysis project Ga0209536, IMG submission 187461) | Marine sediment microbial communities from White Oak River estuary, North Carolina - WOR-2-8_12 (SPAdes) (version 2) | ecosystem: Environmental > Aquatic > Marine > Intertidal zone >... | reverse complement strand
GCGAACGGCCCGGTAAATGCCCGTATGACTTGTCACAGTTGTCTGAACTTGATCCGAATGAGGTGCTCTGGCTCTCGGTCAGCCCCGCGATTTAACTATGGCATACGGCGGCTCGTCGTCTGGGGGCCGGGGGCCTTGTTTCACGCAGTAGGTCCGCCTGTCAAATCCTCCCGGAAGCGCAGAAAGGCTTTCCCGACTGTATAAAATCCTTACACCACGGGTGCGGTCCGGAGAGTCGGTGATTCGCGTCCAGTGGGTTTCTAGTGCGTGGCCGGGGTAGGGACAGCGAAAATGGCGGGTCTCAATCGCTTGGCACGCTTCTTGCAGTTGCGCCAATGAGCAGATGATGTTCGTCTGTGGATACTGTGTACGTGCCCTGAGAGCTTGAACGATGTCAGATACGAATACCATATTGGATTTGATCAACGCCGGAATACAGGCCGAGAACGTCCGGCAGAAAGCGATTGCCAGTAATTTCGCCAACTTCGAGACGCCCGGATATCGCAGATTGGACGTCAAGTTCGAAGAGGTGCTAGCCGCATGTTCGGGATCGGACGAAGGCGACCTAAGTCTAGCTGAACCTGAGATCTATGAGCCCAAGCAGACGCCGGTGAATGCCAACGGTAACGACACGTCTCTGGAGACGGAAGTCGGTGAGATGATCAAGAACTCTCTTCGGCACAAGGCCTATATTCGGCTGCTCAGCAAGAAATACAATCAGATTGAGCTGGCAATCGGCACAAGGTAATACTCGTATCGCGTATTGCGTATTGCGTATTGGGCTGCACTCACGACGCAATACACACAGCGCACGACGAAGAAGGGGACAGGCAAGATGAGACTTGAAAGCACCAGTTTCAATACCATAGACATGGCGATATCGGGTATGCGAGGCCAGGGCAATCGCATGAAGGATATTTCATCGAATATCGCCAACATAGGTAAGGGCACTGCCGGCGGGGGCGGCTCTGCGTCTGATCCCAATGCGACGACCGGGCTCGGGCGTGCAGTCACCATCGATGACCTGCCTTCTCAGATGATAGATATCAATAGTGCGACGCGGGTCTACAAGGCCAACGTGGCGGTCTTGAAGCGCTATGAACAAATGATGGAAACGACACTTGAACTGCTTAGATGAATTAGGGAACGATACCCTTCAGGGTAGTTGACTCCCGTGAGTAGGATCACAAAATGTGATTTTGAACGTACTTACCGGCGCAAGAAACATGACTTTTCAATCGGGAGAACTATAAAGGATGGCCAATTTTAATGTGAATATGGCAGGTCCGCTTGATTCGTTCAAAGGCCCCTGGGGACCCAACGCGGCAGGGCCGGGCGGTGCCGGTTCTCCCGGAACGCCGAAAGTGGGGGCCCCCGACGGCAGGAATACGGACTTTGCCGACGCGGTCAAGGGCATCGGGCAGTACATTTCCAAGGTCGATGGACTCCAGCAGTCGTCTGACACTTCCATCAAGGACCTGTTGTCGGGCAAGAATGAGGACATCACGTCTGTAGTCTCGGCGGTGGCCAAAGCTGATATGAGTTTCAAGCTTCTTGTCGGCGTCAGAAACAAGTTAATCGAGGCTTATAAAACGACTATGAACATGCCGTTGTAACCTTAATTATAGTGCTGCTGATTGAAAATTCGTGTTCTTGCACAGGTAAGTGGCTTTACAGTAACAGGTTATGGTTTTGCATGCGGCAACTTACTACCCTGAAGGGTATGGCAAAGAGGTCTCATGGCTTTGCTCGAAAAAATAAAGGCAGTCTGGCAAAAGTTGGGTCTGATCCAGCAGGCGTCGCTCGGCGCAATCGTTATAGCGTTCGTTCTCGCCGGCGCCATGCTCGTTTACTGGGCACGCAGACCCGACATGAGAGTGCTGTACCAGGACCTTGCTCCGCAGGAAGCTTCGGCGATTACTGAGAAGATCGCTGAACAGGGTGTTGAATACGAACTGCGAAACGGCGGAACAAGCGTCTACGTTCCGAAGGAACAGGTCTATCAACTTCGCCTGGACATGGCCAAAGAGGGGCTGCCGGCAGGCGAGCTTGGCGGCTACAAGATATTCGACAATGAGAAGATAGGGATCAGCCCATTTGTTCAGAACGTCAATCTCAAGCGAGCATTGCAGGACGAACTTGCCAGAAGCATCCAGATGGTCGAGGGTGTATCTCACGCGCGGGTCCACATAGTAAGCGCCGAGCAGACGGTCTTCACATCAGAAGCGGGCACGACCACGGCATCGGTGGTGCTTCGCGTGAAACCCGGCTACAGGCTTAGTGAGGGCAACATTGCTGCGATTACACATCTGGTCTCCGGAAGCGTGGAGGGGCTTGCCTCGGATAATGTTACCGTGATAGACAGCCAGGGGCGTCTTCTTTCCAACGATACCAGCCAGAACCTGGCCAATGGAGCTGGCACCGTTCAAGATTATCGCCAAAGGGTCGAGCAGGATCTGGAGGACAGGGTCGAGGAGATACTAATTGCAGTCCTGGGCCCCGGAAGGGCCAAGGTAATGGTCAGTGCCGTGATTGACATGAACAGCGTCAGCACGATTACGGAAAAGTACGAGCCGAAGGGCGTTGCCACGAAGGAAGAGATCACCACCGGTTCGGAGACCGGAGCCAGCACAGTACAGGCTTCAGGCCAGCCTGCCGTGCCGGGCAGCGTGACAAAGGACGAGACAATTCTGACCGAATACGAGGTCGGCAAGACTGTGACACAGGAGACGGTCCTGCCGGGGGAGATCAAGTCTTTGTCGGTCTCGGCCGTTGTCGATTTATCGGCGCCGGATCCGAACGCAACCGGGCAGATAATGGATGTCAATGATGTGGAGAAACTCATTGAAAACGGCCTTAATCTGGATCTCGCAGGCGCCGACTCGCTGAAAGTTGTCAATGCCCCAATGGCCCGGGCTGCGCCGTCTCTGCCGGAGGAGCCTTCCGGCCGGCTCGATTTTGTGGCAATTGCCCGTCAGGCATCGTTGGGGACAATGGCAATTTGTGCACTTCTTGTTCTACGCATCTTCAAGGGGGCCAAGAAGAAAGTGGAGCCCGAGGTTGTGACCGAGCATCCGGTCGAAACGGCCGACGTCGAGGGTCTTCTTTCCGAAGGAGTCGGCATCTCAGGCCCTCTGGCAATGCGCAGGCATATAGCCGACGCGTTGGAACGGGATCCCGGACGTGTCAGGCAGTTATTCAGCAGTTGGATTGAAGACAAGGGTTAGGAAGATGGAATTGACGGGCAGGCAAAAGGCTGCAATGTTGTTGATGAGCTTGGATACCGCCACCGCTGCGCAGATGGTCAAGGGTCTCGACGCTGAGACCGTCCAGGAATTGGCGGTCGAACTGGTGTACCTGGACGCCGCCGGCCTGCAAAGCAGCGAGGAGAGAGCGGAAATTGTCAAGCAATTTTGCAGCTCACTGGATAGCGGGGAGACCTTTCATCTCGGCAGTTTTCTCAGTGAGATGCTCAACAGCACCGTAGGTGGAGAAAGAGCGGCGCAGATTCAAACCGAAATACGGGAGATGTTGCGGAAGCGAGATCCTTTCCTGTCTATTCGTTCGGTCGATGCGCAGACGATGGCCTCCGTACTGGAGACTGAGCATCCCCAGGCTGCGGCCGTGGTATTGTCAGAGTTGTCGCCGAAGAGAAGCTCTGAGGTGATCGGCCTCTTGGGCGAGGGGGCAAGGATCAACGTTATCAGCAAGATGACCAGTGGTGAATCGGTTACGGTCGAAGCGAAAGCGCGAATTGCCGAAATGTTTTGCAGGCGTCTATGTGGTGTCACAGGCGGTGGCGCAGGTGAAACGTCGGCGGCTCGACCGGAAGAATCCCTGAGAAGAGTAGCTATGATCTTGCGAAATCTCGGCAAAGAGGTTCGAGACGGCCTGCTCCGCGCCATCGCCGAGCGGGATGAGGACGCCGCCAAGATGATCAGCAATCTGATGATAGGCTGGGACGACATCCCCAAGGTAGCCGACAGATCATTGCAGGATGCGTTGAGGGGGATCAATGCGAATACATTGGCGTTGGCGTTGAGCAGGGCCGATGAGCAGATGGCTCAAAAGATCAAGTCCAATATGTCCGAGCGAGCTGTTGCCGCCGTGGACGAGGAAGCATCCCTCATGTCGTCGCCCAAGAGCAAAGACGTTGACAATGCGAGAGAGGAGATTGTAAAAGTCTTACGCGAAATGGACGAGAAGGGTGAACTTGACTTTATTGAAGAGTGATACGATGTCCGGAACGCTCACGATCAGTCTTTCCATGCCCGTTGCATCCGTGAGGATCCTGGACAATTATCCGGGGCCGCCCGGCATCGAGCAACTCGAGGCCGAGGGGGCTGGTGGGCAAGTTCAGACAGAAGAGCTCCAAGCTCAAAAGGCCGCATTTTCACAAGCCTGCCAGACGCTTAACGGTGTCGTTGACAAGGTCAATGCGTTTTACGACAAGATCTTTGTTGGGCACAGCGAAGAGATTGCACGGCTCTCGGTGGAAATCGCCAGAAAGATATTGATGCAGAAAGTTGCGGATGGGGATTATGAAATCGAGTCCATCGTCAAGGAATCCCTCGAGAATGCACCGGACCGGCAGGATATCGTGGTGCATCTGCATCCCGACGACGTTGCGCAATGTCAACGGGCACAACAAGATGATCCGGACAGTGCGCTGGTCGGTATCAAGTTCGTCTGCGATTCGAATATCGGGCGTGCAGAGTGTTTGCTCGAAAGCCCCAAGGGAATTGTCAAGTCGCTGATCGATGAGAATCTGGAACGGATTGGCAGAGCACTTAAGAACAGAGAGTGAATTATGGCAATGGGTGCGACTGGTCCCAGTTTGATTGATTTTGAAAAGTTTCACTCGGTGCTGGGCGACGTGAACTTGCTGGACCGTCAGGGTTTTGTAGTCCGAGTTTCCGGCCAGACGGTCGAATCAACCGGTCCGGCATTGGGTCTTGGCGAACTATGCGGAATCCATATTCGCAACGGTCGCAGGGTCACCGCCGAAGTCGTGGGCTTCCGGAGAGATCATCTCATACTGTTGCCGCTGCAGCACATAGAGGGCATCTCGCCTGGCGATACGGTGACAGCCCGAAGCACTCGGCGCCATATAAAGCTGAGCGAAACTGTCCTGGGCAGAGTGCTGGATGGACTGGGAAACCCCATTGACGACAAAGGGCCGCTGGTCGGGGCCGACAAGAAAGAGTTGGACGCTGGCAGTCCGCCGCCCCTGAGTCGAGAGAAGATCACCCGGCCCCTGGTTCTGGGAATAAGATCTTTGGATGGAGTGCTGACCTGCGGCAAAGGTCAGAGAATAGGCATCTTCGCAGGTAGCGGAGTGGGCAAGAGTGTTCTGCTCGGCGAAATCGCCAATTCCAGCGACGCCGATGTCAACGTTGTCGCACTGATAGGCGAGCGCGGTCGGGAGGTGCGAGAGTTTCTTGAGTCGGACCTCGGCCCCGAGGGTTTGGCGCGCAGTGTGGTTGTAGTTGCTGCCTCGGATTCGCCCCCAATTCAGCGGGTCAAGGCGGCGTTTGTGGCCGTCACGGTCGCCGAGTATTTCAGGGACAAGGGCAAGAATGTTCTTTTCATGATGGACTCGCTCACTCGGCTTGCCCAGGCGCAGCGTGAGATCGGTCTTGCGGCGGGCGAGCCGCCGGCGGCAAAGGGCTACTGTCCAAGCGTATTCGGCCTGATGCCGAGACTCATCGAGCGTTTGGGCCGTACCGAGATTGGCAGTATCACCGGTATTCTGACGGTTCTAGTCGAAAATGATGATCTGGCAGACCCTGTGGCTGACAGTGCCCGGAGCCTGCTGGACGGCCACATTGTGCTCTCGAGAAAACTGGCCGAGAGGGGCCATTACCCGGCCGTGGATATTCTCCAGAGTATCAGCAGATTAATGCCTGCGGTCACCACGGCCGATCACAGGCTTGCGGCGCAGAAACTGAGAGAGATATACGCCATTTATGTCGACGCCGAAGACCTGATAAATATCGGCGCGCTGTCCCCGGGCAGCAATCGCCGCATTGATGGGGCGGTAGCCCTGATAGACAGGATAAGAAATTTCCTCATTCAACCTGTTCGTGAGAGAACGGATTTTGCAGAAACTGTCAGGCAATTGGCTGGGATTGTCCAGTCGTGGCACGAGCTGTTGGGTTCGTAGTAGCAACGCCGGACTTTTGGCACAGGCGTAGAATGTTTGAGAATTAGCATTTGGGATTTGGATGAAACGTTTTGCATGGCGCTTGAATCGGCTCCTGGAAATCAAGACCAAGCAGGAGCAGAAAGAAAGAGCAGAGCTGTTCAAGCTGACCGAAACGTTGGCTGAGCGGCGAAGCGAGATGATGTTACGAAAGAAGATGTTGAAGGACGTAATTGACGGTCTGGCCGAAGCCGATCCTAAGCAGCGATTGGGCCAGCAGGAATTCTTCCTAAGACATGCCGGGACGAGTGATGAGCAGATCAGGAAACTCAAGGATAGAATCAGCCAGTTGGAGTCGCAGCAAAAAGAAAAGATCGCACAGGTTTTAGCGATCAGAAGGTTCAAAGAAGGTCTGGAAAAGCTGCGTATCGAAGCGAAGAGGCAGTTCATAGCCGAGCAGGAGAAACTCGAGCAAAATGAACTGGACGAGGCGGCTATCGTTTCATTTGTGCGAAAAGCACAAAGTTAGGAGAAGACCAGTGAGCAAAAAGGTCATAATAATGACGGCGGTGGCCGGATTGGTGAGCTTTGGCGGAGCATTCGTCTTTGCGTGGCTCTCCAGGCCGTCTCCGGCAAGCGGTCCGCCGGAGCCCAATCAACCGACGCCCGTAGTCGACATATCACCATCTGGCGAATCTCAGCAAGAAACTGATGCTGCATCTGTGGCCCGTGAGCCTTCCGGCTCGGTCAAGAGAGCTCTGACCGAACAGCAATTGAAAAATCTTGTCCAGGACGTGCGGCTTAAGATGCAGGAGTACAATGACAGGCTGGAGGCCATTGCGATGCGAGAGCGCAGATTGCAGGTGGCCCACAACGTGCTGAAGGAGGACATTGAAAGCCTTGAGAATCTGCGGATCGAAGTTGCCTCGGCCATTGCCAATCTCAAAACTGAGCGGGACAACCTCATCAAGAGCAGGCTCGAGATTGATCAGAAGGAGAAAAACAACCTGATATCCATCGCAGCCACCTATGACAAGATGGATGCCACGGGGGCCAGCAAAATACTGGTCAGCATGTGCAAGCCGCAAGTATCCGGCCAGCAGACAGCCGGCGATGCCGGCCGCAAGAGCACCAGTTACGATGATGCTGTGAAGATACTGCACTACATGACGGAAAGGACCAAGGCCAAACTCCTGGCGGAATTGGCTACGTCTGAGCCGGTTCTTGCAGCGGGTCTGTGTCAGAGATTGAAACAGATAGTTGAGGGTAATTAGCGCCATGGACATTGCGACCATAATAGGAGTGATCTTTGGGCTTATTGTTGTGCTCGGCGCCATCGTCGTCGGAGGAGGGTGGCAGGCATTTGTGCACCTTCCCTCTATAGCGATTACCATGGGAGGGATGTTGTGCGCGACTCTCATACATTTCTCTCTGCCCCAATTTCTTGGTATATTCTCGGTGGTCAAGAAGACGATTGTCACGAGGATTCCGCCGCCTTCGGAGCTGATACAGGAGATGGTTAACTTCGCCGCTATCAACAGGCGTGACGGGGCGTTGGCACTGGAACAGGAAATCCCGAAGGTAAGTGATTTGTTTTTCGTCAAGGGTCTGCAGATGCTCGTGGACGGCCAGGATTCTGAGTCCATGAGGAATCTGTTGTCTCTGGAGATCGACAAGCTCGGGGACCGTCATTCGACGGGCAAGAAGATCCTGGAGTTCATGGGCGCGGCAGCTCCGGCCTTTGGAATGGTCGGAACGCTTATCGGATTGGTTCAGATGCTCAAGAACCTGTCCTCGCCCGACCAGATCGGTGCCGGAATGGCGGTGGCATTGCTGACTACGTTCTACGGGGCGTTCTCGGCCAATTTGATTTTCATCCCACTGGCCGGCAAACTTGGGATCTACTCGAAGGCAGAGACAACGGCGATGGAAATGATTGTAGAAGGTGTCTGCGCGATGGCCGAAGGCGATAATCCGACCACCATTCGAGAGAAGATGCAGGCGTTCGTTTCCCAGGGCAGGCGAGAGGAAATTAAGGCTACTATCTAATGCCACGTGCGCGCAAACAGCGAGAATCAGATGAGCCTCCCGGTGCAGCCGAATGGATGGTTACTTTCAGCGATTGTATGACGCTCTTGCTGACTTTCTTCGTGCTTCTGCTGACCTTTTCATCTTTTGAGGAGAAGTTATTTGGGAGCTTGAGGGTTATCTACTCCACGGCTTTTACAAACATACATGTGTTCCGCCGCGCACAAGACTGGGATGCACTTCTGGAAATGCCTCCGATCATGCAAATAGAAGAACTCGACAAGGGCAGCGGAAGCCCTACCTCGCTCAGCGGATTGCAGAAGAATCTGAGGAGTGAGGCGGCATCCGCGGATCTTCGCCGCTGCACGGCGTTCCTATTCTCATCGAAAGAGCTTTTCTGGGGCAAAGGGGCAGTCCTTTCGTCTGAAGGTCGCCGAATCATGGATCTCATGGCATTGTTTCTAAAGAGGATGTCCGGCCGGATAGTGATAAGCGAGACGGGATCGGCGGATGGCCCGAGCAATCCAAGCCTTGGCCTGGACCGCGCGTGGGCGGTGATGGAGTATCTCACAACAAAGCAAGACCTCGACAGGGAACGTTTCAGCATCTCGCAGGCAAGCAGCCTGGGTCGACGAAATGACCAAAGGAGCTCGATGGGATCGGACTCTGGGCGTACAGTAGAAGTGGTTTTTCTGGAACGGAACATTTACAATTGAGACAGCGACGTCGTGTAACTGAAGATGGGCCCCCTAAGGTTCCGGGCTATATCGTCACGTTTGCAGATATGGTCACTTTGTTGCTGACTTTCTTTGTAATGCTTCTGAGCCTGGCTGAGGTTCAGGATCCTGAACTCTTAAACCGAGGCCGGCATGCTTTTCTCAAATCGATCAAGTACGTCGGGCTTGGAGCGCTCATTGGAAAAGAGAGAGTGACCAATTTCGGCCATGTCAAAAAGAAACACTTCATAGCCAATCCCGATGAATTGCCCTCCGAGCGCACTGTTGACGCAGAGACTGAGATGATTCGTCGGATTCTTGAGCAGATTAGGCGACATGCGAAAATTATGGCTGTGGAGATAGATGCGGAAAGAACCGATTTTTCAGTAGTCAATGTTCAGTTCTCTCCCGGACGTGCCGTCCTGGATGAATCGGCGAAGAAATTCCTGACGGGCTTCTGCCGCAACTTGCAGCAAGATCCCAGCCGCAAGCCGGTCGACTTGTACGTGCTTGGCTTAGCCAATGACCAAAGCAGCGAGAAAGAGCAATGGCTGCTCTCAGCTAGGCGAGCCCAAGCGGCGGCGGATTTTCTGCGAGATACACTGTTGGCCGCGTCGAGTTCTTCCAGGGGGCCGGACGCGCCTTGGGAGCGATCCAGATGGCATATTCGCTCATGGGGAGCAGGCCCCGGCGGCCATTGGGCAGGACCCGATAGCCCGATCTCCAGCCAGTCGCACGTTTTGATCGGAGTGCTCAGGTCGGGCAATTGACTCTTTCGCCTGTCAAGTTTCTCTACAACTCTTCTGTTCTAATGCGCTAGCGGCGCCTCCGAATCGCACCTGACGACACATAGAAGCCTGTTTTGGCACTTCGGCACGATATTTGCACGCTATGAACCGAAAGAATGCTTACAGTGCGTCGCCAACGGTGGCAATGAGGTGATAATCGCTATGTCGTTGAGTCTGACTGATTCGGGCAAAAAAATTCTAATACCATTGATAACAACTGTGCTGGGCAGTTGTGTTCTTGTTGTCTGTTTGGGCCAACCGGCTCGCGGACGATCTGAGCCCGAGAACCCGGCCCCGGCTGCGGCTGAGGCCGAAGAAGATACGTCACGCCAGGGCGAGTCTATCTTTGGAGATGATCCCGGTTTTTCCGGCGGACTGCCCTACAATACTGAGGGCGGCATTTACTATCGAATGATGCTCGCTGTATTGATCGTTGTTGTTCTGGGCGGGGTGGCTATTTACGTTTCAAGGAAGCTCTTGCCAAGGATTACCAACTTGC
>Ga0209536_100017420_pt1 | contig 10177 bp, 10 predicted proteins | sample DeeMarSeWOR28_12_FD_187461 | JGI IMG/M metagenome (GOLD analysis project Ga0209536, IMG submission 187461) | Marine sediment microbial communities from White Oak River estuary, North Carolina - WOR-2-8_12 (SPAdes) (version 2) | ecosystem: Environmental > Aquatic > Marine > Intertidal zone >... | reverse complement strand
CCTGCCATACCTCACCGTAACCACGCGCGAATTGCGATCTGTCCAGCGCCTCCTGAAGCGTGGGCAAAGGAAAATTAACCATCAGGTGACCGACAATTCGGCGCCCACTCGAACTGAGGATGCGCCGGACCATATTGATGTGCTGCTGCGGTGTACCAAGCAGATGCACTTCGGCCGCCGGTGCCTCTTCCTTGGTTTCTGCCTCTCTCAGCATATCGAGCGTTGCATAGCTTATGGGCGGCGAAGCCTCAAGATCTACTTCTTCCAAACCGGGTGGGATAATGCGTACCCGCACCGCAGACGGGAACAGGTAAGCGAGCTCGGCTTCTTTGACACTCAACTCAGCGGCCGAGCCCTTTTCCACGAGCTGGACAAGCCCGGCGTCCTTGACCAGCAGCTCCATCTTTAGGCCATTCTGCTGAATCAGTGTGCCGATTCTATCCGCGAGGTTTTCTGCAGTTTGGGCAATTTCGTGTCGGCGGCTCTCATCCGACTGCTCCACGGAAACCTGATAAAACACGTACGCGACGGCCGCAAGAATAATCGCACCGATCAGGAAAATCAGGATGCCAAGCCGGGCCACACTCGTTGAACCCCTGGCGTCGTCCTGACTAACTGCGCTGTTGCCAAACGAACGCATCCGCTTCACGGATTTCGCCGAACGCTTCATGCCCCCCGCCTTGTCTGCCCCAAGATTTCATGCCCGACCGGTATGACCGAAGCCTCCGGCGCCCCGCTGGCTGACATCAAACTCTGACACCACCTCAAATTTAGCCCGCACGACTGGCACAAAAATCATTTGTGCGATGCGCTCACCAGGCTGGATGGTAAAGGAGTCTTGACCGCGATTCCAGCAGGATACAAAGAGTTGGCCCTGGTAATCCGAATCGATCAGACCGACTAGATTCCCCAGCACGATGCCGTGTTTGTGACCGAGACCGGAGCGTGGCAGCAATACGGCAGCCAGAGCAGGATCTTCGATGTGAATGGCCAGGCCCGTCGGAATCAAGTGCGTTTCACCTGGTAGGATGCACAAACCGTCTTCGACACAGGCACGCAGATCCATGCCGGCAGAACCGTCTGTCGCGTAGTTTGGCAACGGAAACTCTGTCCCGATACGTCTATCCAGTACCTTAAGCTGAATCCTCTGCATGCTGATCGTACCCCGCCAGCTTGTGATCGACCCACGTCCGATAATACGTCGCAATCATACCAGTCAATTGCCGCGCAATCTGGTCCTTTGATGCGAGCGGCAGCACCAGATCGCCCCCTTCCCAGAACACATGGACAGTGTTGTTGTCGCTGTCAAAACCCGCACCCGGCATACCCACCTGATTGGCAACCACCATATTGAGTGACTTGGCCATACGCTTGGCGCGCGCATGCTCGACAAGCCGCTCGGTCTCTGCCGCAAAGCCCACCGTAAACGGTGGATGAGTACCCTGGGCTACAGCCGCAAGGATATCGGGATTCCTCACCAGCTGCAGTGTCAGGCTTGCCTCGGACTTCTTAATCTTCTGTGTCGCAACACTGGCCACCCGATAATCGGCAACAGCAGCGGCAGCGATGAAGATATCGCAGTTATGCACTCGCTGCATGACGTTCGCGTACATGTCTTCGGCAGCCACCACCGGTACGCAGCCGACCCTCTCCGGGCAGCCCAGAGCCACCGGACCCGTTACCAGGGTCACGTCAGCACCTGCCTCGGCAGCTGCACGCGCCATCGCAAAACCCATCTTCCCCGAACTTCGATTGGAAATGAAACGGACCGGATCAATCGCCTCGCGCGTGGGCCCGGCGGTCATGAGCACGCGCACCCCGGCTAGCGCATCGCTCTCGAAAACACTTAGGAGCATCGAGAGCAGCTCGCCAACCTCGAGCATCCGTCCCGGGCCAGTCTCGCCGCAGGCCTGTTCGCCGGCGGCAGGACCACAGATACAGATACCGCGCTCCCGCAGAAGGGCGACATTTGCCTGCGTCGCCGCGTTAGCCCACATGGTCCGGTTCATGGCGGGCGCCACCAGCAGGGTTCGGTCAAACGCCAGACACAGACTCGTCAACAAGTCATCAGCCAGGCCCTGCGTCAGGCGCGCCAGGAAGTTGGCTGTGGCCGGGGCCACCAGAATCGCATCAGCCCAGCGGGCGAGATCGATATGACCCATGGCGGATTCCGCCTCGAAATCAAACAACGCGACCCGGGTCGGGCTGCCGGAAAGCGCCTGAAACGTCAGCGGGGTGACGAATTGCGTTGCAGCGTCGGTCATGACAACACGCACTTCCGCGCCGGACTCGCGGAGCCGACGTACCAGCTCGGCGCTCTTGTAGGCCGCTACCCCGCCCGTCACGCCGAGTAGAATATGCTTGTTGATCAGAGCACTCATAAGGTTGCAGTTTACCAGAATCCCGCGATACTCTCGGCTCCTTCTGGCGTACGCTTTAAACGCCGGTTAGATTTTCAGCACCAGCCAGGCAACAGGGAGGTTGTCTCATGTCTATACGCGACTGGTCTGCCGCTGAGCGACCACGGGAAAAACTGCTGTCACTCGGACCCCAGGCACTGTCGGATGCCGAGCTGTTGGCGATCTTTCTGCGAACCGGCGTCCGCGGAAAAAGCGCTGTCGACCTGGCGCGCGACCTGCTCATTCAGCATGGCGGCCTGCGGCCCCTGCTAACGCTCGAAGCCAGCACCTTCTGTGCAACGCAAGGGCTCGGCCCGGCCAAGTATGCACAGCTTCAGGCGTCCCTTGAGATAACCCGCCGCCACCTGCGAGCCAAGCTGGAACGGGGCGATGCGCTGTCCAGCCCTTCAGACACACGCAGCTACCTCCGCGCTCGCCTGCGCGACTATCCCCATGAGGTATTCGCTTGCCTGTTTCTCGACAACCGCCATCGGGTCATCCGCTACGATGAACTTTTTCGAGGGACCATCGACGGGGCAAGCGTCCACCCGCGTGAGGTGGTCAAGGAAGCGCTTCGCTGCAATGCCGCTGCACTGATTCTGGCGCACAACCATCCCTCCGGCATCGCCGAGCCCAGTCAAGCGGACCGGGCGCTGACGGGGCGGCTGAAGGCTGCCCTGGCGCTCGTCGATATTCGCATCCTCGACCATCTCATCGTCGGGGACCGGGAAGTTGTTTCCCTTGCAGAACAGGGCCTTATTTAAGGAATACCCCATGTGCAGGCAGTGACCGAACCTGCTGGAGCCTAACCGTGCAGGGAAAACCGGACAAGAAAACCCAGCGTCCGGACGCGAAGCGGCGCCCAGGTCCGCTCGGAATATAGCTTGCCGGCGCTCAGCGCGCGTCCGTAACGACCGTCCGGGTCGCCGAACACCGAGACCGGGCGTCGCCCGACACGCGAGCCTTCAGGGAGCGACGCCGCGCAGTTCTTGTCTGCCGTCCGGGCATCTGCCATAATGCACGGCCTTCCTAATTCATAGAGTTAATACAGGAATCGCTGGACATGTCCAAGGTATGTCAGGTAACAGGAAAACGGCCCATTGCGGGAAACAATGTTTCGCACGCCCACAACAAGACCCGGCGACGTTTCCTGCCCAACTTGCACACGCATCGATTCTGGGTAGAAAGCGAAAACCGCTGGGTGAAGCTGCGCATTTCACACAAGGGGATGCGCATCATTGACAAGCAGGGTATCGATACGGTGTTGGCCGGCCTGCGCGCCCGAGGCGAAAAGGTATAAGGGGTCAGAACAATGCGCGACAAAATCAAGCTTGTATCCAGCGCCGGAACCGGCCACTACTACACAACCACCAAGAACAAGCGCACCACGCCAGGCAAGCTGGAGATGAGGAAATACGATCCGGTGGTGCGCAAGCACGTCATCTACAAGGAAGCCAAGATAAAGTAGCTTCCCGGCCCGGCATATACCACGCGTACGCGTGACTTAAACCGCAACCGGATACTGCCCCTGCCCGCCACCTCTGCTCTGGGCCCAAGATTTTCAGGCGGGGGCCAGACTGTAACCCCGCAAGCGCTGAGCAAAGTCCTCAAGAGCCTGGATACCGGTCACCTCAGCCTGTGCACACCATTCCTGTAATGCCTTGATCAGATGTGCCTGATTGGCAGCCCGTTCGGCCCAGATGGACTGCAAGCCCTGGCGGAACTGGTAAACCGTGCGCAGCCGCTGACTGATGGCCAGGACTCCATCCAGGCGGGCCCGCATCACGTCGTCCATGAGGCTGGACTCCCGGACCAAAATCCGACGTGCCTGCCGGAACCCCTGGCGACACGAGTCACCCGCACATTGCCATTCGTCACGCAACACCGGCACCAGTACGTCCCGCGCATATTGAGCCATGACGTGGAGACGACTCACTATAACCGCCCGCACCGTCTCCAGATCCACAGACTGCTTTTCCGCCAGAATAACCGGCCGCGGGGCAACCTTCTTGACCTTTGCCAACCCGACACTCTTGAGCGCCTGGATATAAAACCATCCGATATCGAATTCCCACCAGCGCACGGAGAGCTTCGCTGAAGCCGGGAACGCATGGTGATTGTTGTGCAGTTCTTCACCGCCAATCAGAATCCCGATCGGGGAAATGTTTGTTGCCCGGTCGCGGCTCTCGAAGTTGCGATAGCCCCACCAATGCCCCAGGCCATTGATGACACCCGCCGCCCAGAATGGAATCCACAGCATCTGAATCGCCCACAGCGTCAGACCAATGGCACCAAACAGAACGAAATAGAGCACCAGCAGAACACTGACACCAAGCAGGCAATGGGGTGTATACAGCTTGCGTTCCAGCCAGTCGTCCGGGGTTCCGTGCGCATACTGCGCGAGCGTTTCGGGCCTGCGGGCCTCGCGCTTGTACAGTTCAGCCCCTTGCCACAAGACCTTGCGAATACCCAGCACCCAGGGACTGTGCGGGTCATCCTCAGTCTCACATTTGGCATGATGCTTGCGATGCACCGCCACCCACTGCGCGGTCACCATTCCCGTGGTAAGCCACAACCAGAAGCGAAAAAAATGACTGACCAGCGGATGCAGGTCAAGCGCCCTATGTGCCTGGTGGCGGTGGAGAAATATCGTCACGCTGGCAATGGTGATGTGGGTGGTAACCAGGGCGATCACTAGATAAGCCCATACCGGCAGCTTCACCAGGCCGTGTGAAAGGAAATTGATCATTGTATCCAACATGTGCGGAAAAACCTGAAAGTTCCTGAAGAGAAGTACACTTTACCACAATCGACCGGTCGCCACCCCGGGAAGTACTCCCTCCTACCGAACACACATCAGAACTGGCTGTCAGCAAAAGAGCAGCAAGCCGACGCGCGGTCACTACCAGTCAAGCATTCCGTCAAGCCGACAGTCGACTCAGCACCAGGTTCCCGACCCTGTCCTTGCGACAACGCCAGCCGGGCGCCAGATAAGTGGTCGCGACTGTTTCCGTAATCAAGGCCGGTCCCGCCAGGACCCGGTCAGTTTCCAGTAACTCGCGCGGCCATACCGGAACCGCGCCGGACACACCGTAAATGGCGGCACTGCCCGGCCCCTGTGACTGCCCTGTTACCGCAGCACCCTCCAGATTCAGCCTGGGCACAGGACCGCGGAGACTGACCCGCAGATTGACCAGTTCAACCGCCTCATCGAGGCGGTGCCCATAGCGCGCTTGATGTGCCTCATGGAAGGCCGCAATGCTCGATGCGCAGTCCCTCTCCCATGGCACATTGAGCGTAAATGACTGACCGAGGTAACGCAGATCGAGACTGTAATCCGCCGTCACCTCCTCTGCCGTCATGCCTTCTGCCTGCATGGCCGATAAACCTTTCTCCACGAGGCTCACATAGGCTTCCTGTAATCGCTCCGGTTTACAGTCAGCAAGCTCAACGTTCAGCGTCTGTGACAAATCCCGGCCACGCGCGGCGGCCAGCATGCCAAGCGCGGAAAGTACCCCCGCATGCACCGGAATCAGTGCCTGTTGCATCTTCAGGGCCTCGGCCAGGGCGCAGACGTGCAGGCCACCTGCCCCGCCAAAGGACGTCAGCACGAAGCCGGCCGGATCAACTCCACGCTGCACGGAAATCACGCGCAGCGCACGCGCCATGTGTTCATTGGCGACCCGGACGATGCCCTGTGCGGCCGCCTCGACGGAGACTGCCATGGCATCGGCGAGGCGCCCGACTACCCGGCGCGCCTGGGCCTCATCCAGCGGCATGGCACCGCCCAGAAAGGCATCACTGCGAAGCCGCCCCAGCACCAGGTTGGCATCCGTGACGGTCGCCTCCTCTCCACCGTTCCCGTAACAGGCGGGACCTGGTGCCGCACCCGCAGATTGTGGCCCCACTTGCAGCAGTCCGCCGGCATCGACACGCGCGATCGAGCCTCCGCCGGCGCCGATGGTATGCATATCGACCATGGGTATGGCCACGGGATAGGCGCCAATGCCACCTTCAGTGGTCAGACGCAGCTCAGCGTCGACAAGCGCGACATCGGTCGAGGTTCCACCCATGTCCAGGGTCATCAGGCGCGTGAACCCCGATGCGCCTGCGACGAAGCGCGCTCCCGCGAGTCCTCCGGCCGGGCCCGATAACAGCAGGTGCACCCCCAGTTCTCCCGCCTGATCTGCACTGACCGTACTGCCGCTGCTCTGCATTACCGAAACCGGTGCCGGCCTGACACCGGCCTGCAACCGTTCCAGATAACCCTGGATCAGGGGACCGATATAGGCATTCAGCCAGGTGGCAATACCGCGTTCGTATTCACGATACTCGGGTAGTATTGCAGACGAACGGGAGATGAAAACCCCCTCGGGCATAACCGACTGAATGGCCCGCTCAGCGCTGTCGTTTACATAGGAAAACAGCAGGTTGATCGCAACCGCGTCAGGCTGCAGATCCTTCACGGCAATCCGAAGCCCGGCAAGATCAGCGTCGGTCAGGGGCTCCACCCAGGTACCGTCGCCGGCTAGGCGGCCACCGGTTTCCAGACAAAGCTCCGCGGGCACGGGTGGATCAACCGGCTCCGGTTGCAGGTCATAGAGTGCCCGCCTGGCCTGCCGGCCAATGGTGAGGACGTCGGCCAGCCCGCGGTTGGTAATATAGACAGTGCGCACCCCCTTACTCTCAAGCACGGCGTTGGTTGCCACTGTGGAACCGTGGACAAGCTGGCAGCCCGATAGCCTGATACCCAGTTCCCCGATCCCCGCGAGGATAGCGACCTCCGGCGCGGCAGGCGATGAAAGCACTTTGTGTATCCGCAGCCGCTCACCATCGAATACCACAAAATCTGTAAACGTGCCGCCGGTATCAATGCCTAAACGCAGTTGCTTCTCCATATGCCTTTTTCTGTCTTGTGTTGACGGAAGGTCCGTACGTCTTACCAGCCGTATCTGAATAGCGAAAATTTCATCCCTTGCAGATGCGAGTACGATGCATAGAATATACCCCTGACCAAAACACGGGCTATCCGGCATTCCGGCAGGCAATGGGTGTCGAAGCATACCTCTGCAGGGCAGCCTTGGGCTTGCCGCTGGCGATATGACATGGACACCAACAGCCTCATACATGCCGAACATCTCTACCGGTATTACGGCGATCATTGCGCGGTCAAGGCCGTCAGCTTTGAACTCTCAAAGGGTGAGGTGCTGGGATTTCTCGGGCCGAATGGCGCCGGCAAATCCACCACTATGCAGATGCTCACTGGCAATCTGGCGCCCAGCGCGGGGAGTGTTCAGGTCAGCGGTATTGATCTGCTCGACAATCCCACGTCCGCCAAACGTCAGCTGGGTTACCTCCCGGAACAACCGCCCCTGTACCGGGATCTGACCGTCGACGAATATCTCACCTACTGTGCACGCCTGCACCGGGTGGCGGGTCGCTACATCAAGGAGGCCGTGCAACGCGCAAAGGGGCGCTGCGGTCTCGAGCCGGAAGGTCGACGGCTGATCGGAAACCTGTCGAAAGGCTATCAGCAGCGTGTCGGTATCGCGCAGGCCATCCTGCACAACCCGTCGGTGGTAATTCTTGACGAACCGACCGTGGGCCTGGATCCCATACAGATCCGCGAGATTCGCGCCCTCATTCGCGAGCTGGGACAGGAACACGGCATCATCCTGTCGACGCATATCCTGCCAGAGGTCCAGGGTACCTGCACGCATGTACAGATCATCAACCAGGGGCAACTGGTCTTCGCCGACTCCATCGAGGGTCTGGAAGCACACCTGCATTCTCAACACCTCATCGTCGTCTTCCGGAACCCACCGGCAATTAACGAGGTACAGGCATTGCCCGGCATTGCCGACGTGGAACCGCTCGGAGAGAACCGCTTACGGCTGAAATACTCGGGTGAAAATCCGGCGGCAGCCGTTGCGGAACAGGCTGTCACCCGGGGCTGGGGACTGCTGGAGCTGGTGCCCGAGCGGCGCACCCTGGAGCAGATATTTATCGAGCTGACCTGTCAGGACGTTCCGGCAACCAGCGCCACCGGGGAGGCTGCCTGATGATCGGCACCATTGCCGCACGCGAATTCAAGGCACTGTTCCTTTCTCCCATGGCCTGGTCCATCCTGGCCGTTGTTCAGCTGATCATGGCCTACCTGTTTCTGGCGCAGCTGGATACCTACATGCAGCTCGCGCCCCGCCTGGCAGGCATCGCTGGCGCACCCGGCGTGACGGATCTGGTCGTCGCGCCCGTTTTCGGCAACGCTGCGGTCATACTGCTGCTCATTGCCCCATTGATTACCATGCGGGTGCTGAGCGAGGAGCGCCGCGCCCGCACCTTGAGCCTGCTGCTCTCCGCGCCCGTTTCCATGACCGAAATCGTCATCGGCAAGTATCTGGGTGTACTCGCCTTCTTCCTGGTACTGCTCGTCATGCTTGTGCTTATGCCGCTGGCATTGCTGGTAGGCGCAGATCTCGATCTCGGCAAGCTGGCCGGCGGCCTGCTCGGGCTCAGCTTGCTGCTGGGCGCCTTTGCCGCGGCCGGACTCTTCATGTCGAGTCTTACCGAACAGCCGACAGTGGCCGCCGTCAGCAGTTTTGGTCTGCTGCTTCTGCTCTGGATCGTCGATTGGGCAGGCAGTTCCGGCACTGAGGGCAGCGGGGTACTGGCCTACCTGTCCATGCTGCGCCACTTTGAGTCGCTTCTCAAGGGAGTCTTCGACAGCGCGGATGTGGCCTATTATGGGCTGTTCATCTTCACATTCCTTGTACTGACCATTCAGCGTATGGACAGGGACAGGCTGCCGCACTAGTTCTCCATCAAGGTGATATTGGAAAGATGGACGTAACCCGCAGGACCACCCTTGGCGTCCGCATACAGCGGTATGTCTTCGTTGTGTTATTGCTCGGCGCCGTCGGAATACTGGCCTGGCTGAGCACCCGGTATGTCTACCAGGCAGACTGGACCTATGGCAATCGCAACAGCCTGGCCGGGGACAGTGTCCGCCTGCTCGAGGAACTCGATGCACCGGTAGTGATTACTGCCTTTGCGCGGGAAGATGACGCCTTGCGCAGGCAGATATCCGATCTCGTCGCCCGTTATCAACAGCACGACAAGGACATTACGCTCACATTCGTCAATCCCGATGCCGACCCGGAACGGGTACGCGATTTGGGCATCACCCTGGATGGCGAATTGCTCATTGCTTATCAGAAACGTACCGAACGCGTCCAGGAATTATCGGAACAGGCGCTCACCAATGCGCTGCTGCGGATCGCCCGACAGGGCGAACGCTGGATCGGATTTCTCACCGGACAGGGGGAACGGGATCCCCTGGGCCAGGCGAATCATGACCTCGGAACCTTTGCTCAAGAACTGGAACGCAAGGGACTCAAGGTGGAATCCCTGAACCTCGCAGAAACACCAACGGTCCCCGATAACATCAGTACCCTGGTGATCGCCAGTCCCCAGGTAAACCTCCTGCCTGGCGTAGTTCGACTGATACAGAATTATGTCGAACAGGGCGGCAACCTGCTCTGGCTGACCGATCCGGACAAATCGGGCGGGCTGCAGGCGCTGGCCGACGACCTCGGGATCGGTTTTCTGCCGGGGGTCGTTGTCGATGCCACCACCCAGCTATTTGGCATCCAGAATCCCTCGTTTGTGCTGGTACCGGAATACCCGGCGCACAGTATCACACGTGAGCTGAAGGTCATGACGATTTTCCCCAAAGCTGTCGCGCTCGACCGGGCCCCGGACAGCGACTGGGACATCAC
>Ga0209536_100017419_pt1 | contig 10177 bp, 6 predicted proteins | sample DeeMarSeWOR28_12_FD_187461 | JGI IMG/M metagenome (GOLD analysis project Ga0209536, IMG submission 187461) | Marine sediment microbial communities from White Oak River estuary, North Carolina - WOR-2-8_12 (SPAdes) (version 2) | ecosystem: Environmental > Aquatic > Marine > Intertidal zone >... | reverse complement strand
CCGGCAGTTCCGCTTTCACCATGCAGCTTCATACCGTTTATCATTTCCACACCACCGCCGGTCTGGAGACGTTTTATGATTTATTCGAAGCTAAGCTGGATGCCCTGATCAATCCGACTTTCTCTGACGAGGAGATCCGCCGCGAAGTATGCAATATCGGCTATTCAATCGATCCCGTAGATAGCACCTTGCATCTCGAGGAGAAAGGAACGGTTTACAGCGAAATGGTCACCAGCTTTGAACGGCCGTGGTCCAATATGGGACGCAAGCTGGATCTCCTTCTCTTCGGCCCCGATCATCCTCTCTCTTACTCATCCGGCGGCTACCCGCCCGCCATAAGGACAATGACTCCGGACGATATGTGGGCTTTCATAGATAAGAATTATCATCTGAATAACATGGGAATGATCGCCGTAGTGGACGATAACGTAAGACTTGACGAATATCTGGGACACGTGTCGGATATATTGAAAAGGATCGAGCCGGATGCCCAGGCTGGCCATGATCCCGTACAGGCCGAGGAGCTGATACCCCCGGCCAGGTCGGCGAAAGAGGGTACTATAGAGCTGGCGGAATTCCCCCACCAGAACCCCAGCGAACCCGGAGTGTTGTTATATGCCTGGCCTCCCGAAAGAGAACTTGGGGCTTATGAGGAATATCTACTGGAACTGTTTCTGGATAATATGGCCGGCGGCGCGACATCAAACCTGTATAAAAAGTTTATTGATTCGGAAACGCGAATAATGGACCTGGGCGCAAACTCGGTATTCTCGTGGTTCGATACCTATCCCGGCCATTCCGTGTATATCGGTTTCAATAATGTTAAAACGTCTTGCCTGAACAGCGAAATGATCGATTCCATCAGAACCTTGATTGTGGAGGAATTGCTGACGGTATACAATTTCAAGGACGATTCCGATGAGCTGCTGGAGTTTAATGGACGGGCGAAAAACAAAGTTATCCAGAGGCGCAGAAATTTAAGGAAATTTTTAAACACTCCGCCGAGGTTCGGTTTTAGAGGAACCGGCGCCAGATGGTATTATCATCTAAAGCATTTGCAGAAAATAGATGGTTTTGAAAAAAACCTGGCGCTTATCGAGGAACTTGAAAACGCCGAAAAGACGCTTTCAAAAGGTGTAAATATCTGGGTCGATTTCATCGATAAATGGGGTCTTTTGAAAACCAGACCGTACGGAGCAGGTTCGCGTCCGAATCCGGAAATCTCAAAAATCCAGGAAAAAGAACTGGAAAATCGTCTGGATGATTTCACATCTGCGCTCAAAGTAAAATACGATATTGAAAATGAAGATGAGATTAAGAGGATATATAAAGAGGAATACGACGCCAAAACCGCCGTTATCGAAAACGAAGCCGCCAAAATACCGATGCCCGGTTTCATCGACAATCCTACTTTAACTCTCGATGAGAATCTGAATTACAAGGTTGAAAAACTCCCGGCCGGCGGACCTCTGGTAGTATCCACGTTTGAGACTATGACCAACGCCACCGCGGGGCTGGCTTTTAATATGTACGCCGTCCCCGAATCGCTTGTCGTCTACGTATCCGCCCTGCCCACCTTGATGACCGACGTGGGGGTTATCATTGACGGAAAACCGGTTCCCTACGACGAGATAATCGAGCTTATCCGCAAGGAGATTTTGAGCCTGGATGTTTACTACAGCGTAAATAATCGAAGCGAGCGGGTTGAGCTTGTGGTGCGCGGCTCCGGAAGCGGCAGGGACGAATCGATGAAAGCCACGGAATGGATGGCCACACTGATTTTCTTTCCCGATTGGCGCGAGGAAAACCTGCCCCGGATACGCGACGCCGTGGATCTCTCCCTCAAAGGCCTGCGTAACACCATGAAAAGAGCCGAGGAGGCATGGGTACATGATCCCGCCAACGCCTACCTGAACCAGCATAATTATCTTCTTCTTTCGGCAAATTCTTTCCTTACGAAAATTCATTCGCTGCACAGGTTGAGATGGATGCTGAAGGAGGTCAGTTCCGAGGCTATCGCCGACGAATTCTCAGAATTCATGAGCCTGGTCTCCGGATTCGCTGCAACCTCTAATCGGGACGGTCTGGCGGAGCTCATATCTGATTTAACATCATCTGAGAAAGACGATATCGCCCATATCTCCGAGACTGAAAATTTGAAAAGCAGGATAAAATCATTATCTCCGGAAACAAGGGAACTGGTTGTGAACGCCCTGGACGATTTAAACATGCATCTAACTGACATACCGGACAACAGCTTCGCTGAGGATTGGAAATATCTCTGCAAACAGATGTCGGCGGATTTAAAGATCAGATCCGGTCAAGCCTTAAACGAAATCAGGTATTTGGCCAGATTGATTTTCAAACAGGATAACGTTCGCGGCTTCCTCATCAGCGGAAACGAAGACCAGGACGATTATATTGATAACCTGGAAGGCCTGGTTAAACGACTGGACGATACTCCCACAGATTACCATAAATATACAGATGAAAAAGTTATTGTCTCACGTTTGAATAAGAGAAGCGGCGAATCATCGAAACCCGTTTATGTGGGTTTGATAAACGAAAACACGCGTCTCGGCGTTCATATCAACAGTTCGAATTGCGCCAGCTATTTTGATGTAAATCCTGAAAGGCTGATGAAATTTCTCTCCGCCCGGCTTTACGGTGGGGGCGGGGCACACAGCATGTTTATGAAAACCTGGGGCGCGGGCCTGGCTTATTCCAACGGTTTGAGAAGCAACGAGAACACCGGTAGACTCACCTACTACGCCGAAAGATGCCCCGATCTGGCACAGACCATGCAATTTGTAGTAAACGAATTGAAAAATGCTCCCCCTGATCCTTCCCTGGCCGAATATGCGGTGGCGCAGGCTTTTTCCGAAAACCGGGCCGGCGGACGATATGAATCGCGCGGCGAGGCTATGGCCGCAGACCTGGCCGATGGTCTTAAGCCCGAGGTTGTAGCGAAATTCAGACAGAGCATACTGGATCTCAGATCGGACGAAGGACTTTATGATAAACTCCACAAAATTATGCTCGATACCTATGGCGAAGTCCTTCCCGGACTCGGCTCCCAGGGCAAAGATGTTCCCGGCGCAATTTACTTCATAATCGGACCCGAGAGCCAGTTTCAATCTTACGAAGGATATATCGATGGCGTTGAAGGTAATGTAACCATACAAAGGCTATATCCGAGGGATTACTGGCTGATAAAGAGCTTTGATGATCAACTGCCGCAATAATCGGAATGGCAGTTCTAAAAAATGAAATATGAATAGTGACGTCAGCGATTATTTGTGTATCAATCTTGACGAAATCTTTTTGGCCCTTTGAGCTATTTCCGATATCGCTTCAATGGCGGTATCGATATGATTATCGGTATTGAAGGGCCCGATAGAAAATCTTACCGCTCCACCGGCATCGGCAATACCCAGCTGCTTGTGAACCAGCGGAGCGCAGTGTAATCCGGTTCGGGTGGCGATATTGAAATCCACATCAAGCATGATACCGACATTGCCGGCATCCATCCCCTCGACGTTTATACTTACCGTCGAAAGGTGATTATTAAGATCGTCGCAACAATATTCGGTAACGCCTTTGATATCCTTAAATCCATCAACCAGTTTTTTGGCGAGGTCCATTTCTTTTTTATGAATATTCTCGATACCCTGCTCTTCGATCCATTCCTGACCGGCAAACAGCGCGGCGATACCGACGATATTAGGGGTGCCGAATTCCATCCTGTAGGGATATTCTTCGAGATGGTAGGGATAGGCCGATTTTACGCCGGTTCCTCCGCTCCTTGTTTGTCTTATATCGACATGTTTCCGAATACACATTCCCCCTATACCGGTACAGCCCATAAGAGCCTTATGCCCGGTAAAAGCCAGCACATCGATATTCATTTTTCCCATATCTATGGGAATGACTCCGGCGGTTTGTGATGAATCCACCGCAAATGTTACGCCCAACTCCCTGCAAATTTCTCCTATCTCATTCAGCGGTTGAACAGTCCCCAGTACATTAGAACCATGATTTACAATAACCAGCTTTGTGCTTTTTTTTATCGCCTTTTTTATTTCATGGGGATCTGCGAAACCGTTGCTGTCGAACGGAACAAATGTGGCTTCTACATTAAAGTCCCTCACGAGATGATTTATCGGTCTTATAACGGAATTATGTTCCAGGTTGGTGGTGATCACATGGTCGCCTTCTGAAAGCATACCCTGAATGATAAGGTTCAAGGCGTCAGTGGCGTTATATGAAAAACACAGTCTCTCGGGAGCGTCCTCATCGCCTCCGAAAAAGGATGTCAGTCGTTTTCGAAGGTTTTCAACTATATCGCCCGCTTCTATCGCCTTATCGAATCCGCTTCTTCCGGGATTTACGCCGCAACTTCGGTATTTCTCAATCATAAATTCATAAACGTAATCCGGTTTCGGCCACGCCGTAGCGGCATTATCCAGATAGATAAGGTCTTCCATTCAGTACCTCCTCGCTCCCGAGAAAATCAAAGATGAATCTCATAGTTGCCCATCCCCTCCACTATAATAATGCATCCTTTTATCGAATGCAATAAAAGATATAACAATTGAGAGATTTTTTTGTGTTGTTGAGAAATATTAAGATGTTTTTTTTAAAAGACATTCATATTGCAATAATATATATTCCGTCTCTGAAAAATGATACAGGTTAAAAAGGGAGAGTAACTGGATCCAATTTATGGTGAAATAGCGGCGATTTTTACCGCATTATGCTGGGCCTTTACATCGACTTTTTTCACAATAAGTGGATCCATTATCGGATCCGTCAACGTCAATCGTTTGCGCCTGGCAATAGCGGCGGCAATGCTGGTCATTGCGCATTACTTCGTCTTTGGCAGTTTTTTGCCCGTCGACGCGGGCGCCGAAGAATGGTTCTGGCTCGGTATTTCAGGTATCGTCGGATTCGCGATAGGCGACGCCATGCTTTTCGAGGCGTTTGTGATAGTTGGCGCCAGAATATCCATGCTTCTTATGTCGCTGGTGCCGATATTGAGCGCACTGTTTGCATGGCTCGCCCTGGGAGAGATTCTTGACTCTTTTGAAATATTGGCGATCTGCGTGACCGTGGCAGGAATCGCCTGGGTGGTGAAAGATAAAAATAAAGACCAAAATTGGGTGAAAGGCAGAAAACTGGTTTTCGGAATCGCCATGGGCATCGGGGGAGCGCTGGGTCAGACGTTCGGTCTGATCCTCTCCAAGAAAGGCCTGGAAGGTGGCTTCCCGACGCTATCCGGCAACCTCATCAGGATAATATGTGCTCTTATAGTGATATGGTTAATCACCCTCTTTAGAGGAAAATTATCGTCTACCGTAAATAGTCTTAAAAATAAAAAGGCGTTTTACGCCCTTCTGGGGGGATCATTCTTGGGACCGTTTGTGGGTGTCTGGTTGTCTTTGATAGCGATTAAATACGCCAGAATCGGAATTGCGGCCACACTGATGTCAACCACACCGATAATTTTAATACCGATCTCATACTTGTTGTTCAAGGAGAAGATCACTATCCAGACCGTCCTGGGTACCGTCATAGCGATAATCGGCGTGGCGGTGCTTATATTATCAAATTAATTTTAAAAGCGAAAAAGGGATCCCTATTTCAAAAGCAGCATTTTTCTGGCAACGCTAAAAGACTTGCTTTTAACAGAATAGAGATAGATACCGCCGGAAAGTCCATCCCCGTCCCACGCAAATTTGTGGTAGCCCTCTTCAAGATACGAATTATGCAGCGACTCGATCCGGCGACCCAGGATATCGAATATCTCGACGGAAACATTGCTACCCTCGGATAGATAAAAGCTTATGACGGTCCGGGAGTTGAAAGGGTTGGGATAATTCTTCACCAGAGCCATTTTCATAGGCTTTTCTGGAATTTCGTCTTCTGTTGCGGCAAGCTCAAAGTCGCCGCCGCCGTAAGCGCCCATATCGCTAGAGATCGTTCCCAATCCCCACAGACTATCAAGCGCTATATCCCGGATATAAGGTGCCCCGGCGTCGATGCAGGGTGAATCATATGGATATCCGTAGGCGGTGGACATCAGATGGAAATCTCCCTGATTTCTATCACGGAATTCAGGATTGCTGTTTATGTTGCCCTCCCCCGACCAGCCGGCATAGACATCGCTATAGGTAACCTGAGGAGGGTCTCCCTCATAATAAATTTCGGAACCTTCGGGCGCGCTATTTCCCCACAGAATGCAATTGGTGATAACCGGAAATGAAGAACTTGAAAAAATCGCCCCGCCGTACCCATTGGTTTCGTTGCCGAAAAAAGTATTATTTATTATATCCGGAGAAGAATCCTGGCAGAAAATACCGCCTCCTCTTCCGCCATCGGTTTCGCCTGCGTGGTTATTGATTATCAGGTTGTTTAATATCGTCGCTTCGGAATTATCGCAGTATATTCCGGCTCCCTGGCCGTAGGGCCAGAAACCGGTAGAGGCAGTATTGTTTACAATTACATTATTCGAAATAACCGGGCTGGAATTTTCACAATAGACCGCCCCGCCGTTGTCGGAATATCCATTGGTGATGGTAAAACCGGTAACGACCGCCCGGCTGTCCTCGCCGGTCTCAAATGTCATAACCCGACTTGCGGAACCGCCGTCTATCACTGTCGAATTGATAAAGTCAGGATTTCCGGTAGTTAGAAAAGTCGAGGCCAGTACCAGATACTGGCCGTTAAAATTTATATTTTCATAATATGTACCGGGAGCCACCAGCAGAGTGTCGCCCCCGGAGCAATCGTTTATTCCGTCCTGAATTGTAGGATACTCGCTGGGGACATGTCTTATCCGTGCGTCCACGGAGACAAAAAGCAAAATTGATAATGCGATTGTCAGAATATTATTTTTCAACATGGCGATAACTCCACTTTAGACTCCTCTTCTTACGGCGCAACCGAATATATATCATTAATATACATAAAAAATATCCACAAACAAGCTAAAATCGATGCAAAAAAGTGAAAAGTTAACGATAAATTCCACCTATCTAACTTGTTAAATAAAAACAGATTATAAGTTTGTATCGATGTTTCTAAGAAGAACTGCTGCGGGATAACCTTAAATAGACTTTTTCAATTACATTCAATGCGAATTCGGTTTCGTCTTCAGTGGAGGAATTTATTCGTATCCCGTTTGGGATCCCAAAAGGTTTTACATGTCTTAAAATTAAACCCAAATTCAGGCATTCTTCATTAAACGATTCGGCAAGCTTTTCCGAGGGCATAATCATAAGCAGGAAATTTGCATGGGTATTCACATACTTGATACCTATTTCATCGAATTTCGCCGTCATTCGATTCAGGGATTTTTCGTTAACCAGCAATGTTCGTTCAAGAAACTCATTATCATCCAATGCGGCAATGGCAGCCTTCTGCGCGGCGTAATTCGGTTCGAAGGGCAATTTCACCTTATATAATTCGCTTATAATCCTTTCGGGGCCCGCGGCGAATCCAACCCGCAACCCGGCCAGACCGTAGGACTTCGATAAGGTCCTGGTAATTATCAGATTATCATAATCGTAATCGAGCCCGTTCGGAAAATCTGGGTCTTTTGATGCGAATTCGGTATAGGCTTCATCGAGAACGACCAGAATATCATCCGGCACTCTGTCAATAAAAGCCTCAAATTGGACTTTCGTAAATATGGTGCCGGTGGGATTGTTGGGATTCGCCAGATATATTACCCTGGTTCCAGACGATATCGATGAAAGTATGGCCTCAAGGTCGAAAGCGTAATTTTTTAAAGGCACCAGCGATAAATTTCGGCCAAGCTTACGGGTATTGACATAGATCCCGATGAATGAACCTTCCGATGTTACAACCTCATCATTTTCTCTGGTAAAGGCGTTTAAAATATATCCCAGCAGGGCATCGACACCGTGGCCACAGATTATTTGATCGGGATTCTTGCCGAATTTCGCGGCTATTTTGGACACCAATTCCGGTGCCGCACGATCCACATAGCGATGGGCGTCAGGAAGACCTTCTATCACCGCTTTCATCGCCCGAGGCGAGGGGCCCAGCGGATTTTCGTTGGAGGCAAGCTTTACTATTTTCTCAAGGGATTTTTCCCTGGCCAGTTCGCTAATAGGTTTGCCGGGAATATAAGGCTTTAAATTTAAAATCCATTCCGGGATCTTTATCATTTCCTCACACCATTATTACCACGATTAAAAAAGCCCTATCACCCCGAGCGCTTCCGTTTCAATACAATCGTCCGCCAATAAAATGATTTTCATCGATAATTTCAACTTAATCTCTGTGGGATTGGATTATTTTTACGGGATCACCTTCGTGCAACAGCCCGCCCACAAGCGGCCTGGCAAAAATCCCCTCCCGGGGCATTATGCAATCGCCTACCGTCTGCTTTATAACGCAATCGTTATGGCATTCCTTACCGATCTGCACAACTTCCATAAGGACAGTATCGCCGAGAGCGATTTTCGATCCGATGGCGAGTCTTGAAAAATCCAGATCCCTGGTGGTAATGTTTTCAGCGAAATCGCCGGGATTGATCTGGATCTGATATCCATCCAGTTTTGAAAAGCTTTCGTATGGTAGAAGGCTAATGGGCCTTTCGCTTCCGAAATGAGCATCGCCTTCAATTCCTTTACCGGTAACGACCTTAACCAAGGGGACGTTCTCCTTTTTCTCCCCTGTATTCGAGGAAATCGAGAGTTTATAAATGCGAGATTCAGACGTTGTTTTGCTTTTCATTCCGTAAAAAATTGATGTCGAATTTTATGGTGATAATCTGCAAACTAATCGCCATCCCGTTTCCAGTCGCCGCTGCGGCCGCCGGATTTTTCCAGCAACTTTATCGATTCGATTTTCATGCCGCGGTCTATCGCTTTGCCCATATCGTAAATTGTCAAAGCCGCGACCGCCACGGCTGTCAGGGCTTCCATCTCGACGCCGGTCTTATAATAGGTCCTTGCTTCCGATCTGATAACGACCGATGGCGGTTCGTCCATTAACTCAAACTCCACAGACACCTGAGCCAGCGGTAGAGTATGACACAAAGGGATCAGATCGGCTGTGTTCTTGGCCGCCTGGATTCCGGCAATACGCGCCACGGAAAGAACATCGCCCTTCGAAAGGCTATTTTTCTTTATTGTGGAAAGTAGTTCCGAGGAAAACAAAACTCTCGCTTCCGCCACGGCTTTCCTGTCGCTTTCAGCTTTCCCGCTGATATCGACCATGCGGGCTTCGCCCTTGCGGTTAACATGACTCAGATTCTTCTTTTTCATCCGCCGATTTCCCGCATGGCAGGTTTGCATCCGTTAATGATCTTCGTATCCGGCGATTTTCGATAGAGCTGTTCCTCGAATATTTTTTTCAAGTTTGCGGCGATTTTCTCAACCGAATTGCTGTTTTCAGCCAAGGTACTCAAATTCACCAACTTACTGTCAAACAGGCATCCTACCAGATCGCCTTTTGACGTAAGTCTCAGGCGGTTGCAGCTTTCACAGAATCCCCGGCTGACGGCCGAGATAAAACTGATTCGCCCTGGATAATCTTCATATCTGAAGCTTTTGGCAGGGCCGGAGTTGGATTCGTCGCGAGATATCGGCTCCAATTTAAGCCCGATTCGTTTTCTAATCTCATCCTCTCCGACAAATAATTCTTCTCCCCAGCCGGATTTATAGGCGGGCATAAACTCAATAAATCTCAAATCGATCTTCTTCCCCAGGGCCCATTCGGCGAATTTCGCGGCCTCGCCGTCATTGATGCCGCGCATTAATACTATATTAATCTTAATATGGCCGAAAATGTCATGATGCAAAGCAACATCGATGGCGTCTAGAACGGACTCGAGGCGATCTTTGCCCGTAATTCGGGCATAGGTTTTCCTATCCAGAGAATCGAGGCTGATATTCAACCTGTTGAGCCCCGCCCCGACAAACGCGTCCAGTCTCGGTGCCAGCAGGGTGCCGTTGGTGGTCAAGCCGATGATCTTAACTGAATCAGAAAGCGCTCCGTAGCCAAGTTTGTCGTAATGCACAGCTTTGACACCCGGGAGATCTCTGATTCGATCAATGTAGTCCTCATGCACTTCAAGACAAATACCGTTGTAGGCGTTGTAATAGTCGTAGAGGATGTCGGCTTCTTCGAGGGCAAGACCCAG
>Ga0209536_100017418_pt1 | contig 10177 bp, 6 predicted proteins | sample DeeMarSeWOR28_12_FD_187461 | JGI IMG/M metagenome (GOLD analysis project Ga0209536, IMG submission 187461) | Marine sediment microbial communities from White Oak River estuary, North Carolina - WOR-2-8_12 (SPAdes) (version 2) | ecosystem: Environmental > Aquatic > Marine > Intertidal zone >... | reverse complement strand
AAAAAGGGGTGCAATGATGAAAAGAAAGCTTTTGGAACCATTCCGAATAGGGAAAATGCAGCTCAAGAATCGTATCGTTATGGCCCCCATGGAAACTCAGTACGCTGCCGAGGATGGCCACGTAACGGAGCGCAACAAGGACTACTACGAGGCACGGGCCCGTGGCGGAACAGGGCTCGTCATAGTGGAGGCTACCTATATCCATCGGCAGGGATGGGCTCATGCCAACCAGCTAAGCATCAGTGATGATAAGTTTGTTCCAGGTCTGAGCGAACTGGTTCAGGTGATACACAAGCACGGTGCCAAAGCTGCCATCCAGATAAACCATGCCGGCCGGGACGCCAAAATGGCGGCACAGAATGGAATACAGCTAGTAGCCCCGTCCCCGCTGGCCAGCCCGCTGGTCGGCAAGTTGCCCAAAGAGTTAACTCTGGAGGAGATTGGGAAAATCCCCGCCGTCTTTGCAGAGGCGGCTCTCAGGGCTAAGAAGGCCGGCTTCGATGGCGTGGAAATCCATGGTGCCCATGGCTACCTCATCAGCCAATTTTTGTCCCAGGCTTCCAATAAGCGCCAGGACATCTATGGAGGTGACTTGCCGAACCGCGCCAGGTTCCTCGTGGAAGTGATAAAGGCGATTAAAAGCGCGGTCGGCGATGATTATCCCGTCTGGTGTCGTATAAACGGTCAGGAGTACGGTATTGAGGATGGATTGACTCTGGAGGAGGCGCAGGAAACGGCGCAAATAGCCCAAAAGGCGGGCATTGACGCGCTTCATGTGTCCGCCACCGGCCCCAGAGCCCCCAACAATTTACCCTCTCGTACATTTACTCCGGCCGTAATCGCACATCTGGCAGAAGGCGTTAAAAAAGCGGTCACCGTGCCGGTGATAGCCGTGGGCAAGATGACACCGGATGCTGCCGAAAAGGTCCTAGCAGAAGGCAAGGCAGACCTCATCGCCATCGGGAGAGCCCTTTTCGCCGACCCCGAGCTTCCCAATAAAGTGGCCGAGGACAGGCTGGACGACATCACCCCCTGCATAGAATGCTTTGGCTGTCGCAATGACGTATTCTCCAATATACTGGGGCTTACCGACATCGCAGGCATAGGATGCCATGTAAATCCGGCACTGGGCAAAGAAAAGGAAAGAGAAATAATACCGGCAAACAGCCCCAAGAAAATCCTCGTCATAGGTGGCGGTCCGGCGGGGTTGGAAGCTGCTCGGGTATCTGCCCTGAGGGGTCACAAAGTCACGCTTTGGGAGAAAGAATCCCGGCTGGGAGGACAATTATTTCAGGCTGCGATTCCCCCATACAAAGACCGGATCATGGCTTTACCCGAGTATTTTGAGCGACAGTTGAAGAAGCTCGATGTTGCCATTGAATTGAACAAAGAAGCAACGCCGGCCATGATTGAGGAATTTAAACCCGAAGCAGTTATACTGGCTTCCGGCGTAAGGCCTCTGATTCCAGAGATTAGAGGTGTGGACAGAGCAAATGTAATCCAGGCAGGAGACGTTCTGGAAGATAAGATGGCAGCGGGGAACCGGGTCATCATAATCGGCGGGGAGATGGTGGGTTGTGAGACGGCCGAGTTCCTTGCGGAAAAAGGAAAAGAGGTTACCGTTATGCGGAGAGGTCCGGAGATGGCAACGGTGGTCGGGCCCTGTCTCAGGCCTTTCCTGCTGGCGAGGCTTTCTGAAAAAGGAATCACCTTGCTCACTGGCGTTAAATATGACGAAGCAACACCAAGCGGTCTTGTAATCACAACCAAAGACGGCGAGAAGAAAACTATCGACGCCGACACCATCATTCTGGCGGCAGGAGCGACTCCGGAGAACAAGCTTTATGGAGAAATCAAAGGCAAGGTCCCAGAGGTTCAGTGTATCGGTGATTGCGTTGCACCGAGAACGATACGCGATGCTATTGCTGAGGGGTTCCAAATTGGCCAAGAAATATAAATAGCCTTAACTTGCAGCGGCGGTTGAAAATAGATGGATTTATCGAAGATAACCGAACAATTTACCGAGAGCATCATACGCGATATGACACGGGTGGCACTGGAACATCCGGGCAGCATAAACCTGGCGCAAGGCTTCCCTGATTTCCCCGCACCCGAGTCCATCAAGCAGGCTGCCATCGAAGCCATAAATAAAGATATGAACCAGTATGCCGTAACCTGGGGGACTCTCTCGCTCCGCGAAGCCATTGCCGCGAAAACTCTCCGCTACAATCACATTAAAGCAGACCCTCATAAGAATATCACCGTAACCTGTGGGGCCACAGAAGGCATGATGGCATCTCTCAAGGCAATCATCAATCCCGGGGATGAGATAATAATTTTCGAGCCGTTCTATGAAAATTACGGCCCGGATTGTCTTCTTTCCGGAGCAACGCCGCGATACATTCGACTGAGCCCGCCTGAATGGTCCTTTGATTTCAACGAGCTTGAAAGCATCTTTAATTCCAGAACCAAGGCAATCGTAATCAACACCCCGAATAACCCCACCGGCAAAGTATTCAGTGAAAAAGAGCTCCGTTTCATTGCCGAGCTTTGTATTAAGAATGACGCCATCGCGGTTACTGATGAGATATATGAACATATTCTCTTTGACGGCCACCGGCATCTATCGATTGCTTCATTTCCTGAGATGGCAGAGCGGTCTATTACCATAAACTCAATCTCGAAAACATATTCCCTGACCGGCTGGCGGGTTGGCTGGGTCATTGCCAGCGATCGAATAACAAGAGAAATAAGAAAGGTCCACGATTTCTTAACTGTGGGCGCTGCGGCACCTTTGCAGGCGGGTGCCGCTTTTGCCCTGTCTCTGGGTGAAGAATACTATCAATGGCTGACGGAGTTTTATCAGAATTCGCGGGACACCCTGTGTAACTCTCTCCAGGAAACTGATTTACACCCTTATAAGCCGGCCGGGGCTTACTACATAATGTGCGAATGTGCTGACCTCATACGACATCATCATCTGCAAAATTCTCTGGAGCTTGCTTTTTCCCTGGTAAAGAATATTGGAATCGCCACCGTGCCGGGAAGCTCGTTTTATTCCGACCCCGGCTACGGGCAATTTATAATCCGCTTCTGTTTTTGCAAGAGCCCGGAGACACTGCAAAAAGCGCGGTCTTATCTCTCCAAAATCTCAAAAACAACGCGCGACCGCTGAATATAGCTCTGTTACTACTATCCTGAGGCTCTTATCCTTATCATGTCCGATACCGTATTCCCCACTAGCGATTCCCCTACGTTCCGCGACTGCTCTAAAACTTGCCTAACCACAGGCAAATAAAATCGGACGAACAATTTGACAGAAATTACTGGCGGATGTTTAATATGAAACCGGAAATGACGGGAAGACAGTTAGACTATCGATTGCCTTAAACTTCTTGGGAGCAAGAAAAATAGAAAGGACAATATTGTACCATGAGAGTTGTTACTTTTAAGAAACAGGCGTTTGGTAGCAGGATTGGCCTCGTGCATGGGGAGAAGATAGCCGATTTACGAGCAACGTTTGAAAAGTTTCTTTGCGAGGAGAAAGGAGTCCCCGTCGAAAGGGCCAAAGATGCCGCGAGCCAGCAGGTCCCTGACTCCATGCTTGATTTAATTAGTCGTGAGGATGAAGGTGTTGCCTGCATTGAACAGGCAAACGAATTTCTTATTAAGTCGGATACAAAAGGGAAGTCATTGGAGTACTCTGCCGGCGGGGAGAAGATACTTTATGCAAGAGACGAAGTTCAAGTACTGAAACCTCTTCAAGTATTCAGGGCACTGAATGTTGGAGCGAACTACAATGCCTATCTGGCTATGATGAAAATAGTTGAGCCCTTCGAGGGAACAGTCGAGACATTTTGGAAGCTACCGCAAACAGTAATCGGCCCTGGGGAAAGAATAATATGGCCGGTGTCATCTCAGCAAGTTTCCTGCGAAATGGAACTGGGTGTGATAATCGGTAAAAAGACAAAGCGCGTCTCAAAGGACAAAGCATTAGATTGCGTCTTTGGCTACACGGTCGTGAATGATGTAACCGCAATAGATTTGATAAAGCGAGGGCTGGGCCCAGGTAGAGAAGGGTTGCCCGGATTTTTCTATCTTTGTCTGGCGAAATCATTCGATACGTTTGAGTCGATAGGTCCCGTCATCACCTTAAAGGATGAAATCCCCGACCCTCAGAACCTGAATGCGGAATACCGAATCAATGGCGAGCTTAAAGTAAAGGGTAATACCTCGGATATGCGGCTTAATGTGGCCGAAATAATCGAGTTTATCTCTCAGGATATCACCCTGTACCCTGGCGATCTGATTGCCACCGGCGCTATGGCAACTGAAAAATACGCGCCTCAGGTCAATGTCCAGATTGGAGATAAAATTGAAATGGAGATAGACAAAATCGGCGTCTTAGGGAATCACATCAGCGGCTAGCTTCTCAAGCCCTAACGCCCGAATTTTGTTCTTACCCGGTATCCCGGTTCTTTTATCCCAGCCGCGTTCGTCATAATAGTCATTCAGTAACTTGAGGATATCTTCTCTACTCAGCTCTCTTATCCGATGATAATCGGTGAGAGCCTCTTTTCGCTCTGGGGTATTTATCGGGACTAACCACACCTCCGGAAAGGCGGCGTCTTCTTCTCTGGTAAATCCCTCCCTGACATTCAACATCTTGTAAAGGTTCTGTGCCCTTTCGGCCCGCTTCATCAATTCCTGCGCGTTTGTCTCTATACCGGTCGCCGCGCTATAAAGCCCGACAAGGTCGTCTATTGTGGTGCCGTAACGACCTGAAACAACACATGTGCCCAGAGAATTGTGCAGGGAGCAAAAATCCTCCGCATGCTTGGTCAACCTGCCGACATTGAAAGAACCATAGTATTCAACGGGCTGGAAAATACGGGATATGGCGTCGTCAGGGGTGCCTCTGGCAATGGCGTCCTGCTTGATAGCCTCAAGTGATTGGAAAGGAATTATGGTTATCGCGTTTCCCTGCCCGCTGTAACCACCCCTCGGGTTGGTAAGGCCCATGGAGAAGCGCATCGAGTCGAGCTTTGTCATCCGGGCTGGATAGATGCAGTCGGTGCCCTTGGCGATGCCTGTGCCCGGGATATAATCAGTCCTCGCATCACGGCCCATGTGTTCGGAGGTGCTGAACCAGCCGTCTGCCATGGCTTTGCCCAGTGCACCCTCCCGATTTATCATCTTTCCGGCAAGATTAAGATAAGTTTTTATATCGCGCTTTATATCCAGGCCATCGGTGCGTTTCTTATCAATAAGTCCTTCAATATATAACCCTGTAATCCAGTCTATGAGCGAGCCCATGGTGGATATGCATGCCCCGGACCTGTTGGCGACATCCAGCAATTTCAATGCTTCTCTGCAATCGGTTAGCCCCAGCCTCTGGCCAAAAACGGCTGGCCATAAAAAATGTCCGGTCTCAGTTTGAGTACCGGCAAACTCGCCGTCCTTTATCTCGTAGCTGACGTTGCAGCCGAACCAGCAGCCGGTGCAGGCTCTTACGTCTTTCTTGACCTCGAGAAATCTGGCGATGCCGTAATACTTATCCCAATCAAATACGCTCCAGAGCCCCGGGTTCATGTGAACGCTAATCATGCTGTTCCATCCCGCATGAGAACCCATCTGCTGCCTTTCTTTTGCCGATTTCGGCATTTGCTGGTATATACGGTTGAGCGCGCTCATGTACTTCTTTGTATCAAACAGGGGCACACCGCGCACTCCATGAGCTACGATGGCCTTTAGGTTCTTGGAGCCTATGACCGCCCCGAAGCCACCCCGACCGAAGTGCATGCGCTTGTCTGTTATCGCCATCGCCGAACGAACCAAGTTCTCCCCGGCTTTGCCGATGGCGATAACCCCGCAGTCGGGATAGAGGCGACTCAGTTCATCGCTGGCCTCGTAGATGTCCTTCTTTCCCCATAGCTGGGACGCATCGCGTACTGCCACGCTATCATTAGTTACTTCCAAGTACACGGGTCGCTTTGCCCGTCCGGTGATGACAATATGGTCGTAACCAGCGTTCTTCAGCATAAGGCCGAATCGATTACTACCGCTTATGGCCGAGGTTACGTAGAATCGACCGTCTTCAGTCGCCGGCAGGGCGAACTTGGTCGTACCCTGGATTTTGGAACCGCCGAATACAGTGCCTGCAAGAGGCCCAGCACCGATAATGATTGGATTGCCAGGTGAAAATGGATCAACGCCCGGCTCAAGTAAATCCCAGATAAGCCTGTAGTTAACGCCCCATCCGCCAATAAACTGGTCGGTCAAATCATGGTCCAGAGGCTCCCTTTTGACAACCTCATTGGTTAAATCAACGTATAAAATATTGCCCGCATACCCGAAATAGCTCGTTTCCCCTATCACACAGAACCTCGCTCAATTTAAAGTAAGAGCACCATAGTTACAGTAACTGGCGCAGAGATGACATGACGCGATGCAGTCATCAGTGAAGCCGATTTTATTGGATTCAATGACAATTTTTGCCTGGCACGGACTACAGGTGCCATTGTAGTGGAGTGAGCAGATAAGCTGGCACGACAGACATTGTGAGCATAAGCTAGGGTCAACCCTGATATTGGTCTTTATCACCTAATAATTCACCCAATATAAATTTTTGTGATTACATCCAGTTTCGTTATCGACAAGCAAAAATCTATATGAGTATACACTATGAAGCTGCCATTTTAAAGGCAATAATGCCGGTTAATATTAACCTGGAAAAATCTTTTATGGGCACAGGTCGCTATCTATTTGAGTTCCATTATCTTTTCCGCAATTATCTGAGCAGCAATACCGCAGACCTTGGGGCAACCGGTCTCGCTGTGACCGCCCGCATCCAGAAAGGCCTGCCGGTCTTTGTCGTCGGATAAATCGAACGACCTCCCATAAATCTTCTCTTGAATATGTCGGCAAAGCGTGCTTTGCAGTTCCTCTTTAAAGCCAAACTGAGCCTTAAGTTCTTTCATGAACCTGTCACGTACTTCGAGGCCGACTTTCATTGCTCCCTGGTAGGCATCAAAATCTTCCATCCTCTCGCGGCCGATTACCAGGCCCAGTGAGAGAAGAGCGCCGATTATGGCACCACAGGTCTCCCCCTTACGGACAACGCCTCCGGAGAGCACCGTGGCCGCTTTGAATGAATCTATGTTGCCAATGGCAAAATCCTCCTGAATGGCCCCCAGAACGCTTTGCGAACAGCCGGAAAGAAAATCGTACTCCAGCGCCTTCCTCTTGACTCTCTCAATGCGCTCTACATTCATCAATTTAATACCTCCTTTATAGTGCAATATTATATCTTCAAATACTCAATAGCACCCAAATTTCCAGCCAAGTTTTCAAACCAGCTACCCGGTCAATTACTGCCGCATATGAGATTCAATGCTAAAGCCAACCAATGACCCAGACCCCAAGCCCTGAGGTTATTTTACTGAAGCCCGATGCATCTTCATTATGCTGGCTATTTCTGCATACGAGTCCGGGAGCAATCCTTCAGCCTCCATCCTGTATCTCACGGGCATTCCTCCCCGGTAACCCTGCCTGCGTTCTATGCCTGTTAGCAGTGGCTCCACCTTTGCCATCGGAGCTGAGAACACCAGTTCTTCTGGCAGGCTGATAGCTGAAGAGATGTCCCCCATACATGGATTACTTACCCAAAACCGCCCGGTTTCCATTGGCGGTACAACGTAGTTAACACAACCGCCATGAGCTGCTATTTCGCAGGGAACATTCTCTCCCCACTCGAATACTATACCAGCAAGTATCTGGTTTAATTGAGCCGGATTAACATATAAGAGCACCAGGTCAGGTTCAAAACCCGCTCTTGCCAAAGGTGCGGAGACAATGGCAACGTATTTATCGGCCTCAAACCTTGGAAAAGAACGAGCCCACTTGCTGCCGGTTGCCAGGTCCTTAGACCCATCGGGATATCGGGTCTTTCCGGCAAGAAAAAATTCCAGGCCCTCATTGTAAGCCTCAAGATTGCCCCCGGTGAAGCCGTAAGCCAATGCGGCTTCAAAACACCACATATCCTCTTGCTTCTGAGCTATCATGTCACCAATCCGACGCGATATGGCAAAACATTGACAGGTATTAAGGTGGCAGCCCAGGTCCCTGAGCGGCCTTTTAGCCAGTTTGGGAATATCTTCCTCTTTCTCTATCATTTTCACCGCCAGGGGATATGTGGACGGTCTCAAGCACTTTTCAAAGCGCTCGGCAAATTCTCGATAAACAGGTGCAAACGGTTCCGACGTCGTCATCTTAAGTCCAGTTATTGGCATGGCCATTACCTCCATAATGTTAAAATTGCTGTGTGCCTGTGGTATGTTAAATCCGATTTCAGACGTTGTCAATCCCATCAATCCTTGCACGTGCAAACTGGCATCTTAATTATTAACTGCCGCGTTTCATCACACCTTTCATCAGTTTGTGCCATCAAGCATAGCGCGGACCCTGCACTAACGTATCAATTAAGAGTTGTCCGAGTAAGAAGCAGGTGTTGATTGCACAGCAGACAAAGGACTATAATCAAACACGACCATATAGCACATACTGCTCGTAGTTCTAACTTCGCAGACGACATCATTTAGGGGATAAATTGAGTAAAACAAAATCATTGGTTGATAGAAAGGTAGGGTGAAAAATGGCAAAACACAGGGTAGCGATTATCACCGGGGACGGTATTGGGCCAGAGGTAATGGCAGAGGGCATTAAGGTTCTAAGCGCAGTTCAGGCGAAAATAAAAAACCTAAGCTTCGAGTATGAGCATTTTCCCTGGGGATGTGACTATTACCTGGCAAATGGCGAGATGATGCCTCAAAACGGGCTGGAGATACTGAAAGGCTTTGATGCCATCTATCTTGGTGCTATCGGAGACCCGAGGGTTCCCGACCATATTTCTGTAAGGGACCTTGTTCTCAAAATTCGCATAGGCTTTGACCAGTATGCCAATGTCAGACCCATTAAACTCCTGGAAGGCGTATCCTGCCCCTTGAAAGACAAAACACCCCAGGATATAGATTTCGTAGTAATACGCGAGAACACGGAAGGTTTTTATGCCGGGTGTGGGGGCAGATACAGAAAGGGTACGCCTGAACATGGCAAGTACGCCGGGCTGAGGCAAGTCTTTGCTGATTCAGAGGAGGTAGTTGTTCAGGAAGGTGTGCTCAGCCAGATTGGAGTAGAAAGAGTAATAACGTATGCCTTTGACCTGGCACGCAGCAGGAAAAAGCACCTTACCTGCTGCACCAAGTCTAATGCCCTCAACTATAGCATGGTCTACTGGGACGAAGTCTTCAGAAAAATCGCCAAAAGCTATCCTGACGTCAGGACTGACTTCGCCATGGTAGATGCAACATGCATGTGGATGGTTAAAAACCCTGAGAATTTTGACGTCATTGTGGCAGAGAATCTATTCGGGGACATAATCACCGATTTGGGAGCGGCCATTCAGGGAGGCTTGGGAGTTGCTGCCGGAGCTAACCTGAACCCACACGGCCTCTCCATGTTTGAACCAATTCACGGTTCGGCTCCTAAATACACCGGTAAGAATGTCATGAACCCGATTGCCACTATATGGGCCGGCATTATGATGCTCGAACAATTGGGTGAAAAGGAAGCGGCAACACTGGTTGAAAAATCAGTAAAAGAAGTGCTCAGGGAAGGCAAGTATCGGACGAAAGACCTGGGGGGCACTTCATCAACCAGGGAGGTCGGAGATGCCGTTGCTGACGCAATTTATAAAATAAAAATGTAACTTATATATTATTGTTGCCGACTACGCCTTCCGAACATCGCACAGGAATGCCCTGAACTCGGGAATACCGGTGTTAGGGTCGCCCACGCGGGGGGTAAGCAGATTAGCGCTGTCCCCTTTGGAGATTCCCATATACCCCCAGTTCCAGGGCACGCTGACCTGGTGAACCCTCGTGCCATTAACCTGAAACGGTTTAAGCCGCAGGGTGACCACAGCTGTACCTCTTACACTGGCACCGCGGGCTGATTCCACGATAACGGGATCGCCATTGGCAATCCCCTTCTCTGCTGCCAGTTCCCGGCCCATCTCAACGAACATCTCCGGCATCATTTCCACCAGCCACGTCAATCGTCTGGTTATCGCTCCCGTATGCATGTGCTCCACCACACGGCTGGTGGTAGCCACGATGGG
>Ga0209536_100017417_pt1 | contig 10178 bp, 8 predicted proteins | sample DeeMarSeWOR28_12_FD_187461 | JGI IMG/M metagenome (GOLD analysis project Ga0209536, IMG submission 187461) | Marine sediment microbial communities from White Oak River estuary, North Carolina - WOR-2-8_12 (SPAdes) (version 2) | ecosystem: Environmental > Aquatic > Marine > Intertidal zone >... | reverse complement strand
TGGATTTTTGAATGTTTCCAATGTGAAAGGGAAACAATCCGGCCGGCCGGTCATTGAAGTATTGCTGCAGCGTTTTTTCGATCACGGTGAAAGCAATTTCATCCCAGGGAATGTCTTTTTCCAAAAATAACCGGACCTCGCTGCTTTCATTGCCGGCCTTGATACCGGCGTCAATTAATTGCGCCCGGAACATCAGATAGACCTGGTTGACATAACAGATGTTATATAGCGCATAAGGGGCCAATATTTCGATCCGGGCCCCGGCTTCCTCAAGGGCTTCTCGTCGCGCTCCCTGCGCAACGGTTTCGCCGTTTTCCAGATAACCTGCCGGCAGGGTCCATTTGCCGGAGCGCGGTTCAATACTCCGGCGACAGAGCAAAATTTTTCCATCCATTTCCGGTATGCACCCGACCACCACCTTGGGATTTTCATAGTGGATGGTGCCGCAGGATTCACAAATATAGCGCGGCCGGTCATCTCCGGGCGGGGTTCCTAATTTTACCGTATCTCCGCAGTCGCTGCAGTAGTTCATGTCTTCTCCCTGGCTCATTTATTCCAGGTCCAGCATCAGGTAATCCGCATCCGTATGGTTGATCGTTTGCGCATCGATGCGGCCGGGTATTTCAGGTAAAATCACTGCAGAGGGAAGATTCGAGCGTAGCTGGATTTGTCGCGGTACAGCCCCTTTTTGCGCGTGGCCGGTTCCGGTCAGAATCACCACAATGGAATCCGGGTTCTTCTTTAAGTAGTCCAGGGTATAAACGGCCATGGCGCTGTCCCAGACCATCTGGGCTTCGCAGAAATAGATAAAATTAAGCTGACCGTGGCCGTGACCGCCAAAGGCTTTGCGGATATAATTCATGTATTGCTGATCGACGATGCAGCTGGCCTCGGCAATTTTTCCCTTTTGTTCAGGCGAAAGCGATTTAAAACCGTCGCGGGATACTTGCCGGGTGATTTCACGCGGAACATTCAGTCCGATCATGGGGATCCGATGATCTCTGGCATATATAAAAATTTCACGATAGGCCTGCCAGGGAAAATTCCAGTTGTCATAATAGATTTTTTCGAAATGGCTGTCAGGGATTTCACCTGAAATCCATTGATCGAGGGCCGGCTGGCTTTCGTTTCTAAACATCTCCAGGCCGACGGCGACCCGGAGGCCGGCTTCATGCAGGGCCCGGATGACGGCCAGTTGGGCCATATGGTGCTGCGCATTGTTGTGATGTTCGCCTATCAGTACGATTCGATTTTTCATTAGATCCGCCAGCGCTTGCTGCATCCCCAGCTCCATATCGCGGTTCAGGTCGAACAGGCGGCGCTCATAACCATCTCGCTTGGCCCAGCAGCCGGATGCTGAAATGAGCAAGGCCATAAAGCTTAAAACTGCAATTATTTTTTTCATCATGCCATTATTCTCCGGTTTCATGGTCCCATCGGTATTCAAGGGGTGACTGTTCTATCGACCAGAATCCTTTGTCTCGATTCTGCCCGTTTTCAAAGGTCAGGTAACTGTATTTGCCGTAATGGGTAATTTTACGGGCGACGGTCTCCGCCTGATGCGATGAGAGCGGATAAAACAGGGCCACCACCCGGTGTTCAGAAAAGGGATGGGCAAATACGCCAAAAAAAACATCTGATGACTGTCTATAGATTTTCTTGTTGAGAATAAACGATTTTGGGTCGATTGCAATTTGAGCGGGCAGATGGCGCAAAAGCGCTGTATTCTGTGGATAACCAATCATCAGTACATCCCTGTCGAGCAGCTGTTCACGGCCTAAAGTTTTTTCTTCGGCGAAGGTGTAGTTTTTCAATCCCAGAGAAAGAATCAACGTACGGGCGGCGCTCTTGACCTGCGGCTCCAGATCGGCAGATAACACAGCCAGTACCGAAGATGAACTTTTAATTGCGTTGATTGCCGGTGGAATTTCAACGGGATGCAGGCGCCGCAGGATATGATTGTCGGGATCGGCGATCAACTTTTGGGGCTTTGATTTGCTAACAATCTGAAAAGGGGTCACTTGATCGGAAACCCGAATCGTTGAGGCAGCGGTTTGAGCGTGACTTTCCAGAAGGAGATTCAGATCAAAGCGGTATGACGGATTTTCCTGGACAATGCGGCCATTAATTTCCCAGCTGCCGCCCGTAAACCTCGATTCAACTGCATCCAGGTAAAATCGGGGCGCGCCTTTCTGAAATACCCATTGGTCGAAAAAATCATCAAGCGCCCGCTGCGCCCGAGCCTCAAACGTCTTTTTAATATCGATCCAGGAAGTGGTTTTAAACAATCGCTGTTGGTAGAGATCTCTGAGGGCGTCCCAGAAAGCTTCGTCTCCCAGTTGTCTGCGGAGCATATGGAACACCATCGCCCCCTTGTCGTAGCCGACCGTTTTGGTGATGGGATCATGGCGGCTCTGGAACTGCGTCAGGGCAAAGTCTTGAGCCGGCTTGACCAGGGTGCTGTAGTTTCGCAAAATCTGCAGACGGTAGTCACGGGCATCCTGATCGGATTCCATTTCTCTATAAAGGTAGTCCGCCACGTAAGTCGTTAAGGCTTCGCTCCAGTTGCCCCCGGCATAATCAGCCAGCACGCCGTTGCCCCACCAGCAATGGGCAATTTCATGTCCCAAACTGGTCCGAACAATAAAGGGCAGCCGCAAAACGGTGCCCCCGATCAGGGTATAGGAGGGGAACCCGAATCCGGTCGGGAAGAAATTTTCGACCACCGCAAATTTTTCAAAAGGATACGGTCCGAACAATTCTTGATAAAGGGTGAGGTACCTGGCGGTTGCTTCCAGATAGGTTTCAGCCAGGGAATCGGTTTCCGGGAAGAAATAGGTGGCGGCGGTTACGTTTCCCACCTTTTTTTGCCGCACCGTGTAGGCGCCGACGGATAAAGAGAGGCCTTTGATGGGATTTTCGATTATCCAGGTAGATTCTGTTTTGCCGTTTCGGGTTACATGCCCCTCTGATTTTCCAGCCGTAACGGCCAGCAGGCCTGCGGGTGCAATCACTTTGAGGTTATAGATTGAATCCCCTGCGACCGATTCCGGATACCAGCCGGAACCGGCCAGCAAAAAACTGCCGCGTTCGGAAATCGTTGCACTGACACCATAACCGGGATTGTCGGAATTTACCGGACGTATGGGGGCTGGGTCATTAAAGATTGCCACAAAGCGAATGGTGATCTGGATTTTCTGATTTTTTTCGCCGGCAGCCAGACCCACCTTCAGTTGCCCATTTTTAAAATCAAACCGGCGCAAACTGCCGTTTACGGTCACCTCGATTTGTTCTGCCCTGCGGGAAAGTGCAAAGTCCAGGCGGTCGTGCGGGCTTTTTTCGATCTCTATCCGGTCCTGCACCTGCAGCATTTGCTTTGCCGGGAACAGCTCTGCCTGAAGGTGGTGCCGGACACTGCCCTCGGCGGCCGGACAAAGCGATGCACCCATAGCCAGAATCAGCAACACCATGATCCCGGTGCTGGCGGCCGGGGCATAAATATTTTTCGAAAGCCAGGGGGTTCGGCATATCCCCATTGAGGTTTCGGCCTTTGTGTCCAATCGATCGATCCTTTTACCTTTTTGATATTTTATGTGGTTACCTGGGAATCTCCGGTCGATCACGTCCAATATTTATCTAACCACGAAGATCACGAAGGCAGGATGGAATAAATTTAAAATCCCTCTTCGTTTCCTTTGTGCGCTTTGTGGTTGAAAGGGCATAACTTGAGCTTTCCGCGTAACCGTAATATTCTATAGACGTTCTGCTGGAAGGATGTCGTTCGCACTTTATAGAAGCGCTGATCGTCCATCAAACGTTTGAAAACAATCTAAGTATTTTGAGGAATATGTCAAAATTTGAATGCCAACCACAGGCGGGGCGCAAAATTTACCCTGTCGCTTTCTCGGTTTAAGCACCTTGACCCCCGGTGATTGAGTAATTACTGTAAGTTTCAAAAAATAATTCAAGAAAGACAATTTATTGGAGGATAAATGGCTAAGCAGCAAAAAGCAGGCGACGGAAATTATGTTCGCAAAGAAACGATGTTAATTGTCACGCTCCTGGCCCTGGCGGTGGGGTTTTTCGGGGGGGTCGTTTTCACGGTTTTTAAATCTGATTCATCAGCACCGGCTCCATCCGCATCTGCTCCGGCGCAGATGGGAACACCCGCGCCTGCAGATTCTGATCGAATTGCGGCGCTTGAGCGCCAGGCTCAGGCGAACCCGGGTAACGCCAATGCATGGACGGAGCTGGGGAACGCCTATTTTGATTCAAATCAATATGAAGCATCCATCAACGCTTATCGAAAATCGCTGGAGCTGGATCCGAACAACCCGAACGTCTGGACCGACATGGGGGTCATGTACCGGCGCAGCAACCAACCCGAAGAGGCCATCAAAGCCTTCGATCAGGCGATTGTCGTGGACCCCAAACATGAGGTTTCACGCATGAATAAAGGAATTGTCCTGCTGCATGACCTCAACGATATTGCCGGCGCCATTCAGGCGTGGGAAGGTCTGCTGGAAGTCAACCCGATTGCCATGTCGCCTACGGGTGTTTCAATCGATCAGATGGTCAACCAGCTCAAAAAGCAGCAGACAGGGCAAGGCCCCCAATCACAATAGCTTTAAAGCTGGGATGCCGGAAGGCTGTGAGGCTTGAAGGCTTAAAAATTTCCTGGCTTTCTGGCTTCCGAGCCTGCTGGTCTCCAGGCTTCAGGCGTTTTGCTATGAGCTGTTTAAGCGTTTAGCGTAAATTTTTTCAATCTTTTCTCTCGCAAAATGATAGACCGTATTACAATGATGGCAGCGCATCTCGAGCGGGAAAGGGCCTTTGTCGCGAAGATCCTTGAGCTCGGCCAGCGGCAGCATCATTAATATCTGGCGCAGCCGCTCGGGGCTGCAGTGACACATAAACTCAATGCGTTGATTGGCCAGAAAGCGGGGGCGGTATCTTTCAAAGACCGTCTGGATCAAACCCTCGGGTTCCTGCCGGTCGGTAAAGGCTTCACCCAAAGAAGGGAACTGCACCACCCGCGCTTCCAGTTCGGCAGCCAGGTCATCCTCGGCTCCCGGCATGGCTTGCAAAAACAACCCCCCGGCGCCGGTTACCTCGCCGGCCGTATCGTATTTTATGCTCAGATTAAATGCGGTCGGGATTTGCTCTGATTTCAAAAAATAATTGGCAAGGTCCCCGGCAAGGTTGCCGTATTCCAGCGCAATTTTGCCGGTAAAGGGCTGTTTGGCGTCTTCCAGATAGCGGATAACGGAAAGAAAACCGACGCCGAAAAAGGGCGAAAGGTTAAAATCCTCCATGGGCCTGTCAATCGGAATCGGAACGTTTTTTAAAAACCCGCGGACCTCTCCGAAAGCATTGGCCTCCACGGTCAGGCCCTTGATCGGCCCCGTGCATTCAATCTTTAAACTGACGCGGTCGCTTCCTTTCAAATTGGCTGACATCAAGCCGGCGCCCAGATAGGCGCGGCCCAGCACCAGGGTTTCCAGAATCCCCAGTTGATGGTTGGCGCGCATTTCATTGACCATGCGACTGCCATGCAGGATCGCGCCGCGTACGGCACCGTCGGCCAGCAAAAATTTATATATGCGATCTTTGGCACTGGCCAGCAGCCGCTCCTTAAGAGATTCGCCTCCTAATGTCTTCTTAATCATTGAACTGTTTTTTTCTGCAAAGTTTGCAATACCCGTTTTATTACCTGAATTTTTCATACAAGATTCAGATAATAGGTTTTCCCTATCATAAAGCTGTCAATTCTCTCGGGTTGCACATTGCTTGCGCGTGCATAGGTTATGGTCATTGAATTTTCACAAAACAATTACCATAGGAGGCCCATTATGTCCAACATACAAGATTACTTCGAAACAGATCAGGAAAGAGATCAAGGACACGTTGATACCCGTGAGCGTAATTTCGAATGTGAGAATAAGGATCCCCATCTGGGATGCGATTTGGGAATCGACGTTCAGGGATAAAAGCCAAAAGCCGAACACAGGCTCATTCTAAAAACATCAGTTTGCAGGCAAGGCAGAGACGGTTTCGGCCTCTGCCTTGCTCTTTTCGTTCGCGTCAGCGAGAATAGGAGGGTTCAATGGATCTCAGAGAATACTTTGACAGCAATAAAGGCGTTGGAATACTGGCCACCGCCGATGGCGATGGCAAAGTGGATGCAGCCGTTTACGCCAGACCGCACGTTATGGAAGATGGGACCATCGCCATGATCATGCGCGATCGTCTATCGCATCATAACCTTCAAACCAACCCGCATGCAGCGTATTTGTTCCATGAAGTCGGCCCTGGATACAAAGGCAAGCGACTGTTTCTGACGAAGATTCGGGAGGAAAAGAATAGCGATCTGCTTAAGTCCTTGCGCCGCAGGCAGTACCCTGATAAAAAAAAGGAAGCCAAATATGTGGTATTTTTCAAGCTGGATCAGGAGCTGCCGCTCATTGGAGATGGAACGTAACCGCAGCGCAAGGGACGCGGATGTAAACCGGCTAAAAAAGCAAAGCTGAATTAGAAGCTATTTCAATGGATAAAACTCAAGCCTTACATCAACAACTAAGCAGTCTGTTGGAATCTCAGAACCTCGCCGTTCTGGCAACCCATCGTTCAGGGCAGCCCTATACCAGCCTGGTTGCATTTTATGCCACCGAGGATCTGAGGAATCTTTTTTTTGTAACACCCAAAACTACCCGCAAGTTTGAAAATATAAAAGCCGATCCCAGGGTATCGATTCTTGTCAACAGCAGCACCAACCAGACCGTTGATTTCCATCGCGCCGTTTCCGTTACGGTCGTCGGTGAAGCGAGCGAAATCGTCGGCTCTGAGCGGCAGCCGATCCTGGAACGGTATCTGAAAAAACATCCACACCTTGAAGATTTTGTTCGTTCACCGTCCTGTGCCGTGGTCAGGGTGTCGGCAAAATCCTATTTCATGGTTCAAAATTTTCAAAACGTCATGGAATTGCACATAGACCAATGAATTGGGTCACATCCGCAGAAAATATTCAGCCTGGAGATCGGCAGCGGGTCGGCGGAAAAGGATATGCCCTGACGCTGTTGGCCAACAACGGCTTTCAGATTCCGGAGACCATATGCATATCCAGCGATGCCTATCAGGAATACGTCGACCGCACCGGATTGCGGGAGCGGATTCAACTCGAGCTGCATCGCAAAGATTTTAAAGAGATGCGATGGGAAGAGATCTGGGATTGCGCAACCCGAATCCGCAACATGTTTCTCAGGAAGCAAATCCCGGATCACATTGCAAAACGCCTGAAAGCTGATATTCAGTTCCGCTTCAAAGATAAGCCGGTGGCGGTTCGGTCATCCGCCCCGGAGGAAGACACGGCCAGGGCTTCTTTTGCCGGGCTACACGAGTCCTACATCAACATCAGCGGAATCGATGCAATCCTGGAGCATATCCGCAAAGTGTGGGCCTCGCTGTGGTCGGATGCAGCCTTACTGTATCGTCAGGAAATCGGCTTGAATGTCGAAAAAAGCACGATGGCCGTGGTGATTCAGGAGATTGTGCCCGGCGATCGGTCCGGGGTGGCATTTACCCAAAGCCCCAATGACGATTCCCAGGGTGTGATCGAATCCGTTTACGGTTTAAATCAGGGGCTGGTCGATGGCACGGTTGAGCCGGATCGCTGGATACTGGATAGAAAAACCCATCGGGTCATTTCCCACACACCGGCCACCCGCCGCTATTGGATCGTTCCGATCGAACAAGGGGTCCAGTTAAACCCGTTGCCCCAGAGCAAGTCCCGCATGCCGCCTCTCAATGTACAAGAAACCCGGGAAGTATTCGGCCAGGCGCGCCGGGCGGAAGATTTCTTCGGCACACCCCAGGACGTTGAATGGACATACAGAGACCGGTCTTTGGTCGTTCTGCAGTCTCGACCCATTACAACGCTCTCCGGTGGTAAACCTGAAGACAACCGGGGCTGGTATCTGAGCTTGCACCGCAGTTTTGAAAATCTAAAATCACTGCGAACCAAAATCGAAGAGGCGTTGATTCCGGGTATGATCGCTGCCGCGGAAGAACTGGCGGCCACCGATTTAACCCGGCTACCCGATGGAGCCCTGGCAACAGAAATCAAACGCCGATGGGAAATCAATCATAAATGGGTCACGATCTATTGGGATGAGTTTATTCCCTTTGCGCATGGTGTACGACTGTTTGGCCAGATTTACAATGATGCCATCAAGCCTGAAGACCCTTATGAGTTTGTCGACCTGCTGACTGAAACGGAAATGGTCAGTCTGGAGCGTAACCGCATGCTGGAGGATCTGGCCGAACAGATACGCAGCAATCGCCGGCTGGCCGGTCAATTGCAAAAAGGTCTTTATGCCGAAGTCGACCCCGATTTTCGGGCTGAAATCGACGCCTTTGTTCTGAAATTTGGTGATCTTTCCTGCGCCGTGACCGGCGGGAGCCAGTGTGCCCAGGATACGGACCCGTTAATCAAAATTTTGCTTGAAATGGCCAATCATCCTCCTGCCCCAACCGGCCGACGTAACTATAAGAAAACGGAAATCCTTAAAGAAAAATTTTTAACCTGCTTTGCGGGCGATCAACGAACCCGGGCCGTCGAGTTGCTCGATTTGGCTCGCAGCAGTTATCGATTGAGAGATGATGACAACATATATCTGGGACGAATCGAGGCCCAGCTGCTTGCTGCAGTGCGAGAAGCCCGACAGCGAATTGAAAACATGGTATCCGGCGGATCTGACGCTCCGACGGCCAACGAATTAAAAGCGGTGCTGGCCGATCTGGATCATCGGGCAGAGAGCCGCAACCCCTACCGCAAGGAAGCCGGGGCGAAATTTAACATCAAACCCAGGCAGTTGATCGGCCAGCCGGGAGGCCCCGGTATTGCCAGCGGCAGGGCACGGGTGGTTCGACAGCATACCGATCTGGCGGATTTCAAACACGGCGAAGTGCTGGTCTGTGATGCGGTGGACCCCAACATGACGTTTGTCGTGCCTCTGGTTTCGGCCGTGGTGGAGCGCAGGGGCGGCATGCTGATCCACGGGGCTATCATTGCACGAGAATATGGCTTGCCGTGTGTCACCGGTATTTCGGACGCCACTGCCCTGATCAAAACCGGAGACAAAATCACCGTGGATGGATATATTGGCATAGTGACCATCGGAAGCGGAGAGATCTAAAATTGTTATCAAAACCCTCAAGTCGCCCTGCGCGTTAAGCCAATAGAATCCTTCGCTGAATATTGGTATTCATCGCCTCCGTAATTTTTTTACCACCATCAACCCGCATTCCAGGTTAATTTCTGCCCGCTGACATTTCCAAACCAATCCCATCATGAACATCAAAACCAATTGTTCAACGCGATAGGTGCTGGAGTCCGGATGTGGGTACAGATCATTACCCCCCTTGAACTCACAATGGTCGGCAATGCGCACCTAAGGCGGAAACCTGAGATGGTGAATTGATGTCATCGGCCAATAAACCTTAATAATTCAGGGTGTTGTTAGAATGGGACGGTATTTACCGGGCAATAGGTTTGCCCTATCATTATGCTGACTTTTTTCTCATATTGATTTTCATCAACCAATACAAATCTTCTATATCAAGAAGGATGAGCAGGTTGTGCGAAGTGAAATCGGGACGAAAGCAGTAAAAGTTGAACGGAGCTGAGCGATACGCACACCTGCTCTCTTCTTATACACCGTTGATAAGCAAATTGAGGTCCCAGATGACTAAACGTGCAATTATTGTTCTGCAAACGCTTCTAATTTTTTCTTTTATCTCTCCTGCAAGCCAGCAAGCGGCAGAAATTAACGGTACGAATTTTGACGAAAACCTTACGGTCGGCAATACCGCACTAAACCTAACCGGAGTAGGTTTGTTACGCTATTGGGGCTTTAAGGCCTATGTCGGCGCATTTTACCTTGAGGAGGGCGTTAAAATTGAAGATGCCCTCTCAGTTGGAGCCAAGCGAATCGAAATCGAGTACCTGAGACCCATTCGTGGCAAAGATTTCGGACCGGCGACCGACAAGGTCCTCGCCAAAAATGTGGCTCCTGAAACGCTTGAGCGCTTGCGCCCGCAAATTGATTACCACAACTCTCTTTATGAGGATGTGAAACCCGGGGACCGCTACTCTCTGACTTATGTCCCTGGCAAGGGTA
>Ga0209536_100017416_pt1 | contig 10178 bp, 9 predicted proteins | sample DeeMarSeWOR28_12_FD_187461 | JGI IMG/M metagenome (GOLD analysis project Ga0209536, IMG submission 187461) | Marine sediment microbial communities from White Oak River estuary, North Carolina - WOR-2-8_12 (SPAdes) (version 2) | ecosystem: Environmental > Aquatic > Marine > Intertidal zone >... | reverse complement strand
AGCTTCTGGAAGGCTTTCTGGACGCTCCTTAAGTTCCCGCTGCCGTAATCAATGACGGCTATAGGCATAGCGCGGCCGCTCCGAGCACGCCGGCGTTGGTCTTGAGCCGGGCCCTGACGATGCGCACGGACTTGGCGGGCAGGGTCATGGCGTATTTCTTGAAGTCCTTCTTGATGGGGGTAAGGAGCAATTCCCGCATGTTGGAGAGGCCGCCGCCGATGATGACCATTTCGGGATTAAAGACATCCACCAGGTCGGCGATCCCGATCGCCAGGTAATGCGCGACCTCGGCGATGGCGGCTTTTGCCTTCTTGTCCCCCTGGCGCGCGGCCAGCTCCAGGGCCAGGGCATCGATCCCGGTCTTTTTCTTGAGAGCGGTCCCGGAAGCCAGGGCTTCCAGGTGCCCGTATTTGCCGCAGCCGCATTTGGGGCCGTTCAAGTCGATGGTCATGTGCCCGAACTCGCCCGCGGAGCCGGTCGCCCCGCGATAAAGCTTCTTGTCAATGATGATGCCCCCGCCGATGCCGGTCGAGACCGTCATGTAGAGGAAATGCCGGGCGTTCTTGCCCGCGCCGAACCAGGCCTCGGCCAGGGCCGCGCAGTTGGCGTCATTGTCAACCAGAACCGGGACGCGGAACTCCTTTTCCAGTATCTTTTTGAGGTTGACCCGCTTCCAGCCGGGCAGGTTAGGGGCCTCTACCACAATGCCCTTTTCATATAATATTGGGCCGGGAGCGCCGATGCCGATGGCCTTGATCCTGACCTTGTGGCTCTGCTTGAGGGTATAGATGGCCTTCTTGATGTTCTTGATGACCTGTTGTTTGCCCTTGGCGGCCTCGGTGGGGATATTAACGTCCGTCAGGACCTTGCCCGAAGGCGTGCAGAGCACCCCGGCGATCTTTGACCCGCCCAGGTCAATTCCGATGATCATGCTTGAGAGCGCCATGGCGGAAAAAGTATATCACCCCCTTGACAGGCGCGCAAGGGGCATGTTATGATGTTAGCACTCCCTACTGGTGAGTGCTAATAATATAAATGTTGAGGAGGTGAAAGTATGGCGAAGAAGAATCTGACCCCGATCGGGGACCGGGTAGTGGTCAAGGCCGAGCCGGAAGAGATGAAGACCAGGTCCGGGATCGTGCTCCCCGACAGCGCCAAGGAGAAGCCCCAGGAGGGCACCGTGGTCGCGGTCGGCAGTGGAAGGGTCCTGGACAACGGGCAGAGGGTCCCGCTGGAGGTCAAGATAGGCGACAAGATCATCTACAGCAAGTACGGCGGGACCGAGGTCAAGATCGATGAGGAAGAATACATCATCTTGTCCGAAAGGGATATTTTAGCGATCAAAAAATAAGGAGGTGAGCCACATGGCAGCCAAAGAGATAATGTTCAGTGAAGACGCGTGGAGAAAACTGCAGAAGGGTGTTTCCAAGGTCGCGGACGCGGTCAAGATCACGCTGGGCCCGCGCGGCAGGAACGTCGTGCTGGAGAAGAAATGGGGGTCGCCGACCATCACCAATGATGGCGTGACCATCGCCAAGGAGATCGACCTGGAGGACCCGTACGAGAACATGGGGGCGCAGCTCTTAAAGGAGATCGCTTCCAAGACCAATGACATCGCGGGGGACGGCACCACCACCGCTACCCTGTTGGGGCAGACCATCTTCAGGGAAGGGCTCAAGAACGTGGTCTCCGGGGCCAACCCCATGGCTATCAAGCGCGGGATCATGAATGCCGTCAGCTTTGCGGTGGAGGAGCTCAAGAAACAGAGCCGGCCGGTGGAGAACAAGGAGGAGATCGCGCAGGTCGCTTCCATCTCCGCCAACAACGACAGCGAGATCGGCAACCTGATCGCGGACGCCATGGAAAAGGTGGGCAAGGACGGCGTGATCACGGTGGAGGAGTCCAAGGGCATTGATAACAGCCTGGAAGTGGTGGAAGGCATGCAGTTCGACAAGGGCTACGCCTCCCCTTACATGGTCACCGACCGAGAGAGGATGGAGTGCGTGCTGGAGGACTGCTTTATGCTCCTCACCGACAAGAAGATCAGCGCGGTCAAGGACCTGCTGCCCACCCTGGAAAAGGTGGTGCAGGCAGGCAGGCCCCTGCTCATCATCGCGGACGAGATCGAGGGCGAGGCGCTGGCCACCCTGGTCGTCAACAAGCTGCGCGGGACCCTTAACGCGGTTGCGGTAAAGGCCCCTGGCTTCGGCGACCGGCGCAAGGCCATGCTGGAGGATATCGCCATCGTGACCGGCGGCGAGGTCGTTTCCGAGGAAAAAGGGCTCTCCCTGGAGAACATCTCCGAGTCCTGGCTCGGGAAGGCCAAGAAGGTCGTGGTGCGCAAGGAAGAGACGACCATCATTGAGGGCGCCGGCACCGAGAAGGCGATCAAGGACCGCATCGCCCAGATCAAGAAGGAGATCGATGGCTCCGACTCATCCTATGACAAGGAGAAGCTCCAGGAGAGGCTGGCAAAGCTTTCCGGGGGCGTGGCGGTCATCAAGGCCGGCGCGGCCACCGAGACCGAGCTCAAGGAAAAGAAGCACCGCATCGAGGACGCTCTTTCCGCTACCCGGGCTGCGGTCGAGGAAGGCATCATCGCGGGCGGAGGCTCCACTTTTATCCATATCATCGCGGCCATGCAGAAGCTGGAGGCCGGCGCCCAGGGGGATGATCGGGTGGGCGTGACCATCGTGCGCAAGGCCCTGGAAGAGCCGCTGCGGCAGATCGCCACCAACGCGGGCTGGGAAGGCTCGGTCGTGGTGGAGCGCGTCAAGAAGGAGAAGGCGGGCTACGGCTTCAACGCCCAGACCTTTGAGTTCGGCGACATGTTCAAGGCCGGGATCGTTGACCCGCTCAAGGTCACCCGTTCCGCCCTGCAGAACGCGGCGTCCATCGCTTCCATGCTCCTGACCACCGAAGTGCTCGTGGCGGAAAAGCCGGAAGCGGAAAAAGCTCCGGCCATGCCGCCCGGCGGTATGGGGGGAATGGGAGGCATGGGGGGTATGATGTAGGTTAGATTATCAGAATATCTGATAATCAGAATATTAGAAAAGGGCCAGGTGCAAATCTGGCCCTTTTTATTTGTAAAAATCGATGTGAAAAACATGCAAGTTCCAAGGCATAAGGGCCGATAATAAAGGTGTAGTGGCAAGCGGGGGTTGTGGCAGGGGTAAGCCATCTGCAACCTGGAACCTCGTAAGGCGAATCACAGGATGGTCGATCGGGGCGAACCAGGGGATAAAGGGAAAATAATAGGGTAAAGTTTAAGGAGGTAATAAGATGAGCATTGGAAGGATCGCTCCTGCAAATTATAACGTCCAGCAAACGGGTGGTTCCGGAAGAGAGTCATCCGGCAGTGATTGGCTCAATACCATTATTGACGCTTTTTCGGGTTCAGAAAGTAACAATACGTCGAATGTCACGACTGAATCGGTCGCAGATACCACAGTAAGGCTTAATTCTATAAACTATTATTTGGAGTCTTATCAGGTCAATAATCCCCAGATTGACCCTCGGTTAATCCCTTAAAGGGATCAAGTTTAAATCGGTATCATAATTTAAGCGCCGCCAGTCGGGGAACCGGCTGGCGGCTTTTTTTATGCACAAAAACATGGGCGCCCCTTGACAAATTTGCCGGGGGGTTGATATAATAAGGCTTGAAAACAAGTGGGCAAATTGTCCACTTTTTGTTTTTCATGGAGGTTATCATGAAAATTGAGGGATTTCACGAAATGCTCGAGGATATCCAGCGCGAAAGGGGCATCCACAAGGAGGCCCTGCTGGACGCTGTCAAGGCCTCGCTGCTTTCCGCGGCCAAAAAGCTCTTCAAGACCGAAGAGGAGCACCCCGAAGAGAACCTGGAGGTCAGGATCACCGACGACGGCCTGGTCAGGATCATCCACAAGGAAGGGGATAAGGAAAGGGATATCACGCCCAAGGATTTCGGCCGCCTGGCCGCCCAGACCGCCAAGCAGGTCATTATCCAGCGCATCCGCGAGGCGGAAAAGGACGAGGCCTACGGCGAATTCACCAAAAAGCAGGGCGAACTGATAACCGGCGTGGTCCAGAGACGGGAATATGGCGGATACCTCATCAACCTGGGCAGGGTGGAGACCGTGCTTTCGATGGCCGAACAGATCCCCGGAGAGCTGCTGCGCGACCGGGATCGGGTCAAGCTCTACGTGGTGGAGGTCAAGAAGACCCCCAAGGGGCCTTTTGTGGTTGTCTCCCGTTCACATCCCGGCCTGATCAAGAAGCTCTTTGAAATGGAGGTCCCCGAGCTTAAGGAAGGGATACTTGAGATCAAGACCCTGGCGCGCGAGGCCGGCAGAAGGACCAAGATCGCGGTCTTTTCCAATGACAATAAGATCGGCGCGGTCGGGACCTGCGTGGGCCATATGGGCGCCCGCATCCAGAACATCGTGCGGGAGCTGGGGTCGGAAAGGGTGGACATCATAGAGTGGAACGATAACCCTGTAAAATTCATCACCAATTCCCTGAGCCCGGCCAAGGTCTCCAAGGTGGCGCTGGACGAGGCAGGGCAGTCCGCCAGGGTCTATGTTCCGGAAAAGGAGCTATCCCTGGCCATCGGCAAGGAAGGCCAGAACGTGCGCCTGGCGGTAAAGCTCACCGGCTGGAAGATCGATATACTCTCCGAAAGTGAGATGGAAAAGGAAGCGGTCAGGGGTAGGGGCGGCAGGGGAAAGGCTAAGGAAAAGGCCAAGGTCAAGGAAAAAGCTGAGGTCAAGATGGAGGCTGAGGACAAGGCCAAGGATAAGGCCAAGGTCAAGGTCCACGAGCTGGCCAAGAAAATGGGGATTAAGAGCAAGGAGCTGATCGAGAAGCTCAACGGCCTGGGTTATGAGGCCAAGGCCGCCACCAGCGTTGTGCCTGACGAAGCCATCAAAAAACTCTAGGAAGAAGGGATATAATGCCTGCGAAAAAAGCAAAAAAAGAAACCAAGCCCAAGAAAAAGGCGGCGGCCGCTAAAAAAGCGGCTAAACCAAAGGCGGCCGCAAAACCAGCCAAAGGGGCCAAGAAAATAAAGATCAGCGACCTGGCCAGGGAGCTCGGGCTCTCAGCCAAGGAGCTGCTGCCGGTCCTTATCGACCTCGGGGTCGCGGCCAAGACCGCCGCTTCGTCCGTGGATGAAGAGACCGCCCAGGTGGTGAGGGAGATATCCGCGCCCAAAAAGGCGGAAGAGCCAAAAGTGGAAGAGAAGGCCCCGCCCCCCCAGAAAGAGCCCCCGGTTGAAGCTCCAAAGCCCAGGGTGGAAGAAAAACCGGCCGGCCCGGTGATCGAGACCGATGACATCTCGGTCAAGGAACTGGCGGAGAAGATCGGGGTCAAGTCCTCTGAACTGATAAAGGAATTGATGAAAAGGGGCAAGCTGGCCAACATCAACCAGCGCATCAGCACGGATATCGCGCGCGAGATCGCGCTTGCCGTAGGAAAGCCGGTCGTGGTCAGGAAACCGGAAAGAGTGGACAGGGCCGGTCCGGAAGTGAGGGTCGGAAAGCTGGTCCACCGTCCGCCGGTGGTCACCATCATGGGGCACGTTGACCACGGCAAGACCAAGCTGCTGGATGCAGTCCGCAAGACCCGTGTTGCCGAAGGCGAGGCCGGGGGCATCACCCAGCATATCGGCGCCTATCAGGTCGATGTCCACGGCAAGAAGGTCACCTTCCTGGACACGCCGGGCCACGAGGCGTTCACCGCCCTGCGCGCCCGCGGGGCCAAGGTCACGGATATCGCGGTGCTGGTGGTAGCTGCGGATGACGGGGTCATGCCCCGGACGGTGGAGGCCATTGACCATGCCCGGGCCGCCGGCGTGCCCATCATAGTGGCGATCAATAAGATCGACAAGCCCGAAGCCAATATCGACCGCGTCAAGCAGCAGCTGGCCAAGCATGACCTGGCGCCCGAGGACTGGGGGGGTAAGACCGTCATGGTCCAAACCTCCGCTAAGGAGGGCAAGGGCATCAACGAGCTGCTGGAGATGATCCTGCTCATGGCCGAGATGCAGGAGCTCAAGGCTGACCCGCAGGGGAGTGCGGTGGGCGTGGTGATCGAGTCCCGCATGGACAAGGGGCGCGGCGCGGTCGCGGACCTCCTGATGAAGAACGGAACACTGAGGGTCGGCGACATCTTTGTGATCGGGGCCACCTCCGGCAGGGTGCGCGCGCTTTTTGACGACACCGGCAAGCGGCTCAAGGAAGCCGGCCCCGCCACCCCCGTGGAAGTGCTGGGCAGCGCGGACGTTCCCCGGCCCGGAGACACGTTGCACGTGGTCTCTTCTGAAAAGGAAGCGCGCCAGCTGGCGGAGCAGCAAATGGTGTCAAAGACCAGGGCCCTGCGCGGCAAGGTGCTTTCGCTGGAGGATTTCTCAAAACATATCAAGGAAGGCGAGAAAAAGGCTCTGAACCTGGTGATCAAGACGGACGTGCAGGGATCCATCGACGCCATTACCCAGTCCCTGCAGGGACTGGCCGTGGGCAATGTGCGCATCAATATCATCCACGAGGCGGTGGGGCCGGTCACCGAATCCGATATCATGCTGGCCGAGGCCTCGGACGCGGTGATCGTGTGCTTCAACGCGGCTTTTGAGGGCAACGCCGAGAACGTCAGCCAGCAGGAAGGGGTCGATGTCCGCCGCTATGACATAATCTACAAGCTGATCGATGATGTCAAGCTGGCCATGGAAGGGATGCTCGAGCCGGTATTCGCGGAGGTTGTGCTGGGCCGCGCCGAGGTCCGCAACCTCTTTAAGTTCTCCAAGGTCGGGGTCATCGCCGGCTGTTTTGTCAAGGAGGGCAAACTGGTGCGCGGCAGCAAGATGCGCATCTACCGCGACGGCAAGAAGATCTACGATGGCAAGCTTGAGTCCCTCAAGCGCTTCAAGGAGGACGTTAAGATGGTCGAGCAGAACTACGAGTGCGGCGTGGCCGTCACCGGCTACTCCGACTTTACCCAGGGCGATGAGATCGAGTCCTACGAGGTCCGGGAGAAGAGCAGAAAGAAATGACCCGGATCGAGCGCGTGGCTGAATTTATCAAGGAAGAGGTGAGCCGGATCCTGCGCGAGGATGTTTCCGACCCGCGCATCGGATTTGTGAGCCTGACCCGGGTGGATGTTTCGGCGGACCTGGAGAACGCGCGCGTGTTCGTGAGCATCCTGGGCAGTGAGGAGTGCAAGAGGGAATGCATGAGCGGCCTGCGCTCGGCCGCCAGCTACATCCGGGGTAAGCTGGGCCATCTCATGGAGACGCGCGTGGTCCCCGAGATAAGCTTTATGCGGGATGATTCCCTTGAAAAGGGCAGCCGGGTGCTGGGGATAATCAGCGAGCTAGAAAAAGAAGAGCATGAAAGAAGCGTTCAACGCCATAAAAAAAGCCGTAAAAAGCGCTAGGAATGCCCTGATCGTCTCCCATGTTGACCCCGACGGTGATTCCATCGGTTCCATGATCGCCATGGGGATGGTCCTGGAAAAGATGGGGCTGTCTTGCTCTTTCTATTCGCAGGACGGCATTCCCAGGATCTACCGCTTCCTGCCGGGAGCGGACCGTGTCAGGAACAAGGTGGAGCCCAACCGGCATTTTGACCTTCTGGTGGCCGTGGATTCCTCTGACCTCAAGCGCCTGGGCGACAAGCTGGAAGCCCGCGATGTTGCCAAGCTTATCATCAATATTGACCATCATCCGGATAACACCGCTTACGGAGATATCAATTACGTGGAAAAAAGCTCTTCCACCGCCGAGCTCATCTACAAGCTCTGCAAGGGGCTCAAGATCGTGATCGGCCGCGAGATGGCCGAGAACCTTTATGTTGCCCTGATCACGGATACCGGTAATTACCGCTACGAGAACACTTCCATCACCACCTTTAGCATGGCTTCGGACATGCTCAAGGCGGGGGTCGACACGCATGAGATAACCACCCGCATCTATGACACCAAGACCATTGCCAGCATCCGCGTGCAGGCTGCGGCCCTCACGACCCTGGAGGTTTCCCCCGACCGGAAGGCTGCCTGGGCGGTGGTCACGGATGAGATGATGCAGAGGTCCGGCGCCAAGGGTGAGGACCTTGTCGGCCTGGTGGACCAGATCCGCTCTGTTGACGGAGTGGAGGTCGCCATCCTTTTCCGGGAGGACGGGGACAAGGTCAAGGTCAATTTCCGCTCCAAGGAAAAGGTCAGCGTTTCCAACATCGCCAAAAGGTTCGGCGGAGGCGGGCATGTGCGCGCGGCCGGGGCCATCATTGCTGGGGATGTCGAGACGGTCAAGACAAAGGTCGTGGCCGAGGTGCTGAAATACCTCAAGGCCAGCAAATACCTGGTGTGACATGAACGGTGTGATCGTTGTGAACAAGCCGCAGGGCTGGACGTCCTTTGATGTCTGCGCCAAGATCCGCAACCTCTCAAGGGTCAAGAAGGTCGGCCATTCCGGCACTCTGGACCCCATGGCCACCGGTGTGCTTCCCGTCTTTTTGGGCAGGGCCACCAAGTCCATCCAGTACTTCATGGGAGGGGACAAGGGGTACATCGCGGAGATGACGCTGGGGGTCAGGACCGACACGCTGGACGCGGAGGGAAAGGTCACCGGCCATTCCAAGGTTGACCTCAACCTTCCGGCTGTGGACGCGGCCTTCAGCAAGTTCACGGGCGAGATCGAGCAGGTCCCGCCCATGTATTCCGCGGTCAAGGTCAAGGGCAAAAGGCTCTATGAGCTGGCCCGCAAGGGGGTCGTGATCAAGCGCGACCCGCGCCGGGTGATGATCTACCGCATTGACCTGCTCAATTATGAGGCCGGCGAAAATCCCAAAGTGACCTTTGAGGTCATGTGTTCCAAGGGGACCTATGTGCGCCAGCTGGTCTCCGACCTGGGGGATGATCTGGGTTGCGGTGCCCACCTCTCAAAACTGATGCGGGTACATGCCTATCCCTTCCATATCACCCAGTCCTCTGACATGGACAAGATCATCACCCTGGCCAATTCCAAGCGGCTGGACTGCCTTTTGATCCCGGTTGATGACATCGTGGGGAGGCTTAAGTAGTGGACAGGGCCCAGGCCGGGAAAAAGATCGAAAAGCTGCGCAGGGAGATCCACCATCATGACCATCTCTACTATGTGCTGGATAAGCCCGAGATCTCGGATGCGGCCTACGATAAGCTTTTCCGTGAGCTGCAGGAGCTGGAAAAGCAGTTCCCGGACCTTATAACCCCGGATTCGCCCACTCAGCGGGTTGGGGGCGCCCCATTAAAAGAATTTAAGACTGTTAAACATTCTGCCCCTCTTTTGTCGCTCGATAAGGCTAATACTAAAGCGGATTTAATCGCTTTTGATAAACGCATTAAAGAAGCATTGAAAAAGAGTGCTGTCGAGTATTTTCTTGAAATGAAATATGACGGGCTAGCTGTATCACTTAAATATAGAAATGGTGTATTGGTGAGTGGCGCTACGCGCGGTGACGGAACACGTGGAGAAGATGTAACAGTAAATATTAAAACCGTAAAAACCATCCCCTTGCATCTACAAAAAAGTGTTGATATTGAGGTGCGCGGGGAAATAGTTCTTCCGAATGAAGAGTTTTTCGCATTAAATCAGAAAAGAGCAGAAAACGAAGAGCCTATTTTTGCCAATCCAAGAAATGCTGCTGCTGGATCTGTAAGGCAGCTAGATTCTAAAATAACCAGTGAAAGACCGCTGCTATTTGTTCCTTATTACGGATCGCATCAACCAGGAATAAAGACTGAAAAAGAAATGATGAAGTATTTGTTTGAATTAGGATTTAAATCTAATCCTTATTTATGGCAACGGAAAGATATACATGAAGTAATTGAATACATTGATAGTCTTGAAGAGCAAAGAGAAAAAATACCTTATGAAATCGATGGTGTAGTGGTCAAGGTCAACGACCTGGCGGCGCAGGAAAAGCTGGGGGCGACCTCCCACCACCCAAGGTGGGCCATCGCTTTCAAGTATCCTCCCATGCAGGCGGTAACCGTGATCCAGGACATCAAGGTCCAGGTCGGTCGCACCGGTGCGATTACGCCCGTTGCCCACTTAAAACCCGTCCATCTAGCCGGGGTCACGGTCAAGCGCGCTACTCTGCATAACGAGGATGAGATCAAACGCAAGGGCATCAAGGTCGGCGATCACGTCGTTGTCCAGCGGGCAG
>Ga0209536_100017415_pt1 | contig 10178 bp, 8 predicted proteins | sample DeeMarSeWOR28_12_FD_187461 | JGI IMG/M metagenome (GOLD analysis project Ga0209536, IMG submission 187461) | Marine sediment microbial communities from White Oak River estuary, North Carolina - WOR-2-8_12 (SPAdes) (version 2) | ecosystem: Environmental > Aquatic > Marine > Intertidal zone >... | reverse complement strand
TTCGAGTTCTTGTAAACAAAGCAGTTGGATTTACTTCAGTGAATTCATATGATAAGAAACGAGTTATGGAAGGTGTGCAAAACGCGATATCAATAGCTCGAATAACACCTCCTGAGGAGCATTACTTTTTACCGGAGAGTAGAAAAATCTCGGTTCTGAAAGATATCTATGATGAAAGTGTTGCTACTTTATCGATGGCTGATATAATTGAATATGGGAAGCATTTACTAAAATGCATCTCTGATTTTGATTCAAGAATTTCTGTTGATTCAGGTGAATTCTCTTCCAAAATTGATGAATATGCCATTGCAACATCAAATGGTATTGAATTAAATGAGAAAAAATCCTGTTTGAATTGGTATTCTTTCGGTTGGGCTGTAGATGGAACTGATATTGGAACTGTGGAGTTAGAATATGATTATGCTGTTTCTCCTGCTGATTTGGATCTGGAAACCGGCGCCAAAATGTTCGGTCAGAGAGTAATACAAAACCTGGGAGCTGAAAAAACTGAGGGATTCAAAGGTCCAGCTATATTTTCCCCCGAGGCTGTCGCAGATTTAATGAATATGCTTATGCAATCTGCAAATGCTGTGGAAATCCAATCTGGTTCTAGCTTCCTTCAAGACAAACTGGGAGAAAACATAGCAGTATCGGACTTGACAATCACAGATAACGGAAAAGCAGCTAAAAGGACTACTAGTAGTTCTTTTGATAGGGAAGGAGTACCACGGACTTCACTCGATATTCTTGATTCGGGTGTTTTCAAGGGGATTCTTTACAATACTTTCGCAGCAAACAAAGATGGGTTAGAATCAACAGGACATGCTAGTGGTGGCTTCAGAACTGCACCGAATATCAGTGGCACAAATATCGAGATTCAGAAAGGGAATGTGAAGTTGGATGATATGGTTTCCGAAATCAATCGTGGGATTTTCATTCAAAGAATCGCCATGGCTCCAGATATCACATCTGGAAATTATTCTGGTGTGCTAAAGGGAGGTCGGTTGATTGAGAATGGGGAGATCAAAATGACCTTGAAGGAAATAACTGTAGCAGGTAATCTCTATGAGTGTCTCAAGAAAATCATAGGTATCAGTAAGGAGCAAAAAGTATTACGAGGTCTTTCAACTTCATGGCTTGTTCCTTACATGAGGATTGATGATCTAGACTTCTCCACATAAGAAACCGTCTTCAGGAAAACTACTGCTGAAAGAAATGGATAGAAGTTGGTGATTGTTCCAAAAGGTTCCACGCTTGACCTCCACCTGACTCGAACCTGACCCTCCAACTACTTGACGGAACCTGAATATAAACACCCCCAGCACCCTCCAAAGAACTTATCAAATTGGCCAATTCACTCTCCAATGGCGTTAGTCATGAGGGTGACAGTTGTCGGTCGAGTTCTTAGTGTACAAATCAGTGAGATGTCGGGTGTCAGATTTGGTTCCATTTCTATCCAATCTAACAAGGGAACTCGATATGATCTCAAATTCGATAAGGAATCGAAAGGTGATACACCCAAGATTAAGGATACTGTCACTGTATGTTTTGAAGGTGATTCAATCAAGAGAATCATTTGGATTCAGAAAGGAACAGCAACCTCTCTTGTTGAAGAAGCCAAAAGACATGAGGCAAATGACGAACTTGAAGATGCACTTCTTGCTTATGAGAAGGCTATCGAAATCAATCCAACATACACCTCAGCCTGGTATCACAAAGCGAAACTTCACCACCGGCTTGAACAACAGGACCAGTTCGACGAATGCTATGCAATGGTGAAGGAACAGGAACCCTACTCGCGGATGAAGGACGACTTAGACCGGCTACTTGGACTCGAGATTGTTGTAGAACGAACACCTGATGACACAAGGGAAATTCTAGGACCTCCACAACGAGGCTTCGAAATAAGGAAACGTAGTGAGGAGCTTCATGACTTTATCTCAAAGACATTGGAACACTTTACTGACCAGATCTTCGAAGATTCAATAGATTTCGCTTCACAGATTGTTTCACTTAATGAACCCACAGTGGCTGTTCAGAATTATGATCTTGAGTCTGGTATCAAACCAGGGACCAAAAAACTGGATCAAATGGTTGACGTCATCTCTAGTGGTGTTGATATGGTCAAGAAGCGTGGCTATTCGGGTACAGTCTGGGTTCATCAGACGTTCAGACGAAAAACTGTAGATGACATAGGTTATTCCATATTGTATCAGGGAGTGTTTGTCAAAAAAGACATCCTTCTATTTCCGAATGTCATTGTATCAGAAATTTTGAATCATTCAATACCTCATGGGTTGTCGTTAGTAAATTCGTATGGTGCTGTCAGTTATATACGGTCTTCAGAGGATGACCCGCAGTTCCACAATCTGACCCCTATGAAAGATGCTATGTTACCCACCCTCTTTGCAGAAAGCTTGTCAGGGTATGATGCTGGAATTCAATCACTAAAGATAGCAAAGACAACAGAAACAGAGATACTTGACCTTTTCACAAGCATTCCATACATATCTCATTACAAGACCAAAACTGGTTCACGGTTTTTCGAATACAACACGCAGGGATATCCAGTCCTTTCTCTACTCCCTTGGATGGGCAAGACCATACTGTCACTTCAATTCTGCCCTAATATGCCAAGGAAACAGGAAGCTAAATCGATAGTGCAGACTCTTGAAACAGGAAGAGGAACTATAGAACTTGAGATTGGTCTTCCAAATCCTGACATGTTTCAATCTGCAATACTGTGCATTGATAAATTCAGAACAATGAAAGAATTCCCGGAAACTGAAGTAACTTTGTCAGAGCCTTTCGCACTTTGGAGTCATGTTTTGATTGGACTCGAGCTCGCACGACAATTGTATCTTCCCGATTCTGAACATCTAAGCTTGGAAGAAATTCTGACCTATACAAAACGTGTATCTCATCTGGTCTATAAAATTGAACATGATCTGTCAATACTCTTTGAACTTGACAGGTTCAAACCGATGCGAGGACTCTATGACTAGCCATCAGTGTCACGTAGGCTTCTATCCGTTTGTCACATTGATAATCCAGTAAATGTGTGTTCTGAAGAAATTGATATCGGGGTGAAATCAATCTTGATCTAAGACTAGCAACTTAATAGTTTGCAACTCCCCGCGGCCTCGTCCTTACCAAGGACGCGATCTAACCAGCTGAGCTACTGAGGCATCCGTTGGACAACCAAGGGTGTCACTTCGCTTTCCGCATGAAAATTGGTGATAAAGATTTCTACAGGGTTCTAAGAAAATAGGAAGCGAAGAAGTGATAATTGCTTGTGCTCCTAGAATCTTTGGAGGATGGAGCGTTGTCTCACTTTGAGAATGCAGAACCAACGGGAGCCATTGCGATAAAGACCTATGGAGTATCAGGTACGACTCTCAAGAAGGAGATTGAAACTATCACAGGCATTAACCCAGGAAAGCAAGCCATGTATTCTGAAGAAACTGGTCGTGTTTCAGTAGCATCCGAGGTGTTTGGTGACGGATGTGGTGGTGGCGGTGATTGTTACGGATGTGATGGAGGAGCAGGTGGTGGAGGGGAAGGTGCAATCATCTGTCTAATCATTATTCTGGCACTAATGATAGCCCTGACCGTTGTCTGGGCGGTTGTAATGATCGCATTTTCTATCATGACTCTGGGTGGATTCTATAGAAAGCGGTATCGGACACTTGTTATAGTTGAGAAACAGAACAAGGAATTCATTGGAAAACTAGCAGTGATTTCAGCACAGGACCATGGAGTCATGCGATATTCTTTCGGACAAACAGAGTATGACGAGTGGGCAGAGGACACATTTCGGCTGTTCAACAGGCTGAAGTACATTAGACAGGCGAGCATCTTCTTTGGATTTTGGTGGGCGTTCATTGAGGTGGCATTCAAGCTGAATGAGTTGATTCGCGGAGTTGGAGGATACGACCTGTGGCCGTTGAGGTATGTCATGATTGTCATCTTTGTTCCGATGTTGTTGTATAGTCCTATCTTGGAGTTACAATTCAGGGGAGCCTTCAATACTGGAGAAGAGATGGTCATGAGACTGGTCAACCAAGAACCATCATACTCTCCAAATCAGCCTATGATGTTCTCAACAACTCCGTATGAGATTGGGAAGATAGCACCACCCAAGGAGAAGAAAGGCTGACTACTTGAAGAGATCATGGAGATGGATTTGGTATTCCCCAAGCTTTCCTCCATAGTTGCCTGCGCTCATCTTAGTGATGCCCGGATGTTTGCAGACTTCCTCAATGGCTACTTTCGTGGCTTCAGCAACAGCGGCCTCGGTCAGACCGTTGATGACGATCTCTTGAACGAACTCACTTCCCTCAGGTACGTAGGTGTCTGGAACAAGAGCTCTCAAGGTAGGACAGAACTTCTCGTTTGTGGATGCAAACAAGACCTTGTATTTGGAAGAGGGTTTGGACCCTGAACCAACCAGTCCTCCTGGAAAGGGGGTGTAGGCACCTTTTACCTTCTCGATTGCTTTCACTGCAGCCATTCCACTGGTCATACCACTCTCTACGTCTTCACAGCAGTAGATGATGTTACCTCCAGCCACACCCTTCACTCGACCGAACATGTTCTGCATCACGCAGGTCCCACTCATCCTTGGAATAAACCAGAGGACTCTTCCGTCTATAGGGCCTTTCTTGGTCTGAAAACCATCGCCAAACATGGCTACCTTCTTGCCAATCTCATAGAGGTCCTTGGCTTTTGGTGTGTCATCGAATGCAGATGCTGTGGGGCTAGTCAAGACACACTGTCCAAGTCGTGCCAATAGCTGGGGCTCCAACTTCTTCTTAGATCCCACGGCAAATATCACACGAACCCCAGGTCGTCCATCAGGGGTTTCTTCGGGAGGCACGATGGAATCAATTCCAGCCTCCGCTGGTGCCATGATCACTGATGTTCCGAAGCCAGTGGCTTCTAGAGCTGTAATTCGTGCCCATTCCTCACTGTAAGCAGTGATTATCGTTCGATTCATGTGCATACTGAATGCTTCGGCAAATGTGTCTTCTATTGGAACTCCATTTATCTCCATAACAACACACCACAGGTGAAAAATCGAAGTCCTGCGCGCCTTTTCTTTCTTACGACAGCCGTTCGAGAACTGCAAAAGGATTTATGACGGGGATTATGTCCCAGAAAATGTGGAGGATGGACTCATGACAGTGACGGTGTCACTAAGAGAAACACCTGAATTACCATTGGAAGCAGATTCTATTACTCCTACTCATTTTGCTGGTAAAACGGTCAAGGAGATTAGAGAGTTGCCCATTCAACAGGGCAATCAGATACTTCAACTCAAGGACTTCTTTGACATTAGTGGAGAGAGCGGTCCAACACCTGATGAAACCGAGATTCTTGTTAAAGGCGATCTCAAGAAGGTGAAGATGATTGGCAAAGGGATGAACGGAGGAATAATGACTGTCGAAGGAGATACCGGATTGTATCTTGGAGCCGAGATGGTTGCTGGGAGAATCCATGTGAAAGGTTCTGTTGGTGATTGGGCTGCAGCAGAGATGGAGGGAGGTAACATCCAGATTGAGGGTGATGCTGGCGACTATCTCTGTTCAGGTTACCGAGGTAGTACAGATGGTATGATAGGTGGACGCGTCTATGTAGCTGGTAACGTAGGGCGCGAGATGGCCTCGCATATGCGAAAAGGTTTCATTGCTGTCAAAGGAAACGTTGGTCCACAGTCCGCTATTCGGATGATGGGCGGAACGGTGATTGTTGTTGGTGATATGGCTGAACGAGTCGGAGTTCAGGCCACAAAAGGTATGATCTTCTGTCTAGGGAAGATAGAGTCATTGTTCCCAACATACAAGTTCAGTGGCAGTTCTGAACGTGAATTCATCAACTACTACCTTAGATACCTGAATGAACGCAGACCGGACTTTCTCACGGAGAATGTCGACATTTCAGAGAAATGGGTCAAATACATGGGAGACTTTGCAGAGGCAAGTCCGGGCGAGGAAATCTTCGTTCGTGCTTCTAAGAACCAGCACTTGAAATGAGGTGGAATACTTGAGAATCAGTGTAAATGAAGGCGCATTTGAGATTACTAAGGAGATTATGGACAAAAAGGAAGACCTAGACTGTACAGTGAGCGAGCTGAAGAATGGGACTACGGTCATTGATACAGGTATCGAGGTCAAGGGAACTGAAGAACTCGGTAGACTAGTGAGTGAGATATGTCTTGGAGGCTATGGTGTTGTAAGGCACACCAAGATGCACATCGGAGATATGGATTTGGATGCTGTCGTTGTGAGCTCAGACCACCCCAAGATAGCATGCATGGGATCACAATACGCAGGCTGGGTAATCAACGAGGAAGGATACTTCGCGATGGGGTCTGGGCCAGCAAGGGCATTAGCAAGGGTCGAGAAGAAGCTGTACAAACATCTTGACTATGCAGATGATGCCAAGGTTGGGGTGATTCTGCTTGAAACAAGAGAGGCGCCCCCAGAAAATGTTGCTCAATATATCGCTGACAAATGTGGAATTGCTACCTCCGATCTCTACTGTCTTCTGGCTCCCACAGCTTGTCTTGTAGGCTCGATACAGGTTTCAGCCAGAGTCGTCGAGGTGGGTATGCATAAACTGCATGAGATAGAATTCGATCTTGATAGAGTCAGGTCAGGATATGGTGTAGCTCCTGTTGCACCAGTAGCAAAGAAAGATGCCAGAGCTATGGGCGTCACAAACGACTGTATCCTGTACGGAGGTCGAACCTTCTACTTTGTGAGAGATGGCGAGAAGGACCTAGAGGAGGTCATCAAGAAAGTGCCATCATCTTCGTCGGAGCAATATGGTGAACCATTCTATGATCTGTTCAAGAGTGTAGGGAATGACTTCTACAAAGTAGACCCACTACTGTTCAGTCCTGCGGAGATAACATTCAATCACATCGAGAGCGGAAAGGCATTCCATGCTGGAAAGCTCAATGCAGATGTTCTCAAGAAATCGATCGAGTCTGCGATTAAGAAGTAGAGGTCCTATGTGACGTCCATCTCTTGGACCTCTTCCCTCTCTTTTTTAGTTGCAGGGACTAACTCCTCGGCTTTAGGTATGGGATTCTTGAATGCAGACCATATCATCAAGACAGAGAACACGGAGATTATTGCGCTGATTAGAAATGGTAGTGTGAATCCTGAGAGTGGAATCAACCAGCCATAGAACAACATCAATGGCATGGACATGAGCATCACAAGTGTTGGTTGTAGAGAGTACATCGAGTTACGAATCCTGTTCGGGATTACATCTATCATTACTCGTTGCGTGAGGATGCCCGCTATGGCCCCAAACATGTTCAGAGCGACAAATACTGTGAACAGGAGTGCGACCGGGATGACTGTTTGAACAGGTATCTCGATCAGTGGAAGGTTCGTGAAGGGTATCACTATTGTCAGGAACTCAACTGTGGAGGGATCAGTTCCAGCTGGAATTCCTGGGAAGAAGTGCACGATTGCTGCTAGTGCCAGATAGAATACGACACCCATGAACTGAAGAATCCTGAAGCGTGGAATCCATTTCTTGGGTTCGAACCTCTTTGCCAAGACACCACTCCTCTCATTGGCAAATGCTTGTGGGACAAATACTAGAGTTCGGAATGCCGACACGGCCACCATTGTGACAAGGAAACTGAAGTAAAGCGGAAAGAGTATGAGGTTCCACCATACCGGTCCTATACTGAACATCACAACTTCTCCAAAGATGATCAGTGTGACAAACCGACTTGAACCAAGAAACTTGAATCCATCCTTCAGAAGGGCTCCATATTCTCTCAGAGAGGGACGCTCATCCTCATCACGGACTCCTGGGAGGTCTCTGACAAGTCTGAATACAATTAGAGCGAGGAACAGGGCAAAGAATGCTTGAAGAGTGAACACCCAGGTTTCCCCATAGAGGAAGGCCAACCAAGAACCAGGAAGTAGCACCAGTGTAGAGGAAACCTGCCACACCATTCCTAATCGACCTTGAAACACACCGTACTGTTTTCTGTCCTTGTCATGGGGCATGGCCACGCGATAGTTGTTGTCAAACCAGGCGTTGAAGGCACCACTCTCCTGAGACGATCCAAGTCCAAAGAGTGCATAGATTGTCACATAGATCCATAGTGGAGCTGGTGTATCAGCCACAATCATAGATGATAGATAGAAGGCAACTGCATAACACAGGAGAGCAGAAGAAATCACATACCGCTGACCTATCCAATCGCCCAACGCACCCGTAGGATAATCCAAGGCGGTCTGAATTGCCATCTGAATGACCACGAGAATGCCAACAAATGTGAGTCCTGCGAAGTAGTCGCCATTGCCTAGTGACTCTGCTATGTAGATCATCCAGAAGGTTGTACTGATTTGAAAACTGGCAGCAAAGGAGGGCAACAGGACTGATAGAATCTTGACTAGACGGACTGCCTCAACAGTGGGTCGCTCGATACCGAATACTCTGGCGTACCTACTCCGGACAACATCCATTGCTTGTTCAGTCTCAGACTCACAATCCTCTGCCATATTCTCATCCCAAGCAGCGTTGTATATAGAACTTGATACTAACGCACAAATCAAGTCCTTTATCAATCAATCACTCAGATTCAACGAGTGGTCGTTAACAAATGAGAATCACAGTTCAGTTTCGAGGACCATTAGCCAAACAGATTCAAGATGGACAGATTGACATAGATTTTAGTGATGGGGGCAGTCTTCTTGAGGTTCTGACTGAACTGCTGGAGAAAGAGGATGGTGTGAGAGAGGTTTGGTCAGACCCTGAAACAATGGACCGCGATGCACTCATCCTATGCAACGACTCTGACATCGGTCTCACTGGAGGGCTTGAAACACAGCTGAGTGATGGAGACAAAGTGGTTGTATTGCCGCTGATTCACGGCGGTTAGACGAGATTAGCGCCAGCCCTAATTGCTTCAATGTCTAGTTTCAACGCCTTGGCGCTTATGAGATCGGCCACAGCTTTCTCCAAGGTTTCGATAGGGAACAAACCAGACTTTTTGACAAATGCACCCAGCATAACCATGTTGGACACCAGTCTTAGACCAAGCTCATCAGCAGTCTTCATGGCTTGTACTTCGACTATTTCGAAATCACCCGTCACATTGTCTGTCTTGACCAAATCAGGATCGACTATGAGAACACTACCCTTCTTGGCCCCTCCAATGTACATCTCGAGGGCCTTCTGAGACATGACAATGAAGTAGTCAGACTCACGTACCTTGGGATATTTGATTGGTTGGTCACTGATGATGACTTCGCTCTTGGCTGCTGTACCTCGAGCCTCTGAACCGTAGCTCTGGCTCTGAATTGCTTCGAGTCCTCCATGAACTGCAGCAGCATGTCCTAGGATGACTCCTGCTAAAACAACTCCCATACCACCAGTTCCAGCGATACGAATCTCAGTCCTCATGACCTTCACTTCTTTGCTTCACTTTGTATCGTTTGCAGTGATTCTATGAAAGGAACCTCGTTTCGGTCTGCAAACACTCCGAGGTCCATACCCTCCTTCGTGGGAACACTCTGTCCAATAGGCTCTTCCTTCTTTCGGACAGGGAGTTTCTTGAACCATTTAATCATCTCAGGAGGTCCTCCAGCCTTTGTCCTCCGACCATAGGCTGTGGGGCATTGTGAGATCATCTCGATGAAAGAGAACCCTCTTCGTTCGATAGCAGTCCTGATTGATCGAGAAGCTTGTATTGGATGTGCAGTGGTCCATCTGGCCACATAGTTTGCTCCTGCTGCAGCTACCAGTCTTGCGAGATCGAACGGGCGTTCAGGATTGCCATAGGGAGAGGTTGTTGTCCTGTCTCCTGTGAATGTTGTCGGACCGACCTGTCCTCCAGTCATTCCGTAGATGTAGTTGTTAACGCAGATGACTGTCATGTCTATGTTGCGTCTCGCTGCATGGATGAGGTGGTTTCCTCCAATTGCTGCAAGGTCACCATCTCCACTTATCACAACCACCTTTAGCTCTGGTTGAGCAAGTTTGAGACCGGTAGCAAATGCAATGGCTCGACCATGGGTTGTGTGGAGTGTGTCAGCCTTGAAGTGAGGTGAGGGAATCCAGGCACTACAACCAATTCCAGAAACAAAAGCGAACTTACTCAAATCTTCATGACCAAGGTCTCCAACTGCTTTCAGAAATGC
>Ga0209536_100017414_pt1 | contig 10178 bp, 19 predicted proteins | sample DeeMarSeWOR28_12_FD_187461 | JGI IMG/M metagenome (GOLD analysis project Ga0209536, IMG submission 187461) | Marine sediment microbial communities from White Oak River estuary, North Carolina - WOR-2-8_12 (SPAdes) (version 2) | ecosystem: Environmental > Aquatic > Marine > Intertidal zone >... | reverse complement strand
CTTCCGAAGTATCTTTCTTTAACGACTCATTCACAATCGAGGTATAAAATGGAATGCCCTAAATGTAAATCGGAACGCATCTTTTGCGTTGTGCGACAATATGAATATTGGACATTCGAGATTGATGTCGAAGGGCATCTAAACTATTGGAATCAAGACGACTCCGTTCCAGATGAGGACTTTGACGATCACATTTGGTGCGAAGATTGTGAGACAACTTTCAAACATGTTGGAAAGGAACTGGTAGAGTACAATGAAAATTCGAAAAGGGTTCGTAAGTAATTCGAGTTCAAGTTCTTTTCTTGTCGCTTTTCCCCGCAATCCAAAAACGTTAGAAGAGCTTCAAAAAATGGTGTTTGGAGATGATGAAACATTTGCACATCCATATGGAGATATGGACTTCTATCCAGACAGCTATCCCGCAGAACATATCGCTTCCCTAATTTTTAAGGACATTGTAAAACAAATTCCGAATAACAAAAATATCATTTTGTCACGCATGCACAATGTGTTAATAGATGATATAGACTGGAATGACGATATAGATTGGGAAGAGTATGCACACAATAATAAATTAGAGGTACTGAAATTTATGGAAGATCATCAAGGCAGTTTCTTTTATTGCTTTGAATACCATGATGACAGTGGTGAGCCAGAAGGATGCGGGTGTGCTATGGAACATGGAGATTTATTTCATAGATTACCGCATCTAAGATCAAGTAACCATTAGGAGAGAATCATGGAACAAGTTAACTTTTGGGATGTACATGGATTCTTTTTTGTATTTTTTATGTGCTTCTTTCCCCGCCTGACCATGTTATTTGGTACAGCGGTAGTATCCACCTTTGGTGGTCCGCTGTTCTGGATTGGCTGGCTACTGGCACCACGGTTGACTGTAGCCATCATTGGTACCACAATCTATTGGGACACTAATCCTATATTATGTGTTATTACATGGCTGTGGGCTCTTGGTGGCGAGAGCACTGAAAAGAGTGCGGTAAGCAAAAGGAGAGAGTCATGAAGATTCGTACAGGATTTGTAAGCAACTCGTCATCTAGTTCATTTGTTCTTTTTGGTCGGCCAGTTAGTTATCAAAACATCATTGATGATACATGTGAACATCCAGTGTATATGTTTGGACATGAAGAGTGGGGCGATGGCGAAGATGTTTTTGAACTAACGGAAGATATGGTCAATTGGATGCGAGACAATCCGACTTGGAATGGCAATCGTTTTGAGTTCTTTGAAACTACAAAAATGATTGACACAGAGTATCATTACAATGTTGAGATTGATAAGGAAGAAGTATTTGGCGATAATTCAAAAATTCAGCTAAGGTCAACGAACATCAGCCATCATAGTACATCTTCGTTAGATCAATTCATAGAGAATTATAATAGGAGAAAATAATGAAGATAAGAAAGTACTTCGTGGCTAATAGCAGTTCGGCTTCATTTGTTGTCCATAAGGACGACGTAACTGCTTTACAAGCTACACTTATCAAAAATCACTCTAAAGAGGGTGCGAAGTACGGCATATTATATCCAGAAGATTCTTGGTTTATTTCTGAATCAGATACCAAGATTGAAGGATACACTTCTATGGACAACTTCAATATGAGATTGTTCATGGAAAGAATTGGTATTGATGTATCTAAAGTCGAATGGAATGATAACAGTTGTGATTGGGATGAGGAATAGTAATGACGAAGAAAGTTGTGATGTCTCCAGAATATAACTATATATTTGATAAAGAGACTGGGTTCTTCGCTCGCTGGGGCAAGACAAAAGAAGATGATCCAAAGATGTCTGTCTTTGGTCCAGAGATTGCTGACATTGAAATTTCTACCGTATGTAATGGCATTGGGACAAGCATGGCTACCCGAAAGCCTTGTCCTTGGTGCTACAAGTCTAATACCGGCTGCGGTAATAATATGAGCTTAGAAACATTTAAGAAAGTATTTCACAAGCTCCCAAAAAATTTGACACAAATTGCTTTCGGGATTGGAGATATAGATGGAAACCCTGATCTCTGGGACATCATGGACTATTGCAGAAATAATGATTCCAATACTGTGGTACCTAATATCACTGTCAATGGCATGGGCATTGATGGAGAAACGGCGCGACGGCTCGCCTCGGTATGCGGCGCAGTGTCTGTTAGTAGGTATCATTACCCTTCTGTTTGTTATGACGCTATTTCCAAGCTTAGTAACGCTGGTCTTCGACAAGTTAACATACATCAGCTTTTAGCAGCGGAGACATACGATAGTTGCTTTGAGCTACTTGATGATATTCAAAATGACGAGCGACTGGCTGGCTTAAATGCTGTTGTGTTTCTTATGCTTAAACCCAAAGGAGATAGAAACAAATACACATCTATTGGGAGTAGGGCAGAGTTCTCCAAGCTGATTAAGGCCGCTCAAGATATGGGTGTCGCAGTTGGAATGGATTCATGCACTGCGCCATTTATGTTACAGCACGCTATGCACCATGACCAAGAGGATGTAATTCCATCCATTGAGCCGTGTGAGAGCACGTTATTCTCTGTATATATTAATACTGATGCAGAGATGTTTCCATGTTCTTTCACCGAAGGGACTGAAGGATGGGAAAAAGGAATTTCAGTAGTAGACGCAGAAGATTTCATCAAGGACGTTTGGTTTCATCCAAGAACGCTTGCATGGAGAGAGTCACTACTTAACTCGTCAACAGGATGTAATGGATGTAAGGTTAGAGGGCACTGTCGCTCGTGTCCAGCATACGACATTACGCCATGTAGGGAGGCATAATGAATATTGTACATGGAGTAGAGCTTTATCTTCTACGTACTTTGTGCGACTTACAAGACGCCAGAGATAATGGCAAGAACTTTTTGGCTACTGATAAGCTCAACGATTGTATTGACAATCTAAAGAAGATTAGAGGCCATGTTCCTGCTTTACAAACGCTTGTAAAGAAATGGAATGACGATGATAAGAAAGGTGACGATAGTAGCGATACTTAGCCTATTGTATTCATGTGGTTCTAGTGGAACAGATTCTCCTGGCGACTCAGTATATATTGGTGACAGCGAATGTCTTAATTGTGGGTATCAAAAGCCAGATGACGACTTTGTTATTCCTGAGCCAAGAGAACGGGTAGATTTATATCCAGAGATGTTGGCGTTTTATTATACTCTGGATTCTGACTATCCATTTGAACCCAGATATGCCACCGTTACTAACCTTACTTCAATTGAGGTTACAATAACAGGTATATGTATTGGTGAAGCTGATACTTATTTTGGGTGCAGTAATGGTAATGAATACTTTTCATTAGTGGAGGAATACTCTCCGTTCGTTTTACAGCCCGATGAAAGTTTTGATATCGGAGTAGTATTTGAATGGACAACATGCCAAGTAAAAGCTACATTAAATGTAACAACATCATTTCCAGATGATCCTTCTCTTTCAATAGAATTATATGGAAAGGTGTTTTCTATTTAGGAGAGGAAAAATGAAATACGGATTTGTCATAGTAATATTAGTAACCTTTAGCTGTACCTGTGCAACGACAAATCCAGATGCAATTGAAATTAAAGCACACGCAACATATAAATCTCTTAGTAATGACGACGCTGATTTGATAGATGATATTATCGCCAAAGCATTAAAAAGCGAACGAAAAGATTATTACTTCAGTAGATTACGAATCCTTCTCGATACTCCAACTAACCATCCTCGCATAACCGCCCAACGAAATAAGCAAGAAATTGAGCGTTCAGTTAAAGAAACCAAAAAGGAACGCAGAGAAATTGCTAAAGAGAGCGAGAGAGATTTAGAAGAATATATGGAACAGGAAGAGTTTTATGAGAGCATGGTAGAACGACATTGGAAAGGTTATAAGCCAGAGTGGGGCGGGCCATATTTCTATGTGGTTGATGAAGATCCATTAGACATTTTGGTTCATATTCAGGTCAGATTACGTGGCACTCCAGAAATGATTGAGAAAATTCTTGTACTAGAAGATGCTATTGAAAAGCATCTATATGTGGAAGGCTTTTCGGTTAACCTGGTATTTGCTGCACATTCTGGTGATGATGTATTCGATGTGGATGTTGACCCATCTTCATGGGCCACTAGTTACAATTGGTCTGGTGGACACAAAGCATTGGCTCACGAATTACTTCATTTGATGGGGCTTCCAGACGAATATGATAGACTAGAGATTCATCATAACAATAGGAATATGTCTATTAGCCAAAGGTTGCGTCAATTTTATGCACAAATGGACGAAGAACTTCCTCCTGATGCTACTCAGGGCATCATGTGTTATCATGGTCTTAAGCCATTAGAAAGACATGTGTGTGCTTCGGTTGGACTTGGAGAAGAATGTGTTAAAGCTAGGATGAAAGCATTTCATAGCGAAGACTAGCTACTAATAATTGCCTCTATATATAACTACTATATATGGAGGCTACCATGAAACTACTAGGTTTTCTATGGGCTTTGCCAGCTACCATTATCTGCTGGCTGTTCTACATTCTGCCTTTGATGGCGTTTAGAGAACTGAAGTATGAAGGTAAGCTAGACACATTTGTTTGGGAATTCAAAAACCCAATCAATCCGACGAGTTGGTACGATAAGCTATGGGCGAGATGGGCAGGTTGGTCTGGTCCCTGTGTGCTCATCCTACATGAAGATGTATACAAAGATGTTAACAAATTAAAAATAACTCGTATACATGAACTCAGGCACTGTAAAGATCAATTCAAATGGGGAATCTTCTTTTATCCTGCCTATTTTCTAGCCTCGGCATGGTTAGCGATTTCTAATTTGTGGAAGAAAAAAGAAGATAAGAAACATATCTATTATTCTAATCCATTTGAAGTCGCCGCAAGAAAAGAGGCTGGACAGTTGGTTGATATCCCTAGAGAATATTGGCCTGACGGACCAGAGGATTATAATCCCTGGATGTAAGGAAATAAAATGAAACGATGGAAGCATAATTGTGATTACTGTGGCAAAGGAAATAAAGTCATGGTACATACTAAGGAAGAAAACTTCCATTTTTTAATGATCCGCAAGTGTTATCTGTGTGGCAGATATGTGTGTGAGAAATGTAGCACGCGCTTGGGCGGGTCTATTAAATGGGCCGTGTGTTTGCCAAAAGAGAAACGAAAAGGAGAATACACGAAGGGAATTAAGTATGAGTAACAGGAAGTTTGATAAAATTATTGTCGTTGATCTTGAAGCTACTTGTTGGGAGCCACGAGAAGAGCAAGGCGACCAACCATCTGAAGTAATTGAGATAGGTTTGTGCGTTTTGGATACGAAAACACTTGACATTTCTCGTAAAACCAGCTATATTATAAGACCTAAGTATTCAAAGATCAGCGAGTTCTGCACTGAGCTTACCGGTCACACTTGGGATAGTGTCAAAACCGGTATGCCATTTGGTGATGCTTGCAACAAGGTGGCCAAGAAATTCGGCACCAAAAATCGGGTGTGGGCTAGCTGGGGAGATTATGATAGGATTCACGTTCAAGAAGAATGTGAAGCTAAAGGAGCTAAGTATCCTTTTGGTATTAGTCACATCAATCTTGCTGCAATGTTTAATATCTTCATGGGATTGACTAGTGGAGGTGTTAGCGTTGAAAACGCATTGAAGAAACTGGGGATGGAATTTGATGGACGGCAACATCGTGCAGACGATGATGCATACAATACAGCTAGAGTTTTTAGAGCCCTAATTGAAGATGCTCGGCAAGCTGACTGGAACGTTGGTGCAGATATTGCAATGGGGCGAGAATAATACGCCAGTAGCTCAGTTGGATAGAGCATCGGCCTTCTAAGCCGAGGGTCGGGGGTTCGAATCCCTCCTGGCGTGCCATAAAGGAGAAAGAAATGTTAGATGGAAAAAGTATGAAGATGTTGGCCTTTTTCTGTGCGTTCCTTGGTGGATGCGCTGCACTTGGCTTAATGATGATTGGGCTCGCAGTTGTCACAGCGATTACTGCCGGACTCAACACCCATGTAATGATTATTTTTGGAGTGTTTGGCGTAGGAGCCTTGGTTGCTTATGCGGTCCTACAGCACTCAATGAAAAGGATGCAGAAAGATGTCCTCAAAAGACTTGGACTGGACGAATAGAAGAACAGATCATGCTCTCATCGTTTTAACTGCGGTTAAGGGTTTAATAGAAGATTATGGAATGCAACTATTGTTAGAGGCACTAATCCATAATAACGATGAAACTATAACTGCTGCCTCTGTATTTGGTACAGAAGATGATTATCTGTACTCACTAAAACATGATTTGGAGACAGCACTTGACAACTACAACTCCCGATACGACGAAAAAAGCGGACCAAAACCAAGAGGATAAATGGCCGTGCGATGATGAAAATTGCAGATGGTGCTACGGTACATTCCCAATGCGTCATCCATACTCTGGTCCTCCCATACCGTATACTACCATTTGTATTTGTGCAGATGGCAAAGTATATGACTTGGGAAAGGGAGAGTATCCTCCAAAAAGCCATGAAGAAGTTATAAAAGAAAAGAAGTTCATGGTAATAAATGCTTACACCTGCACTCAAGAAGAAGCCGATAGGCTTAAAGCAAAAGCAAACAAGAAAAAGAAATAGTGCCGAGGTGGTGTAATTGGTAGCCACGCTAGACTCAAAATCTGGTGCTCTAACGGGCGTAGGGGTTCGACTCCCCTCCTCGGTACCATAAAAGGAATGCAAAAAAATGTCATGGAACTCAATGGGATGGTATGTTGATTTAGTAAAAACAATAGCGTTATGGATATTGTCAATCTTTTGTGTGCTATGTATAATTGCTTTGATAATGACGAGTGATAACACATTTTTTGGAGCGAAGATGACGGGACCGCGTGTACTTCGTGCCAACGGTGGTATTGAATGTGCCACAGTTCGTGTAGATGATAAAGAGGTATGTAAATGTCATGTTGTGACTGATAGTTTGGCGCATGATAAAACATATCTTACTTCAGAAAATAAGGATTGGTGTAATCCTGATTTGAAGTTCCCAAACGATTAGAGATGCCATAGCATTGCGTGGCAGTCATCCTACGGGCATATGGGATGGGCCTAATGTTAGCCAGTACTCCTGCCTTGTACTGGGGTTCAGGGGCAGAGATGACTGACAGGTGGTGACGAACCCCGCCCAAAAACAAAGGATATAAAATGAAGTGGCTAGTTTTGTTACTATTATGTACATCCTGCGCGATTCCATCTTATACAATTGATGGAAAAGTGAAAGTATTTGATCGACAGGTTGATACTAAGATGACACAAGAACAGGCACAGATGTTATTTCAATATGCCTTTAGTCATACATTTCTTTTTGCTGAAGACTTTAGAGATTGGGACTTCGTATTTACTTCAAGTTGGTACGGCGTTCCACTTAAAGATGGAAGAATCGCATTGGTTGATGGTATGACTATCATGAAAGATAAGGTTATCTTCTTAAAGGTTCATGAATGTTATGGAGATAGCGCATTGATACATGAGTTAGCTCATGTGTATAGAGCTTGGCATGGTGAGACAGAAGATAGAGAACACAAAGATAGAGAATTTTGGAATACAGAAGCAGAAATGACTCAAGAGATGATTGATGCTTTATGTCCAAAAGGATACATGCGCGTAAGAACTATTCCTAATGAAGTAGTATGGGATAAGTAATGTTTGATTTTACATGGTGGCAGTGGGCGTTAATACTCGGTCCCGGCATGGGATTGATGATGTCATTAACAATGTCGTTCACAGCCATTGCATGGTATATATATCATTGGTGGAAGGAATAACAAGGGGTCGTGGTGTAGCCTGGTCTAACACACCTGACTGTCACTCAGGAGATCGCCGGTTCAAATCCGGTCGGCCCCGCCAACTCTTAAGGAGAAAGAAAATGTTTAAGATCGCACAACTGGATGACTACGCACCAGAACACTGCAAAGTTCATTTCGCGAGCACGAAAGAGATTGCAGAAGAAGTAAAGCGTGATCTTGAATCGAGATTTGGAGAGATGGTTCTGACAGAAGAAGAAGAAAATGAATGCTGTTGGGACCCAGGCGGAATGATGATGACTGATGATGAAGTATTTTCATTCCTGCTCGATAACATTACAATCAATTGTAAAGCTCAACATTTTGATTACTTTGTTGGCAGTACACAGGGATATGAATCTCGTGGAAATGAGACAAAGTACATCAAATTACATGGACATTGGACATGTATCTGTATCACACCTACCGAATACGAACGGCTACAAATGCTATACCAAGATGCTGACTTTGCTAAACGAGCAAAGAAGTCTTGGGAAGAGCGAGAGAGGCGACTGAATAAGTTGGCCGAAGCTGGTTCAATCAAACGAGTTGTCAAGGGTTCGGACGGAAAGCTATATGAAAAGAAGCCCGTAGTTAATCCAATCGACAAAAAACTCTTAAATTAAAGGACAACATGACTAATCAATTATTTACCGGAGAGGCTGGTGCTGGTCTAGTTAAGGTAACTATTGATACTGCTGGTCGAGCGAGACAAGTAGAAATAGATGACCTTATTTTTAAAAAAACAGACAAGCAGTTGATTTCAGATTTATTTGTTGCGGCATTAAATCGTGCGTATGAACGGGCTGATGCATGGTTAAAACAACAGGTTATGGACAACTATAGAAAAAATTTAGCCATGCTTGACAGAAACAAATTACCAACGGACGATGCCCCAGTTGATCTCGATATTACCAAGTTTTTCAAAGAGACTGACGATGGCGACTTTGGAAAATTTTAAACTTAATGGCGTCCAGCTTTCTGCATTATGGTACAATGGGCTTTGGAACATAGGAGGGAAGCGTGGACTTGCTTTGTTAGAAGATGACAGATGGATTGTCGTAGAACGAGGAATTTTCGGGTGGGATATTATAAGTCGAGAGGGACACACGAAAGAATATCTTATTACTGAAGACTCTGAATGGATTATGGCATTCGATAAAATTGTTGATGGATTAGAACCAACATGGTCTCGCAGGCATTGTACTTGCGGAGCCCATGCTGTATATGGTAAGAGCTGGGATAGCCATGGTCCTACTTGCTGGTTATCTGAACCATATTATAGTCCTGCCGTTCCAAAAAATAATGATGGCAGAGAATGTTGTTGGAAGTGTGGAGAGCCAACAATACAAAAGGTATGTTGGACTTCGTTCAGCAACTTATGTACGAATAAAAACTGTGGTTGGTATAACCGTTAGGAAGGTACGAATGAAAAAGCTAATTAGTTTAGCAGTAATATTGTTTTCTGTTGCTTGTGGTGAACCACCGATTCTTGAGCCTGGCACATATAATGTCGTAGTTACATACGAGATTGACAAAGGTGCTTTCTCAAGTTTAGAAGGTACGAGCGACAATCAAGAGTGGGAATTCACTGAAGATACGGTACAGTTTTTCAAAGGACAGTCCAAATATGATTACATCGTAGATGGCAAAAGTATCGTGGTTGATAGAGAGAATTTCTATATGGAACTCTTTCCTAAAAAGAACAGAGAAAGTTTTGAAGGGGAATGGACATCTGTAATTCCAGATGTAATGCTCACAGTTGCAGGAGTTAAGGGTAAAAAGCAATGATTGATATCATTGTACTTACAGTAGTTCTATTTCTATGGCTCCACAAATCTTCTGCTAAAAAGAAGTTAGTAGCAAGCGTTATCCTAATAGGTTACTGTATATATGCAGGACTCTTTGCTCATGCTAACGGTAGTACTGGACTGGCTGTGTTTTTTATTGTCGTCGGCATGTTCAATGTTATCGCCGCTCATAGGTGGCTAGGAATAGCATATCCTGACAAGAGGTTGACTGATGGAAAAGACGACTCTGTATGAAGGTAAGTATCTCCGAGTAATAAAGGAAGGTACTTGGGAATATGTAGAACGAACTAATGGAAATGATGTTGCATATATTGTTCCCATCTTAAAAGAAGCTGGATTAAACTTCGCTATATTCATTCGAGAATATAGAATCCCATTAAAAAAATATGTGGTAGGCTTTCCTGCTGGTTTGGTTGGAGACTTGGGAAAAGAGTCTGTCAAAACCGCAGTACGAAGAGAGCTGTGGGAAGAGACAGGATACAAAACTGGTAGGATGCGATACCTTACACAAGGTCCACCGTCATCTGGTTTGTCT
>Ga0209536_100017413_pt1 | contig 10179 bp, 8 predicted proteins | sample DeeMarSeWOR28_12_FD_187461 | JGI IMG/M metagenome (GOLD analysis project Ga0209536, IMG submission 187461) | Marine sediment microbial communities from White Oak River estuary, North Carolina - WOR-2-8_12 (SPAdes) (version 2) | ecosystem: Environmental > Aquatic > Marine > Intertidal zone >... | reverse complement strand
ACATCACGGTCACATCCATCGTCGGACGGTTCCTGGAGCACCCACGCGTCTACTACTTTCACAACGGCGGTGAGGAAGAGATCCTGCTGGGTAGTGCCGATCTGATGCCCCGCAATATCGAACGCCGTATCGAGGTCACCTGTCCCATTTATGATCCGGAGATCCAGACGCAATTAAAAGAATTTATTGAAATCCAGATACAGGATAATGTCAAGGCCCGCGTATTGAATGCTGCCCAGGATAACCGTGTCAGGGCAGCCGGGGCCGGCATCAAGAGACGTGCGCAGTGGGAAATCCATGATTATCTGAGGCGACTACCTGTTAAAGTGACAAAATCTGATGATGCTTAGGTTCCAGGTTCATCCCTTTCATTAATTGTCCCAGAAATCCCGGCCCAAATTTGTTCAGAAAGTATATGATCGAGATGAATCTTTCCTGTGGGTGTTCCAGTGGGTAGAGTGCGGTATGTATTTGCTCCAGGTGGTTGAGCAATGTCTTCTCTTTTTGTTCAACAGCATTTAAAAGACGACTTTCCAGTTGTTCGATCTGGCCTTCGATGCGCTGCCCGGTCTTCTCGGCTACGGGGACCAGTGTTGCATCAACCGTAGTGATATAATCCGTGATCTGTGCAAAAGTGCCTGAAATCTCACTCCGCCATTTTTTGAACTTCGTCCTGTCAAATTGATTTTTTGCAAAATAGTCATCGACAAATTCCTTCATTTTCATGACCGCACCAGTCACATCCGCTTTATGTTTGTCGATATATCTCTGTATTTTTGGTTCGATCAGGGTTGCCGACAGCCGGGGATACACGACCGGAAATGCTACGGACATTACATGAAAGATCTCCCGCAACTGTGCCCAATAGGCAATTTCGGCCGGCCCGGCAACATATGCTGCCACCGGCAACAACCAGCTCTGCAGAACAGGCCGGCTGGCCACCGCCGTTGAAAAACGGTTGGGCGAATCCCTGAGCAGAACTTTCAGATCCTCGATGGTCCACCTCTCTGAACGATCTTTCAGGTAGAAACTGCCGTCCTCATGATAAATATGATGTCGCTGCAGGTCATCATCTTCAAAATGCATAAAGGTCTTTCCGGGGATATCCGGTACCTGCAAAGAATAGCCGTCCGATTCGAGCCGGCGGCTCTGTTTACTGAAGGCCTGACCGACTGTTCCGATACGCTCGGTCCAATCTTTAAAAAACGCCACACTGATACTTTTAATTTCACCGGTTCCCGGTTCAAAGAACAACATGCCTGTTTCGGAAAAGATCTCACGGAACAGATCCAGGGTCGCAGCAGTCCACGATCTTCCTGAACGGTAATAGCCATCGATGCGCTTAAAGAGGTCCTTGGTGAACTCGGTGGGAAGCATTTCCTGCTGAAGTTTTTCCAGTGTATTGTGAATTTTGTCCTCGAGTTGATAGTGCCGGACAGACATCTGGACCTGATTCCTGCCGTCATATGAGATCTGCAGCGGCTGCATATTCCGGTCCCAGATACCTGCGTGCCGGATCTCTTCAAAATCATGGTCTTCGGTTTCCAGCCAGAATACGGGTATGAAAGTATGACCGGTATTCATGCCGTTCATTTGGTCCGCCAGTTTGACCGTTGTCATAGCCTTGTAGATCGTATAAATTGGGGATAGCAGTAATCCCAGCTGCTGGCCGGTAATGATCACCATGCATTTGGGATCGGAAAGTTTTGAAACAGAGGCTTTTACCTTCTCCGACTGATAATCCGCATTCTGTTTCGCGAGAATCTTTTTTACCTCAGCATGGATAGTTGTGACGGGAGCAATTTGACGACAGGCTTCCTCTACTGCATTTGCATCAAAGGACGGCAGGTATTTTTTTGTAATTTCACTACCTGTAAGAAAATCATAATAAAATTGGTTATATAATTCAGTACTTAAGACTTGCTTCATATTCAGGTTTTCTTTCCGATGATCAGCAACCGGGGTGTATTAATTTCATATGGTATTCCCGAATAATCGCCAAAGATATTCACGATCTTCAGATGTGCCATTTTCAACATATTGAATATTTCATCCGGTTGGTACATCTTTACCGACTCAAAAAACTCCGAAAGACGACCATCTTTATTCAAGGTGATTTTCTTCTCAACCCGCTTATCTTTGATTTTTCGTTCCAGGTCGATTCGGTTACCATCGGATTGTTCCGATTGATATTCAACCAGGTTTTCCACGACATGCTGTACATTCAAATAATCGAATACGAAATATCCATGTGGCCTCAGGACCTGATAAAATTGTTCAAAAACCTGCATATTTTCCCGATCCTGTTCAAAATATCCAAAGGAGGTGAACAGATTAAGCAGGACATCAAATTGTCCGGAAAATGGCAACGTACGCATATCAGCCTGGATAAATCTTGGGCTTTTCAGAGGATCAGCATTGAATTTCGCCAGTTCCAGCAGGGTTCGTGAGAGATCTACCCCGACCACCCGGTAACCCCTGGATGCCAGGAGCAGCGCGTGGCGGCCCTGGCCGCAGCACAGGTCCATGATCCTATGATCAGGATTTAAAGGTATGTTCTTCTCGATTAGATTTACCAGCGATCTGGCTTCTTCCTCATCCCGATGGGCATATACGGTCAGGTACTCATTACCAAACCAGTGCCTGTACCAGTCTTTGCGTTTTATAACCATTTGTGGTTTTTATACCAGGTAAGTGTTTCCCGTATACCGTCCTCAAGAGAGATCTCCGCTTCGAATCCAAGCGTTTTACGTGCTTTATCCGGGGAGCAGGTCCAGAAATCCTGTTTCATTTCAATGATTTTCTGACGATTGACCAGGGCAGGTTTTTTGGTGATCATCGAGATCCCCTCGCTCACAGCTGCCACCCCCCTGATAGCCAGCAACGGAACCGGAATTCTGAATCCTTTTTTCCCGAAGATCCGCAGGGCGGTCTCAGAGACTTCCTTCCATGAGTACGGCTTGGGACTGGTCAGAAAATAGGTTTCACCTTCGGTATCCGGACTTTCAGCGGCCATAAGGATGCCCCGGACCAGATCGCGCACGTGGATCAGACTTAAATATTTATCGACACCACCCAGTTGGGGAATGATACCGCTTTTCACTGTACGAAAAAATTCCAGGATATCGGTTTCACGTGGTCCGTATACTGCCGGCGGCCGTAAATTGTTTATTTTCAAATTACCGGTAAATTGCATGACATACGCTTCGCCAGCGAGTTTACTTTTCCCATAATAGGTAAGTGGATTGGGCGGGTGCGTTTCATCGATCGGGATCAATGTCGGACTTGGGCCAACGGCCGCTTGTGAACTTATATTAACGAATCTCTTAATCTGCCCTGCCTTTTCCAGACAGACATCTGTCAGATTTTTTGTTCCTTCAAAATTGCCTTCAAAATATTCCGCTTCGGTTCTGGCTTTGGTGACGCCAGCTACATGATAAACATAGCTGCATTCTTCGATACCCCGCCTGAGAGAATTTTTATCTTTCAGGGAACCGTAAAAACATTCAATCTCAAGATCAGCCAACCAGCGCAGATTACTGGTTTTCCTGACCAGACATCGCACCTGATACCCTTTTTCCAGGAGTTTTTCCACTAAAAAGCTGCCGACAAATCCGGTTGCACCCGTTACAAATACTTTCATCAGAATTTGAGACCTCATTAAACCGTTAACAGACTAAAAAACAATAGCATATTATACTTAACTTTACTATATTTCGCAAATTAAATGTCCTGATCTGCTAACTGTTATCACCATAGAATTTCCAAATTTTAGAGGAGGATTTTTGGATTTATTCGAAAAGTGTTTCAATTTCACACGCGCAGACGAAATTAAAGCCCTGGGCTTCTATCCCTATTTCCGTCCGATCGAGGAAAACGAAGGACCTGTCGTTCAGATTGAGGGGCGGAAGGTTGTGATGGCGGGATCGAACAATTACCTGGGGTTGACGGCCCATCCAAAAGTAAAAGAAGCCGCACTCCAGGCAATCAGAAAATACGGCACAGGGTGTTCCGGTTCACGCTATTTAACAGGGACTATTGACCTGCATGTGGAGCTCGAACAAAAAATGGCCAAATTCTTTAATAAAGAAGCTGTTTTGTTGTTCAGTACCGGATATCAGACGGCCCAGGGTATTATTCCCACCCTCGTACAGCGGGGTGAATATGTGATTTCAGACCGTGATAATCATGCCTGCATCGTTGCAGGAAATCTCATGTCCAAAGCCATTACGGCAGATGTATTGCGATACAAACACAATGACATGAATGATCTGGAACGTGTGATCAAACGTGTACCCATTGAAAGTGGTAAATTGATAGTCAGTGACGGTGTTTTCAGCACCGGCGGTGAGATCGTTGATCTGCCAAGACTCAATGAAATTGCCAAGAAATACAATGCCAGGATTCTGATCGATGACGCCCACTCCGTGGGTGTGATCGGCGAAGGTGGACGCGGCACGCCAAGTGAATTCGGACTTGTGGATGAAATCGATCTGACTATGGGTACATTCAGCAAGACTTTTGGATCACTTGGCGGATTCGTGGCCGGCGATGCCAAGGTCATTGACTATATCAAACATCATTCTGCAGCTTTGATTTTCAGTGCTTCACCAACACCATCTTCCGTTGCCGCGGCTATGGCATCATTGGAAATTCTCATCGAAGAGCCCTGGCGTGTAAAAAAACTGACCGATAATGCCAATAAGATCCGCACGGAACTTACCGCTGCCGGATTTAATATCATTCCGGGACGCACCGGAATTGTTCCGGTAATTGTTGGCGATGATATGCTGGCCTTTAAGATGTGGCGTATGCTTTACGATGACGGGGTTTTTGTAAATGTATTCATTTCGCCCGGTGTACCCCAGGGGAGACAAATGATGCGTACCAGTTACATGTCATCACATGAAGATGAACATCTCGACGTCATTATAAATGCGTTCAAAAAGAGCGGCAAAGCCCTGGGTCTGATTTAATTACATTAATCCTAATCGGAAAAAAAGCATATCGCTTTTGCAGGTATGCTTTTTTTATCTGAGGAGTAGAAAATGGGTGGTATTGAAATAAAAACCGTGCAAAACAGTAAAGAACTGATGCAATTTATTAAGCTCCCATGGAAAATATATCAGAATGATCCAAACTGGGTTCCCCCGCTGATCATGGATCGTAAAAAATTGCTTGACCGGAAAAAGAATCCCTTCTTCAAGCATTCGGAAATGGAAATGTTTCTTGCCTATAAAGAGGGTGAACTGGTTGGACGGATTGCAGGGATTACCAATGAAAACCACAATAAATTCCAGGAAGACAATGTTGGCTTTTTTGGCTTTTTCGAATCCATTGACGACCAGGAAGTCAATACCGCACTCTTTGAGCGTGTGAAGGATTGGCTGCGAGGGAAAGGCAAGGATGGCATGCTCGGGCCGATGAACCCTTCCACCAACGATGAAGCCGGATTATTGGTAGAGGGATTTGACACCCCCCCATATGTTATGATGTGCCACAATCCGGTCTATTATCAAAAATTGCTGGAAGATTATGGGCTGAAAAAAGCCAAGGACCTTTATGCCTGGTACCTTGACATCCGCAATTACAATATCCCGGAAAGACTGCTGAACATTGCCGAGAAATCCAAGGCACGATATAATATTTCATTGCGAAATCTGAAAATAAAGGATATACAGAGCGAATTGAAACTCGTACTCGAGGTTTACAATAATGCCTGGAGTAAAAACTGGGGTTTTGTACCGATGACGACGGAAGAGATCCTGCATGCCGCCAATGATCTGAAGCAGATTGCCGATGAGGATTTTTTACTGCTGGCGGAAAAGGATGGTAAACCTGTCGGCTTTTCTGTAACACTTCCTAATATAAATGAAATTCTGATAAATATCCGTAACGGAAAACTTTTGCCGACGGGACTCTTCAAATTACTTACGGGGATGAAAAAGATCAGGAATGTCCGGGTCGTCATGCTCGGAGTAGTCAAGGATCTGCAGAAGGCCGGTCTGGGATCGATTTTTTATGTGGAAACACTGCGCCGCGCTATGGAACGCGGGCTTGACGGGGGGGAAATGTCCTGGATCCTCGAGGACAATTATCCGATGAACAGTGCCATTGAAATGTTCGGTTCAAAATGTCACAAGACTTATCGGATCTATCACGATCGCCTCTAAAAAAAAGGGCCGGAATCATATGAGATGCCGACCCTGCTCTATTATAAACCTGCGGTGGTATTTTTTTATTTAATATTCATCATCATGGTAAAAATCCGAATCTGCCGTGAACGCGGTTGAGTTGAATTTTTTCTCCTTCTGACAGAAGTCAAAAAATTCACAATCGTGACATTCATAATCGTCGCAGTTTTCCATGTCTTCGCACGTTCCATTCAGATCGAGGACAATGCTCTCACGATAGCATAGGTTATCATGGTTAAAATGACATTCGGTACAACCACAGGTCAAATTTTCAAAGTAGCTCATAAGGGCCCTCCTTATGCTGGATATTATATAGTACCGGCCTAATTAAAATCTGCTTTATCATGTTCACGGAGATATTTTGATCCTTCTTCCAGGAGTTCCTTTTCTTCATCGGTAAGTTTCAGATAACCGACCCGGTTGATCTTGTCCAGCAGTTCATCTATTTTTCGGCGATAATATTCCACTTTTTCCTGATCATACCCGCTGCCGCCGCTGGTAAAAGTCTTTTTGTGCTGACTCTGTCCCTCAAAAAGCTGTTTTATTTTTTTCAGATCAAACTTATGACCATATTTCAGGTACACAAAACCGGCAACTACTCCGCCGAGATGAGCGGCATGGGCAATTCCGTCACCCTGAGCACTCCAGGTGGAGAAGAAAGCGATCATGATCATAAATCCCACCAGATATTTCACTTTTATCGGGATCGGGAAGGGGAAAACAATTACCTCGCGGTTGGGATAGTTTAGGGCATATGCGAGCATGATACCACAAATCGCACCGGAAGCACCGACTGTCGGCGGATAATTCGGAACTGTTGGCGTTAGAATGATATTCAGCAGACCCCCACCGATACCGCATATAAAATAGTACTTTACAAATTCCCGCGATCCCCACTGCATTTCAAGTTCGGTTCCAAACATCCAGAAAATGAACATATTCATAAAAATATGCCAAAGCCCGCCATGGAGGAACATATAGGTGAACAACTGCCATATCTTGAACTGATAGATGACATCGTATCCCTGTAGCCCGAAATTATAGGAAAGAAACGCGTTTATACTTGGGTTCAGCCACTGCATCAGGAAAATAATTCCATTGGCAAATAAAATATTTTTAACTGCCGGGGTCAGCGGTGCACCAAATCCAAACCGGGGTCTTTGATAATACATTTATTTTACCAGTTTCTATTTATGAATTAGAAGGTAAAAGGCAAAAGGAAAAAAACAAAGAAGCAACCCTTTCGGTTAAAGAGCGCTCACTTTTTTCTGTTACCTTTTTACTGTTTACTCAAAGATCAAATCAATAGCCGAGAATACATAAACGTCAGTACGCTCTGGCAAATATCACCTGCTGATCGGATTCTGTCCCACAGACCATGCAGGGACCTTTCTTTCCCGATTGATCAAAGGGAATAAGTCGTATGGTCGCTTTGGTTTCGTCTTTAACCTTTTCCTCGCATTCAACCGAGCTGCACCAGTGCGTCCGGTAAAAACCGTGTTTTTCGTCTATCTGTTCTTTGAATTTTTGGTAATCCGAAACCTCAAAAGTATTCTCATCACGCATGACCCGGGCACGTTCCAAAAGTCTTGTCTGCATGCTAACTAACTCGGATCCGATTTTGTTCCGGATATCGTCCACACCGATAAATTGTTTTTCTTTCGTGTCGCGGGGTACCAATACAACTTTATTTTCCTGAACATCGCGGGGTCCGATCTCGATCCTGATCGGGATACCCTGCATCTCCCATTCATTATATTTATACCCTGGTTTGTATTGTTCCCGGTCATCCAGAATTATATCGAAATGATCTTTCACGGCGTTATAAATATTATCGGCAAATTGCATAACCTGTGTTTTCTGATCCTCATTTTTCCAGATCGGAATGATGACCACCTGTTTGGTAGCCATCCTCGGCGGCAGCACCAGACCGTTGTCATCACTGTGTGTCATGATGAGCGCACCGATCAGGCGTGTACTGACACCCCAGGATGTCGCCCAGACAAATTTCTGCTGACCATCCTGATCCTGAAATTTCACATCAAATGCCCGGGCAAAATTTTGTCCCAGATTATGGGACGTGCCGGCCTGCAGGGCCTTTTTATCCTGCATCATGGCCTCGATGCAATAGGTATGCAGCGCCCCGGCAAATTTTTCGGAGTCAGATTTTTTTCCGACCAGGACCGGTATGGCCAGATATTCTTCAGCGAATTTCCGGTATATCTCAAGAATAAGATTTGTTTCTTCCTCTGCATCCTCATAGGTTGCATGGGCCGTATGACCTTCCTGCCACAGGAACTCGGTGGTGCGCAGGAACAGACGGGTCCGCATTTCCCACCGGACAACATTTGCCCATTGATTGATCAGGATCGGCAGATCCCGGTAACTCATGATCCACTTTTTGTACATACTCCAGATGATGGTTTCCGAAGTGGGCCGGATAAACAGGTTCTCTTCCAGTTTTTCTCCACCACCGTGAGTTACGACCGCACACTCCGGTGAAAACCCCTCCACATGTTCAGCTTCCTTATGCATAAAACTTTCCGGTATAAAAAGCGGAAAATAGGCATTAACGTGCCCGGAATCCTTGAACATCTGATCCAGATGATTTTGCAGTTTTTCCCAGATCGCGTAACCTGTGGGGCGGATGACCATGCATCCTTTTACCGGAGAATAGTCGGCCAGTTTTCCCTGGATAATAACATCGGTGTACCAGCGGGAGTAGTCATCTTCGCGCTTCGTAATTCGTTCAGCCATCAGAATTCCATCGTAATCGGATAATCGTTCCCATCATGTACGCCTGGAGGGAATCGAACCCCCAACCTTTGGAACCGGAATCCAACGCTCTATCCAATTGAGCTACAGGCGCATTTTTTAACACTTTTAGAGGCGCAAATATATCGAACGACCCTATGAATGTCAAGTAAAACACAGGGTTAATCAAAAATTGTTTATCAAACCAACATGTATTTTACCGGTTGAGAAAGAATCACCCCGGCCAAGCCCGAAATCAACACCCATTATACCTAATGGTGTATTGAAGCGCAAGCCAATTCCAATTCCGCTTATGATATCCTCCTTGATCCCTTCCGGTGCTTTATAATTATAGAATCCCCAGTCATTGAATACAAAGATCCGAGTATCCCGGCCGGCGAGAAATCTGTATTCCAGATTCAGATACGAGATCGTCGTACCATGGAACTGATCTTCACGGTATCCCCGGACTGTCCTGGCTCCACCAAACCAGTAATGATCCGTCAGTTGCAACTGATCTTCACTGCTTTTAACCTGTGCCCCGGCCAGTTTGAGATAAAACACCTGATTACTCCACAACGCCTGAATGTACTCCAGCATAATGCGCAGTTTCTGGATATCTTCCTGTTCGGCCAGACCATCTTCGGTAAAAAGATATTCCGGGCCCAGGTTCTCTTTAAAACCGAAACTATAGTAGGTATCATAATAAATACCACGTCTGGGATTTGCGGGATAATCCCGTGTGTCATATATAATCCCGGCCTCGCCGCTGATAATCCTGTTCCGGGCCAGGCGCTGTTGCCGGCTGGCAACTGAATCGGGGCTGTAACTATGATGGTTAAACGCAAAATTGATCTTGAAGTTGCCTGTCAGACGCAGCAGGCCGTTTATAAGATAGGATCGCTCAATATAGGTTGTATCACGCACCAAACGGTGTAAACCCGCACCAATATTGAGCGGGAAGCCAAATATCCAGGGTTCCTCGTAATAAAGACGGAATTCGTCGGAATAACGGTCAGGTTTTTTCCAGTCAACCTGAAACCGGCGCCCCGTCCCAAAGAGATTACGGAAGTTCAGATTAATAAGTCCCGTAAAATAGCCTTCTTCAACCCCCTGTGTCCTGGCCGGCGGCACATATCCGATCACGCCATCAAATGTTGTCGTATTTCCTTCTTCGAGGGTGATCAACAAACCCCGCCGACCTTTCCCGGTGATCATCAGCTGAGGCGGG
>Ga0209536_100017412_pt1 | contig 10180 bp, 9 predicted proteins | sample DeeMarSeWOR28_12_FD_187461 | JGI IMG/M metagenome (GOLD analysis project Ga0209536, IMG submission 187461) | Marine sediment microbial communities from White Oak River estuary, North Carolina - WOR-2-8_12 (SPAdes) (version 2) | ecosystem: Environmental > Aquatic > Marine > Intertidal zone >... | reverse complement strand
TATGCACGGTGCTGTGGAGATTATTGTGTTTTCAAGACTATTTGCTGATACAAGAGATCTGCTGGTCGAAGATCATCCGGTTCTGATTCAAGGACAGGTGCAGAAAGATGAGAAATCCATAAAAATATTGGCCGATACCGTGATCGCCATTGATGCCGCCGAGGAAACTTGGACGGCCAGTATTCATTTTAACCTCGAAGTTGTTCGCACGGATCGCGACATGTTGATCCGGCTGCATAAGATTCTTGAAAGGCATCCGGGGCCTTGCCCGGCGTATCTTCATTTGCGAACCCCGGAAAAGGCGGATTCCATCATTTTGTTACCAGAATCCCTTAAATTAAAGGCCGGCAGTTCTCTTGCCCGAGAAGTCAACGGGTTATTAGGCTACAATGTTGTGGAAACTCGTTGCAGTGCCATCACCCCCTCGGCAACGCACAATGGGGGCAACCGCAACAGCAGAAAGGGGCGCGGCGTGTATGCCTGATCTAAAAAAGCGAACGGTCTATCCGATTTTGTTGGCCGGCGGAACGGGCACTCGACTGTGGCCGGTATCCCGCGAGCTCTATCCGAAGCAGCTGGTTAAATTCATTGGTGATGATTCGCTGGTACAGAGCACCGTCAAACGGCTGATACCTGTGCTTGATCCTAAAAACGTCAGAGTTGTTTGCGGGGAGCAGCACTACCACGAAATTGCGCGTCACTTGGATGATATCGGTATCGTTTCGGCAGGTAAAGTTATCCGGGAACCCAGCGGGCGTAACACGGCACCGGCCATCTTGCTGGCGGTGTTTCACATCCGCCAAATTGTTGAGGATGGCATCCTGTGTATTTTTCCCGCCGATCATGTGATCGGTAACATCCACTCCTTTCACGAAAGGCTTCAGGCTGCCATCCATCTGGCTGACAAAGGACATGTCGTCACCTTCGGCATCAAACCGAATTATCCGGAGACCGGATACGGATACATTGAAGGTGGAACTGATGTATCCAACAGTGCGCTGATGGTGAAACGTTTTGTTGAAAAACCCGATCGGTCAACAGCTGAAAATTATATCGAAGCTGGAAACTTTTTTTGGAACAGCGGGATGTTTGCCTTCCGGGTTTCTGTTATTCTGAAAGAGTTTGAGACCTATGCGCCGGAGATGACGGCAACGATGGAAGAAATTTTTTCTGCTGAACTCCCGTTAGCCAGAGAAGATTATGAACGACTGGAGAATATCTCCATTGATTACGCCATTATGGAAAAAACCGACAAATGTGTGGTGGTGCCATCTGACTTTGGTTGGAGTGATATCGGTTCATGGAAATCGCTATATGATTTTCTGGAAAAAGATGGCCATAATAACGTCATTGACGGTGACGTCATTGCGCAGGATACCCGAAACTGCTTCATCCTGGGTCGTGACCGCCTGATCGCTACCAATAGCCTGCGGGATATGGTAGTGGTGGAAACCTCGGATTCCATTTTTGTCTCAGACCTCGAGCACAGCCGGGAGGTTAAATCTATTGTTTCCGAATTGAAGGACAAGGGGCGCAAAGAATATCACCAACATAGCACGGTGTATCATCCCTGGGGAATTTCCAAGCTGCTCGAACATGAAAGCGATTACACCACCACTAAGCTAACGATATTTCCGAATTCTTCTTTGCGGCTGCAAAGTGACCCGGACAGGGCACGTCATTTTCTCGTCTTAGATGGCCGGGCGAAAATAGGCGACGGTGTTCAAACTGAAACTCTGAGTTCTGGTGACTCCATCACCTGCGCTGCACAACGGCAGGCGAAGATTGAAAATCGGGGAACCAATGAACTTTTATTAATTCAAGTAGAACTTGCCCAAAAGACAGAACAGCATGTGTTGTAACCCTTGAACCCTAAACTACGAACATGGAAACGATCAGTTTAGGTCAGTCTCGCAGTGTTGCGGCACGAATATTTGAGGGATCAAGTTAGTATACGAACGCAATTTGTTTTGAGGAGGTCGTTATGCGCATTGCGGTCTTTGGTGCAGGTGGTGTAGGAGGATATTTTGGCGGACGGCTGGCTCAGGCTGGAGAGGACATCGTGTTTATCGCCCGTGGCGATCATCTGAAAGCATTATCAGCACATGGCCTGCGGGTGGATAGCGTTAAGGGTGACTTTGTGGTAGAGCCGGTGCAGGCAACGGACGATCCCGATCACGCGGGAGTGGTAGATGTAATCATAGTAGGAGTAAAAACCTGGCAGGTGAACGATGCCGCCCAGGCCATGCGTCCAATGGTCGGTCCAGAGACGGTTGTCCTTCCACTGCAAAACGGTGTGGAGACGCCAGCACATCTGGCGGCAGTATTGGGCAACCGACATGTATTGGGCGGTTTATGTGCACTGGTCACTTTGATTGTGGGCCCCGGACACATTCGTCACATTGGCTTAGAGCCTTTTGTGAGGTTGGGGGAGCTGAATAACCACGTGTCCGAGCGCGTCCGGCGACTGCGGGAGGCGTTCGTCAACGCAGGCGTTTCTGCGGAAATTCCGTCAGACATACAGGTCGCTCTGTGGAAGAAGTTTTTAAACATCGTTCCTTTTGGCAGTCTCGGAGCGGTGAGCCGGGCGCCTATCGGCGTACTCATGGAAGTGCCCGAAACCCGAAAATTAATGGAACAGGGCATGCGCGAAATTTACGAATTGGCGCGCACCAAGAATATTGCGTTGTCCGAAGGCATTGTTGATAAAGCAATGGCGGCTTTAAGCAAGATACCTGCCGGGGGAACGTCATCACTTCAGAGAGACATTATTGCTGGCAAGCCGTCGGAACTGGATGCGTGGACTGGGGCGGTAGTGCGCCTTGGTGAGGAAGAGGGTGTGGCGACTCCGCTGCATTCATGCCTTTACTCCAGCTTGTTGCCGATGGAGCTGCGTGCACGCGGCCAAGTGGAATTTCAAGAATGAAAGGGTAACCATCCCTTTACTTCATCATGTCCTGCACGGATCTAAAACAGGTATTACTCGAAATAAGAGCAGATCTTCCCAAAGTGTCGCCCTTTAGGAATAGATTTAATTGCCTCGCCCACGGCGTCAAAGGCAAAAAGATGTTCATCCACCGGTGGTTCGATTCCGTGAAATTCAATCGCCCTTACCATCTCCTCGAACAGGTCCCGAGCTCCCACCGCGACACCCTGCAAACGAATATTTTGGGTCACGATCGGTCCAAGGTTGATCTCACCGGCAGCCCCAGAGAGCACGCCGATCAGGGCCACTGTTCCGCCGGGGCGTACGGCTTGAATTGATTTCCCGAGAGTACCCGCACCGCCTACCTCAACGACAATGTCCACACCCATTCCGTCTGTAACCTTCCGTGCGGTTTTGTGCCAATCGGGCGTATCCTTGTAGTTCACCACATGGTCAGCACCTAAAACCTTTAGTCGTTCCAGTTTTTCTTCGCTTGAGGACGTTGCGATGACGCTTGCCCCTTGTATTTTTGCAAATAGCAGTGCAAACAGCGACACGCCGCCCGTTCCCTGTACAAGGACGACGTTCCCGGCCTTCGCGTGCCCCTGGTCTACGACCGCATTCCATGCAACCACTGCCGCACACGGGAGAGTAGCGGCTTGGATCGGAGACCAGCCGCGCGGCGCCTTCACCAAGCCGTCCTCAGGCAACACCATGAGTTCTTGCATAACTCCATCCAAGGGACCACCCAGAAGGCCGTACCAGTATTTTTCCCTGAACGGCCCGCTGATCCAGGTCTGCCCGAATATAGGGCAGACAAGGTCATCGACTGCGACTCGGGACACGCCCTCTCCGACGGCAATAACCTGACCGGCACCGTCGGATACCGGTATTAGAGGTAATGTGCCACCTCGACGTCCATAGCCGCCCTGGCACATCACAAAATCTCGGTAGTTTAGCGAAGCTGCTTTCATTTTGATAAGAACTTTCCCAGGCCCCGGTTCGGGTTCTGGTCTTTCGCCCAAGCGGATGTTATCAATACTCCATTTATTCCGAATTTCCATGACTTTCATGTTGCATTCTCCTTTCATCTTTGCGCTATGGTCTTCGGGGAACATTTGAGATATCACATGAATTTACGGGCTGTCAAATGCGTCCAAATCATACACGAGAGAGTTCAGAAGCCAAAAACGATCTATCCGAAGCATATACTATTGAGATGAGATTGCGCGATTATAGGCTTCTGCAGCTTCTTGGTACAGGAGTTCTTTTTGGCTCGTATATCTGGGTGAGAAGTGAAAAATACTAAAGCGCTTTGCGCCGGCCCGTGCGGCTAGCTCGCCGGCCTGTCTGGCCGTGAGATGGCACCGTTCCTTTGCAATCTCATGGTCTCTTTCCAGAAACGCGGCTTCGATAAATAGATGGTCGGAATCTTTGGCAAATTCTACTATTTTTCTGATGTTGGCATCGTTGTATACCACATCAGTAATATAGGTTATTTTCTGGCCCGATGTGATGCGTGCGATTTGCGCGGCAAGGTCTCCAAGGTAGAAGCGTTTGGGTTGCGGTCGATCTGCCCTCGGCACTTCAAATTTCGAATTCGGATCGGTTTGGCTGTAGAGTGCCTGCTTGAACTGTGACAGCCAGGGGCCGGTCTCCAGTCCCAAATTCTCCAGCCTCTCTTTAACGATATTGACGTGAAATCGTTCATGTAAGGAATATGCGAGACAGGGAATGCTGTGGTTCAGAATAACACCGCAAACGCTAAACGCGGCTTCTTCATGCAGCACACCATCGAAGGGCAGCTCCCAGGCTCTTTCCGGGGCCAAAAATTTATTTTGGCAATGATATTTTTTTGTAATTACATTGTCTGACCGAATTTCGGTTAGAAGCAGACTTAGATGGTAATTATAATTGTCGACCAGGTTCCATGTGTATCCAGCGAGTTTGCCTTCAGCGTTTTTTAGAAATCCCTTCGGGCCGTACACATTTAACTGCACTTCCCGGCCCAAGAAAAGGCGCAGCAGGCGGTCAAAGCCGATAAAATGATCCATATGAGTGTGTGTCACAAAAGCATGGCTAATTTTGAGAATGTCTTTGGCCGGGAGGGAACTCATGTCACCAAGATCAAACATGATGGCGCGTTTCTGGAAAAGAAATGGAACGAACAGCCCAGGATCATCAAAAGGGCCATTGATCAGCCTGGGATGAAAACTGGGGCGCATCAGCTCGGAAGGTATTTTTTAACCTGCTGGTTGATGTTTAAATATATCTCCTCATCCGAGCCGAAAATATCGACCACATCTCTATGATTGATCAACTGTTCAATAACAAATGCCGTCACATACAAGCTCACGATATGTGGCTGGGGCACCACATTTCGTAACGGCGCAACTTGATAATCGATTTCAAAATCATCCGCACGGGATAACTTATCAAGACATTTAAGGAGTTGTTCCTCGAGCGCATTCTTATTTGTGGTCTCCACCAGATTATTCTCAACCAGTTTCATTGCTATCGCATTGGCAAGGGGTTCAACACGATCTTTGATCCCACTAATTGCCATTCGACGCTGGTGTTCTTTAGACGATTCAATTTTGGATAGAATGCTTGATTCGCGGGTACTTGGTCGAAATACCTTAGCCATAGCACATCACCTTATTTACGGGTTCAGTGAATGATGCTTCGTTTCACTCATGTGGGCATTTTAGTCATTAGAAACCAGGATTGCAAGCAAAAATGTGGACTATGAAGCCTGCTGTTCATCTGGAATTGAGCTGTCCCAGATCCACTATTTCCTCTATCGCAGGTCTTCAATGACAATCTGAGCCGTTTTCCTTCCATTCCACCGATTCCACTGCAATTTAAAAACGATTTGATCAAAGCGGTCTTTTTGAGACGTCTGCACGTCGACATTGAAATGAATAGCGGTAAATGTCGGTCGTAGATTTCCGGTTGATTGCCTCAGGAGCATCCGCCGGTGGTATTTACCCACCATTTTTGATGTGACAACTTCAATGTCCCTTGCCATGAAAAGTGGCTCCGGGTTTCCGGTGCCAAACGGCATTAAGGACTCAAGCTCATCGATGAGTGCGTCGGATATCTGAGCGAAGTCCAGTTCTGTATCTATCCAGATTTTTGGGATTAAATCTTTTCCCTGTGACTGACGCTGGATCGCCTTTTCAAAGGCATTTTGAAATTCAGGTATCCGTTCTGCTCTGATGGTCAGGCCGGCGGCCATGGCATGGCCGCCAAAAGATTCGAGGTGCTCATTGCATTGTACAAGAGATTCGTAAAGATTAAGTTCGGGGATGCTTCTGGCGGAACCTTTGCCCAAGCCGTCCTCAATGGTAATCAAGACCGTCGGACGATTATATATTTCCGTAATCCGCGATGCGACGATTCCCAGTATTCCGGCATGCCAGTCCGGTTGGGCAAGAACCAAAGACGTCTGATCAAGTATCTCAGGGGACATCTTCAAATATCCCTGTATGTCTTCAAGAATTTGCTTCTCCTTTTGCTGTCGTTTCTGATTCAATGCATTCAGTTCCGCTGCTAAGTTTGCAGCGCATGCGGTGTCTGTTGCCGTTAAAAGTTCGACCGCCTTTGAGGCATGGTCAATGCGTCCGGCCGCGTTTATCCGCGGAGCCAATCTGAACGCAACGTCTTCGGTATCGGCATGGTTTTTGTTGATCGCGCTGACCTCCATAAGCGCCGAAAGTCCCGGGCGCTGGTTGGATACAATTACTTCGAGTCCGGTTTTGCAGAAGATGCGGTTGTCGGCTACCAGCGGTACCATGTCGGCCACAGTACCCAGTGTCACCAGATCACAAAACTTTTTTAAATTTGGTTCCTTACGGTTTTGCCAAAATCCCTTGTCACGCAAATATTTTCTCAGACAGATTAAAAGAAAAAATGCCACCCCGACGCCTGCGAGGTGCTCCAGGCCTGATGTGCAGTCCTTGCGCTTGGGATTGATGACCGCCAACGCAGATGGAATGTTATCTGCAATGTTGTGATGATCCGTTATGATGATGTCAATGCCAAAATTACGTGCTGATTCCACCGCCTGATGGCTGCTTGATCCGCAGTCAGTCGTAATTATCAGACCAATTTGCTTTGGCACGGCATGCTTTAGGATGTGCCGGGGCTGGATGCTGTAGCCCTCGGTTACACGGTGAGGAATATAATAGGTTACATCGGCTCCGATATCCCGAAAAAAGTCCAACAACAGGACGGTCGCCGTAATACCGTCTACATCGTAGTCACCGAAAATCAGAATTTTTTCCTTGGCCATGATGGCTTCGTAAATTCTATGGACGGCTGCATCAGTTTCTTTCAGCGCAAAAGGAGGATGTAAATTTTTTAGTGAGACATTTATGAAATCATAAGCCGATTTTTCCGTCAATATATCACGATTGACCAGAACCGCTGCAGTGACCGGATAACAATTTAGAGATTTAGTCAGCCTGGATACCTTTTTCGGATCCGGTCGACGTATGTGCCAATTTTTTTTCATGCACGAGCCATATATCGTATATCATCTTGACGGACAACTAAAAAAATTAGGAGATTGCTGGTTGAATTTAGTTGGCGGTTTTTCTTGAGCCGGGGAAATACAGGGTTGTGGATAGGTGCTGACTTTTTTATTGAAATAAAATGGGATATGCTTATACTATTTATGCGTCTCAGGGTTTCTATCACGCTACGGTGTAAACGCGTCGGCGGATGAGAGCATTCAAGGAGCACCGGAGTGAAGAGGGTATTTCAAATCAAAAAATCGAGTATTCTTGGAAACTATTAAGCATTACTACCGGGTAGATCGCCGAGAAATCGCCTTTATTCGTTTCATCTTCGAAGCCTATGACGGCATTGCTGTACTGCGTACTCTGGACCGGGAACGTGGCATTGTTGCCCTAAACATTGCACCTGGATGCGAGGGTGAGGTTGACTTGATTTTACGGGATTTGAAGCATGATATTTTGATCGAACCTACGAGGGTATAACAAGGTCATTGCGGACGAAAGCGGTAGCGATTCGAGTGGAAACTAAACATCTCTACATACATACGATTGGCTGTCAGATGAATGTATATGACTCGGAACAGATCGCCTTGCGATTGATGTCGATGGGGTACCAACAAACTTACTCTTTGGACATGGCCGATCTTGTTATTGTCAACACCTGCACCATCCGTGCAAAGGCCGAACAGAAAGCGTTTAGTTTTTTAGGCCGCTTGCCCGGATTGAAAAAAAAGAAACCGGGACTGATTGTCGCAGTAGGCGGTTGTGTCGCCCAGCAGGAAGGAAAGAAAATCTTTAAACGAATTCCTCATGTTGATATGGTGTTCGGTACCCAGGCAATCGACCGTTTGCCGGGTTTGATTCAAAAAATCGAAGAAAAACGGTGCCGTATCGTTGATGTTGAAATGGTCAATACACCGGTTCTATCCGATTCTTTGGTAGGGTCCCATCAGGACAACGCGGTTTCGCGATTTGTGACCATTATGAGAGGATGCGACAATTTTTGCTCTTACTGTGTAGTCCCTTACGTGCGGGGAAGGGAAATCAGCCGGCACCCCCACAGCATCATTAAAGAAATCCGTGAACTGGTGCAATCCGGTATCCGGGAGGTTACTTTGCTCGGACAAAACGTTAACAGCTACGGCAAAAAAGAGGGGTTGTGTTCCTTTCCCGAATTGCTTTCCCGGGTTAACGAGATCGAGAGGCTTTTGCGGATACGGTTTGTAACTTCCCATCCCAAGGATTTAGACGATAATCTGATCCTTGCCTTCAGGACCAATCAAAAATTGTGTAATCACATCCATTTGCCCGTGCAGTCCGGATCCAATCGAGTGTTAAAGCAAATGAACCGTAATTACAGCCGCGAGCTCTACCTTGACAAAATTACCAAACTTAGGGATACTTGTTCTGATATCGCGATAACATCGGATATCATCGTAGGCTTTCCAGGGGAAACCGACACGGATTTCGACCAAACCCTGGATCTGTTGAGGATGGTGGAGTTCGACAGTCTTTTTGCATTTATGTACTCGGATCGACCGAACGCACCGGCAGTGAAATTTAAAAATAAAATTGCGCCAGAGATAATGAGCAAGCGGCTTCAAATTCTACTGGAAATTCAGAGAAATTATACCATGAAGAAAAATCAGGCTTTGGTCGGATCTATTCAGCCGATCCTCGCCGAAGGTTTTAGCAAAAAGCAATCGGGTCGTGGCCTGGATTCCGGTAGTCATGCCGTCCAGTGGACAGGACGTACGTCCACAAATAGAATTGTGAATTTTTTTCAAAATGACAATCCTGAGAGCTGTGGTGATATTTTTCCAGGTAAACCTGTAAGTATCAGAATTGAAAAGGCTTTTCATCATTCACTCTGGGGGAAGCCGGTAGGAAAGGACTCTATAGCCGCAGGGATGAAAGGAGAGGAAAGTTATGCTGCATAAAGTTAGCATAGCAGGTCTGACAATGGATCCAGCATCGAATACCCCTATAATAATATTGAAATCGGAAGAGGATGATCAAGTTATACCGATCTGGATCGGTTTGCTGGAAGCCACATCCATCGCATCGGCGCTTCAAAATATAAAGTATGAGCGTCCCATGACCCACGATTTATTCAAAAATTTTAATGAGACGTTGCAAATTTCGATTGCAAAGGTTGAGGTCTGTGACTTAAAAGATAACACATTTTACGCCAGGATTTACTTTGTTTCAAAAGACAAGAATTTTGATATAGATGCCCGTCCGAGTGACGCCATCGCTTTGGCCCTGCGATTTGATGCTCCTATTTATGTAGAGGACGCTGTGATGCAGAAATCGAAAATCAGCGAAGGAAAGGGCGAGGCATATGATACCAGTGAAGAAGGTAAGAAATTAGCAGATTATCTTGAAAATTTATCCAAGGAAGATTTCGGAAAATATAAAGTTTAGTCACAGATGGTCTGGCGATTTATACCGTAGATCCCTTAAATCTTGCTGTGCAAAATAACATGAGGCTATAGAAAACTACCATCAACCGATTTAAAAGCGCCGGGGCTTTCCCGGCGCTTTTTTATTGTAAAAAACCCTGAAAAGCAAAGATTTTAAAAGTATGATTGTTGACTAACCCGGTTTGACACGGGTTGGCAGATATATAACATTATCCGAGATTCGCTTGGCAACGTGATACAAATCCGCTATATTGTGTCTTCCATTTTTGGAAACACAATATATTGTTGACAATGGCTTGAAAATG
>Ga0209536_100017411_pt1 | contig 10180 bp, 8 predicted proteins | sample DeeMarSeWOR28_12_FD_187461 | JGI IMG/M metagenome (GOLD analysis project Ga0209536, IMG submission 187461) | Marine sediment microbial communities from White Oak River estuary, North Carolina - WOR-2-8_12 (SPAdes) (version 2) | ecosystem: Environmental > Aquatic > Marine > Intertidal zone >... | reverse complement strand
TAGTGGTCCTAAACATCTAAATATAACGCTTACTAGGGCTAAACTAGAGCAATTGGTGATGGACCTTGTGGAAAAAACGCTCGGCCCGTGCCAACAAGCACTGACAGATGCTGGTAAAAAAGCGGCCCAAATTGACGAGGTAGTTATGGTCGGTGGCCAGACGAGGATGCCACTGGTTCAGGATAAGGTCAAGGCGTTCTTCGGAAAAGAAGCACACAAAGGAGTAAACCCAGATGAAGTAGTAGCTATAGGTGCGGCTATACAAGCAGGAGTATTGAAGGGAGAAGTAAAAGATGTGTTACTACTTGATGTTACCCCACTGACGCTGGGCATAGAAACGCTAGGTGGAGTGATGACGGCGCTTATTAACCGCAATACGACCATCCCTACATCCAAAACCCAGATATTCAGTACAGCGGCCGATAATCAGCCTAGTGTCGATGTCCATGTATTGCAGGGAGAGAGGCCTATGGCGGCCGATAACCGGACACTAGGACGGTTTATGCTTGATGGTATATTGCCAGCCCCAAGAGGGTTGCCCCAGATTGAAGTTAGCTTTGATATAGATGCCAACGGCATCTTGAGTGTTAAGGCGGTGGATAAAGGCACCGGCAAAGAGCAGAAAATAACCATTACCGCCTCCAGTGGGCTCTCCAAAGAAGAAGTCGAAAAGATGCAAAAGGATGCTGAATCACACGCAGCCGAGGACAGCAAGCGCCGTGAAGAAGTGGAGACCAAAAATACAGCCGATACGATGGCTTATACTGCCGAAAAGACGCTACGTGAGCAGAAAGATAAAATACCAGAAGACATGAACAAGGAACTTGAGGAGAAGGTAAAAGCATTACGCTCAACACTACAGGGCAGCGATATTGAAGCCATCAAACAGGCGATGCAAGCATTGTCAGAGTCGATGCAGAAAGTAGGCACTGCTGTTTATGGACAAGAGCAGCCTCCTAGTGGTGAAGCACCTCCAAGCGGTGAAGCGCCACCTCCGGGCGGTGAAACACCTCCGAGCAAAGAAGATGAAGGTACTGTTGAGGGAGAATTCAGGGAGGTATAAGGTTTGAGGTAGGCAGGAGCGTACAGATAGTCCAATTTCCTGTCTCAAACACCTTTGATAATATTTTAGGGAGTTTTACGCTCGGTCCAGAGCAAAAAAGGGAATGGGATGGACATAGTAAATTGAATTAATATCTGTTCCTACTAATCGCTCTCAAGTAGAGAGGATAGAAGAGCTAGGCAAAAATAAAATGGCAGCAAAGAGAGATTACTATCAAGTGCTCGGTATCGATAGAAAAGCTAGTAATGCGGAAATAAAGAAGGCTTTTCGCAAGCTTGCTTTTCAGTGTCATCCAGATCATAACCGCGATGACGGTGCCGAAGCAAGATTCAAGGAGCTCAACGAAGCCTATCAAGTGCTCTGCGATCCCGAGAAGCGCTCTGCCTACGACCGTTTCGGGCACGCCGGTATTGACGGATTCTCTAGTCGCGGGTTTGAAGGATTTGGTTTTAATGGAGTAGGTAATATCTTTGAAGACTTCTATGATTTTTTCAGTGGCGTCGCCGGTAATGCACGACAAAGGCAAAGGCGAGGTTCAGATTTACACTATGAGATAACGGTTACCTTTGAGGAAGCAGCGTTAGGGTGTAAAAAGGATATCAAGATAGATCGGATCGAAAGGTGTGCTGAATGCAACGGAAGTGGTTCGAAACCTGGTAGCCAGCTAAGCACGTGCCCAACATGCAATGGTAGCGGCCAAATAAGCCATGTTCAGCAGAGTTTATTTGGTCGTTTCACAAATGTCACCGTCTGTTCCCATTGCCTTGGCGAGGGCAAGGTAATCACAAACCCATGCAACCAATGTCGTGGGACTGGTAGAGAGAAGAAGAAACAAAGCATAACTATAGAAGTACCAGCTGGTATAGATGATAATAATGAGATACGACTCAATGGTCAGGGTAATATTGGTGAAAGAGGCGGTCCATCGGGTGATCTCTATGCAGCTATCAAAGTTTTACCGCACAAACTCTTCCATAGGGAAGGTAATGACGTTCTTTACGAACTACCGATTGACTTTGCCCAAGCAGCTCTGGGAGTCGAATTAGGAGTACCGACTCTATACGGTAAAGAGAAACTTAAAATTCCTGCCGGCAGCCAGGCGGGTAAGACCTTTCAATTAAAGGGTAAGGGCATACCATATCTACGCAGTAATGGCAGGGGAAACCAGCTGGTAAGGTTACGATTGGTAACACCGCAAAAATTAAACAAAGAACAGCGCAACCTATTTGAGAAACTGGCTGAAAGTTTTACATCACAAAATAAATAAAAAACCCTGATTAAGTGGTAACATTCTGGGTTTTTGTACGCTTTCGATGCCTGAAGAAAGAGAAGAGTCGCCACTTACGCCCCGAAAGTTCGTGTCTTCCCTTTGTTCCGAGAAGTTCGGTTATCGTCCGGTGTACTTCAGCACCATCATAGAGGATATGGTAAATATTTTCAGTTATTGGCATTTCCAGCTCTAGATGTTGGGCTATATCCCAGACAACGGCGGTAGTGTTGACTCCCTCAGCTACATCTTGCATTGAGGCAATGATATCTGCAATTTTTTGACCTTTAGCCAATTCAACACCGACGAAATGATTGCGGCTAAGAGGGGAGGCACAGGTAGCTATCAGATCACCGAGGCCAGCCAGTCCAGAGAGGGTTAGCGGGTTAGAACCTAGGGCAACACTAAGGGCAGCCATCTCCGTCAATCCTCTGGTGATAAAGGTAGCTTTGGCATTGTCACCATAACCTAATCCATCGACCATACCGGCCCCAAGAGCGATTACATTCTTAAGTGCGCCACCTAACTCTACACCGATAACATCATTATTAATGTAGATTGAGAAATCAGGTGCTGTCAGCAACTTCTGTGCTTTTTTGGCAATGACTTTATCTTCGCATGCTAATACCGCTGCTGCTGGTAATCCGAGCAGTATTTCTCGAAATAGATTTGGCCCAGAGAGGACACATATATTGTGGTGGTAACTTGTCGGAATTTCCTCAGCGATTACTTGTGACATCCGCTTGTTACTACCGGTTTCTAACCCTTTCGCGGCATTTATTATGAGTATCGATTCCCTTAAGTAGTCTTTTACAGATATCATATTCTGCCGCATTGTCTGGGATGGCACTGCGAGTATGACGGCGGCGGCGCGGGATAAAGCTTTCTTTGGAGAACTGGTGATTGATAATTGTGGTGGGAATTTAACGTTAGGTAGGCGGTGAGAATCGGGCCCTTTTTCCATTAGCCTATGAGCTTCTTCCTCTGTTCGCGCCCACAAACTGACACTCAACCCCTTGTTTGCCAGAACAATTGCCAGAGTGATTCCCCAACTGGTCGTACCGATTACAGCAATCTTGGGCATATATTGAGCCTGTATTTATCTCTTTTAAACTGAAACAATGGATAAAATATTATGATCTTAGTATTGAGTGAAGTGCTAGGCTTTCTGGTCGAGTCTGCGTTCACTGCCGGCTATAAGTCTTTTAATGTTATCCCGGTGAACGAATACAATAAGTAATGTACCTGCAAAGGCGTAGGTTAAGTACTCAATAGGCAGATTGAAAATGATAGTAAGTGGTATCAAAATAGCGAAGACACCAACCACTCCGATAATGGAACCCAAAGACGCAAAACCGCTTAAGCCGGCACCTATGATTACGGCCTCACCTCCAAGTAATCCAGCTATTGGAAACAGGGCGATCAAGCCGCCGATGAATGTGGCTACTCCTCTTCCTCCCTTGAACTTAACAAAAACCGGCCAAATATGTCCGATAACAGCGGCTAATCCGGCAAGAACTTGGGAAAGTAATCCTAGTCCAGAGTTGCCTATAATGATATAGTCATTGCCGATTATAAGGCCAGCAAAGACTACAGCCAGTGCACCTTTAGCAATATCTAGGGCAGCTACCATCAAGAAGGCTTTGCGACCTAGCGTTCTTAGGACATTGGTGCCTCCAATCCTGCCGCTACCATAATCTCTAATATCAATTTTAGCTTTACGCCGACTTACTATCAGTCCAAAGGGGATAGAACCCAGAAGATAACCGACGACTATCACTAGAATAAATTTGGTAATGATCATTGTTTACTCCTGGTTTTAAATACTAGGTGAAGCGGAATACCTTCGAAACCAAAAGCCTGATGTAACTTGTTCTCAAGGAAACGCCGGAAGGAAAAATGCACTAGACGTGCATCATTAACGAAGAAGATAAAACTTGGCGGATTAACATCGGCCTGGGAGGCATAAAAAAGCTTCAGTCGTTTACCAGCTTTTTGTGGGGAATTGTGAGCGGCCATTACCAACTGCATAAAGCTGTTGACTTCAGCGGTAGGTATCCGCTTAGATCTCTCTTTGTAAACCTTGAATGCTTGTTTAATAACTTTGTCAATTCCCAAGCCGATTTTTGCCGAGATAAAAAGTAGTGGAGCATAAACCATAAATCTGAATTTGCTTCGTATGTATCGCGTACACTCTTCTTTTGTTAAGCCTTTAGCTATATCCCACTTATTAACCAGCAATATAACTCCCTTGTTTGCTTGTTGGATATACCCAGCGATATGTAAATCTTGCGCTGTTACGAGTTCCGTAGCATCCAACATCAACAGGGCGATATCAGCGCGGTCGATAGCCTTCAGAGTGCGGAGTACGCTATAATGTTCAACTCCAGCACCTATGCGCCCTCGTCGTCTAATACCAGCCGTATCAATTAATAACACATCCTGTCCGTTAAAGTCAAGTCTTGTGTCCGTAGCATCACGAGTAGTGCCGGGTAAATGGCTGACAATAGCGCGCTCTCTAGCAGCGAGGGTATTAACTAACATTGACTTACCCACATTGGGCCGACCGATAATGGCCAGTTTCATAATATCGACTTCGGTGGTTACAGGTACATATGCTGGTACCAATTCGGTTATTCTGTTGAGTAATTCATTGGTACCTCGTCTATGGTAAGCACTTATCGGTAGTGGATCACCGATTCCTAAGGTAAAAAATTCAACGGCTTCGTTTTCCAGGCGGTCATTGTCCGCTTTATTAGCTACCAGCAGCAGTGGTTTCTGTGATGTACGTAGCAGATCTGCAATCTCTATGTCAGTAGCCGTAATCCCCTCCATTGTATCAACGAGAAAAATGATTATATCGGCATCGACGATGGCAGTTTGTACTTGTTTGTTCACTGCCTGAGTTAAGTCGGATTTCGGCCCAAATTCAATACCACCGGTATCCACTAGGGTGAATTCACTTCCATGCCAGCTAACGTCAGTAATTAAACGGTCGCGGGTTGTTCCGGGAAGGTCGGCAACGATTGCCAACCGCCTGCCCGCCAAGCGATTAAGCAAGGTGGATTTGCCCACGTTCTGTCTACCGATTATAGCTACAATCGGTTTTGAAGCTCTCGTTTCCATTTTGGTTTTTTCTAGGCATGGATTGTTGATAGGGATTGCCTTCAAGTTATCGGTTGCTAGTTTGGCATTGAGCAATAGATTTATCTACTATTGTTCTCTCTCGGCGGGTATTATCAATATTTCGCGCGCTAGTTTGATGCTGGGTGGTTCTATTTCAGTACGAGCTATCCTTTTCATTTCACCGATAAGTTCCCTAAACTGCTCGGCAAAGGAATTGTATTCGATGACAAATTTATGGTATTGCTCGAGCGTAACCGCAGGCAAAGGTATCTTCTGAGCAATCTCATAGAACTGCTCTACAAACTCATAATACAGGCTTGTCATAAGCCACAATTCGTTCAAATAGCTACGCAGATAAATTGTGAAGCGTCCCGTTTTTGTATCGACCTCCAAACGGCTGGCAAAACTGGAACACCACGTGTTGAAAACACGCTGCGACATATCACAAGCCCTTGCCCACTCCCAGAGTTTATGATCATCGGTTTTAAAAAGACTATTTATAATGACGAATATAGACAACGAAGAATCGCCCATAAAGCGGTTATAAAAATAGCTAGTCATCTGCCGTAGCCTCTGCGATGTCCTTTCAAGATCCTTTTCTCTGGCACTGACGATGGTGGTGACTAAGCCGATAACCAAAATGATGCCGATAATTGTAGACAAAACCGCAATCGGCCAATCGAATACAAAACCGATGATAGCTACCGTTGTTATAATAATTAGCGCCCAACCGTGATACACTATAGTTTTTAGGATATTCATAACTCTCCACTAGTATTCAGGTAGTGGTACCTCAAGTCCACCCATTATTGAGACAAGTAATGCTTTTGTTAAATGCATCCTGTTTTCTGCTTGGTCAAAAACGACTGAAGCAGGGCTGTCTAAGACACCTTCAGCTACCTCTTCGCCATGGTGTGCTGGTAGAGGATGCATAAGTATAGCGTCCTCTTTGGCCAGAGCCATAAGCTTACTGTTAATTTGATAGTCGGCAAAAACTTGCCTTCGTTTCTTATATTCCGTCTCCTGTCCCATACTTGTCCAAACATCTGTATAGACAATATCTGCGTTTAATACCGCCTGGGTTGGTTTTTCAGTTACGAGAACCGTAGCTCCACTATCTATGGAATACCCCTGGGCTAAACTTAATATTTTTTTACCAATGGTATAGTTCTTCGGCGAGGCAATCCTAAAGTTAAGACCGGTAAGAGCCGCTGCCAGTAGAAGGCTTTGGGCAACATTGTTTCCATCACCAATATAGGCCAGGGTAAGATCCTGCAATACCCCTTTTTTCTCATAGATGGTGAACAAATCGGCGAGTACTTGACAGGGATGTTCCCAGTCGGAGAGAGCATTTATCACCGGTATTTTAGCGTGGCTTGCGAGCACCTCCAATGTGTTATGGGAGAAGGTGCGGGCGACTATTGCATCAACATAGCGATCGAGTACACGGGCTACATCGGTGACTGATTCACGCTTACCAAGTCCAACCTCTTCTGGGGAAAGATAGATTGCCTGACCACCAAGCTGCTGTATTGCTACTTCAAAGCTAACCCGGGTTCTAAGTGAAGGTTTTTCAAATAATAATGCCAGTGATTTACCACCAAGTGATGAGAGCCAGCCACTAGCTTTCATCACCATTGTGTCGGATAATAGCAGATTGATATCTTCACTGCTCAAGTCAGATACTGAAAGCAGATCTTTTCCCTTCAAATACCCTCCTTAAAAAGTTATTTACCTAATTATATCATGGATTATAACACAAACATTCGTTAGTAACGGTGGTATTAATCATTAGCTTGACAACGCTGGAGTACCTGTCTAATATGGCTGTGAAAGACTGGAGAATAGTTTTGACATCCAAAGAAAGGGTTAAAATATCTGGTAACGAGTTAATTAGTAGGGTGAAGCAGCTGGTTCGGGAAGGGAATGTAAGCCGAATTCGTGTGATACACAAGAGAAAAACGCTGCTAGATATTCCACTTTCCATAGGGGTGTCGGCGGCGGCTCTGGGTATTGTAACAACCCCGCTGCTTACGGCGGTGGCCGCCATTGCTGCCATGGTGACGGAATGCACTATTGAAATTGAGCGGGTTGAGGGTAGCAAAGAGGATAATAATAATACTAATTAGATATACAGGTTTTAGATATAAAAAAGAACAGGACGGAGAAAATATCCTCTCCGCCCTGTTTGCTTATGCTTATTTGAGCTAACTACTGCGCCGTAATAATATTAGATATATGCCGATTATCAAAGCGATAGAACCGACAACCAATGCTATCCACAATATTATTGGCGGTGCTTCCTCTCCTGCTGGACCTTCTGGCCCAGGTGGTCCTTGAGGTCCTACCGGCCCTTCAGGCCCCTGGGGACCAGGAATACCTACTCCGTCAACAGATCTTATTCTTTCAGCTTCATCCTTTATGTTCTGTAAAGCATCTTGCATAGGGGCATAGCCGTACCACCACATATAGTCTGGATTGTTATGGAAAGCGCCCATAAAGGTGCGGTTGCGATATTCTAAGAACATCGTAAAGAGCTCTTGTTCGATACTACTTTCTGCGCTGAAAAACTGGAGTAGGTCAGGGGCAACACTCCAACCCTTCGGGATATTAAGCAATCCTTCGTTATATAAATCCTTGACGATGAGAATGGCTTCTGCCATGATGTCATCGGCTTCTTTCAATATCTGGTCACTGGCGGTCATTTGGGTAGTAACATAGTCTTCTGCATGACACTGCTGACAGACGGTTTCAATTCCGGTACGTAGCGTCTGAAACTCTTCTGCTGTCAATCTGGCTACTTTTGCATCAGAAACGATATCAAGGCGGGCAGTAGGATCTCCGTTATCATCCAATACGCCTAGCGCTTGCAATATCACCACACGGTCAGTTAACCATTCTTCATCATCCTCAGGTAGCCTTAAACCGAGAAAGCCCCAGGGAGTTATATTGGTATGGGTGCCATCAATCAGGTGGCAGTTCTGACATTTTGGTGCTCTGTTGCTACCGCCTTCAATCTGGTAGATGACACCGTGCTTGGAAGTAGACCACATTTCGTACTGGGGATGGTCAAAGCCCTGGTGACAAGGCAGGCAAGCTTCTGGTTCTAGAGCTTCCTTTTTGGAGAATATATGGCGGGTATGACAAGAAGCACAACTGGAGGTACCATAGTCAAGTTGTTCGGCAGCAATTATATCAGCTGATTTTTCAGCTAACATGCGGGAAGAATCCAATTGCCAATACTGCTCAATAATTAATTCATGATCAGGGGTGTAAATGAGAAAGTGAGCAGGGGGTAATTTTCTAGATCCGTTAAAAATGCTTTCGTTGCCAGATACCCATTGATAGGTCAGGCAGCTTACCAATGCTTTGCGGTTAATACTTTTGTCAAAATCGGGCAATGCACACAATGTTTTTAACTCGGAGCTAAAGGCAAATGTGGTATTGTTATTAGTGTAGAAGAATGGTTTGATGCCAAAGTGATCACGGGCAGCAAACAGAATTTTTGTTTTTTTATTATATACCACAAAGGCAAACATGCCTTCGATCATCGTCATGACATCTTCCTCATCGACAAATGACATTTCAATATCGATCTGGGTATGTTCGGGCTGACGGTCGTGACGGGGGTCCTCGTCACGCATGCAGCGGGCTATCTGGTAGTACCGTTCAAACCCGGCAACCATGAGCAGCTGCTTGTACATTTGCGGTGACTGCGCCAGTGCATAGAATTTTCCGGGGTACAGCCGTGACGGCACAAGATAATCACGGGCGCCTTCCGGCATGCTGCGCGTCAACATGGGAGTTTCTATCTCGGTAAATTCGTGTTCATTCAGATACGTCCGGATAGCCGTGATCACGTTGTGCCTGAGGATAATGAGTTTCTGTAACCATCCGCGGCGCAGGTCGAGAAACCGATACCGCAGCCGCAATTCCTCGTTCGCCTTCACATCGTCTTCAATGACGAACGGAGGAACCTTGGATTTGGCGAGCACATTCAGAACGTCAACCTGACACTCGATATCACCGGTGGCAATATCGGGATTGATCTGACCGGCGGGCCGTTCGCGAATCGTACCTTCAGCATACACACAATCCTGCAGACCGAGTTCGGTTGCCTGTGGTATGCGTTTTGGATCGAGAACCAGCTGCAGTATCCCGGTCTTGTCCCGACACTGCACGAAGACCAAACCGCCGAAATTCCTTACGCGATCAACCCACCCGTACACTTCTGCTTTTTTGTGTGTATGAGTCTTGTTGAATTGTGCACAGAAAATTTTCTTAATATATTTCTCCTCAGGACTTCTCGCCCTCGATCACGATCTCCGAGAAATCAGCATACAGCATGAAGAGATCGTTGATATATTTTACCAGGGCAAGGCGATTCCTGCGCAGTGCGGCATCATCACACATCACCATAACGTCGTCGAAAAAGGTATCGATGACCTCCCTCATACTCAACAATGTCTTCAACGCCTCGGCATATGCCCTTTTTTCGAGCACTATTTCGAGATTCGATCGGACCTTCTGACCGGTCTGGTAGAGTTTTTTCTCTGACGGTTCCGCGATCAAGGTCTCGTCAACACCTCTTTTGTCCTGTATCCCCTTCAATATATTTCTCACACGTTTCTGACCGATGACGAGTTTTACGAACTCGGGTTTATTCCTGAACTTCTTCAGCGCGTCACACCGCATCCTGACGTCGGTCATATCACCTTGCCACG
>Ga0209536_100017410_pt1 | contig 10180 bp, 3 predicted proteins | sample DeeMarSeWOR28_12_FD_187461 | JGI IMG/M metagenome (GOLD analysis project Ga0209536, IMG submission 187461) | Marine sediment microbial communities from White Oak River estuary, North Carolina - WOR-2-8_12 (SPAdes) (version 2) | ecosystem: Environmental > Aquatic > Marine > Intertidal zone >... | reverse complement strand
ATTACAAGGGTTATGCCCGCGAAGACCGGCGATTCCATAATTTCGTCATCGAGGTCGGTGCCCAAGAATTTTTAAAGAGTATTTTGCTGACAACCAATATTATCAGCTTCAGCTATCAGGTTCTGCATTCCGAAGGCCTCGTCAGACCACCCGATGAAACCATTCAGGAGCATTTGGCGGTGATCGAGGCCATCAAAGAAAGGGATTCCGAGGCCGCCGAAAATTTAATGCGCCGACATTTCAAAAAATCTCTCGCCCATCTTAGACGTGAGATCAACGGGCAAAAAAAGTTGTGACGAAAGAAATCCGTCGCGAAAAACGATGCCAACTTGGCGAAAGGGGGGATGCACGCACACAGAAAAGAATCTCTGCCCAAAGGACTATGTTTTCGGTATCAGAAACAATGAACCTTGCCTGGCCAAAAACATCGGGGGACCGCATGGTCCTGAAACCAAAACGTAACTACATCGGAGGAGGGTTTGCAATGAAAAAGACGCTAATTTTTTGTTTGATAGGACTTCTGGCCGTTACAACCGGCACTTTTGCCAAAGATTTTCCGAAAAGAGACATCACCAATGTCGTGGTCTGGTCGGCCGGCGGTGGAACAGATACCTGCAACCGGATCATCAGCGCCGAAATGGCCAAATTTCTGGATGTCAACATCAACGTGATTAACAAAACCGGTGGGGTCGGAGGTTCCGTCGGTATGAGCTTCGCTTATAAGCGACCGGCTGACGGATACACGCTGTGCGGACTTTCCGAATCCTGTGTGACCGCCGGCGTCCAGGGCGGCTGGAGCCAGAAAATGGATGTGTGGGACTACTTTATTGTCGGAGGTTCACCGGACGTTATTTCCGTGACCCCCAACACGCCTTACAAGACGCTGGCCGATTTGATTGAAGCTGCCGGCAGCCCCCTCCCCCTAGAGCTGACCCTGGAAATCTGCATAGACGTTTTGCAGGCCCTGGACTATGCCCATAGGCAGGGAGTGGTTCACCGCGATATTAAACCGGACAACGTCATCATTCACCAGGGGGCAGCCAAGTTAACCGATTTTGGCCTGGCCAATCTAATATCGGTTCTGGCAGGAGGCACCAACCTGCTGGCCGGCACTCCGGAGTACCTAGCCCCGGAGCAAGCAGAAGGGCTGGCCGTCGACGGCCGGGCTGATCTATACGGGTTGGGGATCATGCTGTTTGAAATGGTAACGGGCGGCCATTTGCCGCTCGAACAATATGTAACCATGTCTGAGATACTGCTAGCCCAGGTGAACGAAGATCCGCCCTCGCCCCGCGTATTTGCCTCTGGTGTGCCGTTGAGCCTGGAATATGTCATTATGCGGCTCCTGGCCAAAGCGCCAGACGATCGGTACCCTTCAGCTGCGGCGCTGCTGCCACCGTTTGAAGCCCTCCAGGGCCGGCATAAGCTCAACCAATCGGGTTTGATCTTGGTAGATCATGAAGCCACGCCATTCGTGGGACGAGAAGACGGATTACGTCAAATGAAGGCGCTCTGGGAACAGGTGCACCAATTGAACAAGTCCCACTTGCTGGTACTCAGGGGCGAGCCAGGAATCGGAAAAACCAGGTTAGCCGTTGAGTTCATTTGCCATACCATCGTTGACCAGGGTTTTGTGGCGCTGGTTGGAAAGAGCAGCCGGTTTAATTTACCCTATGACCCTTTCGCCGATATTCTGGCGACCATCTTGAACCGAGACTTGATCCCGACCGGCATACCACCACACCAACTCGAGCAATTGCTGACTCAGATCCCCGATTTGACCCGCTTGCTGCAGATACCACTACCACCCAAAAGCGTCCAGCCTTATCACGCTGACCAGGTACAGTGGCAATTTCTGGCGGCGGTGCTGTCAATATTCAGCCAACTGGGGCCGGTGGTGATATTTTTGGAAAACGCAACCGAACTTGACGAAGCCAGTTACGATTTACTGCAATTTCTGCTCAGCAGGGAGCAGTTGCCTTTATTGGTGGTGGCTGCCTGCCGCGATCCAGAACAGGCCGCCTGGCATAAAGAAGTGACAATCGAAAAAACCGAAATTGAGCTGGAACCCTTGTCCGCGCCATTGGTGGAAACCTACCTGAATGAATGGGTGGGGACGATCCTGCCCAGATCGACGGTCGATTCGATTCAGCAGCACAGCCGAGGCAATCCCCAACGCCTGGAAGAAGCCACGCAGCAACTGATCGAGGCCCAGAAACTGTACCAGGATGAAGCCGGGCAGTGGCATTTCCGGCCAACCCAGCCAGAAGTCCCCAAAACCGGAGCGTTGTTGGCGCGCCTCGGAGAAAATGCACTGGCCGGCCGGCTGCGGCGACTAACGGACGAAAGCCGCGACGGGTTACGACTGGCTGCCTTACTTGAAGACGGGCCGGAATTTGATTTTGACATTTGGCTGGCCTTGCTTGGGGGTGAATCGAAGTTAACGTTTGCCCACCGCATTTTGAACGAGGCCCTGGAGGAAAGGCTTATCCGGCAGATTGATGAGTACCGTTATGCATTTCGTTCAATGGACGTGACGAAACTCTTGGTATCTGATCTACCCGACGAAGAGCAGCGCAGTTGGCACCTAACCATTGCCGACAAACTGGATGAAGTCAACGCGTCACCCATCTTGGTGAGCTACCATTATGAGCAGGCTGGCCTGGTCAACGAAGCAGCTCGCTTATTGCAGACTGCTGGAGATGAAGCGTTCGCCGGCTACGGCCTCAATACCGCCATCGCCTACTACAACCGGGCGGTCCAACTGGTACAAACTCGCTCAGTTCACAAGAAACTTGGAAAGCTATTCCAATATATCGGGCAAGGACAGCCTGCTATTGACAACTACCACCAAGCGCTGACCTTAGCTCAACAAGCCGGAGATACAGTCGATCAGGCCAATATTTTGAACAGGATGTCTCAGGCGCTCTGGTTACTTCAAGATCGATATAAGGAGGCTTATCAGCGAGCGGCCTCTGTCTTAAGCTTGCCGGGCGCTCCAGATACTGAAAGAGCTGTGGCTCAATCTAATCTGGGGATGATTTCCTGGTATATGGGACATCTTCAGGAAGCTGAGGAATGGTGTCAAAAAGCAGTTGCAGCCCTGGAAAAAGAGGGAGATGAAGCCTGCCTGGCTACCGCTTACAATCGGTTAGGCCTGGCTTATTTGTCACTGGGAAAATTGTCGGACGCCGAAAAGTCCTTCCAAGCTTCTTTGGCCATACGTGAGAAACTCAACGACAATTGGGGGCAGGCCTTCTGTTTAAACAACCTTGGCAAAGTGGCCACTGAGCGAGGTGATTTTGAGCAAGCCCTGTCATTACTGGAGTCGGCCCGTCACATTTTTGAAAGAATTGACAGTCTGGATGGACAGATGGTGACCCATACTAATATAGGACGGCTAATGCTGTATCAAGGTAGTTCGGAAAAAGCCCTACCCTGGTTAACCAAAGCTTTGCACCTGGCCCGGCAAGTAGGTAAACAGACGGCCTATGGGCTGAGTGAGATTTATCTACTTGTGGCCCAGGCCAGCTCACAAGGCGGTGACGTAAAACGGGCCCAAGCCGCCGCCAGTGATGCTCTAAAGATTGTAGAAGCGGTGGGTAACCCGGAATACGTGGCTATAGCGCACGCTGTTCAAGCTCAAATTTACAAGTCCCAGGGTAATCAGGCCGAGGCCGCGACAGCATTTCGGCGAGCCCTGACTCTATTCAAACAAGTCGGCAGTTTGACCGGGTTACTGCGAACCCAGCTAGAGTATGCCCAATTCTTGAGGCAAACCGGAGAAACTGCTGCGGCTATCAGCTTGGAGCAGGAGACTCGAGTCGAGGCTGAAAGAATTGGGCTGTACTTGCCGCCAGATACAGCCGTTGAACAAAGTGTTGCAGCGTGACATAAAACCAGCCCGCTACGTTAAACGGCGATGGGCTTGATCTCTCGTCCAACATGGGAACGCAAAAGAAAATGCAAATACGGCGCCAACAATTCGTTCTTATCAGTTGTGGTGCCATCATAAATAATTGAGACGATTGGAATGCCGATATCTTTTTCAAGCATTCTGAAAAGAGACTCGCTAACCAGTCCGGGACAACAAAATATCGGATTGACGTGGATAAAAAGGGATATGTCGGGATGATGTTTGACCAGGGTAAAAATTTTCAAAAGGTTTTGGGCTGTTTCACCACCGTGGTCGAGGGATAGACTATATTTGGGTAAGCAACCAAAAATGGAATCATCAAATGTGGGAAACCCTTCCCCTAAAACTTCCTTCGCAATTTGGTAAAAACGCCTTTCAAATTTTTCGAGAACCGTTAGCAACAGTTTATCTCGGATTAAGGGCAGATAGCGCCCATCCTCCCAAAGATAATGGTTGTGTTTATAGGCTAACAGCCTCAAAACATAGTTGAAGGGCACGGCGACAACTTCAGCCCCATAATCTTCAAGCGTCGCCACTAATTGTTGATTAAAAACATCATTATCACGAACATATAAATCGCCGATGATCGCCACTTTGGGCCGGGTATTAAGATTTGCACTCACCGGAATTCTGGAGAAATCAGCCACAATTTCTTCGAATACCTGCTCCTTAGATTGACCCTCAGCCAGGCAGCGGTACAGCCTTCGTCTGGCCTCCTCAACTAGCAGATTGGTTTGTCCCGGAATCATTTCGTATGGTCGCAGCCGGCAGGCCATTCTTCTGAGCAACCCGCCTAATAGAAAGGCACAATAGAGATCATATCTCAATTCAAAAGGAAAGCCACTCATAACGAATTCGGTAGCCAAAATTTGAACGTTTTCAAAACCAGCGCCCCATTGCTCTAACAATTTCTTCGCCATTAGGGGGTATTGGGGAAAATTACAGGCGAGCTGGCTAATGGCCGGCATAAAAATGGTGGTGTTTTCCGGCCGAAGCTGATACTTCTCCATTGTTTCCACCGCGCCCTGAACGATGGCACTGATCGGCAAACATTGTCCGTCATTCAGCCGCAGGCTCGAGACAACGGTTGTTGGGCTTTCTTCAATCAACCGGGCCTGATATCCGGCCTGTTCAAAGACCGCCCCAATCAAGTAGCAGCTCAGTGGGTCAAAGTTGGGTATTAGGATGGTCCCTCCCGGCGCAGGGAAATCCACAATACCCTGTCGGGGTTTCACCTCGAATTTGGCCCGGGTCCTGGGGCAGGAAGCGGGGGGGAGTTGGTCAGTCTCGGCCTCCCTACCACCCGCGAAAGGCCATTTGGCTCGAGCAACCGAATTCTCAGTCTGAAAATGGCTGCGGAAGGTTTCAATCGCCGCTTCAACCCGAGTTTCGTAGCCAACGGCAGAGCCATGTTCATCAATCTGCAAGATCAGGTAGGGTTTTTGATAACCATCCATAATTTCCTTGAAATAGCTGAGCAAAAAAGAGTCGGGCGAACATTTGAAAGCAGACAAAAAAACGGGGTAAAGTCCGTCGGTTCTGCCAATATATTCTGCTGCCTGTAAAATATCTCCCCCATGTTTCCAATGATTCCAATCCTTAAATCCCCTGACCGGACTATCTTTTCCAATTTCAATTTGAGGCAGCATATCTTGAAAGAATGTTTTTACCCCAAACTCATTAAACTTTTGGGGAATATGTTTATTCATAACCCGATCCAGGACCAGGTAGGGGCGCCCCACGAGAACTACGGAAATATCCTCGGACTGATCAAGCTGCTGCCGAAAAATCTCAACGAACTGTTCTTTTCGAGTGGTGAACCAGCGCCAGGCGTGAGTATATGCGTCTCGAATTTCTCCTGGCGTTTGAACCAGTTTCAAATCCTGCGGCAGACTCTGATAGATTTGGTGGATATTGTCGATAGCCGGTTTTGAAAAATCAATGAGCGGTGAAATAGATCGATTGTCCAGGTTTAGTGAACTGATATTTTGTAATAGGGCGACGGCGTAATTGGAATAATAACAATAGAATCTAGCGTCTCCGCCCTCTCCCTCCTGAAGCAGATGCGGCAGAAAAAGATAATCTGAACGAAGGCTTAGATCCCGCACGTGGCCATGCCAGTAAGAAATCGGCGCGCAAAATTCAGCGCCAGCGATTTCCTTTCCTTTTTCCATTAAGGTGGCCTGGGAAGATGAGGGGCAAACGCTGTAGCCTAATTTTTCAAAAAATAATCTCCAGAACGGCAAAAATTCCACCATATGGAGTGCATTTGGCAGGCCGATGACAATTCTGTTCTTTTCTGTCAGACCCTGGCTTTCTTTGTGTCCAAACGCGTAAAGTTTATGCCGCAAGTTTAGCAGGTTCAGCTCAAAACTCTGGCTCAACCTATCCAATGAGAGATCGACATCAAGCAGCCTGATTTCATTAACGAGGGCTTTTGGCGGCTGGTGAACGTGACTGGTTGATCCACCTGCACCCACTCTTGGGGGCTTAAAGATGTGGCGCCGGCTGCTTAAGAGGTCGAAGCCGGATTGGTTAGCGGACTTTCGGTGCGTACTTGATTCGTCTCGTCCGCACATAAAGCCCCACATGACAGACTCGCCAGCCAGTTGGACCCTTTTGAGCTTGCAGTGATTTTTGCAAAGATCGCAGATTTCCTCTGACACTTCAGGGGTCTCTCGGTAAAAATCGATGCCGCGAAAACCGGGTTTTGCCACCTGCTTCTCTCCCAAGAGCAAACATACTCCCAGTGCGCCGGTTAGATGACAATATTTTGATACAAAAATAGGTTTTGCCAATTTCTGTTCAAAGGCGGCCACCAGCGCCTGATTCTTGGCCGTTGCCCCCTGAAAACAGATCACCTCCCCAATTTTATTAAGATGGGCCACCTTGGACAGATAATTATCTCTGACCGAGTGGAGGGCCGCAGCCAGTAACGCTTGTTTAGAATAACCCTGGCTCAAGAAATGGTTCAGATCCCTTTCCATAAATACCGTACAGCGATCGCTGGTCAACGGCGCGGATGTGTTCGCCGCCTGCCTGGCATATTCAGGCAAAGGTACATTCAGCCGTTTGGCCTGCTCCTCAATAAAACTGCCGGTTCCCGCCGCACAAACATAGTTCATCACCGAAAACGTGACCTGGCCGTTCCTCATTACGGTAAATTTAGAATCCTGCCCTCCAATTTCAATTATCGTGTCAACGTGGGGATTCAAGGCATAGGCGGCTCTGGCGTGGGCGGTTATTTCATCGATGGCCACATCGGCATTAATTACTTTTTGAATGAACTTTCGGCCTGAACCGGTTGTGCCTGCGCCCCAAAATTCAAATTGTATAACGTATTTCTCTTCAATTTCCCTGAGAACCCGCAATAAGGCCTGGGTGGCCAGGATAGGCTGCCCCCTGGTTCTGGTATATAGCCCTAACAGAACCTCCTTTTCTTGACGTGTATCGGTGAGGACTGCCTTGGTGCTGGTTGATCCAATATCGAGGCCAAAGTAGACCGGAATTTGCCCCCGTTTTGAGGGAAGATTGTAGATATCGACCTCCACCTCGTGTGAGACATAGTGGATGTGATCCGTGAAATCAGGCAACACTGATAGGGTGGCAGTAAGCGGCGGGAAGAAATAATGTTTAGCCTCCGCCTGTTTTTTCAGGAGGGTCGTTGCAAAAAATCGTGAATTTTGAGCCTGTTCTGGCCCGCTATGTCGGGCAATCAGGGCACAGCCGATGGCGCCGGTCAAAACAGCCTGGTCAGGAATGATCGTGGGGCAGCCAATCATTTCCGAGAGATAGTGCATGACCTTTGAATTCTGACTGACCCCGCCGACCACCGCCACCGGTTGGGGTATGGATATACCCTTAACCAAGGTATCAACAATATTATGGGCCAATCCTTGGCAAAGTCCGGCGGATATGGCTTCAATCGAATAACCTTGTTGTTGACAATGGGTCAAATCGGTCTTGGCAAAGACGGCGCACCGGGTGGCTATTTTGGGGGGTTCGCCCCGGAAGGAGTCAGCTAACCGGCCCAGCTCTGCACTTCCGGCGAGCCCCAGCCGCTCCGCCTGTTGATCCAAAAATCCACCGGTTCCGGCGGCACACGAGGAATTGGAAACATATTTTTGATATTGATTGTTTTCGTCAAATAGGATCAGGCCGAAGGTTTCGCCGCCGATGGTAAAGAGACTCCCCACATCTTTCTGCTGATAATGGATGCCTTCAATCAAGGCCACCTGTTCGTTTACGCTCACCCCGGCTGCAAAAAAGTCGCTTGCTTTATGATTATAAGCGGCTTGATACACCCGGGTTAAGTCGATTTCTGCGAGTATCTCTTTGAGGAGTTCAAATATATTACCTTGATGAAAGAGGTAATCACTTTTCAGGATCTGTTGGCTCTGGTCCATTAAAACATAACACAGTGAGACGGAACCTATGTCAATCCCTAAGCAACAGTTCTTTGTCACAGTTGGGCTCATTTTCTCATTCTCCTTCATTGGCGATACGAGAATTTGGGCAGCGACTTACATTAAGTAATAACACAAAAATGCAGGGACCGCCAGTGTCAAATGTCGTCAATTTCAGCGCCGGATGTCACTCTCTTACCAAATGGGGGGCTGTTCTTGACCGATCAGGAGTTCTCTATACACTACAGTCACATAATCCACAGCAGTCGGGGTGGGGGTGGCCTTTAGCGCCGCAACCTTGAGCATCTATTTCACCTTTGGGGCCGGCGCGCCGGTGTCGGTCGCTTCGCCGGCCATCCGGGCGGGGCGCTGCTGCTGGCCAGTCTGGTGGGCTTGACCTTCTTTCGGGAACCGCTGAACTGGCAGTACGTCGTTGGCATGGCCCTGGCCGTGAGCGGCATCTACCTGATTATTACCCGGTAGGTTTTGCATTTTCGCCAGACTCGATGTATTTTTTCGTAAGCAGGTTGTTAACAAATTATTATTTGATCAAGGAGCAAAGTGATGGGTAAATTGACGCAAGTATGGGCAACTGGTTCAACGCCCCGGCCTCACATCTGGGCCGACGTACCTGACGAAAAATGGAATGATTGGCGCTGGCAATTGAGCCACCGCGTCAACGATCTGGAAATTCTGGAGACGTTTGTCAACTTAACTGAAGAGGAAATTGAAGGCGTCTCCGCGCCGGACAAATTCCGGCTGGATATTACCCCCTACTTTGCCAGCCTGATCGACCCCGATGACCCCATGTGCCCGGTTCGGCAACAGGTCATCCCCAAAGGCCGGGAGCTGACAGCCTTCGACAGCATGATGGAGGACAGCCTGGCCGAAGATCGCCACAGTCCGGTGCCGGGGCTGGTCCACCGCTACCCCGACCGGGTGTTGATGCTGGTCACCACCCAGTGCGCCAGCTACTGCCGCTACTGCACCCGCAGCCGCATTGTGGGCGATGCCACAGCCACCTTCAGCAAGGCCGAGTTCGAGCTGCAGCTCGAATACCTGCGTCGCACCCCGCAGGTGAGGGACGTCCTGCTGTCAGGCGGCGACCCGCTGACCGTTTCTCCTCGTATTTTGGATTATCTCCTGGGCGAGCTGTCCAAGATCGAGCACCTCGAGATATTGCGGATCGGCAGCCGGGTGCCGGTTTTCCTGCCCCAACGCATCACCGACGAGCTGTGCGAAACGCTGGCCAAGTACCATCCGTTGTGGATCAACATCCACGTCAACCATCCCAAAGAGATCACCCCGGAGCTGTACCGAGCCTGCGACAAACTAAGCCGGGCCGGCGTGCCGCTGGGCAACCAGGCCGTCCTGCTGGCCGGCGTCAACGACTCGGTCCACATTCAACGGGAGCTGGTCCAGCAGTTGATCCAGATGCGGGTCCGGCCCTACTACCTGTACCAGTGTGACCTGGTGGAGGGAGCCGGCCATTTCCGGACCACCGTCAACAAGGGCATCGAAATCATTGAGGGCTTGCGGGGCCATACCTCCGGCTTTGCCGTACCCCAATTCATCGTCGACGCGCCGGGCGGCGGCGGCAAAATCCCGGTCTCGCCCAACTACGTCCTCTCCCAGGCTCCGGGCAAGGTGGTATTGCGCAACTTTGAGGGTTTCATCACCACCTACGCCGAGCCGCTCGACTACGACCCCACTGCCATCAAAGCCTGGGAAGCCAAAGTCGAGAAGCGGCCCGAGCCGGGCCAGGAAGGCGTCCACAACCTGCTGGAAGGTAAAGAGATGTTCATCAAGCCGGAAGGGTTCGACCAGATTCGCTCCCGCGGGGCGCAGGAACATCGCT
>Ga0209536_100017408_pt1 | contig 10180 bp, 7 predicted proteins | sample DeeMarSeWOR28_12_FD_187461 | JGI IMG/M metagenome (GOLD analysis project Ga0209536, IMG submission 187461) | Marine sediment microbial communities from White Oak River estuary, North Carolina - WOR-2-8_12 (SPAdes) (version 2) | ecosystem: Environmental > Aquatic > Marine > Intertidal zone >... | reverse complement strand
CCGGACTTGAACCGGTACGGGCTTATGGGCCCGAGGGATTTTAAGTCCCTTGTGTCTACCAATTCCACCACCTCGGCGGGAGAATTAGAAATTAGGAATGAGGAATTAACAAATTATTTTTACGATAATTTGTTATTAATGTTGTAATAACGTTAAGAGAAGCGGCAGGAATTACAATTCGAAAAATTACAAATTTCTAATTCCTAATTCCTAATTTTCCAAGAGGCGACGGGCGGATTCGAACCGCCGCATAAAGGTTTTGCAGACCTCTCCCTTAGCCACTTGGGTACGTCGCCAAAAAAAGGTCCAAGATACCAGGCGAAAGGCAAAAAGAAAAAACTCCTTGTGCCTTGTTCCTTGATCCTTGTTACTTAAATAAAAAAGAGCGAGAGACGGGACTCGAACCCGCGACATCAACCTTGGCAAGGTTGCGCTCTACCAACTGAGCTACTCTCGCTTAATACACTGCTTATGTTTGTTTTTGTAACCCATCAACCTTGGTCCCGACTTAGTCGGGACGCTCTACCAACTGAGCTACTCTCGCTTAATACACTGCTTATGTTTGTTTACCACTTTAATTTCATTTTTAAAGTGACGGTAAATTTAGACAGAAACGCTTTTAATGTCAATATATCCGACAACCTTTTAATCATCCCGGATATATTTTTTTGACGGGATAACAGCATCGGCAGGGTGCCGGGATGTTCTCAAGAAGATGCACAAAGTGTGAACGAACAACCACGATATAAAAAGGGCGTTCAGATACTGATTGATCCGGCAAATCCTCCTATTCTGTTAAAAGTATATTATCCGTGTCAGATTTAAAATCATTCATTTTGAGCAATGGGCTCAACAGCCAGGCAATGGCCATGCCCCATAAAAAATTCGAAGACGCTGTCTCGATCCCGTGCACCAGTGGAATGATACCGGGCATATAAGGATTGGGCAACAGCAACTGGGAATTCATCAGAACTGCAAAAAGTAATCCGAGAATGATACCTTTACGCGGAAAACCTCCCCGGATCATGATCTGGACCGGCCAGGCGATGAGCACCCATAATAAGCCTCTGGCAATCTGCCAGAGCCAGAGCCCGTTTTCCATATTAATCCAGAGTACTGCCCAGAATGACTTTAATTCGGCTGAACCACTGTAATGGATACGCAGCGGCTCGAATTGCCAGGCGATAAAATAACCCGCTGTCATATACAGAAGGGGGTAGATCAGGATAACGAGCATGCCAATCCTGAAAAGAATCTTTTTCAGGGACAGTCCTTCGAAATCAGCGCGCGGCGGAGGCACAGCTGATTTAAACTTATCCATAATTCTAACGACTATCAGTGCAAACAGCACGGCTACGATCAGGCCTCCGATAAATATTGCATAGATCAGATTCATCGGTAAACCCAAAGCGTCATTGAACCAGAGGGTCTCGATCTGGGAAAGAAAAAACTGGATCGCATAAATTTCAAGTGCCACCACCCCTACCAGACGAATTCCGGTCCAGTTTGAGTATTGCACCATCAACATGATAACGGCCGTATTGAGGGCAGAGGCCAGCAACATTAAACCCAGTATACCTGACTGTGATCCGCCTGTCTCCGGAACCGCTGCTCCAAAAAAAGTATTACCGATCGCCAGACCAAAGATCCACAACGCCATGTAGATAATGCTGAGAAAAACATACTTTGCACCCGCCATAAGAAATTTCATACGTCCTCCCAAAAATGATCAGCAGAGCTGTATCAATGTATCAGTATTTCAGATCAAAATATATTACTTTGTCAGCGAGTTATTTAAAGCGATCCTCGCTGATCACTCCAAAGGAGCGATGGATCTGGATAGGGAATGGATCTCTTTTGGTTGTGACACAAATAATCGATCAAAGAGTTCCGGCAAACTCTGTACACCGTGTCCGGTCAATTCAGATTCAATCTGCTCCGGGGTATACAGGATCCGGTATCTTCTTTCCAGTTCCCGCCTGAAGCCTGGTGTGTAGATAAAATCAAAGGTCGCCGTTTTGTGTAACACCTCGATTGGCGCCAGAAATATCACCGCATCGTAGGCGTCATGCATCGTCTGCCCATCAGACACATCCAACATATGATTCCCGATATAAGGCGTCTTTCCAAAAGGATTATCGGCCAGCGGTACTGCCAACGGCTTATTGCCATGAGCTCGGAATGCCCGGTCCCAGTTTCCGTTATCCATACGCACCCAGCTGTAGCGCATTTTTTCCATGCCGGCCGTCGTTTTATATACCAAAGAGTCATCCGGCACGGCTGCCGCAATATAAAGGTTGACATTGTGAAACCGAATGCTGTATGTCTTACCCGGATGCCACTGGTGAAAAAACGTTCCGGTATTCCAGTAAAAATGACCTTCATGATCTTTGATCCCTTTATACGCATGCCGGGTGTTGGTCAGAAAAATACCTCTCCTGCCGGATCTGAAATGATCCAACCGGTCAGCAATGATCCGGTACATAAAATAATCCCGGCCGGTGAGGGATTTTCGTGCGATCTCAAGATCTTCCGGAGACCTGATCGCTTCCCAATAAAAAGGATTACTGACCGCAACGACCTCCAGCCGATCTGCTGCGGGCAACTCCCGGTTGATCCGATAGATCATACGCAGCAGATCGAGATAGGTCTGTGCATTCCAACCCGTCCCCGAATAATCATTCTGAAAAACCGGCAGCAGGAGCAGGGTATCCTCAGGTAAAGTGGTAAGATATTGGTCAATATCCCGTTGCTGATCAATGGAAAATGCCTCAACAAAAACATACTTTGCCTTTGTATAAAATGCCTGATCGGAAATCAGTGCCCGATAAAACGCAAACGGCTCTGCCGCATTATGCAGTGCATCATCAAAAATAAGCAGATCAAAGGTATCGAGCTTTTTCAGGGTAAACTGCAGAGGATCTTCTCCCTGTGACTCCAGCACGTTTATGTAGGGACCAATATCGCTGCCGGCATGGACGACGGCACATAGGATCAGTCCCAGCATCAGTATAATTTTCATCACGATCTCCATTATTCATTATTGTGATATCTATACGTATTTATCACGGAGCCGGTTGCAGGTGTTTTCAAAGCTGTCGTATTTTTGATTAATTATGCCATGCAATCCCGCGAAGGGGGGATCTCTGATAAAAAAGATTCCCGCTTTCGCGGGAATCACAATGTTGGCGGGTTGATCAACAACGCTGATCTTTTGTCTTTGTAGTTAAAGGGGCACGGCCTGCCGTACCCCCTCTTTGTCGCTTTGTCTCTTTATTGCTTTGTTGCCGGGCGAGACAGGGTCTCGCCCCTGCATCATTTGGTCAATACCAGCCGTCTGATCGCGACAAACGCGCCCGCCCGCATCCGGTAAATGTAGACCCCGCTGGCAACGCGGTTCCCGGAATCGTCTATGCCATTCCAACGAACCGTGTGATATCCTGCCCCATACTGGCGGTCGGTTACGGTGCGGACAACCTGACCGAGCATATTGTAGATCTTCAATTCCACATGGCTGGCTTCAGGCAACTCAAACCGGATCTCGGTTTCGGGATTAAAGGGATTGGGTATATTCTGCAGCAGTACAAATTGCTTAGGTTTTTCTTCCGGTGCTACACCCGGCGGAACAGCTGTATCCACGCTTTCCTTCACGGCACAATCATTGACCACAACATAGGCCGGACCATCGTCGATTATTCCGGACTTTTTGTTCTTGCTGTGCGGAATTTGAACCAGACGAAATGCAGTAGCCTTATTACCCGCAGCATCCTCTACCGAAAGGTAAATCGTATAGACCCGTCCATTCCCGCTACCCTGTCGTTCGCTGCGCAGCATTATATTCCGGCAATCGTCCGAAAAAAGGATATCATTCCAGGTGTCTCCATCACCCACCCCATTTTCGTTTTCAGGCTCATCGCTGCTTACCGAATCGATCAGGACCTTGCTCAGGTCGATTGGCCCGTCCCGATCGTCCTCAACCAATATTACACAGTCTTTAATATCGATATTTACATATTCATGATTTGGCGGCCAGAGCTCCCGCGGGCCCGCAGCGATCAGCACCGGCGGGATCGTATCCTGTATAACACGGGTATCGTTATCCGTCGCGAAATTATTTGAACTGTCCGGTTCGATACTGAATTTGTCATAGGCATAAGCGGTATTGCTGATCAATGTGTCCTGGGGTGCATTGATGTCCACCAGTCCTCTCAGAGCGTAGCGGACCATGGCACCGGCAGGCAAAACAAGATTGCTGTCGATCAGCATACCCGTACCGGTTGTGTCAAATCCTGTGGCGCCGCCGATACCCGTCGCACGCCAGCTGACATCAGACAGGATCGTCGGCAGCGTATCCGTTACCATGGTATTCAAACTGCCGTGGGGGCCCAGGTTTTTGACATTGATATAATAGGTAAGGTAACTTCCGGCGAGCACCCTGTCCGTTGAATCATCCTTGGCCACAGCCAGATCACTGATCCGGCGGACCCATGTATCGTTATCCCAGGCTGAATTGTTTGTAAGATCGGGATCGAGGGCCACAGAATCAATCACGACGGCCCGGTTCGCAAGATAGTCATTTCCCGTGACGGTTTCAGAGACCGTCGCCTGTACACGATAACGGATTGAAGCGCCTGCCGGTAAGGTGATATGGTGGTCAAAAATATGACCGGTGCCATTCGAAGCAAAGTCAGCGGCTCCCCCGTCCCCGGTCGCCGTCCACGAAACCTTGGTCAGATCTGCCGAAAATGTATCGGCTACTGTCGTATTGAATACCGGATCGGGTCCGTTGTTTTTCACCATTATCGTATATATCAGGTCCCCTCCGATCTCGGCTTCGGTGAGGCTGTCCGTTTTGGTGATCTCAAGATCTGCGGATGGCGCCAGTAATCTCGCGAATATTTCCAGTTCATCATCTACCGTTTCCACATCGTCATCGCCGGACCATGCGAACAAATAGCTGTTTAAACGGGTTCCGTTATAGGAGACCACCGGGGTCTGAACAGCGAACCTGATATCGCTATCGGGGCCCATATCACTGACCCGGAAATCGTTATCACCGACCTCATTGCCCCCGGTATCCAGTTTCTGGGCGAAAACTTCAAATTCCCCGTTGACCAGGGGTGCCATATCATCATCACCTGACCAGGTGACCATAAATTCATTTTCGTTTGCATTGAATGTCACATCCGGGGCAAAGGTTCTGAATGCTGTATTCCCATCCGGTCCCATATCGCTGATCCGGATCCTGCCGCCCCGGGCAATCCCGTTCTTGCTCAGGATCTGGCCGTATATTTCATATTCTCCGGCGACCACCCCACCTTCTCCGCTCCAGACAATGAGGTATTCATTTGCATTACCATTCCAGATCAAAGCAGGCTGCCTCGCTTCATTCTGGGGATCGGATGTTTCACTGATCAGGAAATCGTTTTCTCCGCTCTCGCTGCCGTCAGCTTTCAGGCGTTGTCCGTATATTGCCGGACCGTCGGTCGTACCTTCCACGGCCTCCCATACCACCAGCCATTCATTTTCGATTTCATTATACTCCACCGCAGCTGCCTTGGCATCGTTAAGACTGTTCCCGTTTGCACCTGAAACATCGCTGATCTGAATTTTGCCACCGGCTTTTTCAAGACTTCCGGTGTTATATATCAGCCTCTGCCCAAAGATCTCAAATTCACCGTTGACGAGACCAACACCATCATCATCACCGTGCCAGACCACAAGATAGGCATTTTCATTCGCGTCCCAGGCGACCGCCGGCTGAAGACCATCATAGTTTCCATTGTCATCAGAAGTTCCCATCTGACTGATACGTAAAAATCCGGTTGTTGATGTGGCCGCATTCCCGGCCGGGTCGAGCAGTTCACCGGCAGCGGATACCCTTCGCCCAAAGATCTCAATCGCATCATCCCCCTGCGGCGTATCGTCCGCAGCGCGTTCGACACCCTGCCAGACGACCAGGAATTCATCCAGTTGTCGGTTATAGACAACCGCCGGGCGGGTTGCATCAAAAGCATCACTGCCGGGCATTTCAGCAATACGAATTTGCTCACTGAAAGCCGGTTGCATGCTTAATACATCGATCAACTGACCGTAGATCTCATCTTTGCTGCCGGGGTCATCATCCCCGCGCCAGACCACGAGTATTTTCCCCGAGGTACTGTTAAAAGCCATATCGGGTTCCAGTGCCTGATAATAACCGGCTACGCCCGGAATCCCCATATCACTGATACGTTGATCTTCAAGCCCGGCGTCGATTTTAATAATGACCTCCCCGCCGGGAGGATCGACAGGTTTGATGCCGGTGTTATCGTCGGCCGGTTCGCGAATCTGCGCCGAAAGGATGGTGATAAAAAACGATAGAATAAAAACAGACCGTAGTATCAGCCGACGGTTTATCTGACGCATAATTTTATGCTTATACATCCTATGATCCTCCAAAAGATCATTTTATACACAAAGATAGGCGTTTAACCACCCTGTTCTGGGCCCGGAGGCTGCCAGAAGGGATGGGTCCGGACCTGCGCTGATATAATTCAGCTCTGCAATAACACTGTTTTGTGGTTTACCGTTGACCTGTTTAACTTCGCGCACATAAATCGCTGTTTCGGTTCCGGCCATTTGGGGATTATATTTTATATGACCCCTCGGGCCTGTGATGGGTTGCGAATTGATCGATGCCGGGAATCTTCCCGGTCCGGACATGACACCAATCAAAATGGCCGTTTCGAATCCCATGACGGCAAACGCGTCCGGTGTTCGGCCGTAACCGGTCCTGAATTGATCTGTCATGGAGGCATTCGCATCATTGACCAGACCCGGCACCCAGGAATGACAACTTATGATACCGGTTGATTCGGGTCCCAGCTGGTTCAGAACATGATCATCTGTCATGAATCCTGAGGTCACCAGGGTGGTTGTGGCGGATAACCCGGCTCCGGAAAACAACCGGACAAATTCAACAGCATCGGTTCCTGAGTAAGCAGCAAATACAACATCCGGTTTTAAATCTCTTATGGTTTGTACCGGCAACCGACTGTCGTCGGCTGGATCCGGTTTTTTACTGATCACTGTTTTCAGGATCTTACCCCCACCTTCCTCAAAGCCGCGTCCGAATGCATACATGGCATCATAGCCGCTTTCAAAAAATGAAGCGGCAACGACAGCCCGGCGCCCCAGATTTCTTGCAGCCCAGAGGCCCATCGCGTGATTCGACTGACAGTATTGCATTGAATTCTGAAATACCCAGGGATTTCCTGCATGATCTGTATAAAGATTTGCCCCGGCATTGTTGGCCATCAGCAAAACCTGTTTTTCCGCACAAAGATCCACCAGGTCCGGATTTAGCGAAGGATCGATTATGCCTGTGATCAACCGAACATTTTCTGACTCAATCAGGTTTTGTGCTGCTTTCAGCACCCTTGCCTGCCCGACGCCGGTGTCCTTAACGATAAATTCAATCCGGGACAACACATCACTGCGGGAGATCTTTCGGTATGCTTCCATACCGGCCAGAAAATTTTTACCCATGTCAGGGTATATTTCGGAAGATGGTATGAGTAAACCCGCTTTCAGGGCACCTGACCTTCCCCCGCCACCCAGCCCGGTGAACAATCCGGGAGCGAAAGGCGCCAGCGCCGCCCAACGGGCGGTCTGGAGAAATTTACGGCGATTGATCGACATCTTTGTATCAGAATAACGTTTCATGGGACCTCCTGAAACGAATACGGTTCAGTTAAATGCTGCAGACGGCTACTGTAGGTGATATACGTTTTTTGAAGGGGGATCAGAACAATGCCATAAAATCCAAATCTATTATGAAAATGTCAAGGAAAAACTCCCCTTCTTTTTACTTGACAATAACCGTTATAATTCTGATTTTTAATGAAAAGTATTATATAATTTTTCTATCCTTTCTGATTTAAATCACAATTACTGAAACTATTTAAGTTAATATTACAAATAGTTATTCAGCGCGATCCACAATAGAGGAGGCTCTATGGCGGAACCTTTTATTGGTGAGATCAGGATGTTTGCCGGAAATTTTGCCCCCCGCGGATGGGCTTTCTGCGACGGTCAGCTTCTGGCGGTCTCACAAAATGACGCCCTGTTTTCGTTGCTCGGAACCACTTATGGGGGTGACGGGCGCACCACTTTCGGTTTGCCGGATCTCCGGGGACGCATCCCGGTCCATGCCGGCTCAGGTGCAGGGCCCGGCCTCACACCCCGCCCCATTGGGCAGAAATATGGCAGTGAGAATGTTACGCTAACGGTAAATCAGCTCCCTGTGCATGAACATGAGGCACGGGTGCTCAGCAATCCCGGCGACAGTGGAAATCCTGAGAACCGGCATTGGGCTGCCACATCCACCGCGCCCCCTTATTACAGCGATACCGGCCCTAATCTTCCCATGGCCGGAGGTGTGCTCACCAGTGCCGGAGGCGGCCAGACTCATACCAACATGATGCCGTTCCTGTGTGTTCATTTTATCATCGCGTTAATGGGCATTTATCCATCGCGAAATTAAGGAGTATAAGATGAGTGAACCTTTTCTCGCCGAGATCAGAATATTTGCCGGCACCTATGCGCCCCGTGGGTGGGCTTTTTGTGACGGGCAGTTGCTTCAGATCGCACAGAATACCGCTCTGTTTTCTCTGATCGGCACAACCTATGGCGGTGATGGCCGGACGACCACGGCACTGCCTAATCTGCAGGGGCGTGCACCGATGCATCCGGGGCGGGGACCAGGCCTGACGGATAAGCGGTTGGGCCAGTCGGGGGGCACAACTACCGTAACACTCAGTGAGGCCCAGATGCCTTCGCATACCCATACACCGCAAGGGACAACCGGTGCAAATAACAGTGAAAATCCCGTTGGAAAGAGCTGGGGTCAGCACAGCGACGATAGTGCTTACCGGGAAACCACTGATTTTAATGTGAACATGAGTCAGGATGCCATCAGCAGTTCCGGTGGCGGACAGGCCCATAATAACCAGCAACCGTTCCTGGCATTGAATTTCATTATTGCACTGATCGGCCTTTATCCTTCACGCAGTTGATAATTGTTGAAGACGATGAGCGTTATTTTAAAGAATTTCATTTGGGGAGATCATAATGAGTGAGCCGTTTTTAGCTGAAATAAGAATCGTCGGATTTACTTTTTCACCCCGGGGTTGGGCATTCTGCGATGGTCAACTACTTCCCATAAATCAGAATCAGGCCCTGTACGCGCTTCTGGGGACCACGTACGGTGGTGACGGCAGGACAACTTTTGGTCTGCCCGATCTTCGCGGACGTACCCCGATCCACAAAGGATCCGGCAATCCCCTGGGCCAAAAAGGCGGAACCGAAAACCATACCCTTAATATAGCGGAGATGCCTGTCCACAGACATGGGCTCCGGACCTCCAATGCCGATGCCGATAAGAAAAATCCGGCGAACAGCATATGGGCCGCAGAAACAGGTGGCACAAGGTATGGCAGTGCACCAGCGAACGGGTCCATGGCAGCCGGCAGCATTGCACCTGTGGGCAGCGGACAACCCCATGAGAACATGCAACCCTATTTGGCGCTGCATTTTGTTATCGCCTTACAGGGGCTCTTTCCGCCAAGAAATTAAGGTCTGGATTTTGTTTGGGATTTGCATTTTGATATTTGAGAGCTTTAAATAGATAGTGAAACTTTGAATTACCACCCCGGAAATATCATAAATAAAATCACAGAAAAACTGCATTTCAGGCCGATCGCGAATTCCGATCAGGCTTTTCTCTTAAATCTTTACAGCAGCACGAGATCAGAAGAGTTATCCCTGACGCAATGGCCGGCAGAACAAAAGGATATATTTCTGCAGCAACAGTTCACGGCGCAGCACACCTATTATCAGGAACATTTTCCAAATGCATCATTTATGCTAATCCTCCAGGGGGAAAGGCCGATCGGAAGAATTTATACGGATAACCGGATCGATGAGATCAGGTTGATCGACATCGCTCTTTTGCCTGAATACCGGGGGAAAGGCATCGGGGCCAGTCTGCTCAGTGATCTGCAGGACAAGGCTGATGCCGTCATTCTCGGGCGCATCCTGGCGGATCGCGGCTTCGAGATCGTCGCGACCGAAGGCACGGCCAACGCGTTGCACGAAGCCGGCGTGCCGTGCCGCCGCGTCAACAAGGTCCGCGAGG
>Ga0209536_100017407_pt1 | contig 10180 bp, 10 predicted proteins | sample DeeMarSeWOR28_12_FD_187461 | JGI IMG/M metagenome (GOLD analysis project Ga0209536, IMG submission 187461) | Marine sediment microbial communities from White Oak River estuary, North Carolina - WOR-2-8_12 (SPAdes) (version 2) | ecosystem: Environmental > Aquatic > Marine > Intertidal zone >... | reverse complement strand
GGGCCTCTTCATTGAGTTCCCGAAACGCCGCCTCCTGGCGTGACTCATATTCCTCGTCGATCTGCTGGATGCGCGCCTTGTAGTCATCGCTCTCGAATGCCGCCGGGATGGCCGAGCGCAACTCCTCGACCAGCTGCTGCATATCGCGGCGCAGCATGCTGCCACGCCCCTGCGGTAACTTCATGGCGCGCGGTTTGCCGTGGTCGACGAAGTTATTGACGTACACCCAGTCGTCGGGCACCGGACGCGCGGCCGCCTTTTCGTTCAGAAAGCGGGCGACAGTGGTGTGCTTGCCGGCACCGGCAGGCCCCAGCACGTAGAGGTTGTAGCCCGAGTTCGGCATGCTGGCGCCGAAGCGCAGCGCCGACAGCGCGCGCTCCTGGCCGATCATCTTAGCGAGATCCGCCAGATCGTCGGTGGTCTTGAAGCCGAACCGCTCCGGATCACAGGAAGAACGCAGCTGCTCGGGCTGAAGTGCCTTGATGTCGGTCATCGTTATTGCTTTTCCCTGGTCGCACCGCGGAGAAATGGTGCAGTAACAGGTTATTTTATTTACCCTGCCAAGGCCACCCTCTTTTGTTGCGCCAGATCAAGGTTCGCGGCTGGCAGAACAGGTCGCTTTGGCATATACATGATAAAAGCACAGACCGTATTGTTGCCGCGGCACGGTAAACAGGAAAACCGCCATGACAGCGCAAACCAGCCGCCAGAGCGACCCGGCGGCCAAGTGGGAACATTTCCCCCACCAGGCCGACGTGGGTGTGCGCGGCTTCGCTGGCACCCTGGAAGGCGCGTTCGAGCAGGCAGCCTGTGCCATGACAGCGGTGGTAACGGAGCTGGAACGGGTGACACCGGTGACAGCGGTCAGCATACGCTGCAGCGCGCCCGACAGGGAGGTACTGCTGTTCGACTGGTTGAATGCGCTGATCTACGAAATGGCCACACGGCACATGCTGTTCAGCCAGTTCGAGGTCAGCATCCGTGACGGCGAACTGAGCGCCACGGCGCACGGTGAACACGTCGATATGGTGCGCCACGAGCCCCGGGTCGAAATCAAGGGCGCCACGTTCACCGAACTGCGGGTGACACAGGACACTGACCGGCGCTGGCGCGCGCAGTGCATACTGGATGTCTAGCGGCGGAGGCCAGCCGACATGGATACTGCCCGATTTGAACGCAAGTCTGATAACGAATGGCACATCGCCCCGCACGGCGACATGCGGGTGCCCGGCATCATCTACGCCAGCGAAGCACTGATCCGCGCCATGGACGACAAAGTCTATGAGCAGGTCGTCAACGTCGCCACCCTGCCCGGCATTGTCAAGGCGTCCTATGCTATGCCCGACGCCCACTGGGGCTATGGTTTTCCTATCGGCGGTGTCGCTGCCTTCGATGCCGAGGCCGGCGGAGTGGTATCGGCCGGCGGCGTCGGTTTCGACATTTCCTGCGGCGTGCGCACCCTGACCACCGGCCTGCGCCGCGAGCAGATCGAGTCACGCAAGCGCGAACTGGCCGACACCTTGTTCGCGGTTATCCCGGCGGGTGTGGGCAGCACCGGGCGATTGCGCCTCAACGCGCACGAAATGCACGCCATGCTGTCCGGCGGTGCGCGTTGGGCGGTGCAGCAGGGATTCGGTACGCCCCATGACCTGGAACGCATCGAGGAACACGGCCGGATGGAAGGCGCACAACCCGAGGCGGTGTCCGACCACGCCAAGAAGCGCCAGCGCGATGAAATGGGAACCCTGGGCTCCGGCAACCATTATCTGGAGGTGCAGGAGGTCGCCGAGATCTACGCTGCCGACATCGCCGCGGCGTTCGGGCTGGTCAAGGGTGAGGTGGTAGTCAGCATCCACTGTGGATCGCGCGGCCTCGGTCACCAGATCGGCACCGAATTCCTGAAGAGCATGGCAATCGCCGCGCACGACTACGGCATCCGTCTGCCCGACCGGGAACTGGCCTGCGCGCCGCTGCAGTCACCGCTGGGCCAGCGCTACCTCGGCGCCATGCGCGCCGGCATCAACTGCGCACTGGCCAACCGCCAGATTCTGACCCAGCTGACTCGCAACGCCTTTCACAGCATTTTTCCAAACGCCGAGCTGGAATTGATCTACGACGTCTCGCACAACACCTGCAAGGAAGAGAGCCACGCCATCGACGGTGAGCCGCAGCGCCTGTTCGTACACCGCAAGGGCGCCACGCGCGCCTTCGGCCCCGGTCACCCCGACCTGCCCCCGGCGTTCCAGGCGACCGGGCAGCCGGTGCTGATCGGTGGTTCCATGGGCACCGGTTCCTACGTACTGGCCGGCCTGGCCGAAGCCGAGGGCCGCTCCTTTTCCTCGGCCTGCCACGGCGCCGGCCGCGCCATGAGCCGTCACCAGGCGGCACGCCAGTGGCGCGGCCGCCAGGTGGTCGACGAACTGGCCGATCGCGGCATCCTGATCCGCAGCCAGTCACAGCGCGGCGTGGCCGAAGAGGCGCCCGGCGCCTACAAGGACGTCGGCGCCGTAGTCGAAGCCGCCGAGCAGGCCGGGCTGGCACGCAAGGTTGCACGCCTGCTGCCCGTCGTGTGCGTGAAAGGGTAGCAGCCTGACTGCCTAATCGATTGCCCGGGCAGGCGTCCGGCGCTCAGAGTGTCGACAGGTGCTCACCGCTGCGCTGTTTCGCTGCTTCGTATCTCGTCTGGCAGGCGATACAGCGTTTTGCTACCGGATAGGCCGACAAGCGCTCGACGCTGACGGGCTCGGAACAGTCGCTGCAGATCCCGTAGCTGCCGTCCGTAAGCCGCTTGCGCGCCGCGTCGATGTCCTGCAGTTCTGTTACCAGGCGATCGGTCTCGGCCAGATCGAGGTCTGCCAGCAGGTCGGCGACCGCCTCCTCCGCGCTGTCGTGCACCCGGCCGGCCAGGTCGGCATAGTGTTCTTCGTTGGTGGCCGTCAAGATCCGCCGCAACTCAGCCACTACCGCCTCGCGGCGTTCCTGCAGTCGCTGGCGAAAAGCCGCGAGCTGGTACTCGCTGAAAAGGCTGTTCATGTCAGTTCCCCGCTTGTCGTGCCGCACAGCCGGCGCAGCCGAGCTGTGCCTAGCAATGCGTTCAGTCAGCTTGTTTGTGCCACGTTCCGGTATCGATTCGCAATGACACTTGTCAAACGGCGCAGCGATTTTCCCGACGCAGGGGCTTGCGCGGTGTGGCAGTGGGTTCAGGCGTGATATTCCAGAACCCGGACGCAATCGCCCAGGCGAATGGTTCCGCGACTGCGCGGGATCAGATTCTGGCCGAAGAACACGCCGCCGCCGTCCCTGCGGCGATAGCCCGCCAGGGTGCGCAGCGGTTCTCCTCCCGGGTCCTTGACTCCGGTGCAGGGATCAATTGTGGTGAACACGCAGCGCGAACAGTTCTTGACGCCTTCGAACTCCACCTCGCCGACCCGCAGGCGGCGCCAGCTGTCCTCGCCGTAGGGTTGCTCGCCATCGACCACCAGGTTGGGGCGGAAGCGCTGCATGGGCACCGGCAGCTGCAGGCGCCGGTTGAGATCCTGCAGCGAAGCCGCGGATATCAGCAACAGGGGGAAGCCGTCGGCGAAGCTCACCTGGTCGGCGGGCGCACCGTAGTCCGGGTTGACCGGCCGCACCAGGGTGTCGGTCATGCGCACCAGGCGGACTCGTGTGCCCAGATAGTCGGAAAACCAGGCGTCCGCTGCAGCACCCGCCGGCACGGCCTCGCAGCGGTCTTTCCACACCGTCACGGGCATAGGCGGTGCGGCCGGCTCGGCGAGCGGAATCCGCAGGCCCTCGCGCCCCGTCACCGAGATGTCCAGCGTATCCGCCCCGAGTGCCGTATTTATCATGGCGAGCACGGGATATTGGCGCGCGGTAACAAAGCGCGCTTCGCTGTCGACCAGCATCCAGCGCCGGTCCCAAGGCAGACCGCGCGGCAACACTTCGCTTTCGCTCAGGGCAATGGGTCGCGTCGATTTGACCGGATAGATACTGATGGCGGTGACCTGCATAGGGGCTACAGCCCCATGGCCGAACGCATGATCTGGTTCTTGAGCGCCGGCAGGGCGTCAACCAGGTTGAGGCCGGCGTTGCGCGCCCAGCGCAGCGGCGCAGCCGGCGTCCCGAACAGCTGTTTGAAGCCATCCATCAGGCTCATCATCAGCAGGTTGTCACCCTTGCGCGCGCGCTCGTAACGGCGCAGCACGGCAAGCGCGCCGACATCGCGGCGCTGGGCGCGCGCCGCCAGCAGCGTGTCCGCGAGCTCGCGCGCATCCTTCAATCCCAGGTTCACCCCCTGCCCTGCCAGCGGATGAATCACGTGCGCGGCATCGCCCACCAGGGCGATACGCGGTCTGACATAGTGTTGGGCAGACTGGCGCATCAGGGGAAACAACACCCGTTCACCGCAGTCCAGCACCTTGCCGAGTCGAAACCCGAACGCCTTGCCCAACGCCTCGCAGAACGCCGCGTCCTCCAGCTGCAGCAGCCGCTGCGCTTCGGCGCTGGTGGCCGACCAGACGATGGAGCAGCGACCGTCGAACAGCGGCAGGAAGGCCAGCGGCCCGGTGGGCAGGAAACGCTGCCAGGCGGTCTCGCCATGGGGGCGCTCAGTCGCCACCACCGCCACCAGCGCCTGCTGACCGTAGTCCGACACCTGGGCGTGAATGCCGGCATAGTCGCGCACCCGGGAATTCCTGCCGTCAGCGCCCACCAGCAGCCGCGCCGCCAGCGGGGTGCCGTCTTCCAGTTCGACGCACTGCCGCTCGCCGCAGTCAGCGAAACCTTTCACCCGCGCCGGGCAGTAGCTCCGCACACAGGGCAGAGCTGCAACGCTGTCCAGCAGCGCCGCCTCGATAACGCGGCCTTCCAGGATGTGACCGAGGCAGGACTCGCCCACCTCGGCACTGTCGAAATGAATATCGCCGCTGCCGCCGGCATCCCAGACCCGCATGTCGCGGAACGGACCGGCGCGTCGCTGCATTGCCTCCCAGGCGCCGACTTCGGTGAACAGCCGCTGTGATGCCCGGGTGATGGCATAGACCCGCAAATCGATGCTGTCCTCAGGCCAGTCCCGCACCGGTTCGTTGGCCTCCAGCAGCGCGACCTGGATGCCGGCGCGGCCCAGCAGCGCGGCCAGGCTCAGCCCGACCAGTCCGCCACCGACTACTGCGACATCAAATTCATTGTCAGGATTCATTTGCTTGAATATTAACCGCTAAGGACGCGAAGGACGCGAAGGTCAAAAAACTTTTGATCCGCTACAGTGATAAGACTGGCGGGGCAATACCGCAGTTCGAAAATCCTCGCCAGTCGGCCGAGGCGCTGCCCTGCTTCTATGTTGATGTTTTGATTTGCCTTCGCGTCCTTCGCGTCCTTGGCGGTTGCTCATGTTACCCCGTCTAAGCATTCTGCCCCGCGCAGCCCCTGATGACCCAGCTATAGCTCCAGTCCGCGCGCCAGGCGCGGCAGGCGCCCGGCGCGTCCCATGGTCATGCGGCCGAACCAGCGTTTCGCGGGCGGACACAGGTCCAGCGCCAGCATACCGGCATCGCGCAGCCAGGCAACCGGCGGCAGCGGCTGACTGAAGATTCTCACCATACTGTCAGTAAAGGCGACCACGCGGCGCTGATCGGCCTGCCGCCAGTCGGCATACTGCTCCAGCACAGCGGCAGCACCGATATCCACACCGCTGCGCTGCGCGTCGATGACCACCTCGGCCAGCGCCGCGACATCGCGCAGCCCCAGATTGAAGCCCTGGCCTGCCACCGGGTGCAGGGTGTGTACGGCATTACCGATCAACGCCAGGCGCGGGCGGATCGATTCCCTGGCGCGCAGCAGTTGCAAGCGATAGGCGTGACGCTGCCCGACTTTCAGGAACCGGCCCAGGCGGTTGCCGAAGCGTTGCTGCAGGCGCGCCAGGAATTCCGTATCGTTCAGCGCCAGAATCTCTTCGGCCTGCTGGGAGCGCACCGTCCACACCAGCGCGCAGTGATCGCCGAGCAGCGGCAACAGGGCCATGGGACCGGTGTCGGTGAAACGCTCGTAGGCCACATTCCGATGGCCGCGCTCCGGCGTGACATTGGCAATCACCGCGGTCTGGCCGTAATCCCGTTGCCGGGTGACGATACCCAGCCGCTCACGCACCGACGAATGCGCGCCGTCGGCGGCCACCAGCAGCCGCGTGCGGTGCGTCACCGTTCCGCCATCGACCTCGAGTTCCGCTTCCACCTCACCGCGGGGCACCTGAAAGTCGCGCAACCGCGCCGGCGCCAGCAGTTCCACGCCGGGCAACTGCTCGAGTTCCCGTATCAGGATATTGCCGAGCACACGCGCACTGGCCACGTAGCCGAGCGCCGGCACACCCTCCTCCTCGCGCCGCAGCCGGGTGAAACCGAAGCGCCCGCGGTCAGAGACATGGATGGTGTGAATCGGGCACACCTGGTCGGCCAGCTGCTCCCACAGCCCCAGGCCGGCGAAGATGCGCTGCGAACCCTGCGCCAGGGCGATGCTGCGCTCGTCGTAGTTGGGCTGCTGGTCGATTCGGAACGCGTGCGCCTCGACCACCGCGACCCGCAGGCCGACCTTGCCCAGCGCCAGTGCCAGGCTCGCGCCGACCAGGCCGCCGCCGACGATCAGCACGTCCGAGTCATAGTCCATGTAGAAAGTTTAGCCACGGAAAACACGGAACGCACGGAAATAAAAAAATTAAAACTGGCCACGGAAAACACGGAAAGCACGGAAAAAACCCGAAAAACATTTCGTAATGGTATGGTCAGGTGCCCTGTCACGGTTACGTGACGAATCAAGGCTTGGCGTTTCTGCGCCAATGTTCACGATGGTTTGAGGTGCCGGCTACATCTGGACATTTCCGTGCACCACAGAAAAACCACGCATTTCTATCCGAATATTCTTGTCCGTGCTTTCCGTGTTTTCCGTGGCCGATCTTTTCCGTGTCTTCCGTGGCTAATGTTTTCCGTGGCTATGCCTCCACCGCTCACACCATCAGCGCTTCGATCTCGTCCACGCTCTTCGGCACGTTCTTGCTCAGCACGTCATAGCCGTCGCGGGTGACCAGCACGTCGTCTTCGATGCGCACGCCGATGTTCCACCATTTGCGCGCCACACCCTTGCTGCCGCCGGCGATATACAGACCCGGCTCCACGGTCAGCACCATGCCGGGCTCCAGCACCCGCCACTCCTCGCCGACCTTGTAGTCGCCGACATCGTGTACGTCCATGCCCAGCCAGTGACCGGTGCGGTGCATGTAGAAACGCCGGTAGGCCTGCTCCTTGATCAGGGTGGCCGGCCGCCCTTTCAGCAAACCCAGCTTGACCAGCCCCTTGGTCAAGGTCTTCACCGCCGCCTGGTGCGGCGCGTCCCAGCTGTTGCCGGGGTAGACTTCCTCCAGGGCGGCACACTGGGCCTCCAGCACCAGTTCATAGATGGACCGCTGGGCCTTGCTGAAACGCCCGTTGACCGGAAAGCAGCGCGTGATATCCGAGGCGTAACAGTCGTGTTCCACGCCGGCGTCGATCAGCACCAGATCACCGTCGTTGAGCGGCGCATTGTTTTCCGTGTAGTGCAGGATACAGGCATTCTCGCCGCCACCGACGATGGCCGGATAGGCCGGCTCCCCGCCCGCCTTGCGGAACTCGTGCAGAAACTCCGCCTCCAGCTCGTATTCCATCATGCCCGGCCGGCACACCTGCATGGCACGCTTGTGCGCGTGGGCGGCGATATTGGCCGCCTCGCGCATCACCCGGATCTCGGCGCGGCTCTTGTACAGGCGCATGTCGTGGACGAAATGCTCCAGCGACACGAATTCATCCGGCGCGTGTTTACCGGCGCGCGACTGGCGGCGGATGGTGTTCACCCAGCCGATGACGCGCTGGTCGAATTCGGGCGTCGCCCCCATGGTGTAGAACACCCGGTCGCGGCTTTCCAGCAGGCCCGGCAGAATGTCATCGATATCGCCGATCGGGAAAGCGTCATCGGCACCGTAAGCCTGCACAGCCCCCTCGGGTCCGGCACGCCGGCCGTTCCAGATTTCCATCTCCAGGTCGCGGTCACGGCAGAACAGCAGGTACTCGCCGTGGGGGCGCCCCGGTACCAGCACCGCGACCGCTTCGGGCTCCGGAAAGCCGGTCAGATAGTAGAAATCGCTGTGTGGCCGGAACGGGAAATCGACGTCGCGGTTACGCGGCTGTTCCGCGTTGGTCGGCAGTATGGCAATGGCATCGGTGCCCATCATGCGCATCAGCTGTTTGCGGCGGCGGGCAAACTCTTTCTGGTCCATAAAGGTGTCTGTCTATGCTGTCGCTGGGGGGTTCAGGAAAGCCGCTGCGGTGGCACGGCGGGCTGCAGTTCCTCGTGAATCAGCAGGGTGCCGACACGAATATATTCCACCACTTCCTCGAATGCGACCTGATCTTCCTCGTCGGGGTCATCGAGCTCGAAGTCGACCCGCGCGATCTGGCTCAGGTCGTCGAGCAGCTCGGCGACTTCCTCGGGCAGCTGGGTCCTGTCCGATAGGCCGCCCATACCCAGGCCGGAAAGAAAACCGGAGCACCAGGCACCGAGCGATTCGGTACGTTCGCGCAGCGAACAGCTCGTATCCGGTAGCAGCAGCTCGAAGTCCAGCTGCGGACTGTTGAGGCGCGCCAGGGTGTCCTCGTACAGCCGCTGCAACACTCTGAACGCCTCGGCCTGCAACAGGTCGCGGGGATCGAAATCCTCGAACAGCTCGGCAACCCAGAGCTTCTGATCGGCGAACCCGGCGGCGCAGATCAGCCCGCACAGCAGGCCGTGGCAGTCGGCCGCCGGGGTCGCGGCGGCGGCACGCTGCAGCGCGTCGCTCACGGCCTGATATTCAAAGTCTTGATTTTCCGACATAGTGCGATTATCCCATATTGGCCCACTCGCGCCGAGATTGACGCATTTTTGACCCTTCTCTATAGTGTCGTCCATGGTTCAGTCGACACCTCAATCCGTTACCGAACAGGAGCTGCGCAAGCTGGAGGCGCGCCTGGACGAACTGGTACACACCATTCAGCGCCTCAAGGAGGAAAACCGCTCCCTGCGGCACCAGCAGGACTCGCTGGTCTCCGAACGCGCCAACCTGATCGAGAAGAACGAAATGGCCCGCAACCGCGTCGAAGCGATGATCAACCGGCTCAAGGCCATGGAACACGGAGCATGACCGCCGCCAAGGCCAATCCCATGCGGGTCAACATCCTGGACAAGGAGTACCTGGTTGCCTGCCCCGACAACGAGCGCGATGCGCTGTTCGCGTCGGCGGAATTCCTCAGCCAGAAAATGAAAGAGATCCGCGACAGCGGCAAGATTGTCGGTGCTGACCGCATCGCCGTCATGGCAGCCCTGAACCTGGCGCACGAATTGCTTGAACAGCGCCACAGCGGCGACGAGTTTCAGCACACCGTCAGCAGCCGCATTCGCGCCCTGCAGGACAAGATCGAGCTGGCCCTGAACCAGGGCAACCAGCTGGAACTGTAAATCAGCCGTATCCCTTCACACTTGTAGCCATCCGCTGCCAGTCCTGTATACTGGTTTACGCACCTTCTGCGGTGCGCGTTAGCAGTTTCGATCTTCCTTGAGCCTAATTATTGTCCTCGGGGGTCGGCTTGCTGAGCTGGTGAGCATGTCCGCCACGTGCGGGAAGCCTGATGTTTGGCACTCACTCCCACCTGAACCTTTGGTTCAAGGGCAATAACTGCGACGGTATGCGCGGAAGGTGCCTTTAATCACCGCAGTCCCGACCCATGCCCAGCCGCTCCGACCAACGCAGAGAGCTTCGCGCGCGTCGCCGCGCACTGAGTAAACGCGAGCGGCTGCAGCGCTCCGATGCCCTGTGCCGGCAGCTGGCCCGGCAAACCCTGTTTCACAACGCCTCCGGCATCGCCGCCTATCTGCCCCAGGACGGTGAAGTCGAGACCCAGACCCTTATCGAGCTGTGCTGGTCGATGGGAAAACAGGTCTATCTGCCGGTACTGGTCCCGTTCCTCGACAACCGGCTGTGGTTTGCCCGCTACCGGCCCGACACGCGACTGGTCAGCAACCGTTTCGGAATCGCCGAACCCGAGACCGTGCACCGCCAGCGTATCGCGCCCCACGCCCTGGACCTGGTGCTGGCGCCGCTGGTGGGTTTCGACCGCCACGGCAA
>Ga0209536_100017406_pt1 | contig 10181 bp, 3 predicted proteins | sample DeeMarSeWOR28_12_FD_187461 | JGI IMG/M metagenome (GOLD analysis project Ga0209536, IMG submission 187461) | Marine sediment microbial communities from White Oak River estuary, North Carolina - WOR-2-8_12 (SPAdes) (version 2) | ecosystem: Environmental > Aquatic > Marine > Intertidal zone >... | reverse complement strand
AGGCCATCTCCCCGCGATCAGTAACCTATGTCTTGACTTTCTCTTCTGAATCGGTTTTCTTGCGCATCCTCACATCGAGCGCCACCGATACGTGCTGTAGCTTACTTGGAACCTGCAAAACGGCGAGCAGAATGTCAAATCTGCCGCCCGTTCACGTCCCGGGCAATTGTTACCCACAATGCTGGCCGATGATTCATCATGGTTCTCCACCCAGGACCAGATCGATGTCGAAATCGCACCTCCCTGCGCGTGTCTCGGGCCATGCTGACCGGGCACGGCGTTTGCACTCTCCCCGGCCAGATCGAAGTACCAACGAGGGGGACGTGGATCTGAGCGTGCTCATCTACGCGGGCATTGTCTGCTATGCAGTCGCCATCGTCGGGCTTCTGCGGATTGCGCAGGCAATTCGGAAGAAGGACGACCTCCTCCGGGCGATCACATCGCAATGGATCGAGGAAACGGGTCCCAAGGAATCCCCCCTTCAGTAGTCTCCCCCCATGCCTAGTTCGGGCCCTGGTCAGTCTTGGGACGCGTCAGGAACGTCAGCAGCTTGGGATCGGCGACCGGGCCTCGAGGATCGGCCAGCTCCACCTGAAACGTGACTATCTGCGCCGGGACTTCGTCGCGCGCGGAGAAGTAGAAGATTGCATAGCGGGTCGACCCGGCGGGGACTTCGCCGACCACGATCGAATCGCTGTAGGAGAGGCTCGCGGGTGGGGACAGCGGCACGACGCGTGCGATGACATTGCGCACGGGCAGTCTTCCCCCGTTTGTAATCTTGATCCGCAGTCTTCCCGTCTCACGCGCATCCAGATAGTTGTTGCCCGAGGGCTCGGTGAATTCGACCTGAAACGAGAGGGGGTGTGAGGCCAGGGGGGTCATCGAGCGGGGATCCTCATACGAGGGGGAAAGCGGCCCGCGATTGCTCCGCCCTTGTGCCGTTTGCGCGGCAACGTCCCCGCCCGGCAGTGAAAGCAGAAGCGGGACAATGGCCACAACCATTCGCATGCTCTGTCGACCCTTGATCATTTCCTATGGCCTCCCGGGCGGCTGCGGGAACCCCGTTGATCCGCCCCCACCGTTCTCGTCCGTTCCTCCGCCAGAGAGAAGGACGATCGCCACAACTCCTCCCACCAGTGCAGCGCCGCCACCGATCCACACCAGCGGACTGATGCCCTGTTCCTCCTCCCATGCCGCCTCCACGATGAAGTAATAATCATCGCCACTGAGGCCATTGGGGAACTCCTTCGTGAAATCCCACGTGATGCGTCTATCCTGGCCAGGAAAGACAATCGTCCCGATATCCCCCACGAGGTTGACCGGACTGTACAGGTAGGTTGGGTCGCTCTCGCGATGCAGCGTCACGGTGATCCTATGGACGCGCGTCGCAACGCCAATAAGATCGTAGTACACATAGACGAGCTGACCGGCGACCTCGAATCGCACACTCCTCACTTCCGTGGTGCCATCTTCGGCAACGGCCGAGATGGGTATTCCCATCGCAAGGACCGCTGCGAGAAGCACCACCCTGAGTGTCGTCCAATGACTGAGCTGTTGTAGCATGCAATCTCCTAGGGAGCCACGCCTATCGAATCAACATCATCTTCCGGGAATACCGCACTCCGGTGGTGGTCGTCATCTGCGCGATGTAGACTCCGCTGGAGACCGACGCACCAGTCTGCGTCCGTCCGTTCCAGCGGAACCAGTGCCGCCCGGCCTCCAGGGGACCTGTGTGCAGGGTTGCGACTTCCTCTCCAAGGATGGAGTACACCTTGAGCGTTACTTCGGCCGCTAACGGGATCGCCACTGGAATGGTCGTTTCAGGGTTAAAGGGGTTCGGGAAGTTATTCCCGAGGGCAAACTCCTTCGGGAGCATTTCGTCGAGAACCTGCTGCACCTGATCAGCCATTCCGACCACAATGGTAAATGGTGATATCCGTGTCGCTGGCGAGAATGCATACAGCGCCTCGGAGCGGAGATCCACGCTCCTGGCGAGCGTCCGGTCAATGAGGAAGACCGCAAACTCTTCGGGCACATCGTCGATCGATCGCAGCTGCAACTCCAGCGCCGCGCCAGGCGTGGCAGTTACTTCCAGATCCCACAGTTCGACCCCGTCGAACCAGGGACGGACATCCGAGGCGAAGAGCTCTGCCAACGGATCCCAGTGAGGGCGTCGGAACTGCACTCCAGGCGCCTCACCGATTGTCCGCGGCCGATGGAAATCGTACTCGTCACGGCCGGGTGCCGCATCGGGGGCCACTCCCAGGGATGCCACCTGCTCGATGAATGGGCCACTGTTCAGATCGATGTGGATTCGCCAGGCATCCTCACTCCCTTCAGACACACCGAGCTTCCTCAGGCCCGTCGCAGGGCTGTACGGGATCGCGAGGGAATCCAGATTCTGGGTGTTCTCAAAGTAGTACCCTGCATAGGGAGACATCGTGCTGGACTGGGCATACGCCCCCTGATAGAACCAGAGGGGGGTGGCGGGATTCAAGCCGTTGGCCACCACCACATCGGACCACAGGACGGAGAAAAGATAGGGGCTCGTGACCATATTCCACCCCGGATGGAGGGGGACGGACACCACGGCCATCGTATCCAGGGGCGCGGTGGGAACCGTCGTGTTCACCGTGAACGGTCCCCTGTGAACAATCCAGAATGCGCGGCCGCGGGTAAAACTGAATACCGGCGAGCCATCGTAGCGCACCAGCGCCTGTCCAGGATCGGCACTGCCGTTGTCCCAGAATACGTCCCATTCCGTCCCGTGCGAGGTGCCGAGAATCTCTGGCACGGTCCGAACGCCAGAGCCCGGAAGGCCAATCATTCGGAAGTCGGTCGTCAGATACTCCCCCGGAGTCGAGCGCGCAGGGTAGGTAATCGTCGTCGAGAGCGTGTAGCTGTCCGGATAGGCCAGCCCCGTAGTAAACGTGTTCACATCGGAAAACGGACCGTAGGCCGCGCCATAGCGTGCCCGAATCCGCCAGTGGTGGACGGTATTGCCTGGGAGCGGTCCGATTCGTCGCGTGGTATCGGTCAGCGCGGAATCCTCGAACACGATGGTTGAGAAGACGGCATCGCGCGCCACCTGCAGCTGATAGGCGGCCGCATTCGGGAGCGCATTCCAGAGCAGGGCAACATAGGGAGCCAGATTGGTTGCACCGTTGTCGGGCGCGACCAGGACGGGGATCGCCGTACCGGGCACATCCACGGTGAAGATCACCGGAGTGGATTCCCCACCACCGGGGGCCGGGTTCGATACGGTTACATTGCGCGGTCCGGCAGTGGCCGAGGAGCCGATCGTGATGGAGACTGTCAGTTGCGAGTCACTCAGGACGGAGATTGAATTCTCGGCAATCCCCGCGCCCAGCGAGACGGTCGTCACACCCTCAATGAAGCCGTGTCCCTCGAAGAGCACATCCAGCGTCTGGAGAAGATCACCGCGGGCCGGTGATAGCCGGCTGAGCACAGGCAGTGGATTCTCGACCGTAAACGCCTGCAGGAGCGAGTCGCGCCCTCCGCCCGGAGGTGCGTTGGTGACAAAGACTGAGCGGGGGCCTGTCGCAGCGTCCGGGGCAATCCTGATCCCTACCACCAGTCGGGTTGCGCTCTGAACATCCACCATACCAACCCTGATCCCGGCCCCGAAATCCACCTGCGTGATCCCTCCCAGGAAATTGGTGCCCTGGAATGTCACCGAAAGGGTATCGAGCCGAGCAGCAACCACAGGAGTGACGGACTGGAGCGTGGGGGCAGGGTTCGTCCCCACAACAAACCCGCTGTAGAGTGTATCGCTACCCCCGCCGGGCGGATTGTTCCTCACCAGCACATCGCGAGGCCCCGTCGGTGCCGCATCCGTGATCGTGATGTTTGCCACGATCGTCGTATCGTTGGGTACCAGGAACGAGTTGAGGACGATGCCGGGGCCGAAATCCGGAGTCGAGACGCCGGCCAGGAAGCGCCGTCCGCGCAGGGTAAGATCGAGTGTTGCCAGCTGCAAGGCATTAGCAGGCGAGATCGACAGCAACAGCGGTACGGGGTTGTTGACCTGGAAATCAGCAGAATCAGAGACCCCGCCGAGCGGCGCTGCATTCTGGACCACCGCCTTGCGCAGTCCCGCCTGCGCCCCCGCCTCAATGGTGATGTTCGCCACCAGGCGCGTGTTCAGCGTATCGATCTGGACGGAATTCACCGTTATCGAGTCACCGAAACTCACGCTGGTCACGCCGTGAAGGAAATTCGTACCCAAAAACACCACCTCCAGGGTTTCCAGTCTAACACCTGTGTCGGGTTCGATTCCCGCCAGTGTGGGAACCGGATTCCCCGCGATGACGAATTCGAGGGAGTCCGAGAGACCCCCGCCCGGGGAGGGCGTCCACACCCATGCCTTGCGGGGACCCAGCTCAGCGTACTCACCCACCGTTATATTGGCGATGAGCTCGGTCGCACTGGACACGATGACCGAGTTGATGGGGAAGAGATCCTGCCGGGGTTCGAAATCCACACGCGTGAACCCCGGAACAAACCCCGTCCCGGTAAAGATGAGGTCCAATGTTTGCAGACGGACCGCGCTGTCCGGACCGATCGAGGCGAGCGTCGGCGCCGGGTTCTCCACGGTCAGCGTCTTCGAATTCGAGATGCCGGCACCGGGACTGAAGACCGTCACGGCAAACACCGCCGCCGTATCGAGCACGCTTGCTGGCAGTGAGGCGGAAAGCTCCGTGGTGCTCACAAAGACTGTCACGAGCCCCGCGGTATCGAGTCGGACCACCGATTCGGGCACGAAGCTCGTACCGATCACTGTCAGGTTCGTCGTCGGGGAGCCCACCGGCAGCGTGTCCGGAGAGATCGACACGAGGGTCGCACCCGGGTTGTTGATGGTGAAGGCCCCGAACAGCGTATCCCTGCCCCCGCCGGGGGGAGCGTTGATGACGACCACGTCGCGAGGGCCAACGAATGCGATCGAATCGACGGTCAGCCATGCCGTCAGCTGCGATGTCGAATTGACGCGCAGCGAATCGATCGAGATGCCGGACCCCATGTCGATCGAACTCGCGTCACCGAGGAAGTTTGTGCCCGTCAGCGTGAGGCTCAGCTGCTGGAGGCGACTGGCGGTCTGCGGTGCAATATTCGAAACGGTCGGGATGGGATTCAGGACGAGAAACCCCCCCGTGAGCGTCGCTGTTCCGCCACCGGGCGGACTGTTCGTCACACTGATGTCGCGGGGCCCGGGGGCGGCACTGTCGCGAATGGCAACGGTGGCCCGCAGCGAGGTCGAGCTATCGACGGTGAACGAGGTGACGGAGATCCCCGGCCCCACGTTGATCGACGTCAATCCGTTGTAGAACCCGGTCCCCTGGAACTGCAGCTGGACCGTTGAGAGGCGTGCACCGGAATCCGGAACAACTGCCGTCAGCGTGGGTGCGGGGTTGTTTCCAATCGAGAATGCCACCGAGTCGGAGGTCCCGCCGAGCGTCCCGGCGTTTGTGACCGTGAACTGCCGGATCCCGTCGCCTGCCTGAAGGGGGATGGTGACATTGGCGGTGATCTGGTTCGGGGTAGTGACCACCTGGGAGTTCAGGAGGATGGTGGGAGGGAAGATGCCAACCGAGCTGATCCCCGCCTGGAAGTTCGCTCCCTGGAGGACCACATTCAGTGTTTGGCCGCGGACGCCGGTCGGGGGGTTCAGGGAGATCAGCCGCGGGCGGTTCCGGACGGTGAAGGCTGAGGGAACTGTGGCCGTTCCCCCGCCGGGGGCCGCGTTGCGGACCGAGACCGCCCTGGTTCCGAGCGCCGCGCTCTGGAAGATGATGATGCGAGCGTGGATCTCGGTGGAGCTGACGACATACGTACTGTCGGTGATGATATCGGATCCAAAATCCACGCTGGTGACACCAGGGAAGAATTTCGTCCCGCTCAAGACCACATCCAGCGTGTCCATTCTATTCCCGGAGACCGGCGAGACCGAGCTCAGGGTAGGCGCGGGGTTCCGAATCAGAATCGAATCCGACTCCCCCGATTTCCCAGTTGAGGAAGTGACGCTGAAGCTCGTGTTGCCGGATGTGCCGGAGAAGGTCATGGCGCCCGATACATTGGCCTCACCGCCGACAAAATCCGAGGATCGATTCAGCACGTTGTTCGCCACCGAACCGAGCCCGGAGACGATCCCGCCTGAGCTGGCAGCTACGATGACGTTGTCCACCCCCGCATCAAATGTCGCGACCGCGTTGCCCCATGCATCCGATGCCACGATGGTATTCACACCGGTAAACGGAGCCCCGTTCGTTTGCGGCGTGCTCAGCGCCACACGGAAGCTCCCGAGATCTGCACTCGTCACCTGGACCACAAGCCGGTCGGCGCCCTGCGCGGAGAGGATGCCGTCGGTGACGGCAAGGGTATCGGTTTGAGCGCGGTACAGGGTCAGCACGCCGTTCCGGACGTCGGTCACGGTCGCACTACCGTTGACAAAGGCGATGTCAGTCACTGTGCCAAACGGAACGGGTGTACCCACATTGTTCGTCACCGTCGGCTCCACAACCGGATCGACCGATGGCTGCGCACCGCTGAACAGTAGCTGCTTTACCCCGCTGTAGGAGGCGACCACGTTGTTCGAGCTATCGCGCGCAGAAATGGTCAGATTCTGGGATGTGCCGGCAACCTGGGACCCCGTTCCGCTGATCACCAGGCGGCTTGCGACACCGGCGTTCAGCGCGACGGGACCGGAAACTCCTGTCTTGCCGGTTGTCCCCGTAATCGAGGTGGCGGTGAACGTTCCGGTTCCTGTGAGACCGGAGTAGCGCATTTTCCCTGAAAGGTTGGCAACCCCGAGCACGAAGTCGCCTGACTGATTCAGCACATTGCCACCGGCCGAGCCGAGACCCGAAACAGTTCCGGCGAGGCTGGTAGTGAGGCGCACGTTGTTTGTCAGTGCATTGAAATTCGTCAGCGTATTGCCGTAGGCATCCTGGGCGGTGAGCGTGTTGGCCCCGGAGAAGGGAGCCCCCACGGTCTGCGGACTGGTGAGCGCGAGGACGAACTTCTCAAGGGATGCCGGGGAGACTGTGACCGTGAGGCGATCGGCACCGGTGGCCGCGATCGTCCCGTCGGTTGCCGCGATCGTGCTTGCTCCCGCGGCGTAGAGCCTCATAACACCATTGGCGATGCCGCTGACCGAGGCCACTCCACCGGAGAAGATAATGTCGGTGGGAGCGCCGAACTGGCGTCGTACGCCGCTCCGATCGGTCACCGTGGGAATGCTATCGTCGGGGGAGGGACCGGCGCCGAAGAACGTCAGCGACCGGATTCCATTATAGGACGTGACGGTATTGTCGGCAGCATCCTTTGCCGTGATTGTAAGATTTTGAGGCACACCGGCGATCTGTGTGCTGTTGCCCGTAATGACCAGCCGAGTCGCCACGCCGGAGGTGATGGTGACATTTGCCGAGGTCCCGGACTTTCCACTGACGGAGGTAGCGCTAAAGGTCCCCGTCCCCGAAGGGCCGGTATAGGTCATCGTGCCCGTGAGGTTTGCCACGCCGGAGGAGAAATCACTGGCCCTGTTCAGGACGTTGTTGTTTCCTGTACCGAGGCCGGTGATGGTCCCCGTGAGCGTGGTTGTAATGGCCACGGGGTCTGCCGCAGCATCGAAGGTGAGAACGGTATTCCCGTAAGGATCCTGGGCAGTCACCGTATTGAGGCCGGAGAATGCAATGCCACTGTTTTGCGGCGTCGAGAGCTCGAGATTAAACTTTGCCAGTGTCGCCGGTGCGACTGTGACGGTAAGTCGATCAGACCCGCTCGATCCAATGATCCCGTCGGTGACCGAGATCGTAGCCGTCTCGGCGTTGTAGAGGGTCATCCGGCCGTTGGCCGATCCCGACACCGCTGCGACCCCGTTGATGAAGGTTATGGTCGTCTGTGACCCAAAGGAGACCGGAACGCCATTCTTGTTCGTTACCGAGGGATTCTGGACGGGGTCGCTGGAGGGAAGTGCGCCGAAGAAGGTCAGTTGCCGGTCACCCTGGTAGGTCGGGACCGTGTTCCCGGAACCATCCCGGGCCGTAATGGTGAGGTTCTGGAAGGATCCCGCGGTCTGGGAGGCCGAGCCCGCGATGACCAATCGCGTCGCTCCGCCACTTACAATAGAGACGGTTGCCGAAACACCCGTCTTACCCGTGACAGAGGAGGTGGCAGTGAACGTTCCCGTGCCGATCAGACCGCTGTAGATCATCTTCCCGGCGAGATCAGCGACGCCGTTGACGAAATTCCCGCTCTGGTTCAGGACATTGTTCCCCGCCGAACCCAGCCCGGAGACGGTTCCCGAGAGCGAGGTAGTCATGGCAACATTGTCAAACGCGGCATTGAAGGATGTAACGGTATTCCCCCAGTTATCCTGTGCCGTGACGGTGTTTGCGCCCGTAAAGGCAATACCGTTGGTCTGGGGGGTCGTGAGCTCGACGTCGAACTTCCCCACAGCTCCGGGAGAGACGGTCACCGTGAGCTGGTCTGCGCCCTGTGCGCTGATCGTCCCGTCGGTCACAGAGATTACCGCAGTCTGAGCTCGATAGAGCCGCAGATGACCGTTGCGGGTCTCCGTTGTTACGGTTGCCACACCGTTTGTGAATGTAATCGAGGTCGAGCTGCCAAACGCCCGTACGTTGTTGCTCCGGTCGGTGACGCTCGGCTGGGTAACGGGATCCGTGGACGGGTCAGCCCCAGAGAAGACCAGGTTCTTGTTGCCGTTGTAGTCTGTGGCTGTATTGCCCGCGGCGTCTTTCGCGCTGATCGTCAAATCTTGACCGGTGTTGGGCCCCGCAACCTGTGTCGGGTTCCCTGTGATTGCAAACCGGCTTGCGGGTCCAGCCGTCACGCTGATGGTTCCGGAAGGCGTGCGTGTCAGAAGTCCGGAGCCCGCCTGGATGTTGGCCGTGCCCGCCAGGGCACCCTTGAACCGGGCGCTGCGAGTATTTCCGCTGGGCGTGAGATCCCCGGGAGCAACCCCCCCTGTCGAATTGATCAGGGACCAGGTCGCCGTCGAGTTGGCCACAAAATTCCCCGCCGCGTCGCGGGTAATGGCATAGACCGTAATGGAGTCTCCCGAAGTCACCGTTTGCCCCGGCACTACCGTGCCGCCGCCGTCGGCGGCGGTTTCCACCAGAATTCGAGCGGAATTCCCGGCTACGACTGTCACGGTTCCCGAATTGACAAGTGTCAGCCCTGAGACCGAGGCACGGATCTGGGCCGACCCGATGAGGGCGCCGGCAAAGGCTGCGCTGCGTCGATCTCCACTGGGGGTCAGGTCTCCCGCAACCACTCCTCCGGTGACGTTGACGAGCGACCAGGAGTCTGCCGCGATATTCGCCCTAAAGTTGTCCGAGACATCTCGCGAAATCGCATAGACAGAAAGAGCGGTGCCCGACGGGAGGTTCTGCGCCGGGACGACACCACCCGAGCCGTCGGCAGAGGTTTCAACGCGGACCTTGGCGGCCGGACCGGCACTCATCACAACCGGAGCCGAGACGCCGCTTCTGGTGGATTGGGACGTGGCGGTAAACGTCCCGATTCCCACCAGTCCTGTGTAGGTGAGCTTTCCCGTGAGATTTGCCACGCCCGAGGCAAAATCACCAGCCTGGTCAAGCACATTGGCTGCAGCCGGGAGGAGCCCTCCAATTGTACCCGAGAGGGTTGTGGTGATGGTGACATTGTCTGCGGATGCGTTGAAGTTTGTGACCACATTCCCCCATGTGTCGAGGGCCGTCAGCGTATTGGTGCCGATGAAGGGGACAGCATTGCTCTGGGAGGAGGTGAGGGAAAACTGAAAGCGGGAGAGGGAGCCGGGACTCACGGTGACTTGCAGGGAGTCCGAGAGAATGGATCCATTCTCGAGATCCCGGACTTTGATCCTTGCGGTCTCGGCTGCATAGAGAGTCATGACGCCGTTGCGTCCTGCGGCCGTCGTGGCCACGCCGTTGACGAACAGAAGAACGGTCGTGTCCCCGAAGACTTGCTGGATGCCTCCCGTATCAGCCACCGTCGGCACGGTCGCGGGCGATGGCGAGGTGCTGGCACCCGAAAAGACAAGACGCTTGAACCCGTTGTATGATGCTGCCGGCAGACCGAGACTGTCGGCCCTGATGGTCAGGTTTTGGGTCGTCCCGGCGGTCTGGGTGGGCGAGCCGAGG